>Ga0326597_10005834_pt1 | contig 17006 bp, 17 predicted proteins | sample RVTome_12_FD_203789 | JGI IMG/M metagenome (GOLD analysis project Ga0326597, IMG submission 203789) | Soil microbial communities from uranium-contaminated site in the Upper Colorado River Basin, Wyoming, United States - RVT100D185 | ecosystem: Environmental > Terrestrial > Soil > Contaminated >...
GGTTCCATCTTCCAGGATCACGGTGTCCAGTTCGTAGTTGACGGGATAGCTGTCTTTCAAATCCTCCGCGGTTGGTCTGACTTCCTGATCCTCCAGAGTGATCATTCCAAACAACCGGAAAATGGAAAAGGCCGGGGGGTCTATCCGTTTCATCCAGAATGCGCCGGGCCCGGTCACGAACCTATCAAATTCCGCCGCATAGATTTTCCCCTTGTATTGAAGCAGGGTGTCGCTTCGGAACGTATATCGCCGCAGCGCCCCGCTGGCATCGGCCCACGTCCATATGGACGTAACGCCCGCAATGCTCTTCCCGGTTGAATTCGAGAGATACCCCTGAAATGGGAAGCTGCGCGCGAAGTCGGGGTCCTTCGCCCCAGACACCAAAAGATCTGCTATGACGGGATCCTCCGCCGGGTTGAAAGGCTCGAACGTCACTCCGCCTTCCGAGAAGCGGACCGCCCCTCCGGGCGGAATGTTCTTTGGCGGGTCCAGCGGCGGGATGGAAGGCGGCATGCTCTCCTGCGCGCTCGACAGAGACGCAGCCGATGCCAGGAAGGCCAGCACGGCCAGCAAACAAATTCGCGCTGCCCTGTTACTCGTCACTGCTTTTCCACTCACTACTCACCACTCACCACTCCTCCCAGTTCGTTCAGCGCCGCCTCGATCTCCCCTCTCGCCTTCTCGTCCCCCGAGCGCGTCGTGACTTCAATTCCCTTCTCGTACCACTGGCGCGCTTCCTCGATCTTGCCCTGCTTCGCGAGCACCCCCCCGGCGTGAAAGTACGCGTACGAATAATTCGGGTTGACTTCGGTCAGCGCGCGGAACTGTTCGAGCGCCTTGTCGCTCTCCCCCTGGTTGGCGTATTCCATCGCCAGGCCGTACAGCGCGAACGAGTCTTTCGGATTCCGCTCCACCAGTTGCAGCAAAACTTCCATCCGGTTCGTTGCCAAGTTTCCGCCTTCCTTCTGCGTGAAAAAATCCCCGCCCGGCCCGCCTTCTTGTCCTGAATCGGGACCTCCAGTATGATAGCAGCGAATCCTGTTGCAACCGAGACTTCCGCCAAGCTTACGAAAGAACCGAGTAAACCGAGAGAACCGAAGGAACCGAAGGAACCGAATAAACCGCGAGAGCAACGTAAAAGAACCGATAAAGCCCAGCAACCCATGTCTTCCGAAGCATTTATCCGCAACGCACTCGCCGAATCCCGCCGCTACCAAGGCATCGCCGAGAACGCCATCGCCCAGATTCCGGATGCCGCGCTATTTGAAGTATTGGATGAGGAATCAAACAGCATCGCCATGCTGGTAAAGCACTTATCTGGAAACCTATCTTCCCGCTGGTCCGACTTCCGGATCTCGGACGGCGACAAACCGAACCGCAACCGCGAAGCCGAGTTCCGCAGCCACGCCGATGACACCAGAGTGAACCTGATGCAGCGCTGGGAAGCGGGCTGGAGCTGCCTGTTCTCTGCTCTCGAAAGGCTCCAGCCGGAAGACCTCGAGAAGACCGTCACGATTCGCTCCGAGCCCTGCACCGTGCTTGAGGCGATTCACCGCGGCATCTTGCACGCGGCTTACCATGTCGGCCAGATCGTGCTGCTTGCGAAGCACTACACCGGCAGCAACTGGCAGTCGCTGAGCATCCCGCGAGGGAAGTCGGAAGAGTACCGCGCCGCAGGCCGCCCCGCCGACCGAAACTACTGGAGACGATGAGCGCTGGCAGTCACGGCACGTTCTTCGCGCCGTGGGTTTATGCTATCGATCTACACGAGGTGAGACGATGCCCGAGGTAAAGACGACGGGAAAGCCCGTCCGCGATTCGCAAAGTGACATGTGCCAGGTGATCCTGCCGAATGACGCCAATCCGCTGGGGACGGCGCTGGGAGGAACCATCATGCACTGGGTGGACCTTGTGGCGGCCGTGGCCGCGCACCGCCACACCGGCTCCTACGTGGTCACCGCCTCGGTGGATCACATGGATTTTCTCTGCCCGATCCGCGTCGGCGAGGTTGTAATTCTGAAAGCCTCGGTCAACCGGGTGTACCGGACCTCGCTCGAAGTTGGCGTGAAAGTATTCCGGGAAAACCCCTTCACCGGCCTCCGGGAACACGCCAGCTCGGCGTATTTGACCTTCGTCGCCGTGGACCCGCAGGGCAAACCGCACACCATCCGGCCCGTGATCCCGAAAACTCCGGAAGAAAAGCGCCGCTACCGCGAAGCGGGCCGCAGGCGCCGGCAGCGGATGGAGCACCGGACCTAGGAGAACGCCTTTCGGGTCATCCGGATCAAACCCATTCCGCCGGGCAATCAGGGCCGCCATCCCACGCTGCAAGAATTAGATAAGGGCCTTATGATAAACACGGCAGGGAGCAGCCTGTGACGCGCAGTCCTTTCAGGGGCGGGAGGATGCCGTCCCGCCGAACTCTCTAGGGCTTTTCATCCTGCTCGTTCTCTTTGTAGAGATACTTGATGGATGGCTTATAGATCAGCAGGTTGGGACCGTTCTGGCGGTGGACCTTAATGCAGCTTCGGTCATACCATTCGATCACGCCGTGAATCTGCTCGCCGTCCTGCAACACCACGACCATCGGCGTGCGAGCCTGCATCTGCTTGATATAGTAGAAATTCTCAGCGTTGGTCTGCTCGGGAGGCGCAGGCTTCTTGCGCTGCTGCGCCCCGCGCGGCCCTCCCCCCATAGGTTCTTTCAGATCCGTCAAAGACGGACGAATCAATTTCCGGTTCACTTTCTTCTCCTTAAAAACACACTTCTCTTGCGAAACCAGTAGCTCCCCGCACGGCCCCGGCTCTCCACCCGAAGACGCTGGAGCGCGCACAACACTCGACCCTCCGGCTTCCGAACCGCCTGCCGTAGAAGTATTCTGCCATCCGCGCGGATTTCCATACTGCCCGGCCGGGCAGCACGGCTGCCGATATTGTCCGGCCCGGGGTTGCTCCGCAACGATCGTCATCGTCACGGCGTTCGGCGACCCGGCCCCAAGCCGATGGCGAAAGCCTCCAGCGATATTTGCGCCGGAACATTGCGTCGGAGATTCTTTTCCATGTTTCGCAGCGCGGCAGCAGCCTGCGCTACCCTCTCCACGCCCAACGTCCGGGCAGCTTCCATCAACGTCTTCGGACGGTCGGCGTTTCGAAGCGGCTCCCCGTCGGCTCTCGTCCCAATATGCAGAATATCTTGCAGAAGACTATATAAGACCTCCAGCAAATTTTCAAGTCCCTCCTTGGCGCGCCCCAGCTTCTGCGCCTCCGCAAACAGCTCCGCAAAGCTCCGCCCCTCCACCCCCGTCCGCAGAATGGTGAGCAGCGACTCCCGGACCGAAAGGTAGTGATCGAGATCCAGCCGCGCCGCCCGCCCCGGGCAGCCTTGCGCAACCGCCGCACGCAAATTCCGCTCCTCCTCGTCCCGCCCCACCCCGGCTCGCTCCAGAAACGCCGCCACTTCCGGCCGCGGCAGCGGAGCAAACCACAGCGGCACACTCCGGGAACGAATCGTGGGCAGCAGCGCCGCTTCTCTCGACGTGGTGAGCACCAGAACGGCGTGAGGCGGCGGCTCCTCCAGCGACTTCAGCAGGGAGTTCGCCGCCGCCGCATCCATCCGGTCCGCGTCGGGAAGGAGAAAGATTTTCTTCCGCCCGCCCGCGGGAACAAACGTGAGCGCTTCCTTTATGTATCGGCCTTGCTCGATCTGAAACAGTCGCAGCGGCCCGTTGGGAGCTAGCAGAACCACATCGGGATGGTTCTGAACGACCAGCGGGATTTCCCGCGGCCGCTTGGTGGCGTGCTCCCGCTCGTCTTCGGCCTGCTCGACCGCCGCCCAGCGGTCGTCTTCCAGGGCGATCATGCTGCAGTTCCGGCAATGCCCGCAAAAGCCGTTCTCCCGCTCCAGGTTTTCTCTCTCTAAACAATGGAGAGATTTGGCGAGCATCTGCGCCAGCGTGTATTTCCCTATCCCCGCAGGCCCGCAGAACAAAAGCGCGTGCGGCAGCCGGTCGCGCGCCATCATTCCCCGAAGCAAGTCCACCGCCTTGCGGTTTCCAATAAATTGCTCAAAGCCCATGGGATTCTTTGCTAATCACTATTCACTAGCCACTATCCACTTCTTCAAAAACTCGTCCACCTCCCGCCGAACCCGCTCGTGAACCTCGTCTATAGCGCCTCGTCCGTTCACGACGCGAACCCGCTCCGGCTCCTGCTGCGCAATTTCCTCATAGCCGCGCCGGACCCGCCCGAAGAATTCGGTTCCTTCCTGCTCGAAGCGAGTCGCCGCCTCGGAAGCCGCCTGGTTCCGTTCGCCCGTTCGGCGCGCCGCCGCATCCGCATCGATCTCCAGAATCAGCGTCAAGTCGGGCCGCACTCCTCGGCACAACCAGTTCTCAAGACCCTGTATTGCTTCGAGCGGCACTCCGCGCCCATAGCCCTGGTACGCTATCGAAGAATCGGTAAAGCGGTCGCAGAGCACCAGGTCTCCGGCTTTGAGGGCCGGCAGGATGAGCTGCTCAATATGCTGTGCGCGGGCCGCAAACATCAAGGCCAGCTCGGCCAGCGGGGTCACGGCTTCGCGGGCGGCATGCAACACAACTTCCCGAACCTGTTGCCCGAGAGCCGTCCCGCCCGGCTCGCGCGTGACGGTCACGCGCATCCCGCTTCTGCGCAGCCGTTCGGCTTCGAGAGCCAGTTGGGTGCTCTTGCCGGAACCGTCCAGCCCTTCCAGTGTGATCAGCCTGCCCGGATACTTCAACTTGGGTTCTCAATCGAACTGGGTTGCAGACTATGATAGCATTTCTCCTCTCACGTGTCCTCCGCGCCGACAACGGGCTATTATTGAACTAGGCTGCCAGAGACCCGGAGGCGAGAGCGGTTTGGACCCACTCACAGCTTTTGGCTTGTTCGCGGTTACGGCGATGCTCGTATGCTATGCGTTTGAGCATCGGAGCCATTGGTTCATCGTAGGCTTCGCCGTGGCGTGTGTGCTGGGATCGGCTTACGGGTTTCTCCAGGGCGCCTGGCCATTTGGCTTAGTGGAAGCTGTCTGGGCCGTGGTAGCCGGACGAAGATGGTGGAGTGTAGCAACGCGGCGAAAGTAGCGCGCTCCGCGACCACGCGAAGCGTTGGGACTGAGTCGAACTTCAATGACAATGGCAACGGAGATCGCAGCGAACGTCTCTCGCGTACGGGAGCAGATGGCAGAGGCGGCCGCCCGGTCGGGCCGGGACCCGGCGTCGGTGCGCCTGGTGGCTGTCACGAAAACGTTCCCGGCGGAAACGCTGCAGGCCGCGTACGAATGCGGCCTGCGGGACTTCGGAGAGAACCGCGTGCAGGAGTTTCAGGAGAAGCTTCGCAAGCTGCACGCTCCCGGGGCCTCATTCCATCTGATCGGACACCTGCAATCGAACAAGGTTCGCCCGGCGATGGCGTTCGACTGGATCGAGACGGTGGACAGCGAGCGCCTGGCGCGGCGTCTGAGCCAAGCCGCCTCCGAGACGGGAAAATCTCTCTCCGTGCTGATTGAGGTCAAGCTGGGGGAGGAGGAGGCCAAGACCGGGGTTTGCGAAGCCGGGTTGTCTGAACTTGTTTCGAGCGTAGCCGCGCTCCCGAACCTTGCGCTGCGCGGGCTGATGGGGATGCCTCCCTGGTCAGACGATCCGGAAGAATCGCGGCCGTACTTCCGTCGGTTGCGCACTCTGCGCGACACCATCCAGCAGGCCGGGTTCGCAGACCTGCGGGAGCTCTCGATGGGAATGACGCGTGATTTCCAGATCGCCATTGAAGAGGGAGCAACCATCGTTCGGGTTGGAACTGCGCTGTTCGGACCGCGAAGCAAGAAAGAGCAGTGGATAGTGAATAGTGGATAGTGGATTGCAGTCATGATTGTTCGCGTGCGAGTGCAGCCGCGGGCCAAGCGGAACGCGCTGGCGGGGCGGATGGAGCAGGAGTGGAAGCTGTCCCTGACGGCTCCTCCGATTGACGGCCGGGCCAACCAGGCGTGCATCGAGTTCTTTGCCCGCGGTCTCAAGATACCGCAGTCGCGGGTGCGGCTGGTAGCTGGCGAAAAGTCGCGTCACAAGGTGCTCGAACTCGAAGGGGTCAGCGAAGCCGAGTTTCTGCGGTTCGCATCGCCGTACCGGGCCTAGGCCGCAAGCGAGCATCTGCAGATCGAGAAATCGTGCATTGCGACGGGGTTTCTGCATATACTGGTATTTAGACTTGCCCGGACGGGCGCCCAATGGACCTTGAGGCAATTCAGCAGGCCTTGCGGGAGCAAGGGCTGGACGGCTGGCTGTTCTACGATTTCGACCACCGCGACCCGATTGCCTACCGCATTCTGGGGCTCGCGCCGGGAAGCCTGGCGAAGCGCCGGTGGTATTATCTGATCCCGGCGCAGGGCTCGCCGAAGAAGCTGGTGCACCGGATTGAAAACGGGCAGCTCGATTCGCTTCCGGGAGAGAAACGCGAGTATGCCGCGTGGGAGGCGCTGACACGGAATTTGCAGGAGATGCTCGCGCCGTTCCCTGCAATCGCCATGCAGTACTCCCCCAACAACCAGATTCCCTACATCTCGCGGGCGGACGCGGGGACCGTGGAGCTGATCCGGGGGTTCGGAAATCGGGTGTTGAGCTCGGCCGACTTGGTGCAGCAGTTCGAGGCGCGGTGGACGGAGGCGGCGCTCGAGTCGCACCTGGAAGCCGGGCGGCGCATCGACGGAATCATCGCGCGGACGTTCCGGGAAATCGGGCGGCGCGCCGGTGGAGACGGCCGGACGGACGAGTACGCCATCCAGCAGTTCCTGCTGGAGCAGTTTGAGAAGGAGAATCTGGTGAGCGACGACCCGCCGCTGGTCGCCGTGAATCAGAACTCCGGGAATGCGCACTATGCAACGGACCGCGAGCGGAGTGCGCCGATCCGGACCGGAGACTTCGTTCTGCTCGACGTGTGGGCGAAACTGCGGCAGCCCGGGGCCGTCTACTACGACGTGACCTGGGTGGGGTTTCTGGGAGAGCGCCCGCGGGAGGAGCTACGCCGGGTGTTCGGGATCGTGGCGGCGGCGCGCGACCGGGCGGTGGCGCGGGTCCAGGAAGCAGTCCGGGCAGGCAGGACCATTCGCGGCTGGGAGATCGACCGCGCGGCGCGCGACCTGATTGCGAAGAGCGGCTACGCAGACTCTTTTGTGCATCGCACCGGCCATTCGATTGGTGAATCGGTGCACGGAAACGGCGCGAACATCGATGACCTGGAAACGCACGAGGAGCGGGCGATCCTGCCGCGCACAGGCTTTTCCGTGGAGCCCGGGATCTATCTTCCGGAATTCGGAGTGCGCAGCGAGGTGAACGTCTACGTGGACGAGCGGGAGGCTCGCGTGACCGGCGCGGTACAACGGGAGATCGTGCGTATCCCCGCCGCGTAGAGCCGGGGAGGGGGACATGTTCCACTCCTGCTGCGTGGGATCGGGATGACAAGACACGGTTTTGCGATGATGATGGAAGTCGAGTAAAAGGAACTGGTATGGCAGCGAAAGAAGCGGCATCGAACCCTCCGGCAAAGGCTGAGCTGCCCGTGGCGACACTGGTCGCGGCTTGGCTCGTGCCCGGCGGCGGGCACTTCTGGCTGAAGCGCTGGGGCCGGGGCGCGATTCTGCTGGCGTCCGTGGGCTTGCTGTTCGTAGCGGGATTGTTTATGAACGGCCGCTTCTTCGAGCTCCAGCCGGCCAACATGGTTGAGACGCTCGGCTTTCTGGGCGATCTCTGTTCGGGTCTGTTATTCGTGGCCGCGAAGATGGGCGGCCATGTGAGCGAGGTGGCGGCCTCGCCCATCGCCGATTATGGGACCAAGTTCCTTCTGGTGGCGGGGCTGCTGAACATTCTGTGCGTTCTGGATGCCTACGATATCGCCGTCGGAAATAAGGATTGAGGCTCCGGACGGTCGCCTATGCAAGTTTCGACGGTTAGTGTAAAGCGAAAGGACAAACCTCAGGGGCTGAAGCCCTATTGATTCGGCGGCATTTACGGCACGACTGAAGTCGTGCCCTGACGGCCCATCTACAGGGACTGTGAGAATGGTCTAAAGAAGCGACTTAAGAACATGTTTGTCTCGCACTTCACTGCCGCGTTTCTATTCGCTCTGTGCACTTCAGTCGTCTTCGGTGTCACGAGCAAGAACACGGACCGCGACCGCCTCCTCTACGGGGCGTGGGTGTTCGGCCTGTTCCTTCTCATTACCTTCGGCGCGGCCTGGGTGATGTACCTGCTGCACCGCTAGCCGCACCGGCCGGTCGGTTCTCTATTCGAACGCGAAGTTCTCGATGTGCAGATTCGGGTCGTTGCGAATCACGACCGGCTTCCCGAGCATCTCCTCGATTTCGGATAGGATCGGGTTGTCCCGGGCCTTGAGCGTCTTGCCGACCTCCGGATTCACCCGCAGCGTCATTTGCCTGCCCGCAAGCTCAGAGACCGCCTTCCGCACCTCGGTATAAATCTCGCTGGCCACGGTGAAGGCCGATTTGACATAGCCCGAGCCGGTGCAGTGCGGGCAAGGCTGGCCCAGCATCCGCTCCAAGGATTGCCGGACGCGCTTCCGGGTGATCGCGACGAGGCCGAATTCGTTGAACGCCAGCATCTTCGAGGGAGAGCGGTCGGCCCGCAGCGCCTCTTCGAGAGCGGCCAAGACCTTGTGCCGGTTCTTTCGCTCATCCATGTCGATGAAATCCACAACGATGATGCCGCCCAGATCGCGCAGACGGATCTGCCGGACGATCTCCTGAATCGCGTCCACGTTCGTCTTGACGATGGTGTCTTCCAGGCGGCTCGACCGGCCCACGAACTTCCCCGTGTTCACGTCAATCGCCACCAGCGCCTCGGTCTGGTTGATCACAATGTAGCCGCCCGACTTGAGCCAGACCTTCGGCTTGAGGGCCTTGTTGATCTCCTCCTGAATGCCCATCTGCTCAAACAGCGGGGTGTCCTTCGTATAGAGCTTCACGCGGCCGACGAGCGAAGGCTGGAAGCGCCCGACCCAATTGACCAGCCGCTCGTACTCCAGTTCATTGTCCACCCAGACGGCCGTAAAATCCTCCGAGAGCTGGTCGCGAATAATCCGCTGCACCAGATCCAGGTCGTGATGAAGCAGCGCGGGAGCTTTCGCCGTCTCCGCCTGGCCCCGGATGTCGGCCCACATGTTGGCGAGGAACAGGATATCCGCCCGCAGCTCTTCTTCACTTTGTCCCTCGCCCGCCGTGCGGACGATGAATCCGCCGGGGATGTTCCGGGTGTGCTCCTGAATGATGCGCTTGAGGCGCAGGCGTTCTTCCTCCGAGCCGATCTTGTGCGAGACGCCTACGTGGCTGACCGTCGGCATGTAGACCAGGTACCGCCCCGGCAGCGCGATATGCGACGTGATGCGGGCGCCTTTCTTGCCCAGAGGCTCCTTGGCAATCTGAACAATAATCTCCTGGCCCTCTTTCAGCAGATCGGCAATCTGCGGCGCGGGAGCAGACCGTTCCCGCGGCCGGCCGCCGCTCCGGGGAGCGGGGGCTTCTCCTCCTGCCGCCGCAGCGCCGCCGCGGCGCGATCCCCAGCGGGACCTCCGCTGATAGCGCGGATTGCGGCCTCTTTCGCGGACGACCGCCTGCCTCGGCTCAGCAGATTCTTCCGAGGGTTTCCCAGAGACTTCGGACTCGACCTCCGCGAGGCCAGCCTCGGCATCCGGGGAGACGTATTCCGGTTCCTGGGCGGAATCACGACCATCCGCCTCGGCCTCCGCCGCGGCGGGTTCCTCGACGGACTCTTCCGAGGGGGCGGGATCACTTTCGAACATCGAATCCGCAGCCGCGGCTTCATGGATTTCCCGCTTCGCCTCGAGCGCCTCGGGGTCGGTTGCCGGCTCGTCGATCTCTTCCATCTCTTCCATCTGTTTCGTCTGTTCTGCGGGAGCATCGGCTTCTTCCGAATCGGCGGCAGCCCGATCGACCTCTTCAGATTCCTCCGCCACGGACGGCAACTCGGCAGCAACGGTGTCCGGGCTTGCCTCCTCCGCCTCTGCGGCTTTCTCCTCCGCGACCGGGGGTTCCCAGACGGCCGGAGGCACGATGGGAAGCTCGACTCCCACCGACTGTTCCGAAACAAGGGGTATCGTGGTGGTTGCTTGTTCCCCCGATTCCTCGCGAGCCTCCGGGGGCGTTTGCACAGTCTCCTCAGTGAAACGGCTCTCCTGGGCTGCCTCCGGTCCCTGCACCGAAGCTTCCGTCGCGGCCTCGCCGGCATGCCGGTTCTCGGAGGGTGCGCGCACATCGGAGGGAGGGCGCACATCCCTGTACTTGGCCAGAGATTCTCCCGGCAGGATGATGGGCGGAGGCCCGGAATCCGGCGCCGCAGACGGTTCCTCTCTCGGAGACGCTTCCTGTCTCGCTGGCGGGCCGGAATCCCTGTTGCGTGAATACTTCGAATCCGGAAACCCTCTGCGCCGGGAGCGGCGGTGTCGGCCGCCGCGGCGCGAGGACGGATACGATCCGCGGTCGCGCTCCGGCGCAGCCGCTTTTTCCGGAGAGGGCGCCGAAGAGGATGCCGGCTCGGCTGCAGGCGCCTCGACCGCGACCGGGGGTTCCGGTTTGGCTTCCCGGGGAGGCGCCGCGGGCGGCTCGGAGGACCTAGTCCCCACCGTGCGGACCTCCTCCATCTTGATTACCTTTTCCTCGACGGAGGTGACGATCTTATCGTACTCCTCCACATCCTCGAAAAAGTCGGATACGTAGAGGAACGCGTCCCGCTCCAGGCCGACCTCGACAAAGGCTGACTGCATGCCGGGAAGAACGCGCGTCACCCGGCCCTTGTAAATACTTCCCGCAAGACTGTATTCCCGTTTCCGCTCAAAATAGGCCTCCACCACCTGGTTATCTTCCAGGATGGCCACTTTCGTCTCGTGGCCCGCCGAGGAAACCACTAATTCTTTTGCCATGCATGCTCCTTTGGAGGAGCAGAAGGCGAGCGAGACCGAACGGGCAATGGTCGCAGGAAACTTGACGGAAAGGGCAGAAACTCAAAGCTCCGGATAAAATCCGATCCCGGCGGGCTCTCTGGGCCCGCTGGCTTGGGCTTGGGGGGACCGCGGATTTCCGATCCACGGCAGCCAGCCGCGAATCCACGTCGAGCCCGAAACGAGCGTTGCCGATCGTCTCCGGGCCATCTCGGCCGGCCTCCATCCCGCGCATTCTTTCATACCGAAATCTTGTTTTCCCGCTCCGAGGATTCTGCTTTTTGTTCCGCCGTCCCGGAAAGCTCCTGTGGCTTTCCGGCCAGCTCTCTGCGCCTCAATGTCGTTCCGGCGTCTCTCGTCGCGTTCCGCTCAACCTCACATTTTTCAAATTTTTGCGGAGTGTCAAAATGTCGTTTTCTCCGTCTAGCCGGACCCGGCGCCGACAGCGGTTCCCGGCACAGTTTGCCGGTCGCAGGCTGAATCTTCTTCTGCCGTCCTCCGCTAGTTCACAAAGCGCCGAATGCGCACACTATTCGCCAAACCAAGCGCCAAACAAGTAAACACCACGGACGACCCCCCATAACTCATGAGGGGCAGGGGGATTCCCGTGACCGGCAGATAGCCGACCACCATCCCAACGTTGACCAATATTTGAAACGCAAACACACCCAAAAACCCCGCTACGAGGAACATGCCGGCCGCGTCCGGCGCCGTTTGCGCGCTGGCCACGAGCCGCAGCATCACAATGCCGTAGAGCATCAGCCCCAGCAGCACTCCAAAAAACCCATGCTCTTCCGCGTAGGCCGCAAAAATAAAATCGGTGTGGGGGACCGGCAAAAACCGCAGTTGCGTCTGCGTGCCTTGTGCGGTTCCCTTCCCCCAGAGCTGGCCGGAGCCGACAGCGATCTTCGACTGCAGCACCTGATATCCGGAATCCCTCGGGTCCGACTCCGGGTTGAGAAAGGTGGCGATGCGCTCCTTCTGATAGGGTCTCAGAAAATGGACCGCGATCGGGAGGGCTAGGACTCCAATCAGAAGCATGGCCCCAAAATACCGCAGCCGAAGCCCGGCCAGAAACAAGGTGATGATCGCAATCGGAACCATCGTCAGGGCGGTCCCCAAATCCGGTTGCAAGGCAATCAAAACGGTCGGGATGCCCACGGCAAGCGCCACTTTCCCAAGATCCAAAAAGCTGACCTCGCCCACCTGGAACTCGCCCAGAAACCGGGCCAGCAGCAGGATCACGCAGAGTTTTGCAATCTCGGAAATCTGAATGGTGAGACCTCCCAACTGAATCCACCGGCGCGCGCCGCTAATCTCATTTCCTACCAGAAGCGTCGTCACCAGCAGGGCCAGCACCACCAGATAGAACCAGGGGGCGTAATTCAGCAAGTTGTGATAATCGTAAAAACAAACCAGCAGCAGCAAGCCGATCCCGAGCAACACCCAGCAGATTTGCCGGACATGAGCGCCGGCAAACCGGGTTCCCGCCGTGGTGCTGTAAATCTGCACGATCCCCATCACGGCAATCAGCAGCGCAGCCCCCAGCAAAGCCCAGTCGGAATCTTTCCAGGAAATCAGACGGTTCAAGCAGCCTCCGGATTCGTTTCAACCTCCGACGCGGTCCGGCGGAACCAGGGAGGCTGCGGGCTGCGGGCCCGGCTCCTCATGGTTCGCCAGTTGCGGCTGGATCCCCTTTTTCTTGTCATAGTAGGCCTTGATTACGTCGCGAGCAAGCGGAGCAGCCAGAGCGCCGTGCTCCCCGCTTTGGTAGAGCACCACAACCACAATCTCGGGATTTCGGCGCGGGGCCAGGCCAACGAACCACGCGTTGTCTTTGAGGGGATCTCCCTCTTCCCTTGCGGCTCTGGCGGCCTCCAGGCTGGCAACCTGGGCTGTTCCGGTCTTGCCCCCGACATCGAGGCCCGCGATGCGAGCCCGCCCTCCCGTGCCGCCTTCGTTCACGACTCCATACAAAGCATCGGTCACCGCAGCCACGGTCTCCTCCGCCAACGCGACGCGAACCTCTCCGTCGCTGTCGGACGGAAGCCCTCGCCCCTGAGCCACCAATTCATCGGTCGAGACCAAACGAGGCCGCATAAACCGGCCGCCTGAGGTAATCCCCCCGATGCTGTACGCGAGCTGGAGGGGAGTGACGGTCAATGCCCCCTGGCCGATCGCAAGCGAGATCGTTTCGCCCGGGTACCATTTCTCGCCGAAGACGCGCTGCTTCCATTGCGGAGAAGGAACCGTCCCGCGTTGCTCATGAGGCAGATCGATCCCGGTGCGGTGTCCCAGACCAAACTGGGTGGAGTAATCCGCGATCAGATCGACCCCGAGGTTTTTCCCGAGGTTGTAAAAAAACACGTCGCAGGAATGCACGATGGCCTGATGCAGGTTGATGCGCCCATGTCCCTGGGTCCGCCAGCAGCGGAAATACCGGCCGTAGAAGGAGGAGCCGCCGGGGCAGTAGAAAGTGGTATCCGTCGTGACCGTCCCGGACTGCAGGGCCGCCGCCGCCAGCAGAATCTTGTACACGGAGCCGGGCGCCAGTTGCGCTTGAATGCTGCGGTTGATCAAGGGGAGATTGGGATCGTTCATCAGGCGGGACCAGTCGCCGCTCGAGATCCCGGCGGTAAACAGGTTGGGATCGAAGGCCGGGCGGCTTACCAATGCCAGGACTTCGCCGGTCCGAGGATCGAGCGCCACCAGAGCGCCGTTGTCCTCCTGGAAACCCTGCTCGGCGATTGTCTGCAAATCCGAGTCCAAGGTCAGACGGAGATCCCGCCCGGAGACGGGAAGACTCTCGTCGAGGGTGGCCATTTCGGCGCCATACGTGTTCACAACGATACGCCGCGAGCCGTCCGTACCTTTCAGTACGTCGTTGTACTGCCTCTCGATTCCGGCCTTGCCAACACGGTCGCCCGGCTCCAGCAGGGCCAGCTCCGGCAAGTCCAAATCACTCTCGGATACCTCGCCTACATAGCCGAGCAGATGCGCCGCAAAGCCGTTCGGCGGGTAGGCTCGCTTCTGAAAGGTCATCAGGTCAAGCCCGGGATACTCGCTGCGGTGGCTCTCTACGAAGGCGACGTCCTGCCAGGAAGCCTTCTCGCGCAGGGGGATTGGCCGGAGAGGAGAGCGTCGCCGCGCGGCTACGACCCGCTGCGACAGATCCGACGGGGTCATCCCCAGTCCCGCGGCGATTCCGGCTAAATGCGCCTCGAGCTGCTTCTCATCTCCCCACTTTGCCACGACGCTGAACGCCGGGTAATTATCGACCAGGACGCGGCCCTCCCGGTCGAGGATCCGGCCGCGGGCCGAGGGGATGGAGATTTCTTTAATGTGGTTCCGCTCAGCGAGTTGGGAATAATACTCGGGGTCGAGAATCTGGAGCCGCCAGAATCCAGTGACGAGAAATAGAAAAACCGCAACCACTGCCCATTGTAAAAAGACCAGTCTCCGGGCGGCGTAGCGGGTTTCCTTATCTGAAAACTCCATCGGGGTAAACCGCATTCACTCTCAACAACTTGTACGACTCTGCAAACGCCCGAGCAAGCCTTCCTCAGGCAGGCTTTCGGAAGCGATCCAGTACCTTGAAGAGTAGCACACCGGCTAGGGCGTTGACAAGCATCCCGATCAACCTTGCCTCACTGTTCCATTCAATCAACTGCCCCAGGAGAACGGCCCCCAGCAAGTAGAACAGCGAGAAGTGCAACGCATAGAGAACACAGATGGTTATCAACCTGATCCCGGAGCTTTCCGTGTCCAGATGGACGCTTGCCGAGGAGGTCACATATCCGATAACCGTCTTGACAGCTCCTAACAGCCCGATGGGGCCGCGGGTCAAGCTATCCTGCGCCATGCCGATCAAAGCTCCGGCCAGAAGCGCCGCCACGGGGTCCCGGCGTGTGAGAGCAATATAGATCACTACGAGAAGAGGAAGATCGAGCAGGTTCACGGACGGAAAATGCAACGGGAGATAGCTCTGCAGAGCCAGTGCCAGGAACGCGGCTACAGAAACCGCCACGAACGAAAACCGGTAGACTTCTGCTTTCCGCGTTGGAGCAGATCCCAAAAGCACAGGCAATGCGTACTCCCAATTGCGAGTGTGGCAAGATTACACGAGACGGCGGAAGCGGTCAATTCGCGGAGACCCTCACGATTCCCGAACTGCCGGGTTCCACCGTCTCCCCACGCCCACGATTCTTCACAATGTCTTGACAGCAGCGCGCGCGGCGACTAGGATTTTTGCATCGCGCAGGATAGGGAGGTACTTCATGCGGAATCTTTCGGCTCCTTCCGTGCTGGAATTGATCTTTCAATGCACTCGTGGATTGCGATGGGGCGGGATCGTTGCGGTGCTTGTGGTGCATTGGGCCCCGGGCGGGATGGCGCAGACCGCTTCGCCGTCGAGCACGGGAACGAGGCAGGCTGGAACGCAAAGGCCGGATTTCTCCGGAATTTGGGCCAGACTTCCATCCAGCCGGCAGATCAGCAACTCGGACATGTTTCACCCGGACGAGCCTCCCCTGACCCCTTGGGCGCAGGAGAAATACCGCGTGATTCGCAAGGGCATCGCGGACCCGTCCCAGCAGGCGCGGGAGGACATCGACCCCATCCTCGAGCCCTATTGCATGGTCCCGGGGTTTCCCCGCATCTACCTTCGCCCCGGCGCGATGGAGATCGTGCAGACCCCGAACGCGCTGTACATGAACTTCGATGAGCACAGCCAGTCGCGCCGCATTCCTATGGATGGGCGAAAGCACCTTGCGAACGCGCCTCCCAGTTTCATGGGCAACTCCATCGGCTGGTGGGACGGGGACACGATTGTCATCGAGACGGTCGGTCTGAACGACCTGACGTGGCTTGACGGCATGGGCCACCCGCACAGCATGGAATTGCGGATCGATGAGCGCATCCGCAAGATTGCCGCAGACACCATGAAAGTGGAGTTCCTCTTCACGGACCCGCAGGCGTTCACGCGGCCCTGGAGCGGTGAGAAAGTGTTCGAGCAGAGGCCGGACTGGGAGTTGATGGAATACGTCATCTGCGAGAACTCGACGGGCGAAGCCTGGTGGGAAGCTCTGGAAGAAGAGGGCGTGGGAAACCGGGAGCCGTAGGCAAGGGGGGCCGGATGCAGCATCGTTTTCGTGGTTCCGTTCATTCACTCGGTCTGGCAGTGGCGGCATGCTTCACTGTATTGGCGGCGGGCGGCTGGGCCCAGACCGCTCCCCGGACGGGGGCGGATCTATCGGGAGTGTGGGTGCTGCTTCCGGCTGCGCGGCAGGTTCCAGGCACGATCACGGACCGTTTCTCTCCGGACGAGCCTCCGATGACGCCCTGGGCGCTCGAACGATACAAGGCCGCGCGAAAGGGTCTGGAGAATCTCCCGAACGAGCAGGGGCGCGACGCCATCGACCCCATCCTGCATCCCCGCTGCCTGATGCCTGGCTTTCCGCGAATCTATCAGCGCCCCGGGGCGATGCAGATCGTTCCGACGCCGGGCCTCTTCCTGATGCTCTTCGACAACTACAGCGCGGCGCGGCGAATCTACCTGGACCGGGGCCATCCCGAAGGCGTGCCTCCGACGTTCATGGGACACTCCATCGGCCGGTGGGACGGGGATACGCTCGTCACCGATACGGTCGCTTTCAACGACCTTACCCTGCTCGACAGCATGGGCCACCCGCACAGCACCGATCTGCGCGTGGAAGAGCGCCTCCGCCGCGTCGCCCAGGACACGCTGGAAATCCAGTTCCTGTTTGAAGACCCGAAAGCCTACACGCAACCTTGGAGAGGAAAGAAGCTTTTTGGACTGCGGCCGGATTGGGAGCTGCTGGAATATACCATCTGCGAACGGGAGTCGGGCGAGGATTGGTGGAAATTGCTGGAGCAGGAAGGCTTGAGCCGGGAATAGAGGAGCCACGGCACGCTTTCGGCGCCGGGGGTTTGTTCTTGTTCGCCGCGCCGCGCTGACCGAATCGGAGGAAGAGCAATTGGACTGGAAGAAAATCCTGATGCTTGCGG
>Ga0326597_10005835_pt1 | contig 17004 bp, 17 predicted proteins | sample RVTome_12_FD_203789 | JGI IMG/M metagenome (GOLD analysis project Ga0326597, IMG submission 203789) | Soil microbial communities from uranium-contaminated site in the Upper Colorado River Basin, Wyoming, United States - RVT100D185 | ecosystem: Environmental > Terrestrial > Soil > Contaminated >...
ATTGGCCGCACGGATCTTCCCGGTGGAGGTTCCGTCGTGATCGAGAACGGTTACGCGTACGTCGGCCATATCGACCCGCCTTTCGGCACGTCGATCGTTGACGTCAAGGATCCCGAGCGCCCCAAGCTGATCGCGCAGCTCGAAGTTCCGGAAGGCATTCACTCGCACAAGGTCCGCGTCAGCGGCGACGTGATGCTGATCAACTACGAGCGCTATAAAGCCAAAGGCGAACCGCAGGCCGGGCTCAAAGTCTTCGACATCTCCGACAAAACCAAGCCGCGGGAAATCGCTTTTTACAAAACCCACGGCAAAGGGGTGCACCGCTTCACCTTCGATGGCCGCTACGCCTACATCTCGCCGACCGTGGAGGGTTACGTCGGCAACATCGCGGTGATTCTCGACATGAAAAATCCGCAGAAGCCCGAGGAAGTCGGCCGCTGGTGGGCGCCGGGGCAATGGACCGCGGGCGGTGAGAAGCCGACCTGGAAAGGCACCGACACCCGTTGCCACCATCCGATTCGGCGCGGCGACCGGCTCTACATCAGTTACTGGCACGGCGGCTTCGCCATCGTCGACATCGCGGACATGAGCAAACCGAAAACCATCAGCATGCTCGACTGGAGCCCGCCCTACCCTTGCCCGACGCACACGACGCTGCCGCTCGCAAACAAGATCATGGAGCGCGACTTCATGATCGTCACCGACGAAGAAGTCGGCGAGAAGTTGAACGAAACCCACAACGCCTTTCTCTGGGTCGTCGATATCACGAAAGAGGATTTGCCGTTGCCGATTGCAACCTTCATCGTGCCCTTCGACGGCAAATCGACGCATGAATTCCGCTTCGGCGCGCACCAGCCCGCCGAGCAAGTTTACGGCAACACGCTTTACGTCACCTGGTTCGGCGGCGGCCTGCGCGCGATCGATTTTTCCAATCCGTATATTCCCAAGGAAGTCGGCTACTATATCCCGCAGCCAGGCAAAGGACAGAAAGTAGTCATGAGCAACGACGTTTATCACGACAAAGATGGCAAGCTCTATCTGATCGATCGGTATGATGGTTTGGAGATTTTGGAAAGTCAGCTGTGAAGCCGCGGGTTTTTTGAATTGACGTGATTCGGCCATCCGCCCGTTCCTAATCGCTCCTCAGGGAGTAACGAATGGACCAGATATGAGCATGGGGAACGATAGTAACATCAGCTTGAGTCGCAGAGAGTTCCTAACCACGGCAGCCCTGGCAGGGACTGGAGTTCTTTTGGGATTGCGACATGACTCGGCCGCGGCGGCGCCCAAGGGACCTGTTCGTATCGGCGCGTTGACCGATTCTTGGGGACCGACGCCCGGCATGGTGGGGCTTCGCGATGGTCTTGAGAAGTTGGGCTACCGGGAGAATAAAGATTTTGTAATCGGCGTCCGATTCACTCAAGGCGATGTCACAGCCCTTCCCGCAGCGGCTCGGGAACTTGTGCGGCAGGGCGTAGACGTTCTATTCAGCGCAAACCCCGCCGCGGCCAAGGCGGCGCAGGCAGCGACTAAAACGATTCCGATCGTCTTCTACGGCGCGGGCGATCCCATAGGACTGGGATTAATCCAGAGTTTTGCCCGTCCAGGCGGCAACATCACGGGAGTTACGGATATAGACCTTGAGTTGGACACCAAGCGTCTGGAGGTTCTTAAGGAGATGATACCCGGACTCAAACGGGTATTGTTCTCCTATGACCCGTCCGAGGTCTTCGCTACGGCCCAAGCTAAGAATTACCGGGACACTGCCCGGCAGTTAAATATCACTCTAATCGAGAAGCCGGTGCGAACCGAGGACGAGGCAAAGACAACATTTGCCAAGATTCAAAAGGGTGACGTGCACGGCATCGTGGTGCCGCGCTCACTTTCTTTCAACATCCCTGGCTTTGCCCTGGAGGCGACGTCTCAACGGCGGATCCCAACTATGTTCTTTACCGTTTGGTACGTGGAGAATGGCGGCCTTGCGAGCTACGGTTCGAATTACCATGAATCTGGCCGAATGGCCGCGCGCCTGGTAGACAAGATTATCAAAGGGGAGAAACCGGCCGAGATTCCAGTTGAGGTAAATCACAAAATCGAATTTGTCGTCAATCTGAAGGTTGCGAAGGCATCAGGGATCAAGCTCGCCCCGGAGGTGGTGTACCGGGCGAACCGAATCATCCGATGAATCACTAACACACAAGGAAAATTGTGAAAAACTTTTTGTTGGAGAAAGGAAACAAGAAGATGTCTAAATCAACGAGGCAACAGAACGGTTTGTTTTTGATGGGCCTGCTTCTCGTCGGCCTTCTGGGAATAGCCGGTGTGTCCTCGGCACTCGAGGTGGGTGACAAGGCGCCCGACTTCAAGCTGCCGGGCACCATGGGTCTCGACGTTTCCCTCAGCGAGTTCCGGGGCAAGAAATGGGTCCTGGTCGAATTTTACGGGAATGACTTCCAGCCTACCTGAGCGGCGAACCTGACGGCCAGGAAGGCCGACTACAACCGGTTCCAGGCCCTCGGTATACAGAACCTCGGCATCAGCGCCAACGCGACCTTCTCGCAGCAAACGTTCGCCGACTCGCTGAAGCTGCCCTATCCGCTGCTCAGCGACTTCCCGGAGCGGAAGGTCATCCGCAGCTACGGTGTACTCAACGAAAAGGCGATGGTCGCGAACAGATCTTTCTTTCTCGTCGATCCGCAGGGAATCATCCGCAAGAAGTGGATCATCGAGAACCCGGCCGTGACGGTGGTCTATAGTCCCACGCTGCTGAAGGACATCGAGGCAATCGTCGGCAAGAAATGAAAGACTCGCGGGCTGCCGAGGCGCCCTCGTCGGCGCATTGCTGGCCGTGCGGGCCCTCGGTAGCCCCGCCCGCGCCGACGAGGCGGCGAAGAGAAATGGAAGATCGAGCAAAGAAGAGAATCGCAGGACTCCTCATCGCGATGGTGACGATCCTTGGGGCGCCGCAAGCGCGTGGGGCCGAGGTGACAGAGTTGCTGCAAAAACTCAACTTGACCGCCTATTCTCGCGGCACAAAGCCTCCGGAGTTCAATGGCACGACGGCCGAGGGCCGGACCGTGTCCCTGGCTTCTCTGCGAGGCAAGGTTATCCTCCTCAACTTCTGGGCGAGCTGGTGTCAAGAGTGCCGGCCCGAGATGCCGTTGTTCGAGCGACTGCATCGCGAGTTCGCAGCGCAAGGGCTCCGCGTCATAGGGATCAATGCCCGCGAAGGGACAGCGGCTATCCGTGCCTATGCCAAGGAACTGGGGTTAACCTTCCCACTCGTTACAGACTCAAAGGGAGAGATTAACGCGGCTTACGGAGTCATCGGACTGCCCACCACATTCGTAATCGCCCGTGACGGGCGGGCGGTGGCGCTGGGCGTGGGACCGAGAGAATGGGGAAATGAACACGCTTTGGCAATCATTCGAGCGCTTCTAGCTGAGCCGGCGGCCACTAAAAAAGAGCGGTGAAATTCTTCATCGTACCGTGGCAAGGGACAAAACGCCGTCCACAGCAACGACGTCTTCCACGTGGAGGACGGCAAGCTCTTTCTGATCGACCGGTATGATGGGTTGGGGTTTTTGGAGAGCCAAATCTAAAGAGCTAGAGTCGTTCAAATGGTTCAAAACGTTCAAGCAGTCTGAATCGGCAGATTTGTAGGGTGCGCTTGCGCACCGTTTCCGTCGATTGCGCTTGCGCGCCGCTTTGCGCCCCGGTTCTGGCCGATAGACAATGAAGCCATGCCCGACTACCGGCGTGCCTACGTTCCCGGTGGAACCTATTTCTTCACCGTGAAGACCCTCGATCGTCAACCGGTTCTGACGCAAGAGCGCTTCCGCACCGCCTTGCGGCAAGCCATCATCGAAGTGCGATCTATGCTGCCGTTCGAGAGCATAGCCTGGGTTCTGCTGCCGGATCACCTTCACACTATCTGGCGATTACCGGAGACCGACACGGATTTCTCATCGCGCTGGTCGTTGATCAAACAACGCGTGACACGGCAATGCGCGGACGGAAGTAGTGCGGCGCCAATGACACGATCGCGGCAAAAACGGCGTGAAGGAGCGATTTGGCAGCGCCGATTTTGGGAGCATCTGATACGTGATGACACTGATTTCGAGCGCCACGTCGATTACATTCATTACAATCCCGTCAAGCATGGTTACGTCCCGCGAGTAGCCGACTGGCCGTACTCCACGTTTCATCGATATGTCCGGCGCGGCGTGTACCCTGCCGACTGGGCGACTGGTGGGGAACGTCAAGAGGGAAATTTCGGCGAATGAGACGGTGCGCAAGCGCACCCTACGATACTCGGCTTATCCCGATGGCATGATTCCCGTAGGGTGCGCTTGCGCACCGCCGACATTTACTCGTTGCGCGCTTTCTTCCCCTCCTCCATCTCCTCTAGAGTTCTCGGCCAATCCGCTTTGAGCAATCGCGACAAGCTTCTGTCTGCCAGGAGTTTCCCACCCGTCTGGCACTTCGCGCAGTAATTGGTTTCGTTCTCGGCGTAGACGATGCGCTGCACCGGTGCGCCGCAGACCGGACAGGGTTTGCGGTATTTGCCGTGGACCGCCATGTCGTCGCGGAAGGCCGTGACTCGTTCGGGGAAATTCTTGCCGGTATCTTTGCGCAGTCGCTCGATCCATTCGCTCAAACATTCCTTCGTCGCCTCGTAGAGCCTTGCAATCTCGTCGTCATTTAGCTGCTTGGTCTGCTTCACCGGCGATAATTTTGCCCGATGCAGAATCTCCTCGGAATAGGCGTTGCCGATGCTGCTGAACACATGGGGATCGGTCAATGTTCGCTTGAGCGTGTGATTCTCGCGCGTGAGGGCCTCGCGAAATGCGGCCAAGTCAGTGTCGAAGATCTCAAGTCCTTTCGGATCATGCTCCGCTAATTTCTCTCGCCCATAAACGAGATGAAGCGACGCACGCTTCTTGGCGCCCATCTCCGTCAGTAGCAGAGTGCCCGAGGGAAAATCGAACGCGGCATGGCCGTATTTTCTCGGCACGGCGGCGCCGCGCTTCTTCCAGTGAAAGCGCCCGGTGATCATCAGATGGAAAACCAGGAAGAGATCGTCTTCGAGCTCGAAGACGATGCGCTTGCCGATGCGGTGAAAGCCGAGAACCTTCTTCCCCTCGGCGGCGCGAATCGGCGGATCGAAGGAGCGCAGCAGAAACGGGCTCGCCAGGCGAATTTTCTCAAGCGGCTGGTCAATCAGCCGCGCTTCGAGCGCTTCGATGTAGATGGTGATGTCGGGAAGCTCGGGCATTTCTTGCGGCGCAGACGCCGCCGTTCCAATCGTTTCAGTCGTTCCAATCGTTCAAAACGTGGATGCCGCTAATTCGGAGAATACCACGGAACTGCGCAAGGTCTGCTCCTAAATACGGTAACGGAAGTCTGTTATTCGCCATCTGCCATCGCACGAATGGAACGGCTGGAACGAATGGAACTACTGGAACCTTTCCTATTGTCGTCCGCCGTTTTCCCGTAACGTGAGAAACTCCTTCGCTTGCATCGGGAAAAGGACGCCTAAAAGAATATCTTCATCGCTTTTCGCCAGCGGGCCGAGATCTTTGATCGCCTTCTCCCAATCCCCCGGGTCTGCCATCTCGCCGGACCGTTGCGAATAATCCGGCTGCTTATCTTTCATGATCTTCTTGATCAGCTCCGGATTCACGGCGCCGGGCGGGCGACCGTACTTGCCTTTGACGTAATCGCTGGTTTCCTTGGTGACGATCTTGTATCGCTCGCCGGCAAGAACGTTCAGCACCGCTTGGACGCCGACGATCTGGCTCGTCGGCGTGAGCAGCGGCGGGTGGCCGAGATCTTTTTCGACGCTCGGCGTCTCTTTAAGCGCGGCATCCATCAAATCCATTCGCTTCGCTTCCTTCAACTGGGCCACCATGTTCGAGATCATTCCGCCGGGAACCTTATGAATGAAGACATCGGCGCTCACCCCGGTGTAACCGGTTTCGTACTGTTCGTACTTTTCTTTGATCTGCCGGGTGATCCTTGTCGGCTCCTCAAGGAGCTTCACGTCGATTCCTGTATCGAACGGTGTTCCCTTAAGTGACGCCACCATCGTTTCGGTGGCGGGATGCGCCGAACCGAAGGATAGCGGCGAGAGCACCGTGTCGATCATGTCCACGCCCGCCAAGATCGCCATCAGGTGGCACATGCTGGAGGTGCCGCCCATGTCGTGGCAGTGGAGAAGAACCGGAAGCGTGCCTTTTGCCCGGTCTTTGATCCCCATGATGATTCTGTAACTATCGAATGGCGTCATGATCCCCGTGGCATCCTTCAACGATAACCAATCGGCGCCGATCTCGATCAGTTGTTCCGCGTACTCCATCCACTTTTCCAGCGTGTGCACGGGGCTCACCGTGTAGTTCACCTCCACGTGGGCCTCGCCGCCGAGTTGCTTCACCGCTTTCGTCGCGGTCTCGATGTTCCTAAAGTCGTTAGTCGCCTCGAATATCCGAAACACGTTCATGCCGTTGGCGATCGCCCGCTCGACGAACGTGCAGACGATTTTATCCGTGTACGGTCGGTAGGCCAAAATATGTTGCCCGCGCAACAGCATCTGAAGTTTGGTCTTGGGCATGACCGCTTTGATGCGGCGCAATCTTTCCCAAGGATCTTCCTTTAGGTAGCGCATGCACACGTCGAATGTCGCGCCTCCCCAAACCTCGACGGCGTGAAAGCCGCAATTATCCAGCGACGCGCATAACGGGAGCAGATCGTCGGTCGTGACCCGCGTCGCCAGCTTGCACTGTTGCCCGTCGCGCGGCGTAAGATCGGTGATCTTCACCCTTCGGCTCCCGACCGGCTCCGTAAGCAGCCTATTCATATCAACCGCGAGCTGGCCCAAAATATCTTGCGTGCTCATAGCAAGTCTCCTTAATCGGAACTTAAACCCTCTTTCCTGCACCGGTTATAGGCTATTTTTGTGATTGCGGCAAAGCGTGGCGTCGTCCGCCATCGCCGTCTCCGATTGGCGTCGCCTTGCTTTTCTCACTTCGTTCTTTTAGAACTCGATCAGTTCCTACACCCACCCAGTGACCGAACAAACCACAACCGAACTTTCCCGGCGCGACTTTCTTTCAGTCTGCATCGTCCCCTGCTCCAACCTGACGCCGTCGATGATGGTGGCGACATTGGGAATCGCGCTCCCTGAAGTGAGGCAAACCTTCTCGCTCTCCGAAATAGAAGCCGGCAGTCTTTTCTCGGTGATGATGATCGTCGCGGCGGTGACGAGCGGCATCGCCGGTCGGCTAGCCGACCGGTTCGGACCGAAAACGGTACTCATCACGGGGTTGAGTCTCTTAGCGCTGGGATTCGGCGGGGCCGGGATCAGCGGCCAGGGGATTTTGTTTTTCTCCTGTCTCGCCCTTACGGGAATCGGCTATGGCTTCACTCCGCCGTCGCAGTACGCAATCATGTCCGACCTGCTACCGCACCGGCGCGGGCTCGGCGCGAGTCTCGTGTCGGTCGCCTACGGCATCGGCGGCGCCATCGGCGCCGTATTGGCGAGCCGCGTCGCTGCCGCTTTCGGCTGGCGCGCGGCGTTCGTCACGGTGGCGGCCATCGCGACGACGATTATGCTGCTGCAACTGTATTGGATTCGAAACAGCCAACGAACAACCTCGGCGGCACAATCCGGCTCCTTCAGGGACGCGCTTTCCATCCCTATCTTGATTCTTGCGCTTGCCGAATTCGCCGGCGGTTCGGTGTTTTGGAGCTGCGCGGCCTGGACGCCGACGCTGCTGCGCACCGCCAAGGCGCTGACACTTCAGGAAACCGGCTGGGTGATGGGCGTGCTGAGCCTCGCGAATATGCTCGGCGCTTTCTCACTCGGAGCGTTATCGGACAAGCTCGGGCGCAAACGAGTCATTATTTTGAGCGCGCTGCCCGCGGCAGCCGCCGCGTTCGTGGTTTTTTACTGGCTCACTTCCGCCGTCGGCATCGCTTTGGGCATTCTCGTGTTCGGAATTCTCAAAGCCACCGTCCCGGCGTTGGTGGTGGCGCTGGCGCAGGAAGCCGCGCCTGCCGGCAGCCCGGGCGCTGCCAGCGGCATCATTATGTCGCTACATTATACTTCGGGGATGCTCGCGCCGCTGATCGCCGCGCAGCTCATTACCGGAACCGGGGATATCGTTCTGGCAATGATCTTGGTATCTGCGGTCCCGCTAATCCTCTACGCGGGTCTGATCGGCGCCGTGCGCGAGCATCGGCGGTTATAAACCGAGAATCCGCTCGGCGTTGCCGTGAAAAATCTTCTCCATCAGCTCGTCCGAGTAAGCCAGCTCCTTCCATTCCTTGAATAAGCGGTCGTAGGGAATGCTCGGATAGTCGCTGCCGAACATGATCTTGTCCTTGAGCCGGCCCTTAATATCGCGTTTGATGGCGTCGGGAAAATATTTCGGCGCCCAGCCCGACAGTTCCCACGAGACGTTGCCCTTGTGCAGCGCCACAGCGAGCATCTCGTCCGTCCAGGGCCAGCCGGGATGGGCGGCGACGATTTTGAGATCGGGAAAATCGGCGGCGAGTTGATCGATCGGGGCGGGGTGCGCGTGGCGAATCACCGCGCCCAGGCCGCCCGGCATGCCCGCGCCCATCCCCGTCGTACCGACGTCGATCATGACCGGAACTTTAAGTTCGTTGATGGTTTCCCATAACGGATAGAACCTGCGCTCGTCGACGGCGAAATGGCCCATGATCGGATGGAAGTGAAAACCGAAGAGTTTCAAATCCCGAATCGCTCTTTTCGCGTCTTCAATGGCGCGCTCGCCCTTCAAGGGATCGACCGCCGCCCAGGCTTGACGAATCACGCCGGGATGATCGTCGCGCATCTTGGCAACGTATTCATTCGTGCACGGCGGCGCGCTAGTGACCGTTTCGATATCGAAGGCGACGAGCATGGCCTCCACGCCCGCTTGCTTGAAATCCGCGATCACCTCCGCTTCACTCTTCGCGGTCCAGGCGCGGTTCCAGTACTTCGCCAGCGCTTCGACGTAGGGTCCCTGGGATTTGATCCAGGGCTCGGTATTGGGATAACAGTGTAGATCGATGGTGCGCACAGTTATGTTCGCTCCTTTTCTGGTGACATGTTTTTCCACGCAACGCGTGAGCATAACTTTCGGCGCTCCTGACTGTCAAGTCGGATTGCTCGGATTATTCACGGTCCGGGGATCAATCACGACACTGTGTCGGTCGAGGTGCGAACCTGGAGGAGCGAAGGTACAGAGCCGAAAAGTTTCGCCGTCGTTTATGGTGCCTGGCATGGCGCTCGCCTTTTTCCCAGGTGTCCGCTCCAGAAACTTAGTTTGCGGGCCGCTACGAGGCACCGGCCCATTGCCTTCGCTCCGGAGGGCTCGCGCCTCGATTACCCTAGATGCGAAAAATTCGGGCTAGACATTCCCCGCGGCCTGGAGTATTTGAAATTGGTTCTTCAGGCTTTTGTGTAAAGCAGGGATCGGAGATTGCGCCGCCGAGGCAGAGAGGGCGCAGAGAAAATCGCCTAAAAATAGCAAATTTTCTCGCCTAAGAAGGGGGACAGTCCCCCTTCCGGAAAGGGGACTGTCCCCTTTTGGTTGCGGCTGCGCCGCGCTGGGTCTCTGTGGTGAATATCTCTTCACAGGAAACCCAGAAGAACCTTGAAATTTGTCCGGGAGGTCCAGAGCATGTTCACAACCCACTGGTCGACATCGGAACGCAAGTATGACGTCATTGTCGAACGCGACGTAAAAGTGCGCATGCCGGACGGCACTCTGCTCGACGGCAATATCTATCGGCCAGCAGCCGGCGAGAAATTTCCCGTCATCCTCGGCGCTCACGGCTACAATAAAGACCTTCAATCGCCGCCGTTGCGACCGGTCGGTTTCACGCCAATGCGCGGCTACATGGAGAGCGGCGACTCGACCTTCTACGCGCGGCGCGGTTATGTCCACGCGGTCTTCAATGTGCGCGGCACGGGCAAGTCGGAGGGCTTCTACCAACTAATGGGGCCGCTCGAAGTGCAGGACGTTTGCCACCTCATCGATTGGCTCGCGGCGCAGCCCTGGAGCGACGGCACCGTCGGCATGTTCGGCGTCTCCTACTTCGCCCGGCTCGCCAAGGCGGTGGCGGCGGCCGGACCGAAGCCGTTGAAGGCGATCTTTTCGCCATTTGCGGGAACCGACGATTATCGCCACCGCTGCTATCACGGCGGAATTCTCGCGCATGGCTTCATCAGCCACTGGCGCAATAGCCTGCACCGCCCCAGCTATCGTAGCTTGTACAAGGAAGCGCACGGTGAAGCAGCCTACAAAGACGCCATCGCGCAGGCGATGCGCGACGAAGAGATCCTGGCGCTGCCTGGGCTGCGCGAAGCGCTGCAGAACCCGGGCGTGGGAACCAACGCGTTGATCGTGGATTTTTTGCTGCACCCGTTCGACGGGCCGTTCTGGCGTGAGCACAGCGCGCAGGACGCCAAGGCGACGATTCCCGCCTATCTTGGCGCCTGCTGGGGCAATTACGGCTTGCACCTGCCCGGCGCGTTCACCGCCTGGCGCGATTGGCGCGGCCCCAAGAAGATGGTCATCGGCCCGGGAATCTACCTCGACCGCCCGGTCTATCAGTATCAAGACGAATCGCTGCGCTGGTTCGACTACTGGCTCAAGGGCATCCAGAATGGCGTCATGGACGAGCCGCCGATCCGCTGCTTCATCCCGCCCACCGGAGAATGGAAGTCGTTGGAGGACTGGCCGCCGCCCGGGGCGCGCTGGATGACTTTTTACCTGCACAAGGACGGCATCCTCAGCGAGCATGAGATGTGGCCCGGCGAAGGCTCGGACTCCTTCGACGAATCGAACTTCGAGCATGGCGCGCTCGTCTACGCGACGCCGCCGCTGGTGGAGAATACCGAATTGCTCGGTCCGAGCGTGCTCACGCTGTATCTTTCCGCCACCGATACCGATGTCCTGCTGTTTATTACGCTGCTGCTGATCGATCGCGAAGGCAAAGAACAAGAGCTAACGCGCGGCTGGCTGCGCGCGTCCCAGCGGCGCCTGCGCGATGACAGCGAACCATGGGCGCCGATTCAGGCCCATGACAAGCGCGAGCTTCTCGAACCGGAAAAAATCTACGAGCTAAAAATTCCCATCGTGCCCACGGCGCGATTATTTCAAGCCGGCGAGCGGATCGCGGTGCGAATCAAAGGCGCAGACGACGAGCCGGCGGTCAATTCCTTGCAGGCGCTGGCGCGCAACCATCTACGCCGCCCGCGCCCACTGCGCATCACGATTCACCACGACGAGTCGCACCCCTCCCATCTCGATCTCCCGGTCACGCGCGGGAACATCATCGGCACGTTCTTTTCCGGCGGCGACATTACTTCGTTCGGACTCTCGCATTGACGGGATAAGTTGCCTGAAACGTTCTTCGAGGCGGAGCTAAACATTCTCTCAGGTTCGAGAACAGAACATCTAAATTGATTCGGAAAAAGAACGATCAATCGATAGGGAGGGCCTTCCTAATCCGTAAAAAAAAACCGGGTCGCGTGAAAGAAAACAGGTGCGGCGAAGCAAATTGAATCGATGCGATCCAACATCCCGCCATGACCTTCGATGAGAGCGCCATAATCCTTCACTCCGCGATCGCGCTTGATCGCGGACATCGTTAGCCCTCCCGCGAAGCCCAATAGCGTGATCATCAGAGACATAACCGCGGCCTGCCAGGGCTTGAATGGAGTCACCCACCACAAGGCCGTACCGATGAGCGTGGCGCAACCCACGCCTCCGATGAATCCCTCCCATGTTTTGTTTGGGCTTACGCGGGGAGCGATACTATATCTGCCCAGCCATTTTCCCCACACGTACTGCAAGACGTCGCTGATCTGGACAACAAAAATCAGGTAGAAAAGCAGCTTGGCGTTTTGGTTCTCGTAGCCGTGAATTTTGAGGGTCAGCAGGGCCGGAACATGGCTGACGCAATAAACGCAGACCATCAATCCCCATTGAATTTTGGCGACCCGCTCTAGGAACCGTTCCGTATCTCCCGTTAAGACACTGCGAATCGGAACGAGCAAGAACGCGTAAACGGGAATTAAGATGCTGAAAAGGCCATACCGATCCATACCCACCAGGTAGTACTGCAGGGGCGTGATCACAAAAAAGCTCCAGAATAGCGTGCGGTGGTCGCCGAGCCGGGTCGGTGTCAAGGTAATGAACTCCCGCAGGGCCAAGAACGATATCAGTCCAAAAAGCGCCAGAGAGCCAATCCCGCCGGTGAGCACTGCGAGCGTAAAAATCCCGCACATCACCCACCAAGCCCGAATGCGCGCATTCAAGTTCTCTACAACGGCGCGGGCGAAATCATTCGTGACTCTTTTCTTGAGGACCAGACCAACGCCGGTGGAGATCAAGAGGACTCCCAATACACCGTTCAACAACCACACCATCTGTTGATCGAACGCTGCGCTCATACCTGTCTCAGGTTAAGCACCGCCGAACGCGCCCGCTCCAGAAACGCGCCTTTGGGCTCTCCCGGCTTGAGAGCGATGGAGGGACCGAAGGTAACAGTGCTCAGCAGGGGCACCGGAAGGAATTCACCTTTAGGAAGAATCCGGTTTAGATTCTCGACATAGACCGGCACCAATTCCAAATCGGCTTTCCGGACGCAGAGGTGGTAGAGGCCGCTCTTGAAGGCGCCGACCTCCGAGCCTCGGGTCCCTTCAGGAAAAAGAATCAATGAATACCGGTCCCCCATGGCCTCGATGATACGATCCACGGGGTTGTTGCGCGCCGACACCTTCTCGCGATCGATCAGGACGGCGTTGAAAACCGCGCTCGCCAGGTAATGGCGCAAGCGTCCCCGTTCCCAATAATCCTGGGCAGCTACAGGCCTGGTCACAGCGCGAGCTGCCGGCGGCAATGCCGACCAGATCACGACGAAATCGAGGTGGCTAGTATGATTGGCGAAATAGACTCGTTGACGGGCATCCGGTCGACAATCGACCCAGCGCACGCTGGTGCCCGCGATCAGCCTCGACAGACCGGCGAATAGCGCAGCGGTCATCTGGACTCCAAGTCTCTTACGATGAGACGCGTCCGCCTGACGATTGTAACGATGCATCCGAAAACAATAAGCACCAGCGCAAGGGTTATAACTCGTCCCTCCCAGCCTAGAGCCGCCTCCAATGCCGCGACGAGGCACGCCGCCGTCATAACCGCCATGCGCTGCTGTTTCGCCATCGGTCCACAGAAATATTGTTGAACGCCCGCCGAGGCTCCCAACACACGGACATAGGCGGTGAGCACCGCGAGCAAGCCGGCCGCCCAACCTAGATAACTTCCCCACACGACCCAACTGATCGAATAACCGGCGCCGACGAGAATGAGCGGATCGGAGAGGCGGTCCGGTAACTCATTATAGATCTCACCGGACTTGGTTTTTAGGCCACCCTCGACCGCCACCATGCCGTCGAAAAGGTTGCACAACAGGCGGAGCTGGATAAACGCGGCGACGACGATAAACAATGCGATCCTCCACGTTGGGTTATTGGTTGCTGCGAAGAGTAGGCAGAGACCCGACAGCACCGCGAATACTACGCTCAGGATGGAAATTTGATTGGGCCGTACCCCGACATGCGTTAGCCACTTGGCGGCGGCCGCCGCCCATTTTGTTTCACGCGACCGTAAAGGCCGCCGTATGGTGTTTTCTGAATTACTCAAACCTCACCACCGTAGCGCAACGTACCACGGATCCGGCGGAGGTAACAGCTTCTTCCGCCCATCGAATTGAGTCAGCATTGCGCCGCAGCGATATTCCGGCCAGGCGCGCCGTCAGACATGATCGACGTCGCCGCCGTCTTCGGGATCGGTGTTGATGAATAGTTCCTCGACCGTCATCGGCCTTCGGATCATCCCCTGCTGGTGGCAATAATAGCGGGGCCGACGGCGTCACAGGGGAGGTCGACAAGGACGCTGGAAGGTAGATTTAAGAATCCATAGACGTGACCCCGCTTGCGAAGCGCTGGTCGCCCCGGCGCTGCTAATCGCCGCCCCGATTCGCGTCATTACGCCGAGTTGACGAAGAATATCTATCGTTTCCTGCCGATCACGCTGAGGCCGGAGGATGCGAAAAGATATCACGGCATCGATGAGCGGATCTCGTTTGAAGACTACGCGCGCTGTGTGCGTTTTTACGCCCTGCTGATCCGGAATAGCCAGCCATAACCGTCCCGTTTTCACTTTCATTGACGCTATGCCGCCGCGGTGGTAAAAATATCGCAGAGAGGCCAGGCTGGGATGTCAATACCGATGCGGATTCCCGAGGGTAAAATCATCCTCACATACGAGGATTACGCCGCGTTGCCAAATGACGGCAACCGCTACGAGATCCTGGAAGGAGAACTTTCGACAACGTTAGTGCCAAGTACACGACATCAAATGGTGTCTGGAAATCTGCTCATTTGCTTGGCAGAACACATTCAGGAACATGATTTAGGTCGGATATTTATCGCGCCACTTGCGGTCATTTTAGATTCCACTTCGGTAGTGGAACCGGACCTTTTATTCGTTTCAAAAGCACGCCAGAAGATCATTACGGATCGCGCCGTCGAAGGCTCACCCGATCTTATGATCGAAATTGTGTCCCCAGCTACTGCCCGCAACGACCGAGTCACCAAGGCGCAGATTTATGCGCGCCACAAGGTGCCGGCCTATTGGATCGTCGATCCTGAACAAGAGGCCGTCGAAGTCTATCTTCTTAACGTGGATAGCTATCGATTAGCCGTCACCTTGCAAGGCGAAACTCCGCTTCCCGCGCCGCCGTTCGCCGATCTCAAGTTTGCCGCCAGAGATCTATTCATCTAAAAGCGAACACCGCTCGACGCACGCCAGCGCACAACGGACGCTACGACTCTCGCTCGCATCTGGATCTCCCGATCACGCGGGAAAACATCATCGGGACATTTTTTTCCGGCGGCGACATTACTTCATTCGGACTCTCGCAGTGACGCCGGACTAAACTTGCCATGCTCCTCATACGCACTTGGGTTAAGCAACCCAGCGCCAATCTATGGCGCCCGGATCAGACGTGATCGACGTCGCCGCCGTCTTCGGGGTCGGTGTTGATGAATAATTCTTCGACCGGCCGCGCTCGGCGGATCATTCCCTGTTGGTGGCAGTAACGAATAATCGTTTCGAGATTCTTTCTGTTGGATTCGCCGAGGCCGTAGATCCATGGGTCATGCCCGAGGATCTTTCGCTCCTCCTCACGTCCGGTGTCCGTCCGGTGTCAAATCTTTACCTTTGACATTAACTCGTCTACCAACTTTCTTTCCCATCGGCCGCCTCAATCTCCAATCCACAGTTTACTTCTTCTCTCAACCGAACTTTCTGATCTGATGCGCCGGACCGTTGCGGCTTTATCGCTGGCGCAGGCGGACCGGATTCGAACATCGTCTCTCTTTGCGTCGTCACCCAGAGTCTGGCGATCGTTGTCTGGTCCCAAACCGGTTCGGTCTTTCTTCGCCCACAAATTGGCCCATCCCAATGTCCCTCATTCGTCGGAAAACTTGCCACCCCGCCTCCGCCATGTTAAATTGCCTAATATCATGAGGGCGCAAACCGAAGCTGCTTATAAATACCTTGAGCCTCGCCCCCACCCGTGGCGAAAAATTCTCTGGATCAAAGGCCGCAACATGCATGTCTGGCACTTGCTGGCCACGATGCTTCGGGAGGGGGAAACACCGGAACAGACAGCCATGAATTTTGGCTTGCCCGTGGAAGCGGTGCTTGAGGCACTCGATTATTACCAGCAAAACAAGGCTCTGGTCGGGGCTGAAACCGACGAAGAGGGTCGGCGGCTGCGCGCAAAAGGCCTGCTCTAGGGTCGATGCCGCTGTCGCTCTATTTGGACGATTGCGCCGACGATGACACATTGGCAGCGCTCCTGCGTCAAGCGGGCCATCGGGTTTCCACGCCACGTATTGCGGGAACCTCAGGTGTCTCGGATAGAGAGCACCTCCATTTTGCTGCGCATCGCGGCTATACATTGCTGTCCAAAGATCCTGACGACTTCGTGGGCCTACATCATCAATGGCGCGATTCTAATCGTAACCACTCAGGTATCCGGCTCATTTACGAGGATAAAGACGTAAGCAAGAACATGAGCCGGACCCAAATTGTTTTGGCCATTGATAACCTTGTCGCCTCTGCCCTTCCCATCGCCAACGAAATCCACAATCTTAACCAATGGCGATGACTTGCGATCGTTTCTGACCTGACACCTTTACCGAGACTTTAATGATTTGCCCGCCGGCAACAGTACGGTTGTCGCCGTTGTCCGTTTCGGCTTTGTTTCGGCCGGCGCCGAGAACAATTTTATCGTCACCGCTTACCAGATCTTTCGGCACGGGAGGTGAGAACCGATGAAAGCAACGCGCATTACCTACGACCCCGATGGAGATATCCTCTACGTTACCTTTGGGCAGCCTACTGCATCCATCGGCTATCAACTTTCGAACCAAATCTTGCTGCGGGTCGATCCTAAGACGCAGATCGCTTCCGGTCTGACGATTCGTAATTATTCTCATCACACCACTGCCTCGCGAGAGATTCCCTTGCCGGGGATAGAAGAACATCCTGATATTAAGCCGTTGCTGCTGGGCATTCTTGCCTCAGCCCCAGTTAGCCAGTTTCTCAGTGTCACCACGGGAGAACTGGGAGTAAGCGCCATGCTTCTCAGTCCTTCCTTGCAAGCAGCGGTTGCCGGCTAGTTCCTCACTGTTCGACGTTCCAGGTTCAAAGTTCAAGGCCAGGGGAACTGGGGTCGGGAATCTTTTCATGATCCAAATCTTACAATTTTCCGCTTCAAGGCGCTGCTGCCGTCTACTTTTTCGTCTGCTCTTTCTGTGCTTTCTGCTCCGATGCGCCGGACGGTTGCGGAGTTGCCGCTGTCGCCGGTGGGCCGGATTCGATCATGGCTTCTCTTTACGTTGTCACCCACAGA
>Ga0326597_10005837_pt1 | contig 17001 bp, 21 predicted proteins | sample RVTome_12_FD_203789 | JGI IMG/M metagenome (GOLD analysis project Ga0326597, IMG submission 203789) | Soil microbial communities from uranium-contaminated site in the Upper Colorado River Basin, Wyoming, United States - RVT100D185 | ecosystem: Environmental > Terrestrial > Soil > Contaminated >...
GTGTTGGTGGATGTGGTGGAGCGTCTGGTGGTCGAGATCGTCGATGTCCGGCGGGTGGTGCGTTGCCCGCATTGTGGGTTCAAGACGGCCCGGGTGCATGACTCGCGTCGGTTCCGGGTGCGGGATCTGCCGTCTCATGGCCGGCCGACCACGCTGGTGTGGGTGCGTCGCCGGTTCGCTTGTAGTGAGTGCGGGGAACGGCACTGGGAGGACCACTCCGAGATCATCCTGGGGCGGCGCACCCATGTGACCCGACGGCTGGCCCGCCAACTGGTGCGGGATGTGAACGCCATGTCGATCCGGGAGGTGGCCCGCCGTCACGGCCTTCCATGGCATTACATCATGGGGCTGACTCGGGACTGGTCAGACCGGATCGCAGCCGACCGCCGACGCAGACGTTGCCGGGTGCTGTTGGTTGACGAAACGTCGCTGCGGCGTGGCCAGCGGTATGTGACGGTGCTCATCAACGGTGACACCGGCGAAACCCTGGGGATCGTCGCTCACCGCAATCAGGCTGCCCTGTCCGGGTTCCTCCTCGCCCAGGGCCACCGCTGGCTCCGGGGTGTGAAGGTGGTCGTCTCTGACGGGTCCGGGTCGTATCGGGCGGCCATCCGCCAGCATCTGGGACATGCCACCCACGTCTTGGACCGGTTCCATGTGGCCAGATGGTTCGCAGCGGGGATGATCGAGGTTCGTCGCCGCATCCAACGCATCGGCCCCCACGGCAGCCGTCCCGCCTACGAACCCGAAGTGTTCCGATCCCGGTTCCTCCAACTGACCCGATTCGACCAGCTGTCCGATGATCGGATCGCAGCGCTCGGACGGGTCCTGGCCGGCCGCCCCGAACTCGAAGCAGCCTGGCGGATGCTGCAGCACCTCTACGGCATTCACCTCGCCGAAGACACAGACGAGGCCAATCAGGCGCTCGCAGCGTTCATCGACATCTGGCAGAACACGCCACTCGTCGAGTTCGACCGGCTCGTCGAGACCCTCCTCGAGTGGGGCGATGAGATCTTCGCCTTCCACGACACCGGTCGGGTCACCAACGGCAGGATCGAAGGCACCAACAACCGTCTCGGGGTGCTCAAACGCGTCGCCTACGGATTCGTCAACACCGACAACTTCGCCGCCCGAGCACTCCTCATCACCCCCGGCATGCCAGCATCACCATGACCGAGAATCGAAGGACCCTCCCACCTCACCGCGCAGAACCCACTGGCCACCTTGGGCAGCATCACGTCGGAATGGGTGGTTGCAGCGAACCCGGCGCGCCCGAAGTCCTCCGCCAGGCTCTCGTCAAGGGCGTCGACGCCGCTCAGGAACCGTCCGATCTCAATGAAGCCGCAGGTGCCGCTCATCGGGTTGAGCACCAGACCGGGCCGAAGGAACGTCGCGCGAATGAGTGTGCTCATCCCGTTGACGTGGTGGAAGACGCGGCCCGCGGTCGGCTCGTTCCAGATGCTGTTCTGACCACACACGACCGACGTGGTCGGCCCGGCCCCCGCCGCCTTGAGCTGGCCGAGCGCGGGCGGGGTGTGCTGGGACTTGACGCACAGCAGCACCGCCGTCTCGTGGGTGAACGGCCCGGCGCCGGCGGCCGAGTCTACGATCGGGATGTGGAGTGTCAGGTCGTGGTCTCCGGTGAGGAAACGGAGGCCCGCTCGCCGATCACCCTCGCCTGCTCGCCCCGGCCGACGAGCACCGCCTCCGCACCGGCGCGGTGGAGATGCGCACCCAGCGTGCATCCGATCGCCCCGGCACCGAAGACCACGTATCGCACGTTGTCGCTTCTCGCGTCAGTCGACCATCGTGTCGGATGACACCACATTCACCGACAGTCGGCGGGAAGCCCACACCGATGCAAGCAGCACGGCGATGGAGCCGACCGCCATCGCCACCCGCGGCCCGAGATGCTCGCCCATCCACCCGATCACCGGACCGCCGATCGGACGCGCCCCCACGAAAGCAACCGCATGCAGGGCGAGGACGCGGCCCTGCATCTCGGGGCGTGTGTTGAGCTGCAGGAGGGAACTGCCCAGCGTGAGGAGGCTGGTCCCGGTCAGGCCGACCACGGCCAGCGCGATCAGCTCGGTCCACAGGACCGGCGCGACGGATGCGATCAACAAGGCGCCCGCGAAGGCCACGCCCCCGAGGTACAGCGTCCTCGGTGCCGGATCGTTCCGATTGGCGGCGATGAGTCCGCCGGCGACCGCGCCGCCACCCACCGCGGCGAACATGATGCCGAAGGTGTCGGCGTCGCCATCGAACACGAATCGTGCCATCAGCGGCAGGATCACCTCGTACTCATATCCGAAGACGCTCAGCACCGCCAACTGGACGAGGTTGACGTAGAGCACCGGAACCGAACGGATGTATCGGATCGCCTCGCGCAGCTGCCCCCTCCCCCGAGCCAGCGGCGTCGATCGGCTCAGATCGGCCTGCCGCATGAGGCTCATAGCCAGGATCAGGGCGAGATACGAAGCGGCGTTGAGGAGGAAGAGCGTCCCGAGACCGACGGTGACGATCAGCAGCCCGCCCAGCGCGGGTCCGGCGATACGAGCGGAGTTGACCATCACCGAGTTGAGTCCGAGGGCGTTCGTGAGGCTCGCCCGGCCGACCATCTCCACGACGAATGCCCGCCGGGCCGGGTTGTCGAAGCTGCCGACGAGCCCCAGGGCGAATGCCAGCGCGTAGACCATCCACAGCTCGACTCGGTCGGTCAGGACCAGGATACCGAGCACCGCGGCGGTGATCCCGGAGAGGATCTGTGTGATGTAGAGAAGGGTGCGCTTGTCCATCCGGTCCGCTACCAGTCCTCCCGCCGGGGCAATCAGGAGGATCGGCAAGAACTGCAGAGCGGTGACAGCTCCGACGGCGGTTCCGCTCCCCGTCAGCTCCAACACCAGCCAGGATTGTGCGACGCGCTGCATCCAGGTGCCGACCACCGACACGAACTGGCCGGTGAAGTACAGGCGGTAGTTGCGGACCCCGAGCGCTGCGAAGGTGCGCCGTAGCTGCGCCGCCAGTGTCACTCCGGGTCGTCCAACAGGCGGTCGAGGAGCGGGATCGCCGCCGCCAGCCCCCCACGCTCGCTGTCGTCGAGTCGCTCCATCCGCTGCACCAGGAAGGCGGTCCGCTCGCTGCGGCGGCGCACAACCTCGGCCGTTCCGTCCGGGGTGAGACACACGACCGCACACCGCCCGTCGTGTGCATCGTCTCGGCGCTCGACCAGTCCCCTCCCCTCGAGACGGGAGACGATCCCAGTGGTCGACGGCCGGGAGATGCCCTCGAACTCGGCCAACCCGCCCATGGTCACCGGTCCGTGCCGGAAGAGAGTCGCCAGGATCGAGCGCTGCGACGGGGTCAACCCACCTAGCGACTGCTGGCGGAGCTGGCGGGCGAGCCGGCCGACAGCCAGTCGCAGCGAGTCGGCCAGTTCTTCCGTGGTCACGTTCCTTAGCCTAGCTAAGCATATGGACGGATGGCGGCATCGCGAGCGAGTGCGTCTCAACCGACCGGGTCGAGCAGCAGGTTCTGGGTGGCCCGCCCGACCGAGCCTTTCTGGTCGACCAGCTCGGCGTTGGCGTGACCGATGCCGTTGTCGTTCCCACGCGACACCACCTTCGCCCCCACCCGCTCAGACTCGGGATGGCCGTGGACCGACAGCAGCAGGTCGACCTTGAGGAACAGCACCTTGTCCAGGTATTCGTTGCAGGAGATCCCGTTGCCGAATCGGCCAGCGGGTACAGACACCACAGATCGTCACGTATAGATCGGCGAGGGTGGTCGGGCGAGCGTCGCCAGAGCCACCTTTCAGTTTTCGCATCCCTGTCATCCGAGTGTCAACAACCCTGTCAGCCCGGGGAGGGAAGCGCGGAATGCCGGATCTCGCGCGGGCGGATTGGTCGATTTCAGGGTTGGGTGGCGCGCGTTATGCGCTAGCAACCGATCCTGCGCATCGGGCAGGACTTTCAGACTCCTCTGGGTGGGCACATAATGAAGGCATGGGCACTGCGCCTGCCAAAGAGACCAGCCTCAGGTATTGGCTCGTAGTCTTAGTTCTGATCGCCCTCGGGTTCCTGACCATCTTCAGCTTCGGCATGTACTTCTGGTTTATGGCAGTCGCCCTAACCGTTCTGAGTCCCTTCCGCTCACGACCACTGATCTTCTTCCCCGGCCTCGCCTTGTTCCTTGGATTCCTCTTTGCCTACGTTCTCATCGCACCGTGGGGGTGCGCGCAGTCCTTCACTGCGAATGTGACAACCGGGGAGGAGACGGTTTCACCTGTCCTCTGTACGAGTCCGATCGGAGTTGAGTACTCAGGACGTGAACCGTTCGAACCGAGCCGAACTCCGGCTCTGATCGCTGGGCTCGCTGCCGCTGTGACGGCTGCCGCGGCGACCTGGGCAGCGGCGAGATCACGGATCGATCGTGAGACCGTGTCGGCGGACGCGTAGGTCGCGTCTGAACAGCGGTTCGGTGTCGACATCGCTCAGGTTTGACACCTTGATAGCGACTGGAGTCTCGATAAAACCATGTGCTGGATACACCGGGGGTCGATTCACTCGCAACGATGATTCCTTTCATAGCCTGCAGGGCGCGGCCACGATGAAGCAAGCGATCCTGAAGGGCTACCTACCCGTGTTCGCAGGGGCAACCGGAAGCACTTCTATCGACAACCGCGTGGAGGTGGCGCGAGCGGCCCGTGAGTATGCGGAGGGTTCCACTCTGGCTGAGCATGGTCAGCGCTACGGGTGGATGCTGAAACGATGCGGCGGGAGTTCGAGCGAGCCGCAGTCATCAGGAGGCGATCCGGGCGCAAGGTAGACCTGCGGCCCTATGCCTTCGAAGCGCTGGGCTTGTTGTCGCTGCGGGCGTCTATCACGACGACATGCTCTAGCGATTCGGCAGGGAACATCTTGAGGATAGCCCCGAGCTTGGCTTCATCCTTCTCCGTGTAGCAAACGATCACCGTCACGGCCTTCTTCGTCTGCTCTGCCTTCTTGTAGATCTCGACTTGCTTCTCGAGGTTTCGCTTCAGATGAGAATTGCTGGCGAGCTTGAACTCGATGAGGCTCTTGTCGAGGGCCCCTCGACTGGCCTTGAAATCGACAGGCCCCCTGCCCGTCTGTGGCTCGCGACTGACATCCAGGAGTGTTCCGTACCAAGTGAGTCCGAAGTAGAGCTGGACGTCGCTCTCGTTAGAGAAGGGCTTACCGCGTTTGTTGATGAGTTGCCAGCCGCCCTTCTCTTCGATGTAGTGCTTGAAGAACTGAGCTCGAGCGAGTGACTCTTCGTAGCTCGAAATCGGCTGACCGTAGAAGTTCGTCTCGGAATCCAGGAGAGCGGTCAGCGCCTTCAGTTGGCGCACGAACACCGCGTCTGTCTCTTCGACCCGGTGTTTGCTTAATCGGGTGGCCTGGCTGCCACTGTCCTCCTTGATCCGAATATAGCGATCGATCAGTTCAGGAAAGGCCTGAATGGTCCGGCGTACAGCATCGTCCTCCTCCGCCTTCGAAGGGTTCCTCTTCAGATGCTGTTTGAAGTATCGATCTACTTGCGACCGCAGTTGGTCGTCCGGTATGGCGTCGGCTATGTGCGGGAACCGCCTGACCATGTCGCCGTGGTTGATCCATGTGTCGTCACGGGTGAGGAGGTCGTACGGAGTCAACAGGACGAAGTCGCCGTTGAGTTTCGGCAGTACGTAGCGGCGGGTCTCCCATGTCTCTGTCTCATAGCTGAACCTGACTCGCTCAACGGCGAACTCGCTGCGGTGTTCCTCGCTGAGATGGTCGGTGGCCAACCGACTTGTGAATTCGCAGAGGTACTCCTTGATGAGGTTGGTCGTGAAGTCACTGATGTTGTCTCGACCGACGCCGGAACTGATGAGAGTGAGCTTCTCGAGGTGGCTTGCCCGGGTGATCGTCTCCTCACCAAAGTTCGAAAGTGAGCCGCGGAGGGCGCCGTGAAGAGATCGAGCGAACTTCACTCCGAGTCCGCGACCACCGTTGCCAAGAAGGGTGAAACCCAACCAATTCTGTTTGACTTCGCCAAACATATACAGACTGGCAAGGACCGAGAAGTCCTCACCCTCTTGCGCTCGGTCGCGCAGGTAAATGAGATACTTCAGGATGCCATTATGAAGTTCCTGATAACGCGGGTTCTCGCTGTTGAACAGGAGGAACGGGTCAATAAAGAGAGGCAGATCAGAGACGACACTTACATCGAAAGCGCCGTACCCGCGCAATACATTCGGATCTATTTCGAACCGGTCAGAGAAATGCAGCTCCATCTTAAGTAATCTTCCTCTAAGTGTCCCGCACGATCAAGCGCGCCTTGTCGCGGCTGCTCGGCCGACCCAGCCCTACCGACTTGAGAGCCAGGCCTTCCCTGCCTGGAGGGTGATCTGGGCTACTGTCTTCGATCCGGCGGCAGGCGACCATCTGATAGATCTTCGCTGAATTCAGCGAGAGGAACGCACTCGTGACCTTCGACCAAGAGACATCTTTGCGGCTTGTCGGTGAGGCACTCAGCCCTTGTCCATCTTCTCGGCGACGTCGACCAAATCACCGTCCGCCAGGTCAGTCTCATCGATCAAAGCCTCACCGTTGAGGTTCTGGCAACGTCCGATGATCCGATTCTCCTTCGAGGACAGGCCGCTTCCGTCATGGGAGGACTGTCCGGTCTAGACGTGCCGGACCTCTTCCCAGCGCTCAACTTCACAAACTTCGCCGTGCGCTTGGTGAATCACCGAGGCGACGACGTTTTCTGGATCATCTCCTCACCACAGGATGCCAAGTTCGCCGAGACAGGTGCAGTGCGCTGGCTGGCGAACAGCGTCTTTCAAGACAACACCCCCGCCTACCGTCGGTCGCAAGCTGACCGACTCATCGCACAGTTGGAGAAGGGCCTTCGTGACCTTCTGCACCTCCACTGGCACATGACCCACGGCAACGGATACATATCAACCGTTCTGACGAGCACACTTCTCAAAGACCTCCGCAGAATGGCTCGGCGAGAAGGCGAGGACGAACATGACGATCGAACTCTGCTCGACTACACCTTGCTCCCCCAACTTGCCGCCTCTGCCTGCGACGAGGCCCTGCTCACTACGCACGGCTGTGTTCATGACTCCGATCAGCTGAAGGAGGACCTGGCGAAGCTGAACAAGATCCGCCGCAAAGTTGCGCATCATCGCGATGTCACCGTTCAAGACCTGGAGATCGTCCGGACAGTCGTCGCTGGCATCTTTCGACCTCTGGGCGAACGCCACCCCGATCTCATCATGGATTTTCTCGCCGAAAGGTGGGACGACGCAGTTCAGACGCTCATGAAGGACCTCTCCACGGGTATGCAAACCGAAGACCCGCCGGAGGCTGGCACAGTGCCCGAGACCGAGCGGCAAGCCATCGCAGCCAGGATGCTGGAACAACAACTCGCAGCTGCGAAGCGGGGGCAGTCTGCCCTCGGGAATCTGGTCGTACCGGCAGTCCGTAAGAGCATCCACGACCTGGTCGAGCTGGCTTTCCGCCGTCTCGTCGACGCGCTTGGCGACATCGCTGTAGTAGCCCGTCAGGAAAGCCTGAATCTGGCGGAGGCCCTAGCCGCACAAGATCGTCACGCCAAAGCGATGGAAGATATCCGAAAGCTGGGCGAGGAGGTCGAGCGAATTCGAGTCCTAGAGCACTCTGTTCGATAGAGCCGAGCCCCGTGTCACACAGTCGAGAGCCGGAAGGCCAACATCCGATTGTCCAGGTGGCGATGGTACCTCTGCCCGGCCACTCGGCGTGACTCTTGACTCACCCGAGATCACCAGATCGGGCGCGGGCGAACGCCATCGCGCCAAGTGCACCCGAAAGGCACGTCGGCGCTCGGGCTGGCCGAATCTGCTGACATAGCGATCTGGGTGACAGTGGCCAGAGCCACCTTTGAGTTTTCGCATCCCTGTCATCGGATGTCAGGAACCCTGTCATCCTGATGCCAAACCCGCTGTCATCATCCGACAGTGATCTCCGCGAGCGGGAACCGTGGACCTACAACCTTCGGGTTATGAGCCCGAGTCCGGGGTGTCCGCTGATCAGGCGAAATGCGCGAAATGCCTGTTCGGAGGCCATTTCTGGTTCGCTTCATTTCGCGTTCTTGACGGTCTCATCGCACTCTCTCGCGCGATGGAATCGTGGCGGTCTTGGTTTACCAGCTCACTTCGGAGCACCCTTGGTGGGTGTCGGGCTCGACTTGGAGCGTGGCGTGGGCGATCCGGTATCGGTCCCGGAGAAGCGAGCGAGCCTCGTCGAGGACCGGATGGGGATCGGTGCCATCTCGAGTCATCAGGTGGACGGTGGCGACCTCCATTTCGGAGGTGAGCGTCCAGACGTGGAGGTCGTGGACGTCGACCACTCCTCGGATCGAGCTGAGCTCCCCGTGGAGTTGGTCGAGGTCGAGTTCAGCGGGCGCCGCTTGGACGAGGATGCGGAAAGCCTGCTTCCCGAGCTGCCAGGCCCTGGGGACGATGAACAGTCCGATGAGGGCGGCGAAGAGCGGGTCGGCGTAGGGCCAACCGGTGGTGATCATGATCATGGCCGCTGCGATCACGCCGACCGATCCCGCCAGATCCGCCAGGACTTCCAGATAGGCGCCCTTGAAGTTGAGCGACTCCCGAGCGCCGGTGCGCAGGAGCCGCCATCCGATGATGTTGACGATGAGTCCTGCCACGGCCACTGCCAGCATCGGGGTCGTCGCCACCTCGGGCGGCTCACGGAAGCGCTGGACAGCCTCGTAGAGGACGTAGGCGGCGACTGCGAAGAGCAGCACCGCGTTAGCCAAGGCAGCGATGATCTCCAGCCGGTACAACCCGTAGGTTTGTCCCTTCCCCCTCGATGTGCGGTCGGCGGCTTCGATCGCAGCCAGGGCCATACCCAATCCGAGGGCGTCGGTGGCCATGTGACCTGCGTCGGAGATCAGCGCCAGTGAACCGGTGAGTAATCCGGCCACGGCCTCGACCACCATGTACCCCACCACCAGGGTGAAGGCGACACGCAGCCGCCTGATGTGTCGGCGCCCCGCCCGTGGAACGTGGGTGTGGGCGGTCACCGATGATCCCCGTGACCGTGAAGGTAGTGCTCGACCACCACGTCCAAGAGCAGTCTCACATGGGTGTCGGCGACTCGATAGAACACCTCCCTGCCCTGTTTGCGGGCCTGGACCAGACCCGCCAGACGAAGCTGGCGAAGCTGGTGACTGGTGGCCGACTCACTCACCTCAACCAGACGGGCAAGGTCACTGACGCACACCTCCCCCGCCTCTAAGAGGGCGTAGACCATCCGCAGCCGGCTGGCATCTCCCAACAGCTTGAACTCTCCGCTAGCAGCTGGGCGTCATCTGGAGCCAACAACCGATTCGGCAGCAGACCATGACGATGGGAATCGGGGACTTCAGCTGTCATCGACTCGGAGATTAGCAATATCTGAATATAGGTTCAGATATTCGGACATTCTGCTGTACATCATCGCTGACAACCGACAACCCGCCTTCAACTTATGAGCCCGAGTCCGGCGTATGCCGACGGCAAAACGCGAATTTCAGAGTTCATTCCGCGTTCTTGACCGTCCCATCGCACACACCTTCCGCGCGATGGGAAGAACAGCGAATCGCGCCGCGACGTCACCCGGCTATGTGGACGATGCGGCAGACGCTCTCAGGTGAACAGTCGGCGGGGTCGAACGCGGCGGCCTTCTGGCGTAGTGCTTCCAGATCCTGCCGGAGCTCGTTGAGGTCGCGCATCCGTTCATCGACCTCGTGGATCCTGGTGTCTAGGAGTTCGGTGACGTGGGCGCAGGGGATTTCGCCGCGGTCTCTGATCTCGAGGACCTGGCTCAGTTGTCGGAGGGTGAGTCCGACGGCTTGGCCGGCGCGGATGAACTGAATGCGTTCCACCACCGCTGGGTCGTATTTGCGGTAGCCCGCGTCGGTGCGCTGCGGCTCGGGGATCAATCCTTTGTCCTCGTAGAAGCGTATCGCTGATGTGGCGAGACCGACCCGGTTAGCGACTTCACCGATCTGCATGAAAGTGACATTACCACTTGACCTTCAACTGCACTTGAAGCTGTACGTTGACGGTCAGGCCACCGGCCCGAAGGAGACCTCTCATGTCAGCCGAAACCAAGATCGACGTCTGGGCCCACCAGCTCGCCGCCGCGACACCCACCCTGGACCCCGAGCAGCAGCGGATCGCGCAGGACATCTACAAGCTGATCGCAACCACGGGCCGGCCGGTCACCGTCGGACAGATCGCCGACAGCGCTGACACCTCCGCACACCGGGTGGAGAAGAGTCTGCGGTCGTGGCCTCTGGTGTTGTGGGATGAGGACGGTCGGGTGGTCGGATTTTGGGGGATCCATGCCGAGCGCCTGGAGCCGACGCATGCAATGGAGGTTGACGGCACCACAGTGTTTGCCTGGTGTGCCTGGGACACACTGTTCATAACCGAGATCCTCGGCCGACCCACACAGGTCAGGTCGACCGACCCCCACACCGGGAACAAAGTCGAACTTGTCGTCGCTCCCGATGGGGTCACCAATCTTGAACCGAAAGGAGCGGTGGTTTCGCTTCTTCTCCCTGAGGACGGACTCACCGAAGACGCTATCCAACGGTTCTGCCACAAGGTCCACTTCTTCACTTCGCCCGAGTCAGCCGAAGCTTGGATCGATGGCCGACCCGGACTGTTCACAGTCACCGTGGACGAAGCGTTCGAGCTGGGTCGGGCCACCAATCGGCTCCGCATGGGAACCGTCTTCGGCGACTCCGATGGGGGTCGTTGATGGAGATCACCCTCCAGTATTTCGAAGGCTGTCCCAACTGGGAGACCACCGCAGCTCTTCTCGACCGGCTCTGTGCTGAGGGTCTCGATGCCACCAGCGGTCTCGAGTTGATCGACACCCACGACAAGGCTGTGGCCCGAGGCTTCCGCGGGTCCCCGACGGTGCTCATCGACGGGCTCGACCCGTTCGCCGACAAGGAAGCGCCGGTGGGGTTGGCCTGTCGGATCTATGACACCGAAGACGGTCTGGCCGGGTCACCATCACTCGACCAGCTACGCCGAGCGATCATCACAGCGACCAAAGGAGCTGACCGGCCGTGAGAAGCATCGACCGCACCGAATTGTTGCGTCTCATCGACGAGGAGGATGCCCAGGTGGTCGACGTCCTCCCCGAACCCGAATACACCGAAGGCCACATCCCGGGGGCGGTGAACATCCCTCTGAAACAACTCACCGCGGAGACGGTGTCCGTGCTCGACCGGGCCAGGCCGGTGGCCGTCTACTGCCACGACGGGCTCTGAGACATGTCACCACGAGCCGCGTGCCGGCTCGAAGCTCTCGGGTTCCATCGGGTCTATGACTATGTGGACGGGATCGCCGACTGGAAAGCAGCGGGACTGGCCATCGAAGGCAGCGCCGATCCCGGTCAACGGGTCATCGACGCCACCCGGGCAGACGTCCCCACCTGCCAACCCGACGACACCATCGCCAGCCTCCGACACAGAATCGTCGACGCCGGCTGGGAGATCTGTGTGGTCACCGACTGTGATCGGATCGCAATCGGGCGCATCCGCGGAGACGGCTTCGACACCGATGGGGAACAGCTCGCTCGAACGGTAATGGAGCCGGGTCCGAGCACCGTCCGACCCGACCAGCTGCTGCAGCCTCTGGTGGAAAGAATGCATGACCGCAACGCCCCCAACGTGATCGTCACCACCCCACAAGGAAAACTGGTCGGGATTCTCCTCCGTGACGAAGCCGACCAGCTGCTAGCCGGCGAACCACCGCATCGGATCTGGCAAGACTGCGACTGTTGCCCCGGCCGCTGGGCAACCAGCCGAGAAGACACTTGACCTTCGACCTGGGTCGAGGGTTTATGGTTGCCGGCATGGACGGTGTGAAGATCTCCGAAGCGGCCCGAGCCACCGGTTTCACGGTGTCGGCGCTCCGCTTCTACGCAAAGGAAGGCGTGGTCGTTCCCGAGCGGACATCGACCGGCTACCGAAGCTACGGCGACGACCAGTTGGAGTCTCTGCGGTTTGTGGCCCGAGGCAAACAGCTCGGGTTGAGCCTCGAGGACATCACCGAGCTGCTGGAGCTGCTCGGCGAAGAGGAGTGCGCTCCGGTGCAGACCCGGATCCGGCATCTGGTCGGAGAGCGGATCAGCCAGGCTCAGGATCAGATCGCCGAACTCGTGGCATTCACCTCACAGCTCCAATCGGCGGCGGCCCGGCTCGGGGTTCATACCCCGGATGGTGCCTGCGATGACGACTGCGGATGCCGCTCCGAGCCCGCACACCCGAGGCAAGTGGAGCGTGTGAGGTTGAATCCTCTCGCCGGGACCGAGAGCGGTGTAATCGCATGTTCTCTTCAGCCTGACGCTGTGGGCGCTCGGATCCGCGATTGGGATCGGGTGCTTGGCTCGGCCACCACCCGTAGTGACATTCCGAATGGAGTGCGTGTGTTCTTCTCCCGTGATGTCGACGTGTCAGCCCTGGTCGAACTGGCCGCCGCCGAACAGGACTGCTGTTCGTTCTTCCACTTCGACATCGGCATCGGAGCAGACGGCGTCACCCTCGATGTGACCGGCCCCGACGACTCCCAACAGGTCATCACCGCCGTGTTCGGAGCCGCCGCATGACCAACAGATTCAAAGCAACCCTCATCGCCGCCTGTCTTGTCTGCTGCATCCCACTCGTCGTCGGAGTGCTTGGAGCCACCACCGGCATCGCCGGAGCGATCGGTCTCTGGTTCCGCCGCTACGACATAGCCATCCTCGCCCTAATCGGCCTCGTCGCCGTCATCGCAATCACGGCCCACGAACGCCGTTCCAAACTCCAGAAGCGAGGTGACCGGGCGTGAGCACAACAGTCGAAATCGAATACTGCGTCCCCTGCGGCCACCTCAACCGTGCCATCGACACCCAACGCGCCATCCTCGAACACTTCGGACGGCAAGTCGACGGCCGGCTCAAGACCGGCCACGGTGGAGTGTTCACCATCCGCGTCGACGACGAACAGGTCTACGACAAGACCCAAGGATTCGACCTCGACAGCATCATCGCCGACATCGAATCCCGCATCTGACTCGTAGGCTCGGAGCCATGACAGTCCTCACATCGATCGCCCTGTTCGCCCTCGCCGCCGTCGCCGAGATCGGCGGCGCATGGCTCATCTGGCAAGGAGTGAGAGAGAAACGAGGCCTCCTCCTCATCGGAGCTGGTGTGATCGGACTAGGCCTCTACGGGTTCGTCGCCACCCTCCAACCGAGCCCCCACTTCGGACGAATCCTCGCCGCCTACGGGGGAGTGTTCGTCGCCGGGTCACTGGCATGGGGTGTCATTTTCGACGGGTTCCGACCCGACTAATACGACATAATCGGTGCAGGAATTTGTCTCCTCGGCGTCGCCGTCATCATGTACGCACCCAGGACGGTCGGCTGACGCCACGACGACCTCTTCAAATTATGAGCCCGAGAGCACCCAACAGCGTGACCAGGAGGAATGCGCGAAATGCCTGGTCAGGCCCCATTTTTGCTTCGTGTCATTTCGCGTTCTGACCCGTCCCATCCCACCCTCTCGCGCGATGGACGCGCGATGGACAGGCCCCTCGCCCCCGCTCACTCTGGGTCCGCTGCTTGGACGCACCTTTGGGAGGCGAGGGCTCCGTCGAGTTGGAGCCAGTCGTCTACGCCGTAGTCGACGGGGTTGAGCGACGTCATGCCAAGACCGAGCGAGGTTGCTGCTTGGTTGATGGGGACGGAGAGGTTTGCCGTGTTCGAGGTATCGACGTTTGCCCCATCGAAACCGGGATGCGCCCAGGTAGCGAGTTCCCCGTCGAAGGCTCCGCCGACTATGCGGGCTGACATGAAGTACCAGGATTCGAGGTGGGCGTCTCGGGAGAGCACCATTCGACCCGTTTCCAGTCTCACGTCAGGAGGGAGCCGATCGGCGAAGACGACGATCACGTGGGTAGCGTCCTCGCAGACGGCCGGTGTTACAAGGTGGGCGTCTTGGATCCAGTTGTCGAACGGGAAGATGACGAGCGTCTGGGAGAAGGTGTCGTAAACCTGGAGCACGTGGGCGCTCTGGTCGAGAACGCCTGGGGCAAGGAGATACCGTCCGGTGCTGTCCCACTTGACATCCCAGACTCGTCCGCTCAGGTCCATTGCCCCTTGAGGTGTCCCATCGAGAGTCCACCATTGCAACTGCCCCTCGTTTCCGTCGAATACAAGGAAGGCGAGCTCTGGCGGGTGGCTGACCGGGGACCAGGCGACGAAGCCATATTCGCCTGACGCGTTCCGGGGAGCCCAATCGAGTACGACAGCCTCGGTCAGGTTCGGGTCGGCCACGGAGAATATAGCCTCGCTGCCGTCAGGGTTCCGGTCGACAAGGAGCACTTGCCCGTCTGGACCGACGAGCGCATCTGTCCCGGGAAGGCTGCCGATCTGGTGCCCGGCGGCGTCGAGCCGGTCGACGGTGCCAGTGGCGTAGTCGACAACGAGGAACCCGCTCGAGTCGAACCCAACCAGCTGGTTTCCACGCCCTGACACACATCCAGCGGGCGAGAAACCCTCGGCAGAACCGGCGTCGGCCCAGCAGAGACGTGGAGGTTCGCCAGGTTCCATCCATCCGATCCGCCCGGGCACAGTCGAATGCCATTGGAACGATGTCACCCCGGTCCGGGCCGGGAGCCACAGTTCGGGGTGACCTACATACAGGGTCGACCCTTTTACCGCGGCCGACCGTCCCAGGAACGCCAGGTGTTGACCCGATTTATCGAAGTCGAGCACCGGCCCGCTCAGCATCGGGATCCCCGAAGAATGGGGAGGTGCCGCCGGTGTCCATCGCACTAGTTCCAGGTCTGGCTCGGTTCGGGCGGTGATTGCCACAATCAACATCCCTGTGGCATCCGGAAGCAGGTCGCTCAGGGTCTGTTCAAAAAAAGCCGTTGTCGTTGAGCTGGTCGACTCCGGCGGCGTGCTCGTCGGTGTCGGATCGGAGGTGGCCACAGTTGGTTCAGGCGCGACGAGCGTGGCGGTCGTCACCTCGGGAGTAATCCCAGAATCGGTCTCGGACGCGACGAAGATCACCAGAGCGGCAAGCCCAGCCACCACTACGGCGACCACAGGAGCCGGAACCTGCCGCGTTCGAGGCTCTCCGACTCCCGTCGGCTCTATCGGGCGGACCCTGGGCTCTTCGTTGTCGGCATCGCTCACAACACGTCAACGATACGTAGCGGTATACCGTTTCAGTCCATCACTTTGAACGGCGAGACACGTCGCTGGCTCGCCGCCCTTGTCGAAAAGGCAGATCAACGGATCACGGACGGGAAGGATCACATTGCCAGCCGAGCCGATCGGCACCTCGTGCGCCACCCCATTCAGTCCTATCACGGAGCCGTCCTCGAAGAAGAGGTTGAGGTCGTAGGGTGCCTTGAACCAAACCGCGCTGCCGTCTCCGGGGTCAACCCATACCTTCCCGCGCTCGGGCGTGAGGCTGATGAGTTTCGGCCAGATGCTTCTCAGCCCTTCGAGGACTCGGCGCTCGAACTCCTCGTCGGAGAGCTGCTCCGCGCCAATGGCGACGATGCCGTGTTCGGCGGCCTTGTCGAGGGCGCCTCTCGTGAAGCCAGAGCCGGAGTACAGCACGAGCTTGTTCGTCGGGAGGTCGTCATGCTTGGCCTTCAGCTTCTCGACCCACGTTACGTCAGCCTTCCGGCTCCACTTGCATGCCTCAACTCCAGCCATCACCTCATGGCCAGCAGCCGTCGAAGTCACAACAACGTCAACCTCTCGGGGCTCACCACCTCGGATCGGCCTCACCATTGCGGAGTGCTCAACCGTGGCGCCATCCGCCATGTGATCGTGAATGACGGCGACGACCTCCTGAAAGGTATTCGTTCGCTTCGGCAGAGCTGCACCTCCGGTCGTTGAGTCTACGAGTGCGCCGGCGAGTCCGATATATGCGGGCCTCGCCAGGGCCGCTGGTAGCCAGGACGCCAAGCGAGCCGTGTCAGATCCGTGTCGGATTCCACTCAGCGAGCCCAACCACACCCTCGCAAACCACCCAGGCACCCCTGTTTACCAGGGGATTCTCAAGGGTGGGCGCTGCAGGGATCGAACCTGCGACCTGCCGTGTGAAGGCAGAACGAGGCTCCTGTGAGCAATGGCGATTCGGCCAAAATCCCATACAGAACATGGGATTTCGCCTCGTGCCGACTCTGGTCGTTCTTGGTCGTTTTGGATTGTCTGACGGACACGTGACGGACACCCTGGTGCCCGACTGCGGCGTCTGGGCTCCTGTCCATCGGTAGCGCAATATCTGTCTGCCCTATCTCTGCATCGTTCGTACATAGAGCGGCCAGTTTGGTCGGGCGAGCGTCGCCAGAGCGATAGCGACGGACAACAGGACGCGCTGACGGTGCCCTGACTCGTCACTCCGACCCGATACGGTGATCGGAATGACGTACGGCCGACCACCGCTCGAGAAGATCGACCTCCGCTCCCTCGAGCGGATCGAGAAGTGCCCGTCGGCTCGGCGATCGGGAAGCCGGATGCCCAGGCTGCCGCTCGACCGCTGGAAGGTGATCCGGGAGGCCTCCGTCGAGTGGCATCAGGCGGGGATGCCCGACGACGAAGAGGCCGTGGTCGACATCGAAGAGTCCTTCTTCGGCGGATGGGACCCGGTCCAGCGCCGACTCCTGGGCGACCTGTTCGCCGCCTATCGCCGGCTCTTCCCCCGCGAGGTCATGAGTGTCGACCTCGACCCCCCGTTCGGTGTCGCCATCCACGAGCCGACGAACCGATCCATCAACGTCGCCGTCCAGGCCGACATCCAGGCGGGCGGGGGCTGGCAAGCCATCCGCATCAAGACCGGTCGTGCCGAGACGTCGTTCGAAGAGGCCGCGGCGTTCTATCAGCCCGACGAGCACCGAACGCTGGTCGACATCCGCCTCGCCGCCGAC
>Ga0326597_10005838_pt1 | contig 16999 bp, 17 predicted proteins | sample RVTome_12_FD_203789 | JGI IMG/M metagenome (GOLD analysis project Ga0326597, IMG submission 203789) | Soil microbial communities from uranium-contaminated site in the Upper Colorado River Basin, Wyoming, United States - RVT100D185 | ecosystem: Environmental > Terrestrial > Soil > Contaminated >...
AACTGTCTCTCTAGACCCGAGGTAATCAGCTATGCGTATGCGTTCATTGGTCGCCCTGATGGGGGTGATGCTCACGGTCGGGCTGTCGGTCCTGGCCGCGCAGGGCGGCGGTCAGGATACACGGCCTGGGATCGCCGTGTTTGCGTTCACCAACGGCGGCTCGTTGGGCCAGCAGAAGGATGACTACGACGCGCTGGAGCGCGGCATGGCGGGGATGCTGATCTCCGAGCTGGGGGCAAACGCGGCGCTGCGCGTGGTGGAGCGGGAGAACATTCAGCGGCTGGTGGACGAGCAGAACCTCGGCGCCTCGGGTCGGGTGGATCCCCAGACCGCGTCGAAGATCGGCAAGTTGGTGGGCGCCCGCTACGCCGTGATGGGCAGCTTCATCGACCTGTACGGCGATTTCCGCGTGGACGTGCGCGTGGTCAACGTCGAGACCTCGGAGATCCTGAAAACCGAGAAGGTCTCGATGCAGCGCGAGCACCTGTTCGACCTGGTGCGGAATCTCGCCGCCGCGCTGAACAAGGATCTGAACCTCCCGCCGCTCCCCCGTCAGGTGTCGGAGCAGCGGATGAATCGCCAGGTGCCGACCGAGGCGCTCACGTTCTACAGCCGGGCGCTGTTGTACCACGACCGCGGCCAGAAGGACCGGGCGATCGAGATGTTCCAGCAGGCGATCAGCGTCTTCCCGGACTACACGGAGGCGCAGGAAGGGCTGCGGCGGGAGCAGAACTCGTGACCGGCCGGTGAGCCGCAACCCGATCACCCGGATCGGGGGCTGGACGGCGCGCTGGCTCTCCCAGTTGGTAGCGCGGGCGCGCTTCGGCTTGGGCGGCGCCGGCGCCGCCGCCCGGCTGCCGCGCGCCGGCCGGGCGGTGGTGCTGCGTGTCACGCTGAATCAGATCCGCTTCACCGCGGTCCACGCCATCGGGCTTGTGGTCCTGCTCTCGGGCATCCTCTCGTTCCTCGTCATCTCGCAGGCGATCCGGGAGCTCGGCCAGCTCGGTGCCACCAGCCTGATCGGCACGCTGATCGTGGTCGCCATCGTGCGGGAGCTCGGGCCGCTGATCACCGCGCTCGCCGTCGTGGGTCGGTCCGGCACCGCCATCGCCGCCGAGCTCGCCACCAACACGGTGATGGGCGAGGTGCGGGCGCTGGAAGGCATGGGAATCGATCCGCGCCAGTACCTGGTGTTGCCGCGCTTCATCGGCGCCGTGGTCAGCCTGTTCGCGCTGCTGGTGGTCTTCGATATCGTCGCCATCGCGGCCGGATTCGCGGCCGCATCGCTCAGCGGAATGACCGGGAACCGCTATGCGGAGATCGTGCTGCGCTCCTTGTCGGCGCGCGACGTCTGGCTCACCGTCGCGAAGGCACTGGCGTTCGGCCTGATCGTGGGCATCCTCCCGAGCTACTTCGGGCTGTCGGTGCGCCGTGCCGCAACCGAAGTCCCGGTGGCGGTGAGCCGCGCCACCGTGGCATCGATCGTGGGTGTGTTCCTCTGCTCCGCCCTGTTCGTGGTGTTCGGGTGAGCGCGCCACTCGTGTTCGAGGACCTGCCCCTCAGCCGCCGTGACCGCGCGCCGTTCGCGCTCAGCGTCGCGGCCCACCACACCGTGGCGGTGCTGGGCGATGAAGACAGCGGCATCGGGAAGCTCGGGGCGTACGCGCTCGGGCTCGAAACGCCGCCCGCCGGGCGTGTCCGGGTGTTCGACATCGCCGTGGACACGCTTTCGGGACGCGAGCGCTTGGCCTTCCGGCGACGGGTGGGCTACCTTCCCGCGGGCGACGGCCTGCTGCAGAATCTCTCGTTGCGCGACAACGTCGCCCTGCCGCTGCGGTTCGGCAGTGATGCGAGCCCGCGGGAGATCGACGGCCGGGTGAACATCATGCTCGTGGCGCTGCGGCTGGCCCACGCCGCCGACCGGCGGCCGGCGCAGGCCAACGAAGAAGAGTGCCGCCGCGCCGCGATCGCCCGGGCGATCGCGTTCGACCCCGAGTTGCTCGTCCTCGAGCAACCGTTCGACGGCATCACGGCGCGGTCGGCGGCGGAGCTCCTCGAGGTGGCGCGCGGCGGCGAGACCGCTCTGGGCGCGCGACGAACCATCCTGATCACCGGCCAGGAGATCCCGACGGTGGTACAGCGGCGCTGTGACCGCATGTACCGGTACACGCGCGCCGGCTCCCTGGAGCTGGAAACGGTCTGACCCGAGGTTCCGTGGATACCACGCGGCAGGATTTCATCGTCGGCCTGGTGATCGTGGGCGCGATCGCCGTGGTGGTGGGGGCGCTGCTCGCGACCAGCGGGTGGGGCGAGCGGCGCTACAGCCTCTATCTGCGCACCGGCAACGCCGATGGACTGACGGCCGACAGCAAGGTCGTGCTGCAGGGACTCGAGGTCGGCCGCGTGGTGAACGTCTCGCCGCGCGTGGACTCCACCACCCGCGCGATCTCGTTCGTCGCCAAACTGTCCGTAATGGAGCGGTTCCCGAGTGGGGCGAGCCTGCGCCTCCCGCTCGGCACGCGCGGCCAGCTCGAGCCGGCGAGCCAGATCTCCGCCGCGGTGCTGATCCGCCTCGTGCTCCCCGACTCGACCCGCCACGCCGTCGCGCTGCTCGCGGCGGGTGACACGATCGACGCCGACCGCAAAGCCTCGGTCCTCGACCAGGTGGCCGAGGCGGCCCAGCATCTGTCCAAGGAGGTCGAGGAGGTCCTGCACCGGACGCACCAGACCCTGGAGCACGTCGACGGGATTCTGGCGCAGGCCAACGGGGTGATCCGGGACGTCAAGCCGAGCGTCGAGGCGACGCTGGCGGACGTCTCGACCACCATGGGCCGGGTGAGCGCGCTGGTGCAGCGGCTCGACCCGGGGCTCGCCGATTCGGTGTCGAGCGCCCTGGCGCTCTCGAATCGGCTGCTGTTGCGGTTCGACTCACTCGCCACGCAGGCGAACGCAATCACCATCGAGAACCGGGCCGATGTCCGCAGCGCGGTCGCCAACCTCACCCAGCTCACCCGTCAGCTGAACCACCTGACCGAGGAAATCTCCCGCCGGCCATATCGTTTTCTCACCGGGGTGAACCCGCTGCCGGCCGATTCGACGCCCCAAAGGGACCCCAGGGACAGCGTCCACCCGTGAGCTACCTCCTGCTGCACGCCGACACGTGGTCCCCCGGGGACCTCACCCCGGCACTCGAGGCGGCGCGCGTGGAGCCACGCGGTGTCCGCGCGGCACGCGAGCTCGTTCCCGACGACCGTCCCGCGGTGTTCCTGCTCGATCCCGAGCACCGCAGCGCCTTCCCACTCGAGGCGCTGCGTGGCTTCGTGGACGCGGGGGGCGCGATCGTGGCCCTGGGCCGCGAGGGCGAGCAGGACGTCCCCGAGAGCCTGCCGACCGAGCTGCTCAGCGGGTTCCTGCCGCAACCGGTGGGCCGGCGTCAGCTGCTGGTGGCGATCCGCGCCGGCTACCGGGAGGCCGCCGCGCGCGCCGAGACCGCGCGCGCCCGGGCCGAGGCGGCCCTGCGCAGCCGTGAGATCGGTGAGCTGACCCAGATCGGCGTCGCCCTCGGCAGCGAGCGCGACCTTGAAAAGGTACTCGACCTGATCCTCACCCAGGCGCGCCGCATCACGCAGTCGGACGGCGGCAGCCTCTATCTGGTCGACGAGAAAGACTCGCAACGACTGCGGTTCTTGCGGACGCAAAACCACTCCAAACACAACATCCCGTTCATCGAATTCACGATTCCCAGGGACCGCATGAGCCTCGCCGGCTATGCCGCCACCACCGGTGAGCCGTTGGTGATCGACGACGCCTACTTCCTCCCGCCCGACGTCGAGTACACCATCAATCGCTCGTTCGACGAACGCTACGGCTACCGCACGAAGTCGATGCTCGTTATCCCGATGAAAGACCACAAGGAGGAGATTATCGGGGTCCTGCAGCTGATCAACCGCAAGCGCGACTTCGAAGCGCTGCTCACGACGGCGGAGGATGTCGACCGGCAGGTCGTGCCCTACTCCAAACGCGCCGTCGAGCTGGTGACCGCGCTCGCCGGACAGGCCGCGGTGTCGATCGAGAACAGCCAGCTGTATAAGAAGATCGAGAACATGTTCGAGGGGTTCGTGCAGGCCGCCGTCACGGCGATCGAGCAGCGCGACCCCACGACCTTCGGTCACAGCGGCCGGGTGGCGGGCTACACCGTGAAACTGGCGGAGGTGGTGGATAGCGCCGACGACGGCCCGTATCGCCACGTCCGCTTCACGGCCGAGCAACTCCGCGAGATCCGCTACGCGGGCTACCTGCACGACTTCGGAAAGGTCGGAGTCCGCGAGCAGGTGCTCGTCAAGGCGAAGAAGCTGTATCCCCCCGATCTCGAATTGATCAAGCAGCGTCACGCGTTCATCCGGCGCTCGCTCGAAAGCGAGCATTGGCGCCGCCGGGCCGTGTACCTGGAGACACAGGGGCGCGAGGGGTACGAGGAGACCCTGGCCGCCCTCCAGGCGGCGCACGCCAAGGAGATCGCCGACCTGGATGAGTTCCTCGCCATGGTGCTCAAGGCGAACGAGCCCACCCTGCTGCCAGAAGGGAACTTCGAGGAGATCAAGACCATCGCGGCTCTCACCTACGAGGGCCTGGCCGGCGACCCACAGCCGCTGCTCACCTCAGAGGAAGCCCGATTCCTGGCGATCCGAAAGGGCACCCTGGATGAGACCGAGCGACTCGAGATCGAGAGTCACGTCACCCACACCTACAAATTCCTGCAGGAGATTCCCTGGACGCGGGAGCTGCAGCAGATCCCGATCATCGCTTTCGGACATCACGAGAAGCTGGACGGCACGGGATACCCGCGCAGAATCTCGGGCGATGCGATTCCGATTCAGACGCGGATGATGACTATCAGCGACATCTACGACGCGCTGACGGCCCAGGACCGCCAATACAAGCCGGCGGTGGCGCCTCAGCGCGCCTTGGACATCCTGGCCCAGGAGTTCATTCAGCGCGGGCAGCTCGACACCGAGCTGTTCCGGCTGTTCGTCGAAGCGAAAGTGTTCGAAACGGCTCCCTAGGCGCGACTCCAGTCATCGCGCGGAGAAGGTGTCGCACGCGTCCGGCCGCCCGGTCGTGTAGCCGCGTCGGAACCACGCCACGCGTTCCGCCGAAGAGCCATGGGTGAAACTGTCGGGGTTCACGTGTCCCGTGGACATCCGCTGCAGGCGGTCGTCGCCCACCGCGGCGGCCGCGTTCAGGCCCTCATCGATGTCTCCGACCTCCAGCAGCTGTGCCCGCTCCGCCGCGTAGGCCCACACCCCGGCGTAGCAGTCGGCCTGCAGCTCCATCCGGATCGACAAATCGTTCTCCTGCGACGGCCGCACGCGCTGCGCGCGCCGCACCTGCTCCTCGGTGCCCAGCAGCCACTGGACGTGGTGCCCGATTTCGTGCGCCAGCACGTATGCCTGGGCGAAGTCCCCCGGCGCACCGAAGCGGTCCTTGAGCTCCTGATAGAAGCCGAGGTCGATGTAGACTTTTTGGTCGCCGGGGCAATAGAACGGCCCACTCGCCGTCTCGGCGTAGCCGCAGGCCGACTCGATGCCGTTGCGGAACAGCACCAACCGAGCGTCCCGGTAGTCGACACCCATTCGGGGGAGTACCCCCGTCCACGTGCGCTGCGCGTCGTTCAGCACGAATGTCACGAACTCGACCAAGGTGTCTTCCTGGGGCGTCGAGCCCACGGGGGCCTCCGTGGCCGGTGCGCCGCCGGCGGTGGCACCCGTGTCGAGCAGCCGGAACAGGTCCTGGCGGAAGATGAGGCTCAACACGAGAACGACGAGCGTCCCACCGAGTCCCAGCCGCAGGCCGCCGCCCCTGAACCCCCCACCGCCGCCGGTCTGGCCGCGGCGATCGTCGAGATTCCTGTTGTCACTACCAGTCGTCCACTTCATTCGCGCCTCCGATGTCTCGGTCGTCCTCCCGCTCCCCGTCAGCGCGCAGCGGGTCAGGTGGTGAGACCATCCGGCCAGAATCGCTCGGCGAGCCGCGCCGTTCGTGGGTGGTCCGGCATCGGCTCGCCGGCCAGGCGGGCGATCGGCACCACGCCGCGGGCCGCGTTGATGGCGAACGCGCTGCGCCCCCGGAGCTCCACCGGCGTGCGCTCCCGCTCGACGGCCGGCTCGAGCTCCAACACTCGGGCCCGCCCCACGCCGGGCAGCACCCCGAGCGCGAGCGGCGGCGTCGCCAGCCGGCCGCCTTCCCACCAGAAGATACTCCACACCGTCCCTTCGGCGACGAGCCCGGAGGCGGTGAGGAGCAACGCATCGTCCGCTCCCGCCGCCCGCGCCTCGGATTGCGCCGCCTCGAACGCCGAACGCTCGGTGACCTTGAACGGATACGCCACGTGCCGCGTGATGGCGACGATTACAGCGAGCGGTGCGAGGAGCGGTACGGGCCGGGTCGTGACTGTGGCGCCGTGGACACCCACCTCGACGCGCACGACGACCTCCCCCGCCCCGAGCCACGGCGCCACCAGCCGTTCGAGTGACGCTTCAGGAAGCGGCAGGCCGAGCGCCCGACACGCAGCCGCAAGCCGGGCGGCATGACGGGTGAGCAGCGGGGCGCGACCGTTGCGGACCCGGATGGTCTCGAACACCGCGCGCGGGGGCGAGGCGTTCATGTCATTCCGGCGCTGCGCAGACCGAACGCGAGCCGTATCGCCTCCGCCTTGCGCAACGACTCGCGCCATTCGCGCGCTGGAATCGAGTCGGCCACGATGCCGGCTCCCGCCTGCACCACCACCTGCCCGGCCGCGATCACCGCGCTGCGGATCACGATGTTGAGCTGCAGCGCGTCGCCACCGATCCACCCCAGCGCCCCGGTATAAGCGCCGCGCGCCGTCGGCTCGAGCTGGCGGATGATCTCCATGGCCCGGATTTTTGGACACCCAGTGATCGTCCCGCCGGGAAAAAAGCTCGACAGCACCTCCGCCGCGGTCGCCCGGGGTCGCAGCCACCCGCGCACCTCGGACACGAGGTGGAACACGTGCGAGTACTCCTCCACCACCTCGCGCTCGGCGACCCGCACGGACCCGAATTCCGCGACTCGTCCCGTATCGTTGCGGGCCAAGTCGACCAACATCAGGTGCTCGGCGCGCTCTTTCTCGTCGAGCCGCAGCTCGGCCCGCATGCGCGCGTCCTGCGCGGGGTCACCGGTTTTCTTGCGGGTGCCCGCGATCGGTCGCGTCCGCACCACCCGCCCGTCGCCCACCGCCGCCACTTCGACGAGCAACTCGGGGGAACCGCACACGAGCCGCCAGTCCCCGAAATCGGCGAATCCCATCCATGGTGACGGGTTCAGCTCGCGCAGCCGGCGATAGGCACCCCAGGGGGAACCAAGGAGCGGCCAGCGCTCTGCCACCGTGAGGTTCACCTGGTAGATGTCGCCGGCGGCGATGTACTCCCGCGCGCGCCGCACCACCGACGTGAAGCCGGGCTCGTCGAACGAGCGCCAGGGCCGCGCGCGCGGCGCGGACGGTGCGGCCGGGACCGGCACGAGCGGAACCCGATCGGCCTCGCGCCAACGCGCCACGGCGTCGCCGCCTTCGCACGTCACGGCGTCATCCCGCGGCGCCAGCAGGATTCGGTTCTCGGGCTGAAAGAAGTCCGCGACAGGCTGGGGCACGACCGGCTCCCCTGCCGCACCCGGGCCGACATGTCCGGCTTCGTACGCCAGCACCCCGTACCACGGGGACTCCCCCCCCGCCACCGGCGGGGCGGCGATCGGTCGACCCCAATCGGCCCGCCAGCGTCGCCGGGCGCCCCAGACGAGGTGGGTGTGACCCGTTCCACGCCCGTCCTCGAGGAGCATGAACGGGGACTCCAGCGTCGGCACGATGGCGAGGAGACGCTCGAGAGCGGCGACTCGCAGGATGGCGAGCGTGGTCACGGGTAGGAAACCTAGCGGACGGTCATCCCCGAATGCCTTGAGCCGTCAGCAGCTCGGCGATGCCGGTGCATGCCTCGACTATCTGCGTGCGACGCTCCTCGCGCACCAGCGGCGTGCCCTTGGCGTTTGACTCGGCCTGCGCGCGCGCGATCTCGAGGGTCGTCCGGCCGAAGGGATCCCGGACCAGGGGGTCGGCTCCGCGCGCGAGCAGCAGCTCCACGACCTCGCGATGCCCCCAGAGCGTGGCCAGCTGGAGCGGCGTCCACCCGCCTGCCACGGCATTGACCTGCCGCCGACTCCCTTTCACCAGATCCGCCACCCGCTCGGAGAGCCCGCACGCCGCCGCCTGATGCAAATCGACCTCCGCGCCCCGAGCGTAGAGGTAGCGGACCATTTCCATGTGCCCTTCTTCATTGGCCCAACCGATCGGCGCCATCTGGTAGGTAGCGTCGCGGGCGTAGAAATCCGCGCCGGCGCTGAGCAGCAGATCCACCATCGCGCGATCGTTGCCGATGGCGGCGACGTGCAGCGCGGTCGCCCCGTCGCTCCTCGACTGAATGAGCTTCGGGTCTTGGGCCAGCAGCGCGCGGACCCGCTCGGGCGAGCGCTCGCGGACCGCTGCGAAAAGCGCCTGAGTGTCCGGCATTCGCTCAGCCCCGATGGCGACGCTTCCGTATCTCCGATTCGGCGCGGACCCGCGCCTTCATCCACGCCTGACGCGCCTCCGGCGGTGTGTCCTCCCGCCGCGCCATGGTCTCACACGCGTGGATCCAGTCCAGGACCTGGGCGTCGGTCATGGCGGAAACCTCACGCCCGCGCAGCGCCGCCTGGGTGGTCGAGAGTGGACTGTTCATGCTCAGGGGTGAAGCTAGACTTCGTGGAAGGACCGGGCAATGGAGCAGGGCCAGAGGCACCGCTCAGAACTCGCGCTTCTTCATCTCCGAAAAGAAGTTGCGCAGCTCGATGTCCTCGTCCGCCTCCGGAGGAAGCGTGCTGTCATACTGGCGGCGTCCGGTTGCCTTGGGCTTGGCGGCGGCCTTGGCGGCGTTTTTCTTGGCCAGGGCGGCCAGCTTCTGATCGTCGCTCTTCGACACGTGCGTACTCCCCGTGAGAGGTGAACCGGCCACCCAAAGGTACAACAATTACTTCGAAAACAGCAGCTTCCCCGCCACGAGCAGCAACAGCACCGCAAACCCCCTGCGCAGCGACGTGTCCGACAGCGTCCCCGCGAGCTTCGCGCCGATCAATGCGCCGAAGAACAGTCCGAGCGCGATGATCGCGGCGTACGGCAGGTTCACCTGCCCGCGCTTGTAGTACTGGAGAAACCCCAGGATGCCGACCGGCAAGACCAGTGCGGCGAGCGAGGTGCCGTTCGCCATGTGCTGCGGGATCTGCGCCAAGAGGACGAGACCGGGCACGATCACGATCGCTCCGCCGACCCCGAACAACCCCGACACCACTCCCGCCACGAGCCCGAGCAGCGCCACGAGCAGATAGCTCATCGTTCCTCCGTTCGGTTGTCCCCTCCCGCCACGCCCCAGCCACCACCCCCGGGGGTCTCGATCCGCAACACGTCTCCCACGAGCAGCCGTACGTTCGTCTGCGCCGCAAGCGGCGCGCCATTCACAAGATTCCGCCCCACCGCGCCGTCGTTCCCCCCCGCAGCGCCTCGCGCCCCGCGCCGCCGCCGCTCGGTCAATATGCTCGCCTCGGCAGGTGCCAGCATCTCATACTCCCGGATCACCCCGTCTCCGCCCCGCCACCGCCCTGCGCCGCCACTCCCGCGCCGGAGTTGGTAGCTGCGCACGCGCACCGGGTACTCCATCTCCAGCACCTCGATCGGTGTATTCCGCGTGTTCGACATCCCGACGTGCACCCCGGACGGCCCGGGCCCCGAGGGGCTCGCCCCCTGGCCTCCCCCCAGCGTTTCGTAGTATGTCCACGGGTCGCTCCCGCCCAGGGTCACGTTGTTCATCGTCCCTTGCCCCTGGGCCGGCACCGCCATTCCGCCTTCGGCCAGCGCGCGGAACAGTACGTCGGCGATACGCTGTGACGTTTCGACGTTGCCCGCGGCCACGGCGCGCGGCCGGCGCGCATTGACGAGGCACCCCTCAGGTGCCGTGACCCGCACGGCGCGTGCGACCCCGGCATTCATCGGCACGTCTTCGCCGACGAGGACCTGCACGACGAACAGCACGGCCGCGCGGGTCACCGCAAGGGGGCAATTCACATTCCCCGCCACGGCGGCCGACGTTCCCGTGAAGTCCGCGTGGAGGATGCCATCCCGAATGTCGACGCGCACCCGGATCGGAATATCCCCATCGCTGATGCCGTCCCCTTCGAGATAGTCGGTCGCCCGGTACGCCGTCCTCCCACCGCCGATCGCCTTCGTCAGGGCCGCTCTCGTGCGTGTCTCGGCGTCGTCCATCAACTCTCGCGCCGCCTCCTGGACGAATTCCCACCCATGCCGCGCGGCGAGCGACCACATCCCCTCCGCACCTCGCTCCACCGCCGCCCGCTGAGCCGAGAGATCGGCGCGTCGCACCTCCGGAGTGCGCACGTTGGCGAGCAGCACGCGCTCGATCTCCGGCGTATATGCCAGCGGCGGGAGCACGATCCCCTCGGCGTAGAGATCGCGGGCACCGGCCGGCATGCTGCCGGGCGTCGCTCCACCGACGTCCGAATGGTGCGCGCGAACCACGCTGTAGCCGCCGACACCTCCGGCGGTGCGGATGACGCCGACCAGCGTGAGATCGGGGAGGTGGGAGCCGCCCGCGTAGGGGTCGTTGAGGATGTACAGCTCTCCCGGCCGGGGATGGTCCGCCCGCACCGCCGCGACCGCGTCGGCGAGCGCCCCCAGGTGAACGGGAATGTGCGCGGCCTGGGCGATCATGTCGCCATGCGCGTCGAACAACGCCGCCGATGCATCGCGCCGCTCGCGGATATTGGGGGATACGGCGGAATGCACCAGCACGAGCCCCATTTCCTCGGCAATCCCGGCGAAGGCGTGGGCCATTACCTCGCGGGTGATCGGATCGAGAGTCATGCGCGCTCCAGCACCACGGCGCCCGATCCGTGCACCGTGCCGCGCCACCCGGGCTCGATCAAGGCCGTTGCGTCCGGCCCCGCGAGAATCGCCGGCCCACCGATCCGGAGGCGCGCCGGCAGCTCGCCCAGCGGCCAAACCTGGGCCCGGACAACCTCGCCGCGCACGGTGATGCGCCGCCGGCCGGGGGTCGGCTTCCCGACGCCCGTGCGATGCCCGAGCTCCGGCCGTCGGGAGGCTCGCTCGGCGACCACACGTATGTTCACCAGCTCCACCGGCTCCGTGCCGTCGTGCCCGTAGCGCGCGCGGTGGGCGGCGCGAAACGCCGGCTCGATCCCCTCGAGCTCCGCCACATCGAGCGGAACGGTGATCTCATAGCCCTGACCGGCGAAGCGGCAATCGGCCAGCCGGCGTGCCACGGCGCCGGGGAGGGCCCGCGCGGCGCCCGCCTCGAGCTCGGCGTACGCTGTGGCGAGGCGTGTCTGATCGAGCGTGGCCACCGGCTCGTGCAACGACGCCACGAGCTCGACTCGCTCCGCCGCGGCGGCGAGGCCGAGCGCCGAGAGCACACCCGGGTGCGGCGGGACGATCACACGGCGCATCCCGAGCGCGTCGGCGAGCGCGCAGCCGAACAGTGGCCCCGCCCCGCCGAACGGCACGAGCGCCAGCGTCCGGGGATCCACGCCGCGCGCCACGCTCACGCGCTTCAGCGCCCGGGCCATCACGGCGGTGGCCACGGCCACGATCCCCTGGGCGATGCCACCGATATCCCTGCCCACCGGATCCACCAGGCGGCCCAGGGCCCGCTCTGCCGCGGCAGGGTCGAGCTGCATTCCGTCGGCGAGCGCCCACCCCGGATCGAGCCAGCCGAGCGCGAGACAGGCATCCGTGACCGTCGGGGCATCGCCACCCCGTCCAAAGCAGGCGGGTCCCGGAGCCGCACCCGCGCTCCGCGGCCCCACCTTCAGCGTCCCTGTGTCATCCGCCCACGCGATGCTCCCACCGCCCGCGCTGACCGTCTCGATCAGCACCGCGGGAAGCGCCAACGGCACACCGCCCACGACCGCCGCCCCCTCCCGGCGCGCCGCGCCGTCTTGGACGAGGCTTACGTCGGCGCTCGTTCCCCCCATGTCCAGCGTGAGCAGATCTCCATCACCAACCGATTCGCCGAGCAGCTGCGCCCCGACCACCCCACCCACCGGTCCCGAGAGCGCGAGCAACGCCGCTGCCTGGCCCGCCGCCTCCGGAGTCAGCGTCCCGCCTGCCGAGGCCATGATCCGGAATACGCCCGCGCCGCGCGCGGCGCCGGCCGCCGCCGCGCGTCTCACGTACTCCGTCACGAGAGGCCGCAGATACGCCTCCGCGGATGTGGTGGCGCAGCGCTCGAATTCGCGGAACAGCGGCAGGACTTCATGACTCACGGCAATCGGCACTCCGGGAAGCGCGGCCCGCAGCGCCGTCGCGAGCCGGCGCTCGTGCTCGGGATGGCGAAAGGAGAAGAGTGTCGCGACCGCCACCGCCTCGGGGCCGCGCGCCCGCACCGCCGCGATGATCCGCGCCGCCTCGGCGTCCGCAAGCGGAATGACCACCCCATGAGGCCCCATCCGTTCGACCACGCCGATCACGTCCTCCCGTGCGACGAGGGGCGTCGGATGGTCCCGCGCGAGGTCGTACAGTGACGCGCGATCCTGCCGTCGTAACCAGAGCAGGTCCTCGAACCCGGCGGTGGTGACGAGCACGGTTCTCGCCCCACGCCGTTCGAGCAGGGCGTTCGTCGCGATCGTGGTCCCATGGACCAGGGCCTCGATCGCGTTCCCTTTCCCCACCCAGGCATCAACGGCCTGAAACAGCCCCACCGCGGGATCCTGCGGCGTGCTCAACACCTTCCGGATCTCGATTCTCCCGTCCGCTGCGACGGCGACGAGATCGGTGAACGTCCCCCCGACGTCGACGCCGAGGCGGGAGGTCATTCAGAAGAAGGGGAGCGTCGCGACCGGATGACCAGGGCGGTGGCGAGCACCAGCGTGGCGAGCACGCTTGCGATCCCGACCCAGTCGCCGAGGCGGACGTAGAGTGTGCGAGCCTCACTCGTCACCAGAGGTCCAGTCACTACCGTCTGGGTCCCGAGCCGGCTCGGCTGAGACACGTGCCCGAGGGGGTCGACGAATTCGGAGATCCCGGAGTTCGCCGCGCGCGCCACGCCCATCCGGGTTTCGATCGCGCGCAACACGAGGTGAGAGGCGTGCTGGTAGGGAGCGCTGGTGCGGCCGAACCAGGCGTCATTCGTAATGTTGACCAGGAAGTCGGCGCCCGCGCGGCGGTAGCGGCGCGCCAGGTCCTCGAACGCCGACTCGTAGCAGATCAGCACTCCGAAATCCCCAGCCGCGGTGGGATACACCGGCAAGGCGCGCCCGCGACCAAAGCCACCCGACCACAGGCCCAGCCCCGGGAGGGCGCGGAACCAGCGCACGGGAACGAACGGCACCCGCTCCACCACGGGCACCAGATAGTGTTTTCCGTACACCGGGTACGGGTTCCACTTGCCGAGGGAATCGAAAAAGAACGCGGCGTTGAAGATCTCCCGCGAGCCGTCCGCCCCAAAGACGACGTGCAACCCCCCGGTGATCACCGGGGTGCTCCCATCGCTCGCGGAGCGACTGATCTCCCGCTGCCAGTCTGGGCGCTGGGACAGGAAGTCGGGGAGTGCCGCTTCGGGCCAGACGACGAGATCGGATCGCGCGGCGGCACGCGCTTCGCGCGAGAGCGCCAGCAGGGTCGCGACCTCGCCGTCGGCGCGGGCGGGGTCCCATTTTTCGAACCCGACGTTGGGTTGCACGAGCGCGATCGTCCCCACCGGCCGCAGCGGTAGCGTTCGCTCGCGCCACATGCCGTAGCTCGCGGCCAGGGCGATCGTGACGGCCACCGGCACGACGGTACGGGCGACCGCGCGCCACCGCCCCCACACGCCCGTCGCCAGCGACGCCCCCACCAGCACATTGCACCAGACGAGCCACCAGGTGACGCCACGCGCGCCCGCCAGGTCCGCCCACTGCACCAGCACCGGGGCGTCGGCGAGGGACGTGCCGAGCCCGAGCCACGGGAAAGCGACGTCGCCGAGGTGACCGACGCCCCATTCGAGCGCGGTCCAGCCGAGGGGAAACAGCACCGCCAGCGGGAGGGCGGGATAGGCTGCGCGCACGCGGGTCACGAACCAGAACAACGTGCCGCTGAATACCCCGAGACAGAAGACCGTGACGACGTAGCCGAGCGCCGCGAACGCCGTAAAGTGCCACAGGGCCACAACGAGCCAATACAGCACCAGCCCGTGTGCGGCGAGCCCGTAGCGAAAGCCGAACGTGAAGGCGCGGTGCGGATCGCCGCCGGCGCCCATGAGGAGTAGCACCGCCGGGACGAGGGCGACGAAACTCAGCAGCGGGAGCGGGAACGGCGGGTAGCTAGCGGCGAGCGCCACCGCGCCCAGGGCCACGAGCAGCCAGCTCCGGCGCCGACTCACAACAGCACGTCGTGCCCTTCGTCGGACGAGCGATACACCGCCTCGAGCACCCGGTGGAGGGTGAGCTGATCTTTGGGAGGCGGCGCGTTGACCTCCCCTTTGATCACCGCCAGGAAATACGTCCACTCGGCGCGATAGGACTGGATGAACGGCGTCTCGCGACCACTCGCGCCCGTCGGGGTGACGTCGGTGGGCACGCCGTGCACTTCCTTGTAGACCCGGAGCGGTGAGATGTCGGCCGTACCCTTCTTCCCGACCATTTCGAACCAGAACCGCTCACCGCTTCCGAGGTGACGCCAGCTGACCGCCACGCCGATGGACAGCCCGTTCTCACACACGATCAGCGCCATCCCCATCTCCTCGACGGTCTCCCGGCCCCCGCCCACAAGGTGCGATGTGATGCGTTTGGGAATCGGCCAGCCGGCGAGCCATAGCCCGAGATCGATGAGGGGTAACCCGAGATCGAGCATCGCCCCACCTCCCGCCTCGGCGCGCCGCAGCCGCCACCCGAGTTGCTGGCGCGTGGCGGTCGGCTGGAAGGTGAACCACCCGCCGCGGATCATGTCGATCGTCCCCAGCTCCCCACCCGCCAGGAACCCGCGCACCGCCTGCACGTCGGCGCGGAAGCGGTGATTCATCGCCACCATCACGCGTTTGCCGTAGCGCTCGGCCGCCTTGAGCACCCGTTCCACGCCTTCATAGCTCAAGGACAGTGGCCGCTCGCACAGGACGTGCACGCCGGCCGACAGAGCGGCCGCGACGTGGATCTCGTGGAGGTGGTTCGGCGTGCAGATAACCACGGCGTCGGGACGGGAGTACTTCAGCACCTCCTCAATGTCGTCATAGGCTTCCCGCACGTCGAACCGCGCCCCCAAGGCCTGAGCCTTGGAGAGGTCGTTGTCGCAAATGGCGGCGATTTCGACGCCGGAGATCCTTCGCAGCACCGGCAAGTGAGCCACCTGCGCGATGCTCCCCGCGCCCACGACCGCCACGCGCACGGGATCGCTCATTTGCCCCCTCGCACGCCTGGGAACCGGAACATGAACCCGAGTCGCGCCGAGGCCGTCGCGAACTCGCTGAGCAGCATCCCGCGCAGCTCTCCGGTGAAGCGCCAGGCGGAGGTGAGCGCCACCGCTACGCCGATCGTCCCATTGAGCGCCGGGGCCACGCCATCCAGGGCGTCTTCGACGAAGGTGCCGTCGATCGCCCGGCCGCTCCCGTTGCGGAGATGCACGCCCACCCCCAGGCCGAGCGCCATCGTCACCGGCCGCCCTTCGTTGAGCACGTACTGCACATCGAGGTCCGCGGTGAGGTCGGCGAGGCGAATACGTCCCACGTCGATCGTCGCGTTCGAGTCGGGGTCGTTCACCAGCGCCAGCAGCTGACGGTTGAACCGCGCCAACGCGCGCCGGTCGAACTCGGAGCGCGCGAACGACACCCCGAAGAGCAGTCGCACATGCCGTGCGAGATAGCCGGCGTCGAGTCGCACGCCGCCCACCAGCGCCCCGCGCAGGTCGCGCGCCGCGAGCGAGCCCACGTCCACCTGCAACCCCGACACCCGCAGGTCGTCATACGTGAACTGGGACAACACACCCTGGGCGGCCAAGCCAGGACCGGCGGCCCACGGCTCGAGTATCCCGGCCACCGCAGCCACTAGCGTCAGCGTCCTAGTACAGGCGCGCAACCGCGGTCCCCGGGAAGTAGGTGGTGAGGATGGTCCCGTAGCGCTGCCCGGCCCGGGCACGCCCGATGGCGCCCCACTGGCAGAACCCCACGCCGTGCCCCGCTCCCGCACCCTCGACCGCCAAGCGGCTCACCTGACCGCCGTCCCGGGTGACGAACATGCGAAACGCCGTGCTCCGGAGCAGCCGGTCAGGCGCGGGGCGCAGCACCGTACGGAGATCGGGGCCGGGGAGCCGCACATCCCCGTGTGCGAATACGATGCGTACCTCCCCCACCCGTCCGGACTCCGTGGTGCGCGTCACGGCGACGTCGGTGATGCGCTGCAGGCCGTCACCACTCACGTTCATCACCGCCGCCAGCGTTCGCGTCAATATAGTGCGGAGCGTCGACCCGTCCCACTCCTCGCGCCAGCGGAAATGCGGCGACTGCTCGCAATAGTATCGTCCCCCCCGGGTCGCGTCGGAGACGGACCGCAGGTATGGCTGGCGTTGCGCCGAACGGAACACCTCTTCGACCGGCGCGGTGCGACCGCCGCAGCTGGAGTGGTAGTAGGCGTCGATCAGTCGGCCGTGGTAGCGCAGCACCTGGCCCGTGGTGGCGCGCACCGCTTCCCAGACCTGTGGCGTCTCGCCGTCCACCCCCAGGTACACCTGATCGCGCGTGTCCGCGGTGGCGTCGAAGCCCTCGGCTTCCCAGCGACCCCGGTTGCGGAGCGCGAAGGTGCGCGCCACCACCGCCTGAGCGAGCAACGCGTGGCGCTCCTCCGGCCGGCGGGGTCCCAGCTCCTGACCGAGCACTCCCGCGAGGTAGCTCTCGAGCGGCAC
>Ga0326597_10005839_pt1 | contig 16998 bp, 17 predicted proteins | sample RVTome_12_FD_203789 | JGI IMG/M metagenome (GOLD analysis project Ga0326597, IMG submission 203789) | Soil microbial communities from uranium-contaminated site in the Upper Colorado River Basin, Wyoming, United States - RVT100D185 | ecosystem: Environmental > Terrestrial > Soil > Contaminated >...
CGGCCACCGGCGGTAAATTGAAGTAGCGCAGTCGATTCTTTTCTACCATGAAGCGCTCTCGTAAAAGATCGACGCCGTCGTTGGGCGAGCGGAGGGTCACTACGGAACGAAAGCCGCTCGCCATGGCGTTGGCATAGGCGTCGTCCGAAGGCTGGCCGCCCACCGTCGGTTTATCGTCGATACACAAAACGACAGGCGCTTCGACTCTGAGCGGCGGCATGAAGTCTCTAGTCGGAGGACGCTGGCTCTGGCGCGATTCTTCGGCGCCTGGTGCCGAGAAGGGCAGCAGGATGCCCAGCATGGCGCAGATCATGGCCCGATTGGCAGTGGCGCGTTTGCACGGAATAGTAAATTTCATCCTGCAGCGTGATGCATATCCGGAGGAAGGCATCATTTAACCCCGCCGCGCCTTTTGTCGCTCGATGTACTGTATGGCAAACTGCTTAAGCTTGGCGCTGGCGAGCCCGATCTTCATGGCTTCTACCAGGGCCTTGTCCTCACTCCACCCCTGCTCGACGACCCGCAGTATCATCATGAAGGCGCCGACCCGATTGGCGCTGGCGCAGTTGATCAGCATCGGATGGTTGGTTTTATCGCGCGCAATACGGCGGAACTCGTCGGCCTGCTCAGGTCGAGGGTCGGAACTGTCCACGGGAATATTGAAGTAACGCATTTTGGCGCTTTCAACTCTGGCCCTTTCGCGAACGAGATCGACGCCTTCGTCATTTGTCCGCAGGCTGAGCACCGAACGAAAACCGATGGCGACGGCTTTCTCGTAGGCATTGCCGGTAGGTTGTCCACCCGTCGTAAAGCTCTCGTCCAGGCAAAGCACGCGCGGCACGTCGGCGCTAAGTGCCTGCTGCACCCGCTCTAGGCGGGAGCGTCCTGATTGCGCCGTATCGGCGGCAATAACCGTCGGCGCCAATAGCAAAACAGCGACGAGCAAATTCCCGAGCCATGTCATCAGAGAGAACATCAGTTCATTCCAGGTTGAATAATTGTGCCGCGGTTTTTCCTAGAATATTAGATTTGTCCTCGGCAGAGCAGGGCGCTTGGCGCACCATATTCAACGACTCGATGATATTCGCTGCGGTTTTACACTCGAGCGGATAGTCGCTGCCGAACATGATGCGGTCCGCGCTCGTGATGTTGAACGCGGCGGCCATCGACGGCAGCCAGGCTCCGGTACCCGCCGTATCGAAATAGAACCGTTGAAAGAGCTTGTCGAACCGATCAGTGAGTCCGTATTGTTTTTGCTCGTTCTGAGTTTTCAAGTAGCCTCTCATGTCGGGCGGGATCGGCGCGTCTTCGGTCTCAAAAAACGCCATCATGCGGCCTTTCAGGGCGGAAGTTCCGCCGCCGAGATGCGGCATGATGAAGCGCAGATCGGGATAGCGCGGCAGCACCGCATTCATCACGCGCACGATCGCTTGCGTGGTTTCCAGCGGACGGAATACGCAACGATCGAGGTTGTAAGTGGTTTCCGAGCCCGTCGGTTTGGATTGCGGGTGGATGATAATCGGCAGATTGTTTTTCTGAATGATTTCGTAGAGCGGAAACATGATCGGGTTGTCCAGTTGGATGTCGAGGTGGCAGGCCAGTAAGGCAACCGCCCGCAGGCCGAGTTCGTGGATTCCCCGTTCGAGCTCGCGCTGCGCGGCTTGCGGCTCGTGGACCGGAATGTGAATCGCGCTACGAAACCGGGTGGGATGTCGTTTCTCGACCGCTGCGACGCCATCGTTGAGCGCTCGAGCAACCTCGGCACCCATGACTTGGACTTGATCCGTGAGAATCGACACCGTGACGCCCGCCGCATCCATCGATGCGATATGCGCGTCGAGGTCTTTGCGTGATGGGTTCAGGGTCAGGCTGATTTCTTTGGTGACAATGCGTTTGCCGCCGGCCTGGGCTGCCAGGCGATCGAACAGTAATGCCGGCATGTAGTGATGGTGCACGTCGACGATCAGTTCGGCTGAGGCCATGGTGTGATACTCCTTTTTTTGTTAAGCGACACCGCGATCGAGCCTACGTTACGGTGTCCCATCCTGCAAGAGAGTTGTGTTGGCTGACCCGGTTCGTGAAAAACCGCTGCTCGGGCTTGGCGCGGGCACGAAATAAGATGCGATCAGCAGGAATATCGGCGCGATGGCTGCATGCCAGAAGAAATCCGCAGGAGTCCAGACGTAGTTGATGGCGCGCGGCGAAGCGCAGGGCGGACAAGGTGACATCACTGTCCCGGCAAAATAAAACGAATTATGCACCCCGTCGAAAAGATATTTTTCTATGACCAGCGCGCTGGTGCCAGCCAGCGCGGTGGCGCAGGAGATCACCCACAAGCGGTCCAAGGTTCGATTAGAGTATCTGAAAAACATCGGTCCAATCAGAAACAGGTAAAAAAAATACAACATAAGAAAAACATGAAAAGTTTCGAACGGAGTGGCGTGGAATACTGATTGCAGGCCAAAATTGTTGAACACCTCGACTGGTCGCGAGTGGTCCCAGCGAAAGAACAGCACTTTAGAGCCGAAGTCGATGATCAGCACTGTGAGCATGAGGCGGAAGTAACGGCTGGACACCCGCTTAGTCGGGGTGCACCACACGCCGCGGATGTGATAGCGGGGGACTCTCCTTACCAAGAACCATCCGGCAAGCAGGATGGCGCTCCAGACGATTCCGTCGTGCAGCGCGGTCAGTCGCAGCGGCCGCGGATTGAGAATCTCTCCGAACCACAAGGGCGCCGGCAGCGCGAGCGCGACAATCAGAGAATAATATCGATCAAAAAATCTTACCATGATCAGCGGCTCAGCGGTCATTAACCGGCGGTTCCCTCGAGCGCGGTCAAGAGCTCGAGATTAATTTCACGAAGGGACGCGCAAATTTGTGTCGCCAGGGAAAAATCATGATGACGGGTAAAATCATTGGGTACGGCGATGCAGCGCATGCCGGCGCGATGCGCCGCGATGACACCTTTTTCCGCATCTTCAAAAACCAAGCATTCCGCCGGATCGACTTGGAGCGCGCGGGCGGTCAACAAGAAAATATCCGGGGCAGGTTTTACCTTAGCCACGTCCAAACCGCTGACAACCACCTCGAAGTGAGACGCAATTCGAAGGCCAGCCAATACCCCTTCGACGGCGTCGCGGTAAGACGACGACGCGAGCGCGATACGGAATTTGCCGTGCAAAGAATCTAACAACTCGAGGGCGCCGTCCATCGGCCGTAACGATGACTTTAACAAGTCCAGGTAATGTTGCGACTTGCGCACGCGCAGGGCGTGGGGATCGAGTGTAAAGCCCTGCTGATCGACCCAGTCGATGATCCCGTTGCCCTTACGAATCCAGTGCTCGGCGTAATCTTCAGAGTGGAGAACGACGCCGCGCTCGGCAAACGCCATTTGGTACGCTTGGCAATGCAAGAGTTCGGTATCGGCCAGCAGGCCGTCGAGGTCGAAGATGAGTGCGCTGATCATTTTTGGATACTACTGTGATTTTACCCAATTAGCGAAAAAGTTGCACCTAATGTGTGCGCATCCGAGTGGGTGAATCGGCTGAAATGGCAAGGGCCCGGGCTCTAATGAGCCGGGCCCTTGGGCAGTCATGGAATGGCGAATCGGTTAGGATGGCTGTCCGTGGCGGCCGCGGAATTGCTCGCGTTTTGAACGGACCAGCGTTTTCAACTGGTCGCGCTGCTGTTCTGACAATACCGATTTGCCGTTTTCGAGCGCTTCGAGCCGCAGATAGCGCAGTTCGGAGCGGAATTTTTCCGCCTCTTGGATCTTACTCTTGACCTGCATCAGATTGGCCGGGGTTTGTTGCATCAAGTCTGCGATCTCTTTGTCGATTGATTGCACCTGTTGATGCAGCGGGGCCAGCTGATTCTGGTAGTTGGTGCGGATTTGTTCCAGGTGATTGACCTGATCACCACTCAGATTCAAATCGCTCTTGTGTTTAAGCGCGATGCTGATCAGCGGCGCACCGCCGCCGGGCCCGCCTTGCATTCGCCGGCCATGGGCAAATGGCTTCCCCGCCGGGCCGGACCCATCCGGCGCCGCGGCCACCGGGGCGCTGACTAAACTGACCGCCGACAAAGCCAAAACGGCACTGCCTAGAAATAATGCCTTCATTTTGTTCATAGACCCTCCTTCAGGGTAAAGTTATTTGATCAATTAGACGACGGCCAGTGAATAAGGTTTACAATTCGCAGCAATCGGTCACCAGGGCGCTGAAAGGGCGCGTATTACTTTGGCTTACGCTATTTGCGCATTCGCCGAAGTGGCGCCGCCAGGGTGGTATCTAACTAGTCAGTTCTAGGTTCGCCGCGGCGCGCACTCCATGACGCGGTGGAACCCACAGGGTTAATCGATTGCTTTGCCAGAAGCGTTAACTCAAGGTGTCGAACACTGCGGGTTTGGCGGCAATTTTAAGACGGGGCTTGGTGTGCCAGCGTGAACCTAGCTTGGTTGCTGCGCGCCGGCGGCCGGCACCACCGTCGATCACGATGAAGTGCTTGGCCAGGCGAACTTTGTACTTCATGCCGAGCCACAAGCATTGTCGGTATAATGTTAGCGGGACCCCCGGACGCGAATCACCGTCTTTATAGGATTGTAAAATATTCTCCAAAAGGTCCACTAACCTATCCACGTCTTGGCCAGCGGGAATGATCTGATTCATGCAGAGGGTACAGCGCAAAAACCGTGCAACGCGACAAGTCTTTGATTTCGTTGCAAACTGTCAGTTGATAGGTTGACAAGAAATGTCACTTGCATGACGCAGAGCGGGACCCGTGGAGCTTCATTCCAAGCCCTTGCCGGTGCCTTCCCGATCGTCGTACTGCGTGCCCAGAGTCGTCCGTGCACCAGGTGAAACCCCCGGCCGTCTAGCACCTGACGAAATGAGCTTGCGTCTGGCGCGCCAGGCGATCGCCCCGTCAGTAAGCGATCCTCGCTTTCTTCGCTTGGCTTTGCGCGATCCAACCTTGTTTAGCGAAAAACTCGGAGAGGTAGCGAGCGGCCTGTTCGGCGTTGGACGTGGCCATGCCGGCGACGCTGGTGGCCCCGGTCGTGACAGCTCGGCCGCCGGAAACCCCCACACCGACGGCGACGCTGGCCGGCGCTGCCACGACGGCGGGGGCGGTGGCGACTGCGCCGGGAAACTTGCCGCTATTGGCGGTGACGATAAATTCTAGAATCTTGCGTCGCGCCGTGCCTTGATAAACCCGTGCGCGGGTTTCCAGCTTGGCTGCCCCGGAGCCAAAGCCGATGATCATCCGGCGCAACGGATTGCCTTCATCGATATTTTTGAACTCGCCGTCAATGAGCAGATCGTGATCTTCCACTATGGTTCCTCGTGTCACCCGATCGACCCTAAAGCCCAGCGGCCGCAGTCGTTCGGCAAGTTCGGCTGCCAAGGTGTCGACTGCGAGCTTGGCCAATTCGTGTTGGCGCTCAAGGGGGTTGGCCTGCGCCGGTTGTTGGCGCAAGATGCCTTGGTATTCGACAACGTCGGTATCGCGGATCGCGAAATCCTGAAGCAAAATACGGACGGGTTGGGGTAGCCTGGTTTCGCTTGTCAAAGCAACCGGGCGAATCGCGCTCTGACCGCAGGCGGTCAGAACGCACAGCGCGCTGAAAAAAAGCAGCCTTGATCCGAGTCCGCCCGCTGTTGGATATCTTTGAGCGCAGTGGTTACGGGAGCGCACCGTGATCTGTGCCATTTCGATCAATCTAGCAGACGCGGCACAGGTTAGGCAATTGTAACTGCCCGGAGAACTTTTACGATGGCGATCTCAAGCTGCGACCAAGGCGAAATGGACGATGGCCGCGCAGGTGACCAACAAAGCCCCGGTGACAATCGCGGCGCCAAATGAAGCAAGGATGACGATCTCGATCGCCCCGACCGTCGCCACCAAGGTAAAAGTCACCGCGTAGCGAAAAAATCGCACGGGCGCACTGGCCGGCAATTTGATCGGTTGAAAAAAGGCTTCACGATCGTCTGGGCCAAGAAACCGGCGCTGGCTGCGCCCGCGGAGCAGGTGAAGCATACCTTTGGTAAAGGAAATGACGACCAAAAGCATGAATGTTTCGGACAAGATGTAGCCTATACCATCGAGAAACACGACGAATCCCCTTCACAGAATCAAACTTCGCGGCGGCTTGATTGCCATCCGTTTACCGACCGCTTCCATTTATCCGCTGAACTTACCAGAAATTCCTATAGGAAACTGATTTGCATGTCAAAAGCTTGGAGAGGATCTTCAACAGCAGCGCGACGGCGCAAGGGATCACCATATTCGAAGCCAGCCAAGCACCAGCGAGTTCGCGGCGGTGTCCTTAAAGAAAGCCCACGTCCATTGGTTTACGCCGTTGATCGCTTCTGTCTGCGCGCTCTGGTCGCCAGCGGATCAGTGGCGACCGCGAAGTTGATCGAGCACGGCGGCCACGGTGGGCCCTGGATCGGTCTGATCTTTGAAGCTGGCGAGCCGCTCAGAGACCTCGGCCGCAGCGCTATGAAACCCGCTCGGCAAGCCGGCTGATTTGAACGCCGCGGCGACTTCTCTCATCTCGCCGACGTAGCGCCACATCTTCGGCGCAACCGCGGCGGCGGCGTGCTCGGATTTTTTTTCCAGGGTGGGTTGAGAGGTGCGCCATTCCGTCAGCAGCGCATCTTCTACGCCCTCATGGGCTGCCAGCGCCCGGATCGCCAGAAGCAGCGCGTCGGTGCCTTTGGTCCAGGCGGCGTATACCACTTTGAGCGCCGACGCTTCCCCGGCAACCGCGCCGATGCTGCGCGCGGCCAACATGCTAGCGCTGAAGATTTGGGCGATTTCATCGGCCTTTTCACCCGAGAGATACATTCTCGTCGTGCCGCTCTTTCTTACCGGTGAGCCGATGATGCCGCCGTCGACAAATGTCGCGCCGGCTTGCGTGACGATCCGGCCAATCTCTTCGGCGGTGGCGCGGGACACGGCATTGGCATCGAGGTAAATTCCGGTGAAGCTTTGCCCGGCCACGCTCAGCGCGACTTCCCGGGCGAATTCCGGCGGACAGACCGACAGCACGATATCGCTTTGGGCCACGGCTTCTGTCAGGTTTTTTACTTCCACCAATCCGGCTTGGGTGGCGCGCGCCCGCGAAGCGGCGCTGCGTCCTTCCGACGCCCAGAGCACGCGGGCGCCGCTGCTGGCGGCGCAGGCGCCGATGGTTGTGCCCATGTTTCCCGGATGAAGTAGCGCGATGGTTTTCATGAATGGCTCCTCCCGTGGCCGAAGCTAGTCTACAGACTTGCTACGAGTCAAGATGAGTCTGCGATTCCTTGACGATAGCACAGTGCGTTGATATGCCAACAGCATGCTTATCCTCAGCAACGAAGAAATTGAGTCGTTTCTTTCCATTGATACTTGCATCGATGCTTTAGAGAAGGCCTACCGTAGTTGGGACAAAGGCACGGCTGTCAACCGGCCGCGCACCGATTTAGTCCTGCCGTCGGCTACCGAAGCGGGCGTTTATGCGTTCAAGTCGGTGGAGGCGGGCATGTACGATCCGCCGATCGTCGCCTTGCGCATTAACTCCGATATTATCCGCTGGAACCAACAGGGCAATCGCACGATCAAGACGAAGATCCCCGCTGCGCCGGGCGATAAATATGTCGGCCTTGTGATGTTGTTCTCAACCATCACGGGCGAGCCACTGGCAATGTTCCCCGACGGCGTGATGCAGCGCATGCGGGTGGCATCGAGCAGCGCGCTGGCGGCGCGTTTTCTCGCGCGCGAAGATGCCAGCACCATGGCGCTGTTCGGCTCGGGTTGGCAGGCTGGCAGTCACGTGCCGGCGATGTGCGCGGTGCGGCCGTTAAAGCGTATCAATGTTTTTAGTCCGACCAAGGCCAATCGCGAAGCGTTTGTGAAAGAGATGCAGCCGAAGGTTAAGGCCGAGGTGCGCGCTGTCGAATCGCCAGAAGAGGCGATACGGGACGCCGACATTATTGTCGCCACGACCAATTCACTCAGCCGTGTGGTGAGCGCGGATTGGGTCAAGCCGGGATTACACCTAACTTGTGTGCGAGTGCCGGAGCTGGGCGATGACACGATCCGCAAAGTCGACCGTTTGGTGATTCACGCGCACCAGCATGCGCCGTCAAACTTCATCGCCGGCTATGGTGAAGAAGGCATCGCCGCCCATGATGCCATCGATATTTTAAAATTGGGTCCAGCCCGTGCTCATGAAGTCAATGTCGAGCATCCGTTTTGGCTGAGCGCGCCGGATCTCAAGGACCTGGTCACCGGCAAGGCCGAAGGCCGCGCCAACCCGCAAGAGTCCACTTGCTTCCTCAACAACATCGGCATCGGTCTGCAATTTGCCGCCGTTGGCGCGGCGCTCTATAGCGAGGCGAAGGCCAGAGGTGTCGGTCGCGAGCTGCCGACCGATTGGTTTTTGGAAAGCGTGCATCCGTGAACCGATTCGCAGCTGCCTAGCGACTTCGTTGAGTGCGAATTATAAGCGGCCTAATGATTCAATCCGCATTGACTCTAAGGACTGATTGTTGTAGCTAGGGACCCATCCCTAAACCGTGCTGAAAGGAGAACTGTTATGGCTGTACGAATTAACGATGTGGCGCCGAATTTTACGGCGGAGACGTCGCAAGGTAAGATCGATTTTCACAACTGGATCGGCGATAGCTGGGCGATCCTGTTTTCGCATCCCAAAGATTTCACACCCGTATGCACCACCGAGCTGGGCTATGTCGCAAAGTTGAAACCGGAGTTCGACAAACGCAACTGCAAAGTGATCGGCTTGAGCGTCGATCCGGTGGACGACCACAATAATTGGGCCAAGGACATCCAAGAAACCCAAGGTCACGCGCCCAATTATCCCATCATTGGCGACGCGGAACTGAACGTTGCCAAGCTCTACGACATGCTGCAAGCGAGCGAGGCCCCCGGCAAGCGCACGCCGGCTGATAATCAAACCGTGCGCACGGTGTTCATGATCGGCCCGGACAAAAAAATCAAAGCGATGTTGATTTATCCGATGACCTCGGGACGCAACTTCGACGAAGTGCTGCGTCTGCTCGATTCGCTGCAGCTCAGCGCTAAGGCATCTGTGGCAACCCCGGTCAACTGGAAGCCAGGGGATGACGTGATTATTCCCACATCGGTCTCCGATGAAGACGCCAAGAAAAAATATCCTCAGGGCTTCAAGACGCATAAGCCATATTTGCGCACGGTCTCGTTGAAGAATTAGCCGCCCGGTAGGCTGAGTTAGGTAAAAAATGAAGGCGAGCGCGCCGGGGAATTCCCCGGCGCGCTCGCCTTTGCGCATCCATATCGCGACGACTGTTTATCCAAGCCGAGCGGCAAGCGACATTGTCGCGGCGTCGTGCGGCGAATTACTTTAGGTAACCCCGCTCGCGGTAGAAGCGTTTGGCGCCTGGGTGAAGCGGCACGTCGTAGGGCGCCTCGTCGTCGTTGGCGCAGAGCTGCGCCAGGCTGAGCGGTTTGAAGTTGTCGGTGGGAATGACCCGCTTGCGCTGTTCGATGGCTTCGCACATGGCGTAAGCGACATCGTTAGGCATGTCGGCACGGACAATCATCGGCCAGCCGCTAAAATCGACTGTCTGAATGTCTCCGCCCAGGCCGCGAAAGCCGCAGCGCGACATCACGCTGGGACGATAGCCGAGGGATTTGAGTTGCCTGAGCACCGCGCCATCGAGCGGCAGATAGCGAAAGCCATTGTCGAGCGCCGTTTGCCCCCAGCTCTTGATCCCTTCGTCGAACACAGCGTTGATCGTACCGTTCTCGATGGCGGCGCGCCGGGTGGGATGACTCGGTCTCGGCACTGAGTGAATTTTGCCGCCCCACTTGCGAATATCCCCCAGGGAAAATCCCGCAGCGCGCAAGGTCGCCGATATCGTAAACATGGTAGCGCTGCCGGTAAAGTCGGTTTTGGCTTCATAGCCGGTCGATACCTTAAGGGGAATCCGCTCTCGTTTGATCTGTGCCAACGAGGTAATCCCACTCGATTCGTGCACCGCAAAGCCCATCACGTCGAAGGAGGGAAAGACCGCGAGGGTGCGTAACGGCAAGGGTTTTTTGAAGGGACCCTTGCCGCGATGGGCCATGGTGAGTAGCACCGATGGGTTGACCCAGGCAAGGGAATACTCGCCGGCCGCGACAGCGCTGATCTCGCGAAAACTGCCGGTGGTGAACGAGAGCGGCACGTCGTTGCTCCGTTCGTTCGCTTTGACGCCAAGAGTAAGCCGCAGGGCCCTTCCAACCCGGGTGTCGGTCTGTAGCGTGCCCTCGGCGGCTCGGCGGGTTTGGTGGGATAACGAGGTGTCGTAGAGTGATGCCGCGATTTCCAGTATTCCTTTCGCGCGCTGGATTCCTGCATTGTAGCGCTTGGTCGCCATGGGTTCATGCACCTCCGAAGTTAGTGCCTTTACCATAATGGCGATCGGTTTGGGAAACAATAATTGCGAGTCCGATGGCCCGAAGGGGCTGCCTCGGCTGACTTAGAGTCGAACGGGGGGTTGAAATAAGGCTGCCTAACCGCCGGTGGGGTCGGCGGTTAGGCGAAGCCGGGGTGATTTTGCGGACTAGCGCTTGCGCAGATCGTTCTTCAGTTCCTGGCGCGCCGCGTCAAGCTTTGCTTGATCATTGCGCAAATCAGCGCGGTCGCGGCGAATTTCTTTGAGGTCGCTACGAATTTCCTGACGGTCTTGGCGGATTTCCGCTTTGCCGGCGCCATTGCGAATGTCACTTCGCAATTCAGCGCGATCTTTTCTCAGTTCCGTATAATCCTTGCGCAGTTCGACACGACCCTCGCGGACTTCCTGGCGTGCCGCGCGAATATCTTTGAAGTCCTGGCGAATCTCCGGCTTGTTGTGGTGGCCACGGTTGTCTAGGCGTCCATCATGGCGGCGCTCGTAACGGACGGCTCGCCGGTTATGGTCGTCGCCACCACCGCGATGAAAGTCGCGTCGGTCGTGGCTGGAGCGGTCGAATTTTTTACCGTGGGAGTCATGGCGAGCGCCACGGTGAAAATCGCGCCGATCGTGGGTGGAATGGTCGAACTTTTTGCCGTGATGCTTTTCTGAGCCGTGGGACTTGTTCCAGCTTTTGTGCTGGCCGTGTCTTCCATGCTCCTCTTTGGCGTCGGCGATGGCGGCCATGCTCGGTGTCATTAGGCTGCCTGCGAGTATGCCGGCTAAGATTAGTTGATTCGTCCGTTTCATAGCTTTCTCCTTTTTGGTGAGAGCTCAATCTCCAATTTAACCCGTCCCAGTCTTAGTATTCGGTGCGCTGGGGGCGCTGGATCTCTTGGCGATTGCGCTCGATGGTCTGTTGGTTTTGTTGAATGTTTTGGTTGTTGTACTGCTGCTGTTCCTGCCCTTGCATGTAGTCGCCGACCGCAGCGCCACCGACCAATCCGGTGCCGGCGCCAATGGCCGCGCCCATACCGGGACGCCCGAAAGCGGCACCGAGCAAACCGCCTGCGGCGGCGCCGCCGACCGCGCCAATGCCGGCGCCTTTTTCCCTCGTGCTCATCGGGCCGCCGGAGCACCCGGCCACCATTACGATAGACAATCCTAGAGCAGCGATGCCGATTGAAGATCTTTTGATCATTTTGCCTCCCATTTGGTTTTGAGCTTGCGTTAGTTTCGCTGACCGAACCTAAAGCAACGTCGGTGCCATTTTGATTGGCGCGCTTAAACTGTTGGATTTTCAGTGATCAGGCGTCCTAGCGGCGGCTCGCCATAAGTAAAAAGTACTGGGCGACGGTGAAATTGTTTTGTTGGCGATGATTTTATTCGCTCAAGCGGTGCTGCGGGGCGATGGAAGTCCTTGGCGCTTTTAGCCGCGTTTCGCCGTTAACCATCATAGATTGAAGCTTGCTCTGCGCTCGCTGTAAGGTTGGGGCGGGACGCTGCCGCGTTTGGCGTTGATGGTGCAGTTCTGTTCAAACCGGAAGTGGGTGCAGGGTGATCGAGCGAAGGTTCGCGGCGACTCTGCGCCTATGCAATCGGCAGGGCGTTTTTTCCGCGCTAGAAATGGTTGCCCACGCCGTCGCGGTTTGTTTGAACTTAATCCTGCTGGATGTTACTTCTCAGCGAGAGATTTAGCATTGTCGAGGAATTATTTTTATGTCTGATTACGTTCTCTTCGAGCAAAAAGGCCATGTCGCGATCGTTACCATTAACCGGCCGGAGCGGATGAATGCGCTGGGTCATGAGGTGCGCACCGGTTTGATCGATGCGTTTCTAAAAATCCGTCACGAACCGTCGATCCGGGTCGCGGTGATTACTGGCGCCGGCGACAAGGCATTTTCCGCCGGCGCCGATCTGAAAGAGCATAACGAGATTTTCCAGAAAAAATCTTACCGCGTCGGCCCGGACTACGGCGCCTTGGATGAACCGCCCCATTCGAGCCAATTAGCGATCGAGACTTACAAGCCGCTCATCGCCGCGGTGAATGGTTACGCGCTGGCGGGCGGCTGTGAATTGACGCTTGCGTGCGATATCCGGATCGCGTCGGAAAACGCCCGCTTCGGCTTGCCGGAAGCCAAACGTGGCCGCGGTGCCAACTTTGCCACGGTCATGTTGCAGTATTTAATTCCACGCGGGATCGCCATGGAAATGCTTTTCACTGGCGAGCAGATATCAGCGCAGGATGCGCTGCATTTTGGCCTGGTCAATCGGGTCGTACCTTTGTCGGAGCTGTTGCCGACCGCGGTGGCGTTAGCGGCAAAGATCGCCGAGAACGCGCCGGTGTCACTGCGCCGCATCAAAGAGTTGTCGGTGAAGTCGATCGGCTCGCCGTTGTTATTTGCCTTGAAAATGGCGCCTGGTCCGAGCCCCTATGAAAGCCAGGACGCCCGCGAGGGTGCTAAAGCTTTCACCGAAAAGCGCTCGGCGGCGTTTAAAGGCGATTGATATTGCGGCGCGGCCCTGCCAAAGGAGCAATCCATGAGCAACTATCCGAAAGTTCATTTAACCGAAGAGGGGATGCGCGACGGTTTGCAGATCGAACGCGCCGATATTCCCGTCGGTGACAAGATTCGTTTGCTCGACGCGTTGTCGGAGACCGGTTTAAAAGAGATCGCCGTCGGCTCGTTCGTTAGCCCGCGCTGGGTGCCGCAGATGGCCTGCATCGAAGAGTTGGTCAAAGGCTTTCATCCCAAGCCGGGCGTGACCTACACGGCGACGGCGCTCAATGACATGGGCCGCGAACGGCTCCGGCAGCACTGTCCGCCGCTGTCCGATTACAAATATCAGGCGCAGACGGCGGTCTATCTTTGCGACGTATTCGCCCAGCGCAATATCAACCGTACCATCGCGCAGCAGATGGCGCGCTGGCCGAAAGCGATCGAGGAGGCCAAGAGCAAGGGCGCAAAACAGGCAGGCATCAGTGTCAGCGCGGCTTGGGGCTCCAACTGGACCGGTGAGGTGTCGGAAGACGACCGCATGAAAATGTTGGAGAAGCAGTATGGGCTTTGGCAAGACGCCGGAATTCCAGTCACGAAAATCGGCATCTCCGATCCCATGGGCTGGAACATGCCGGATCAAGTTGAGCACCAGCTGGCGACGATTAAAAAGCGTTGGCCGTCGATCCGCAGCTTCAACTTGCACCTCCATAATACCCGCGGCATGGCGCTGACTTCTTCTTACATCGCGCTGCGCACCCTCGACGCCAGCGACACGCTGAGCTTGCAACCGGCCATCGGCGGTATGGGCGGTTGTCCGTTCTGCGGCAACGGCCGCTCAGCCGGTTTGGCGCCTACGGAAGATCTGATCCACATGATGGAAGGTCTGGGTATCGACACTGGAGTCGATTTGGACAAGCTGGTCGAAGCGGTGTGGATGGCGGAAGAAATCGTCGGTCATGCCCTATGGGGCCATGTCTCAAAGGGCGGGCCCCGGCCGAGCGGCAAGAAACTTTACGCCATGGATATGCCGTTCGTCGAAACCCTCGATCACGCGCGCCATTTCATCAAGGGCGCCGAAGCCTACAGCGGCGCGCCGTCACCCTGGAAAGAAGCGATCAAAAGCCCGCAGCGGCCGGAGGCAATCAACGGGGAGGCTCCGAATGCGGCCAAGGACGATCGCGGTGGTCGTTGGTTGCCGTTGTAATATCGACATTAGCCGAGATCGTTCGCAAAGGAAGTCTTCGTGTCCGATCCAAGAGTCGGTTTACTTTTCAATCCAAAATCTGTCGCCGTCATCGGCGCTTCGGCCGATCTCGCCAAAGCTTCCGGTTTGCCGCTCCGTAATATCGTCAACTCTAGATTCGCCGGCAAGATTTATCCGGTCAATCCGCGCGCCAAGGAAATCAGCGGGCTTGCTTGTTATCCCACTGTGTCGGACTTGCCGGAGGCGCCCGACGTAGCCATTTTCATGATCGATGCCAAGCTCACGGCACCGATCATGGAAGAGTGCGGCAAGAAAGGCGTCAAGACCGCAATCATCGGTTCCGCCGGATTTAGTGAAGACGGACTGGCAGGGCAGCAGCGCCAAACCGAGGTTAGCGAAATCGCCAAGGCTTACAACATTCGTGTCTGCGGTCCCAACTGCCACGGTACCTTCAATGTCTTCAAGAACATTCCCTGCGGTTACGATCATTCGTTCGGCTTGCCAATCAAGCCTGGACCGGTGGCGGTCGCATCGCACAGCGGCGCCTTGCTCGGTGTCATCGGCCATCGCGCGGTGCAAGCCGACCTTGGTTTCAGCTACATGGTCAGCAATGGCAATGAGATGGATCTCGATCTGTGCGACTTCACGGAATTTTTTCTCGACGACGAGAATACCCAAGTGGTTGCCGTGCTGATGGAGGGTTTGAAAAACGGCCGACGTTTCCTCGAGCTCGCCGAGCGCGCTTACGATCTCGGCAAGAAGATTGTCGTGCTCAAAGTCGGCAAGTCTGAGCGCGGCGCGATCGCGACCATGGCGCACACGGCCCGCATGGCCGGCGTCGGCGAAGTGTATGAAGCGGCGTTTCGCCAGTACGGCGTAATCTCGACGGACACGGTGGAGACGTTTCTCGGCACCGCACAAATGGCGGCGCACCAGCCGGTGCCGCGCGGCGGCCGTTTGTTGGTCATGACGTCGAGCGGCGCGGGCGCCAGCCTGATGGCCGACAAGGCGAGCGAATACGGTATTGACCTTGCCGAAATTTCCGAAACGACCAAGGCGCGCATTCCACAAAGGCGTTCGGCGATTTTGACCAATCCGTTCGACACCGCGGGAACCTCGCGGGCTCCGGGTTTTCTCAACGCCGCCTGCGAAGCATTCGCCGAAGACAAAGCCAATGATTGTCTGCTGATGTACATGGGGCCGCTCGCGGTGCGCCACGAATACGGCCGGCAATTTGCCAGTGCGGCGGAGAAGTTCGGTAAGCCCGCGGCGGCGATCATCAATCTGTCCGAAGCCGACATGCGCGAGATTTTTCAAGCGAAGCATATTCCGGTCTTCGATGCGGCAACCGATGCTTGTTTCCGAATGTTGCGCGCCTATATGGATTACGGTCAATTCCTTGACCGGCGCAAAAGCGCGCCCCACGCAAAAACGTCGGGCAGCGTGAGCCGCGCCGCCGTCGGCGCGATTCTCAGCACCCATGGCGGCGCGGCGATGCTGCCGCAGTCGGCAACCGTGGAATTACTCGAGGCGTATGGATTCGCCTGTGCCAGTGCGATCTCAGTGGTGTCGTTGGCTGAAGCTAAGGCAGCGGCGATCCAGCTCGGCTATCCGGTCATCTTTAAAGGCCTGGCGCCCACCGTCGCGCATCGAAGCGATGCCGGGCTGGTGAGTCCCATGATTTCCGAGGATGCGGCGCTTGAAAGCACCTACGCGGCGATCGCTGCTAAAGTAACAGCGCTCTCAGTGGACTCGGTGCTTGTCAGCGTGGAAAAGTTTGTTTCTCACGACCTCGAAGTGATTCTCGGGGTGAAATACGATTCGACCTTTGGGCCGGTGATTCTCTGCGGTCTCGGCGGCATATTTACCGAAGTCTTGAAAGATTTTTCCCTCGGACTTGCCCCGCTGACGAAGGGCAACGCCGAGGCCATGCTGGCGGCGCTGCAGGCGTACCCAGTGTTGTCGAAATCGCCTGCAAATGTAGAGCTGCTCGTCGCAGCCTTGCTGCGCCTGTCCGATCTCGCCGTGGAGCTTAACGGCAAGATCACGGCAGTGGACATCAATCCGATCGCTTTGGGCGCGAATCTTTCTGGGGCGGTGGTATTGGATGCCAAAGTACATGTCTAGCTTGATGAGGCAGCTGAACACGCGGCGTGCAGATCCCAACTTGCTGGCTCGACGAGAAAATTCGATTTCACCACGAAGATCACGAAGGCAAGGAAGGCTTCGTGTCCTTCGTGGTGAATGCTATCTTTGCCTTATCCTTTGTGGGCGCGAATGATATTCTGACCCAGGCGCCAGCGCAGCACCTCATTGGCGCCTTCTGTGATGCGCGTGCTGCGGATTTGCCGATACCACCACTCCAGCGGCAGTTCCTTCATCAGACCTAAACCGCCATGCACCTGAATCGCGCGGTCGACCACGCGGCTCGCCATTTCGGTTGCCATGACTTTGACCATATAAGATAAATCGCGCACATCTTCGCCGCGGTCGACGCGCCAGGCGCATTCGTAAACCATGTTGCGCACGGTATGAATTTCCATTGCCGAGTCGGCGATCATAAACTGAATGGCTTGTCGCTCAGCCAGGGGCTTACCGAAAGTCACGCGAACTTTGGCATATTCGATCATCATGTCGAGTGCCCGTGAGGCGATGCCCACCGGGCGCGCGCCGTGGCCGCGAATGCGACCTTCGCCGATCCATTTCTGCGCGATCGAGAAGCCGCCGCCAACCGCGCCGATCACATTGGCGGCGGGCACGCGCACGTTGTCGAAGACCAGTTGCCAGGGCGCTTCGCCCATCATCGCCGGCCATTGCCGATCGAGCAGCACGCCGGGGCTCTTTAAGTTGACGGCGAAGCAGGTGATACCGC
>Ga0326597_10005840_pt1 | contig 16996 bp, 16 predicted proteins | sample RVTome_12_FD_203789 | JGI IMG/M metagenome (GOLD analysis project Ga0326597, IMG submission 203789) | Soil microbial communities from uranium-contaminated site in the Upper Colorado River Basin, Wyoming, United States - RVT100D185 | ecosystem: Environmental > Terrestrial > Soil > Contaminated >...
CGTACGCGTCCGTCGAACGGCATCCGACGTTCGCGGCGAGATCATCGTCGGACCACCCAAGACGGCCAAGAGCATCCGAACGGTGACACTCCCCCGTTCGATAACCGAGCAGCTCGTCGACCACGTGGCCCGCCTGCAACCGACGGGACTGGAGGACTGGATCTTCCCAGCGCCAGAGGGTGGGCCAATTCGGCGGACAGCATGGATCCGTCGCATCTGGAAACCCGCCCTCGACGCCGCGAACCTTGATGACGGCCTCGGAACCCACACGCTCCGTCGCTCCCAGGTGGCGCTCCTCATCGCCCAGGGTGAGCACCCGAAGGTGATCGCCGACCGTCTCGGCCACACCTCGGTGCGAACAGTTCTGGACGTGTACGGCCACCTCTACGAAGGCGCCGACGAGACGGCCGCCGAGCGCCTCGACGCGCAGATTGCGTCACGACAGCGGCGATCAGGAACTGCGGAGAGGGTGCGATCCCTCGACCGCTGAGCGCTGCTGCCGCCGGCGGACCAATGCATCGCCCATCTGTCACGACGAGTCATTCGCCGAGTGCAACCTGGGCGTCGCCGCTCTTGCGGCGCATGATTTGATACACCATTGTCGGTCTATGCATCTTTCAGCCTTGGAACAGAGGTTGACTGAACGTACATGATGTGACATATTTCGGGAGTCGCTCGATAGAGGAGGATGCGAGTGGAACTTGGGCTCAAGAACAAGAATGTGCTGGTCACCGGTGGCAGTAAGGGTATAGGACGGGCGGTTGCCCGAAGCTTTGCCGAAGAAGGGGCCAACGTGGTGATCAGCGCGCGTTCGAGAGACGACCTGGCTGCCACTGCCAAAGAGATCGCTGACTCCACCGGCGCGAAGGTTCTTCCCATGGCGGGCGATTGGCGGGAGAGCACCGACGTTGACCGGGTCGTGAGCGAAGCGATCAGCGAGCTCGGTCATCTCGACGTCTTCGTACCCTGCGCCGGTGACGCCCCTCCTGGCCAGTTCGAGACTATGGACGATGAGAAGTGGTCCTGGGGGCTCAACCTCAAGTTCATGGGGCACATTCGGGGATGTCGAGCCATCCTGCCCCACATGGCCGAGCGCGGGTCAGGGGTCGTGACCATGGTCGTCGGGAACGACGGCCTCAAGCCGCCATTCGCCGAGATCGTGCCGGGCGCCTGCAACGCGGCCGACATCAACGTCGCGTCGTCGCTGGCAGAGCAGTACGGCTACAAGGGTATCCGAGTCAACACGGTGAACCCTGGCCCCGTCGACACGAGTCGGTGGGCGTGGTGCGAGCAGGACATGAGTGAATCGCGAGGCCTCACCCCCAAGCAGGTCAGGAGCCTGGTCCTGGCCTCCCTGCCCCGTGGCTACATCTGCACACCCGAGGAGGTGGCCGACGTCGTCGTCTATCTCTCATCCGATCGTGCTAGCTACGTGAGTGGAGCCCACGTGCCAGTCGACGGGGCGCAGCGGAAAGCGCTTATGTACGCAGATCTTTACTTCGACATCGACTGGGCCTGATGTCGCCTGGCTCCGGCGTTGGCACCTACACTCTGAAGGTCACGACAGACGATCAGGTGTCCCTTCACGTGGAGGTGTCAGGCGGAGGACCTGATGTCCTTTTTCTCCACGAGTTCTCGGGCGACTATCGGAGCTGGGAGCAGCAGGTGCGGGCGCTGAGCCGGCGCTATCGGTGTGTCTCTTACAGTGCGCGAGGGTTCCCGGGATCCGACGTACCAATGGCCCTCGAGTCGTACTCGCAAGCTCGCGCAGTCCAAGACGCTGTTCAAGTCCTCGACGCGGTGGGCTCCGATTCCGCCCACGCGGTTGGGCTGTCGATGGGCGGGTTCACGGTCCTGAACCTCGTCCTGGACCATCCTGAACGCTTTCGTTCCGCTGTCGTTGCCAGCTGCGGATACGGAGCTGACACGGATCCAGATACCTTCCGGACGGAGATGAAAGCGCTCGCCGACCTCTTTCTCAAGGAGGGGTCGGCCCACGTCGCTGCGCTGACGGCGAAGAGCCCCTACCGCCTGGCTTTTCGGGAGACCGATCCTCGAGGCTTCGCCGATTGGCACGAAGCGCTGGCGCAGCACGATCCGGTAGGTGCATCCAACACCCTCGTGGGTATCCAGTCCCGACGTCCGACCCTCCTCCAGTTGGCAGGGCGGATGGGCGGTCTACGCGTGCCTACTCTTTTTGTCGCCGGTGACGAGGATGATCCATGCCTCGAGGCCAACCTGGTTGCGAAGAGATCCTCACCACTTGCAGCACTCGCGATCCTCCCACGCACCGCACACACCGTGAACCTCGAGGCGACCATGGCCTTCAATAGCCTCCTGCTGGATTACTTCGCCCAGGTCGATGCCGGGCGGTACTCACCTCGACTAACTGAGTCCATCGCCCCTGAGGGAGGCTGGGTGCGGTGAAGCCACCCCCACTGGAGTACCGAAGAGCAGCCGACCTCGATGATGCGCTTCAACTGCTCGCCGAGCACGGGGACGAATCCAAGGTGCTCGCAGGCGGACAGAGCCTTATCAGCCTCTTGAACTTCCGGCTTTCACGACCGTCGCTCCTGATCGACATCGGCCAGGTAGACGCACTTCAAGTGGCGTCCAGATCTGGCGAGCAGCTAAGCGTTGGCGCCTTGGTAACGCACCACATGGTCGAGGTCGCCCGGGGAGATCCCGTTTACCGAGGCTATGAGGTTCTCCCGGAGTCAGCCCGCTGGATCGGCCACCTGCCCATCCGGACACGCGGGACGTTTGGAGGGAGTATGGCGCACGGCGATCCGGCGGCCGAGTGGCCCCTGCTGTGCACCGCACTCGGTGCCAAGGTCGTGCTAGCCAGAGCTTCGGGTACTCGCTCGGTGGCCATCGACGACTTTTATGTCGGCTTCCTGACCACAAGCATGGCTGAAGACGAGCTTCTGCTGCGAGTTGACTTCCAGCAGCCACCGATGGGCGCAGCGCTCGCTGAGTTCTCGCGACGTCCTGGCGACTTCGCCATCGTCGCGGCGGCCGCCTCACTTGAGTGGTCGCCGACTGGTCGCTGCACCGCAGTTCGGATCGCAGTCGGAGGAGTCGACAGCACTCCCCTTCGTGTGCCTGCGGCTGAGGGCGTGCTGCTCGGTGAGCAACTCGAACCCGGTGCCGTCGAGGAGGCAGCGTCAGTGGCTGCACGTTCAGTGTCACCGTCGTCGGACATCCACGGGACGGCCCGGTACCGCCGTCATCTGGTGCGCGTCCTGACAGCGAACGCGCTGCGCAGCTCGTATGGCGGAGTGGCAGCATGACATCACCACTGCGCCTTACCGTGAACGGTTTCGAACACGTAGCCGTCGTGGAGGATCGAACGACCCTTGCCGATTACCTCCGCGACGCGATTGGCCTGACAGGCACACACCTCGGGTGTGAGCACGGCGTGTGCGGTGCTTGCACCGTGTTGTTCGACGGCCTGCCTGTTCGCTCTTGCCTTGTACTCGCGCACCAGGCCGAGGGTGCAGAGGTCGAGACCGTGGAGGGGCTAGCGCTGGGCGATGAGTTGCATCCACTTCAGGAGAAATTCTCACGGTGGCATGCACTCCAGTGCGGCTTCTGCACCCCTGGCTTCCTGATGCTCATCGAGGGCGCATTGCGTGAGCGTCCGGACCTGTCGGACGAGGACCTCCGAGAGGTCGTCTCTTCTAACCTCTGCCGCTGCACTGGCTACCGGGTCATTCACCAAGCGGCTATCAGTTATCGGGACCAGGTCCGCGGTGAGCGTGAGGGTGGCAGCACAAGAGCTACCTATGCCCCCAGGGAGCAACCACAGTGAACTTCGACTTGACCGCTGAACAACAGAGCCTCGTGATTTCGGTTGCGCAGATGTGCAGCCGCTTCGATGATAGTTACTGGCGGGAACGCGACCGGCTCCATGAATTTCCCTGGGACTTCTACACCATGTTCGCAGAAGGGGGGTGGCTGGGAATCACGGTCCCGGAGGAGTTCGGTGGAGGTGGGCTCGGCATCTTGGAAGCCGCGCTGGTGCTCGAGGAGATCGCAGCATCCGGAGCGGCCATGAACGGTGCAAGCGCTATCCACCTCACGGTCTTCGGGATGAACCCGGTCGTGAAACACGGGTCGCAGGAAATGAAGGAGCACTACCTCCCGCAGGTGGTGGACGGCTCCCTCCACGTGTGTTTCGGCGTGACCGAACCCGATGCAGGGAGCGACACGACGCGGATCAGGACGGTCGCGACTCGCACGGACACTGGCTATGTGATCAGCGGCAGGAAGGTATGGACCTCCAAGGCGTTGGAGTGTTCCAAGGTGATCTTGCTGACACGCACGACACCGCGTGAAGAGTGCCGGAAGCCCACCGATGGCATGACCCTCTTTCTCGCAGACCTCGACCCAAACCACTGCACCATCAGGCCGATCGAGAAGATGGGGCGCAACGCCGTGGACTCGAATGAGCTCTACATCGATGAGCTTCCCGTTCCAATCTCCGACCGCGTCGGTGAGGAGGGTCGCGGCTTCCGGCATCTGCTCGACAGCCTCAACCCGGAGCGAATCCTTTTAGCTCATGAGGCCATTGGGATCGGGCGGGCCGCGATCAACCGGGCCGTGTCTTATGCCAACGAGCGAGTCGTGTTCGGTCGACCAATCGGGGCCAACCAAGCCATCTCATTCCCACTCGCCATCGCGCAAGCGCAGATCGATGCTGCTCGCCTCCTTGCGCGGAAGGCGGCAACGCTCTATGACGCCGGCCAGCCATGTGCAACGGAAGCGAACCAGGCCAAGTATCTCTGCGCAGAAGCGGGGTACTACGCAGCAGACCGTGCTGTCCAGACGCATGGTGGATTCGGATATGCAACGGAGTACGACGTCGAGCGATATTTCAGAGAGGCCCGTCTGTTGCGGCTGGTTCCCATCGCCCAGGAACTTGTCCTGGCGTACCTTTCCGAACACGGGCTCGGTCTTCCACGCGGGTATTGAGCATATGCCCCCTTCTCCTGCACCCGAATATCGACACCTAATCCTGGACGATCCCGCTAACCGCAACCCTGTCACGCCGCAGTTGGTGGATGATTTGTCCCGAGCGCTCGACGAAGGTGTCGACGCTGTGGTCATCAGTGCGGCGCCTGGGAATGTCTTCTCGGCAGGTGGGGACCTGCGCCTCGGGCCAGCCGGGTTGCGCGCTATGAGCGACGACCTCTACAAGCTCTACGAGGCCATCTCGATCTCGACCACCGTTGTGGTCATCGCAGCAGATGGGCTTGCCGTCGGTGCGGGTGCTCAGCTCGTCCTCGCCGCGGATGTCCGTTTCGTCGGGAAGCAGTTTCGGTTCCGCTGCTCTGATCTAACGACGGGCCTAGCCGCGGGGATGTGGGCGCTGCCCGCTGAAGTGGGTCGTGGGCGGGCCCTCGATCTCCTGCTATCGGGTCGCACCCTCGAAGCCGACGATGCGAAGACATGGGGCTTGATCGACCGTCTGGTCCCCAACCCCCTCGAGGAGGCGCTGAGGTTCGCGTCAGAGGTCGCCCGGTCGCCAGCTGAGCTGAGGGGGAGGATCAAGCGAGGCGTGGCGTCGTCGTCGCTGTCGCCCAAAGCAATCCATGCTGAGGCCGCCGCATTCCAACCTCCGTCTCCGCATGGGGACCACCAAGGTGCTTGAGCTCGACCCACGAAGCATCGACGCCTGGGGCGAGCACGCCCTGCCGGTGGCCGTCGCTGAGCTGCGCGAATGGCTGGTCCGAGATGCATCCATTCCGGATCTGCTCGCGATCCAGGCTGCGCGCCGCCCTGATCGTGTGGCCCTGCGAACGGCCGAAGCCGCTGTCACCTATCGGCAGCTGACCGATCGCGTCGCGCGGCTTGCGGGCTGGCTGACTAGCCACAATGTGGTCCGTGGCGACCGCGTTCTCATCATCGGCGAGAACTCTGTCGAGATGGTGGTGGCGTGCCTCGCGACGATGTGGGCCGGTGGCGTCGAGGTCGTGGCGAGTCCGATGGCAACCGAGCGAGAGATCCGTCACCTCGCCGACGACTCTGGTGCGCTGGTCGCGTTGGCCGATCGCCGCTCTTTCGCCCTAATCGACGAGCCCATCCGGGACGCTCCCGCCTCGCTGTGCTTCGATGACCCGGAACAGCGCACCGCTTTGCGAGCAGTTTCTCGTGTACCGGCCCCCCGGATGCATGGAGACGAGCTTGCCGCTCTCCAGTACACGTCGGGGACGACGGGCAGACCCAAGGGTGCAGCCTTGACCCACGCCAATCTCGTCGCGTACCTGCGGTCAGTCCATATCGCATGGCGATGGACCGATTCGGACGTCCTTTTGCATTCACTTCCGCTCGCTCACGGACATGGGCGAAACGGTGTGTACACGGCCTTGCTCATTGGCGCAAGCTCAGTGGTTCTGCCGCGAACGGACCCCGAAGCTCTTCTGAACGCTCTCGTCTCCTGGGGGGCGTCGATCCTATATGCCGTTCCGGCGATCTGGGATCGACTGCTCTCATCACCCAGCTTCCAGCCTGATGCCTTCGCCGGCTTGCGCCTGTACACGAGCGGCTCTGCTGCCTTGGACCCAACCCTCGCGAAGAGAGTCCAGCGACAACTGGGGAAGGTACCACTCGAACGTTATGGCGCAACCGAGACCGGCATTGTTGCGACGAACCCTCTTGATGGCCCTCGGATACCAGGAACGGTAGGTCGTCCCATGCCGGGCGCCGAGATTCGGGTCATGGATGAGGACGGAGCGCCCCTACCCGACGGCGAGGTCGGTGAGATAGCAGTGCGGGGCCCCTCCGTCTTCGGTGGCTACTGGCATCAAGGCTCCGAAGGAGTGTCTACGGACGGCTGGTACAGGACTGGCGATCTTGGGACTTTCGATCCAGCAAGCAATGGGTACCTGAGGATCGTGGGGCGCTCTCGGGAGATGATCATCTCAGGTGGCGTAAACGTCTATCCGCGCGAGATTGAACACGCGGCCCTAGAGGTGCCTTCGGTCCGCGAGGTCGCTGTCGTCGGAATCCCCTCGAGCCGGTGGGGCGAGGAGGTCGTAATGGCCGTTGTGCCTCACGACCCATTGACGTTCGACAAAACCGAGTTGCTCAAATACCTCCGCGCACAGCTCGCCGCGTACAAGCTGCCCAAGCGTGTTCGAGTCGTCGAGGTACTCCCCCGGAATCACATGGGGAAGATCTCCCACAAGGATCTTGCGCACATGTGGGAGGGCGAGTGAACACTCCCACAGGCCAGCTCGCCACTCTTCCAGCCCGAGTCCGGTCTGGAGAGGTCCGAGCAATCGAGCTTGCCTCGGTTGCCTTGCGGCGGGCTCGTGATGATCCTCACAACGCGTTCGTGACGATCACAGATGAGCGCGCCACTCGAACCGCGCAGCGCATCGACTCCATGCTCAAATCCGGAGTCGACCCTGGTCCCCTTGCCGGAATTACCCTTGGAGTGAAGGACGTCCACGACGTTGCCGGCGTCAGGACCCAGCATGGGTGTCTCGCCTTCGCTGATGCGCCGCTCGCTCCCGCGAGCTCGGAGATCGTCCAGTGCCTCGAGGCGGCTGGTGCCGTAATCATCGGGAAGACCTCGACGTCCGAGCTCGAGTTCTCCGCGACGGCAGAGAACCCTGTCTCCGGTGTCACAGAGCATCCAACACACGCCGGTCACACCCCGGGCGGATCGAGCGGAGGCAGCGCGGTCGCAGTGGCCGCTGGCATGGTGGACCTATCCACCGGCACTGATGGTGGTGGCTCGCTCCGTATCCCGGCCTCGGCTTGTGGCCTTCCCGCGCTCAAGCTCTCACCCAACCGCATCTCGACGCAGGACGGGTGGGGGCTCTCTGGAGCCTGGGGTGCTCTGTCGAGCGCGGGCGTTTTCACACAAGATCTGCCATCGCTGTGGCTGGCATACGACGTTCTCCTCAGCGCCGCGTTTAGCGGGCCGTGGTCCGATCGACTGCCCTCGCTGCGGGATGCAGCTATCGAAGGAGTACGGGGACCGCCTCCGCGGGTGGCGTGGATGCCGAACCTGGGATGGGCAGATCCGGCACCTGCCGTCACTGGGGTGTGCACCGACGCGATCGATGCCCTGACGGATGCTGGGGCCATCGTGACCGAGTTGGATGGCTTCGAGATGGAGGACCCCGCTTTGCTGTGGACACGGTTGGCCGCGACAGGAACGCGTCGTTGGCTTGAAGGGCATCCCGCTCGACCGGATCTGAGTTCGGTCACTCCTGCCCTGCAGATGCTTCTGGATCGATGGGGAGATTCCGACGACCAGACCCTGGCCACGGCTCGAATGGAGGCCGACAGCCTTCGATTCGAACTCGAGGTTCGGCTCGCTGGGTTCACAGCACTCTTGTGTCCCACCACTGTGGGGCCGCCACCGCTCCATATTGATGCGGCTCGCGCCCGTTGGGTGCGCAACACGTACTTCTTTAATCTCACCCAATCACCCGCAGGGACGATAAGAGCTGGTTCGACAAGCAGCGGTCTGCCCGTCGGGCTGCAGATCATCGCCGTACGAGGAAGAGATCTTGATGTCGTTCGAACAATGGCTTGGGTGTCTGAGGTATTGCCTCGACAGGGGATGAGGACATGAAGCTGCGCCACGAGTTCGAGATCGAAATCCCGATCGACCGGGTGTGGACCACGTTCACGGACCTTCCGGCCATCGCTTCGTGTATGCCCGGAGCCGAGATCGAGAGTCGAGATGGTGACAAATACGGAGGATCGATCCGCGTCAGGCTCGGCCCGATTTCTGCTGTGTACCGCGGTATTGCGCAGTTCGAATCTCTTGACGAGACGGCGCACGATGCTGTGCTGCTGGCAGAAGGGGCTGACACTCGGGGGCAGGGAAAGGCGTCTGCGCGAATCACTGCGTCGTTCCAGGAGACCGACCGAGGAACGAGCGTCGCGATCAACACTGACCTTGCTATCACAGGGAAGGCAGCCCAGTTCGGCCGGGGCGTCATGGCGGATGTCAGTGACAAGTTGTTGGGAGAGTTCGTCGATCGCGTCCGCCTCATGCTGATCGCCGACTCCGGCAGCCCGACTCCGCTAGCGCAAGACAGAGCGGCTCTCGATGCCCTGAGCTTCCTCGGGGTGCCAGCCGTCCGCCGTCGGCTGGTCGCGCTCGCGACAGCAGTGCTCCTCCTGACAATCCTGTGGCACCGGCGCGCGTCGAGATCCGATGCCTGAGGTGATGAATGTGGAGGCCGTAGCCTCGTCGACTACGACGTTTCCTCGTGCCCCGGCCGCCCTGCGCAGGGCGTCAGCGCAGGTACAACGGACTGAGCATGAACGCCTCGTTACGGGAGCAGGCGAATACGTCGCAGACCACTCGCCGGCGGGCTACTTGCACCTGGGTGTCGTCCGCAGCAGCATCGCGAGCGGCACCATTCGGAGCCTCGATACCAATCCAGCTCTGGCGGTCGACGGGGTGGTTGCAGCATTCACTGCTGCCGACTTTGCGGGCGAGGTGCCCTTTATCCCTATGCGCATCGTCCCCGTCGAGGCGATGCAGCAGTGTCTGCAGCCAGTGCTCGCCATCAACCGCGTTCGGTATGTGGGTGAGCCAGTCGCGATCGTTGTCGCTGAGTCCCCTGCCGCGGCTGAGGATGGTCTTGAAGCCGTTTCCGTCGAGTACGACGACTGCGAGCCGCGACTCGGCTACATGGGGTCGGGCCGCCCAGTGTGGGACGAGCTGCACGACGACGAGTACTGCGTCTTCGATCTCGAGAAGGGCAACGCGGACGCCGCCTTCGCGCGAGCGGATGTGGTCGTCAAAGAGCAGTTCAGCGTCCAGCGCCACACCTCTCTTCCGCTAGAGACCCGCGGCGTCGCCGCCGAGTGGGAGGGATCGACGCTCAACCTCTGGGGGCCGACTAAGTACCTCCGGTTCACTCGCCAGGTCGTCGCGGATGCCCTCGGCGTGGAAGAACACCAGGTGGTGTGCCACCACATTGACGTCGGGGGCGGGTTCGGAGCGAGAGGCGAAGTCTACCCAGAGGACGTGCTCGTACCGTGGGCTGCGCGCCGCGTTGGGCAGCCCGTGCGCTGGATCGAAGATCGCCGCGAGCACCTACTAACGATCAACCACAGCCGAGAGCACAGCTGCCGCTTCGAAATAGCTGCGGCAGCTGACGGTCGCCTTCTCGCCTTCCGCTACACGGACGTGATCGACATGGGTGCTTATGCCCGACCCGTAGGTGGGAGGGTCGCGATGATCGCTGCCGAGGCGATGCCAGGCCCATACATCTGGGAAGCATTCAAGGGGCGGACGATCGCTCACGCTTCAAACAAGACGCCCTCGGGCACGATGCGCGGTCCCTCGGGCTTTGAAGTCAACTTCATCCGAGAGCGAGCTCTCGACATGATCGCCCGCCAGCTTGAGATCGATCCCGCCGAGCTGCGGCGGCGGAATCTGATCCCGCCACATCAGATGCCGTTCGAGGTGACGCTAGGCCCGACCATGGAACCGCTCATCCTCGACACGGGCGACTACGAGCGCATCCTCACCGAGTTCCTCGATGAGATCGGGTACGAATCGCTCAAGGCTGAGGTCCGAAAGCGCAGGGAGCTCGGAGAGATCGTGGGAGTTGGGCTCGGAGCGTTCCTCGACCATTCGGGTCTGGGCAAGACAGAGTCTGCGCTTATCGAGATTGACGATTCGGGCAGGATTGTTCTGGGCACGACGGGTTCCGAGATCGGCCAGGGGATCGCATCGATGATGCAGCGCGTCGTTGCGCCGATCTTCGGCCTGTCCACTTCGGACATCGACGTGGTCACCAACGACACCGCTTATCACGACGAGGGCCTGGGCACTTATGCGAGCCGTAGCACAGTCTTCGTCGGGAGCGCCCTGTACAACGGAGCGCTCAGGCTGAAGGCGGAGGTCTCGGAGCGTGTCGCCGAAGCGCTGAGCTGTGACGCTAGCGATGTCTCGTTCAGTTCTGAGGGGGCAACGAGCGGAGGCCGCACCATCCCCTGGCCAGCGCTCGGTCCGCGACGAGTCATCGCAGGGCACGACGCTCCTGAGCCGACGTTCGGTTTCGGCTGCCACGTCGCTGTGGCTCGGATCGATGCCGACACGGGTCTTGCGGTTCCAGAGCGCGTTGCGGTGGCCTACGACTGTGGGCGGGCGATCGACCGGGCCGGAGTCACGGGACAGCTGGCTGGGGGGACGGTCCAGGGCCTAGGCGGAGCCCTGCTCGAGGAGCTCGCGTACGATGAGCACGGCCAGCCACAGGCGACGAGCCTGGCAGACTACATGATTCCCACAGCCATGGACGTGCCGGTTGTCGATGTCTACATCGTCGAGGATCAGACGGTCCCCACCAATCCGCTCGGAGTCAAGGGCGCTGGCGAAGCCGGAATCCTTGGCATAGGCGCGGCGATGGCGAACGCCGTCGCCGACGCCGTCGTTGGCGCAGGAGCCGCCGATGGCGTGGTCTCGCTTCCCCTCAAGCCGGACACTGTGGCCGATCTGCTCGGCTGGACACGAGAATTCGAGTCTGGCCGTGATAGCAGTGTGAGCCCGGCTCCGCATAGGAGCCTCGATCCACCGAGGAAGGCGCGGATCGTGGTGGGCACCTCCGCCGCCATGGTTGCTGTCCTTTCATTCGTGTGGCTCTGGCGCAGGAGACATCGATGACACCACCAGGCTTCATCGATGTACATGCCCACCACTACCCGTCGGTCTACGTCGAGGCGTGCCTCGGTCCCGGATCGCCGTATTCGGCATCGCGTCTCGCGACTGGTCGCATCGTCGTTCGCGACGGAGACGGGATTGTCCTCACGATTCCAACGGACTTGCCTGATCCTGTTCAACGGCTCGAGGAGATGACGGCCGCTGGGATCGGTGTTCAGCTCCTTTCGGTACCCTCGCCCAGCGTGTATGGGTTCCCGCCTGCGGAGGCTGCCGCGTTGGCCCGAGAGGTCAACAAGGAACTGGTCCAGTATGCCGAGCGCGGTGGCGAACGACTTCGCGTGCTGCTAACGGTGCCTCTGCCGTCCCCAGAAGCCGTAGTGGAGGAGTTCGAGGAGTGGGAGGGGCATCCACTCGTGTCGGGCGCTCTGATTTGCTCCCACATACGCGGCTTGGAGCTCGATGACCCGAGTTTGATTCCGTTCTGGGAGTACGTGGAATACCACCAGCCAACCATTCTGGTTCACCCCACCTCACCGATCTGCTCCGATGGTTACGAATTGAATGGTCTAAGCATCGCGGCCGGCTTTATGCATGAACAGAGCCGGTCGCTCGCCCGCTTGTGCTTCTCTCCCGTCGTGCAGGAGCGGCCCCATGCGCTCGATCGCCTCATACTCAGCCACCTCGGCGGCGGAATCGCCAGTCTCGGGGAGCGTCTCGACGTCTACTGGGCCCGGTTCATCGAGCCCGAGGATCCGCAGTTCCCTCGGCCCACGGAGACGCTCCGGCGGCCACATTTCGACCTCGCCTTGAACTCGCGGCCAGCGATGTTGGCCGCGATCGAGGCATTCGGGACAGAGAAGCTCATGCTCGGCACTGACCATCCTCACATGCCCTACGGCATGACGGGCGTGATCGAGCAAGTCCAGGGCCTGAGCCTGGCCCCGGATGTCCTATTGTCACTCCTCCGCGGGAACGCCGAGCGTCTGCTATCGGGGTGAAGATACGACATATATGTATACTGGCTCCATGGACATCAGTAAGCGTGAAGGTCTGGTGGCCTTGAGCAAGATCGACATGGTCACGGCGACTCTGCGGGAGCAGATCAGCAGCGGACATTTCGGACCGGGAGAGCAGTTGCGCCAGCGGGACCTCGCCGCCGCCATGAACGTGAGCATCACCCCGGTGCGAGAGGCGCTGCGCCGGCTCGAGAGCGAGGGTGTGGTCTCATACGATCCGCACTACGGAGCCACGGTCGTGGAAGTGGACTTCGGGCCGACAGAGGAGAACTTTCGGATTCGTGCTGCGCTTGAGTCCCTCGCAGCATCGCTTGCCGCCGAGCGCATCACGGATGGCGAGCTCGACGAGCTAGATCAGATCCTGGGCATGATGACCGGAGACGTTCTCACACATCCCGCCGAACTCGTAAAACTCAACCGCCGCTTTCATTTCTTGATCTTCGATGCCGCAAGATCTCCGCTATTGAACGCGATGATTCGCCGACTCTGGCAATCCTTTGGCGGGGGACCTGTGGCCATTCGCAACGTCGAGGAGAGCATGTCACAACACCGGCTGATCGTCTCCGCGCTGAGAGCCCGGTCGCCAGATATGGCGCAGGATGCCACTCGGCTTCACATTCTGAGCGGTATCCAACGTTACGGGCTTGTCCCGGCTACGGGTGATGGCACCCCCGATTTCCCGCCAGATGGCGAAATCGAGGCTGACCTTTCTGCGGCCAGCACGGAGTAGCTCCGATAGGCGGAACAAGGGCCGAACTGGCTGTCTCCACGCTCATCATTCGGTGTGGGTGACACAGCTCACTGCCTTGCTTGCGATCTCGTCGTGTGGCTCATCGCGGAGTGCGGGGATTCTGCAAAGCCCTGCGTGCGAACCTCAGTCTTCCTTGACTTCTCTCGCAGGTCTGGAATATGATGCACCAAATTTCATCGAATCGGGAGAGATCTGATGAGTCGCACCTGGAGACATAGTCTGGCACTCGCCGTCGTGCTTCTCCTGACCGTTGCCGCGTGCGGCGACGGCAGCGCAGAATCGACCACGACGACGACGCCTGGCACGACGACAACGGAAGCCAGCACAACGACACCGGAAGCCAGCACGACGACGACGCCCGAGACGTCGACAACGGAAGCCAGCTTCCCAGCGCGTCTAGACGAGCACGCCACCATAACTGTGACGGCCGGCCTCCAAGGGCTCCCCTATCTCCCTATGGTCGTCGCAGCAGAGGAAGGGCTGTTCGAGGACAACAACTTGACGGTCGAGTTCGTCGAGACTGCGGGGACCAACGCTGTCACGGCCGTGGCTGCAGGCCAGGCGGATATTACGATCACGCTTCCGGAGAACATCGTGAACGCTTGGGCACAGGGAGCGCCGCTGAAGATTATCGGTGCCACGGTAACCGAGAACCTCTACCGGCTTTATGTCGGTAATGACATAGAGACTCTTGATGACCTCGCTGGCAAGCTGCTCGGCATGTTCAACGAAGGGAACGGCACGCACATCCAGTTGGCGTGGCTCCTCGATGAGGAGGGTGCCGGCTCCGCTGAGAGCACGTTCGTAGCCGTTGGTGGTCTCGCCGACCGTCTCGCTTCTCTCCAGAACGACCAGATCTCGGGAACCCTGCTGTTTCCCTCGTTCGACGTTCAGGCTGAGCGCGCGGGACTCAGAGAGCTCGCCGCCATGAAGGATTACGTGGACGGCTATCCGAACGAGGTAATTGCGGTGACTGAGACCACGATCGCTGAGCGTCCCGAGGTGCTGCGGGCGTTCCTCGACGCACTGATCCGAGGGGGAGACCTGATCAAGTCTGATCCTGAGCGTGCTATAGCGATTGCTGCCGAGACCAGCGGAACAGAGTTCAGCGTTATCGAGGAGGGATTCGAGTTTATGAAGGACACCTTCGCTTATGACGCTCGCGTGGATCCCGGAGGACTGCAATGGACGATCGACGTTGTAGTTGAGTACGCCTCGTTGCCGAAGGTTCCCACTACTGAGGATCTCTACGACGACTCACTTCTCCCGGAGGGGTGAAACGGAGATTGATGGTCAATTTTGACTTCGAGTCAGGGCTTTGAGATCGGGGGTCAGCAATCACCCAGGACGCAAGCAGTGACCGAATCCGTACGCTCCGACACTGTGATGGAGGTCCGAGACGTCTCCTTCGCCTACCCAGGCAAGCTGGTCCTCAGTGATGTCTCCTTTACTGTGGGCCGGGGCGAGTTCGTATCCCTGATCGGTCCGAGCGGCTGCGGTAAGAGCACGCTCATGATGGTCTTGGCCGGCCTCCTCAGGCCGCAGGCCGGTTCGGTCCTCGCAGAGGGCAGACCGGTTGATGGACCCTCGGGTGACCGCGCCATGGTGTTCCAGAGCTTCGCTCTTCTGCCATGGATGTCTGCGCTGAGAAACGTGATGATGGGCTCGGCTTACCGGCGTAACGGCCGCTCCCGCGCCCATCTGCGTGAGGAAGCACGACGCTACTTGGAGCTGGTGGGGCTCCCCGATGCTCAGGATCGGTTTCCCCACCAGCTCTCAGGTGGGATGCAGCAGCGGGTCGGCCTAGCTCGAGCCTTCGCGGCCCAGTCCGAGATCTTGCTTATGGATGAGCCATTCGCGGCAATCGATGCGCAAAACGCAGAGATCCTGCGTGAGGAACTCAGAGACATGGTCGCCAGGGAGTCACGCACGATTGTGTTCGTCACACACAACATGGACGAGGCGCTGTTTCTCTCTGACAGGGTGATTCTCATGGGGACCGACCCCGGTCGCATTGCCGAGGAGGTGACGATCGAGCTACCTCAGCATCGCGGCGTAGACACTGGTACACCGGAGGAGCGCCTTCGCTACGGCGAGTACCGTTCTCAGATTTGGTCTCACCTTCGCAGGGAAGTTCGGAGAGATCGTGACTGATAGGGTGACAGTCATCATGCCAGACGTGAGTCCGGTGCCCGAGGGCGAGGTTGAGCGATCCCGCCGCACACACGAGGATCTGATTCCGACTCCAGGCTTCTTCGCCCGTTGGGCGTACATCCTGCTCCCAGCGGTGACGATGGTTCTCATACTTGCGGTGTGGGAGATCTACGCGCGCGTGAAGGGCATCAATCCCTTGTTCTTCTCCTACCCCAGCGAGATCTGGCGCGGCTTCGTCACCTGGTATCAGGGTCCACTGTTCGGCGATCTCAAGACCAGCGCAACGGAGTTCGTTGTCGGCCTGCTTCTCGGGGCGATCGGCATCCCTGTCGGGTTAGTCATAGGTTCAGTTCGTCGCCTCAGCCTCGCCCTGGATCCGTTGATCAACGGCTTGTACTCCACGCCCACGCTGGCGCTGACGCCCCTCTTCGTTATCTGGTTCGGCCTTGGCCTTCAATCCAAGGTCGCCATCGTCACGATCCTGGCCTTCTTCCCGCTGGTGATCAACACCGCCGACGGAGTGCGAACCGTCGATCGGCAGCTCGTGCAAGCCGCAAGGTCATTCGGGGCTCATCGCATACAGTTGTACCGGGATGTCATCTTTCCTGGAACTTTGCCGTTCATCGTCAGCGGGATCCGCCTCGCAATCGGCCGGGCGATCATCGGTGTGGTGATCGGTGAGTTCATTGCGTCGGTCGATGGCGTCGGATATCGCATCCGCGCCGCGGCGGCTTCGTTCAGGACCGCCGAGTACCTCGCGGGGGTAATGGTCCTCATCATATTTGCGATCGCACTCACCAGCCTGCTCAAGGTCGCCGAACGCCGCCTTGCGCCATGGCGGACGGATGAGTGAGACCCACAGTGCGATGTTGCGACGCGGGATTCTCAGCGCCGTAAGAGGTGGGATAGATGACTCGCCGGCACTGTGCGGCCCAGGTCCGGCCGGACGATCCATGGGTGATCGAATCATGTTATCGGGCCAGGGTTTCTGCTCCAGGGGGACGGTGAAGAGCTTTCATGGCCCGTCCCCATCTCGAAAGCTGAAACAGGAGCACTACGTGATTGGATCGCCGGCCGGATGAGCCTCCCCCCGACTACCGCCCATCCGTTGAGTCCGCTCACGTAGTGCTGCGCGCATCGAGAAACGTGACCAAAACGCGTCCTATGCGCGTCCTGCTGCTCAATGTGGTCCTCTCAAAGGATCCTTCCGAACGCGCAGAAACCCCCTCTGACCAGGGGTTTCGTGTCGTGGGCGCTGCAGGGATCGAACCTGCGACCTCTGCCGTGTGAAGGCAGCGCTCTCCCGCTGAGCTAAGCGCCCGGAGGGCCGGAATCGTACCACCCGACCGACGGCGGTCGACCTCAGTGGTTGAATCGATCCCGATGTATCGCAGGGACTTCGAAGCCGTTGTCGACCGGGTGCTGGAC
>Ga0326597_10005841_pt1 | contig 16992 bp, 12 predicted proteins | sample RVTome_12_FD_203789 | JGI IMG/M metagenome (GOLD analysis project Ga0326597, IMG submission 203789) | Soil microbial communities from uranium-contaminated site in the Upper Colorado River Basin, Wyoming, United States - RVT100D185 | ecosystem: Environmental > Terrestrial > Soil > Contaminated >...
CAGCTTCGTCGCGGTCGCGCACCGCGACGAGTATGCCGCGGTGCGCGCCGCGGCGCGCGTGGCCGGCGCGATCGCCTGGGATGACGGCGGTGGCCTCGCCGGCGGCGACCTGTTCGCACAGTTGCGCGCCAATGCGCGCGAGAGCCTCGCGGTGGTGGACGGCACGCCGGTGGACGGTGCGCTGCCGCCGCGCCCGGTGCCGCCTGTGGACGCGGCCGTGAGCCTGGACGCGGTGTACGAACGCGGCTACCAGATGCACGCCGCGATCGGCCCGTCGGCGGCGATGGCGTTGCTGCGCGAGGGCATGCTGCACGTGTGGACGCACAGCCAGGGGATCTACCCGCTGCGCGACAGCCTCGCGCAAGCGCTGGGCATGGCGCCCGAGCAGGTGCGCGTGCAGCACGTGCCCGGTGCCGGTTGTTACGGCCACAACGGTGCCGACGACGCCGCGCTGGACGCGGCGCTGGTGGCGCGCGCGCTGCCCGGGCGCCATGTGCTGCTGAAGTGGAGCCGCGAGGACGAGCACGCGTGGGAGCCTTACGGCTCGGCGATGGCGCTGGCGATGAGCGGCAGCATCGACGCCGCGGGCCGCGTGCACGGCTGGTGCCACGATGCGTACAGCGACACCCACCTGGGGCGCCCACGCGCTGGCGCCGGCGCGGTGGGCCCGGCGCGGCTGCTGGCCACGCGCTGGCTGGTGCGGCCGCTCGCGCCGCCGCTGCCCGCGCCCAGCCGCGGCACGCACACGGGCATCCATCGCAATGCCGATCCATACTACGACTTCGCCACGCGGCGCATCGTCAAGCACCTGGTGCGCGGGCTGCCGCACCGCACCTCGGCGTTGCGCACGCTGGGCGGGTTCATGAACGTGTTCGCGATCGAGTGCTTCCTCGACGAACTGGCGCACGGCGCGGGGCTGGATCCGCTCGCGCTGCGCCTGGCGCACCTTCGCGATGCGCGTGCGCGCGAGGTGCTGGAACGCGCCGCGCGGGCGATCGGCTGGCACGCCGGTGCCGCCGGCGCGGGCCGCGGGCAGGGCATCGCGTTCGCGCGCTACAAGAACCGCCAGGCTTACGTCGCGGTGGCGGCGGAGCTGCGCGTGGACGATGCCGCGCGCGTGCACCTCGAGCGCGCCGTGATCGCGGCCGACGCCGGGCGCATCGTCGACGCGGACGGGCTGGTCGCGCAGATGGAGGGCGGCTTCCTGCAGGCCGCGAGCTGGACGCTGCACGAGATCGTGCGCCACGACGCGGGCGGCATCCTCAGCCGCGACTGGGACGGCTACCCGATCCTGCGTTTCGACAACGTACCGCGGATACAGGTCGAGCTGATCGAGCACGGCGAGGCCGCGCCGCTGGGTGCCGGCGAGGCTGCCTGCGGCCCGGCCGGGGCCGCGATCGCGAACGCGGTGTTCCGGGCCAGCGGGCTGCGCGTGCGGCGCCTGCCGCTGACGCCCGATGCGCTGCGCGCCGCCGCGCTGCGGTGAGAGCCTGTGAATCTTTCGCCCGCCGTCGCAGCAGGCGAGGTGAAGGATTCACAGGCTCTCGGCCAGACCCGCAGAATTGCTGGCGCTGTGCCGCCGCCCCGCCAGGGCCGCCGGTGTCGACGCTACCTGCGCGCGGCTGCGCCGGCTGCTGGTGCACCGGTACACGTTTGCGCGGACCGGACGCAGCGGGCAGGTGCGGCTGGCGTGCCGGTGGCGGCTATACTGAGATGCAGTGCGTACGCGGCCGGATCACATCATGCACCTGGCACCCTGCTCCGAGCCGAGTTTCGGTCCTGCAACGCGAGCCGCAGCGCGCGCTCGCACGAGCGGGGGCGGCGCATGAGAGTCTCCAGCAGCGACGCCTTGCCGCCCGGTTACCGGCTGCACTGGTACGAGTTGCAGTCGGTACTGGGCGTCGGCGGCTTCGGCATCACCTACCTCGGCCGCGACACCAACCTCAATCAGTCGGTCGCCATCAAGGAGTACTTCCCGGCCAGCATCGTGCAGCGCGCGGACGGGCTGCACGTGGAGCCGCGCGATGACGTGAGCCCGTCGGGCTACCGGGCCGGGCTGAGCCGTTTCCTGAACGAGGCACGCCTGCTCGCGCGCTTCCGCCACCCGCACATCGTGCGCGTGCTCAGCGTGTTCGAGACGCTGGGCACCGCGTTCATCGTGATGGAGCTCGAACGCGGACTGTCGCTGAGCCAGATCATCAACCAGGCCGGACTGCAAAGCGACGCCGACCTGCTGGGCATCGTGCTGCCGCTGCTCGATGGCCTGGAGCTGGTGCACCAGTCCGGCGTCATACACCGTGACATCAAGCCGTCCAACATCCTGGTGCGCGCGGACGGGCGCGGCCCGGTGCTGATCGATTTCGGTGCCGCGCGGCACAGCCAGCTCGGGGCCTCGCAGGAACTGACCGCGATCGTGTCGCGCGGCTTTGCACCCTTCGAGCAGTACTCGTCCGGCAACGAGCACACGCAGGGTCCGTGGAGCGACATCTACGCGATGGGCGCCACCATGTACCAGGTGATGACCGGCAGCCCGCCGGTGGACGCGCTGATGCGCGCGGGCTCGGTGCTCGAGGGCGGGGCCGATCCGCTGGAGCCGGCGGTGTCGCGTGCGCACGCGGGCTTCACGCGCGAACTGACCATCGCCGTGGACGCCGCGCTTCAGTTCCGCGCCGAGGACAGGCCGCGATCGATCACGGCGTGGGCGGCGTACTTTCCGGCGCTTGCCCGCGTGCGCTACGGCCAGCCCGGCGCGCTCACCGAGGCGCTGGAGCCGCATCGGGACAGGGCCGGCATGGACGAAGCGACCAGCGTGCTGAACCTGACCGCGCTGGCGCTGGCTCGCCCTGCGTCCGGCATGCAAGCCGCGCCCGGCGGGCCGGGCCTGCCGCTGAGCGGCGAGTCGCTGACGCAGGTGCGCCCGTCCGTTCTTGCCGACGGTGTGCTGCGCGGCCGGCGCGTGCTGGTGGTGGACGATCAGCGCGCGGCGCGCGAACTGTCGCGCCGCGTGCTGGCGCGCTTTGGCGTCGCGTCGCCACAGAGCGTGGCCAGCGCCGAGGCCGCGCTGGAGGTGCTGGGCAGCATGGACACGATGCCGGACCTGGTGATCTGCGAGCTGGCGATGCCGGCCATGGACGGCGTGCGGCTGCTGCGCCGGCTGCACGAGCGCAACCTGCATCCCTGCGTGCTGCTGGTGGGCGGTGGCGACGAGCGCGTGCGATCGGCGGCGGAGCGGGTGGCGGGGTCGCTGGGCTTCATGGTGCTGGGCTCGCTGCCCAAGCCGCTGGATCCGGACGCGCTGGCGCCGATCCTGTTGCGCATGGATCACATGATACCGGCCGAGGTGCCGTCCCCGGCGGGCATGGGCCTGAGCGACCAAACCTTGCGCCAGGGCATTTACGACGATCTGATACAGCTCGTGTACCTGCCCAAGGTGTCGTTGAGCGACGGCCAGGTGGTGGGGGCCGAGGCGCTGCTGCGCTGGGGCGGCGAGGGCGTGTTCGACACCGCCGATCTGCTGCGCCGGATCGAGCACCTGGGGTTGGCCGACAAGGTCACCGAAGTGGTGTTGCGCAAGGCCTTCGCGCAGGCCGGCGAATGGTATGCCAGCGGGATACGCACCGAGATCAGCGTCAACGTGTTCGCGCACGCGCTGGATCACGAGGATTTCTGCGACACCGTCACCGCCAGCGCGGAGGCCGAGGGGGTGGATCCCAAGGACGTGGTGATCGACATCAACGAGGTGGGCTTGCAGGGCTATGGCCAGGCGCAGCTCGAGACCCTGCTCAGCCTGCGGCTGCGCGGCGTGGGGCTCGCGGTGGACGATTTCGGCGTGGGCACTTTCTCGCTGGAGGAGTTGCGCCGCGTGCCGCTGACCGAGGTGAAGATCGATCGCAGCCTGATCATGGCGGCGGCCAACGAGCGCGTGGCCTACGCGGTGGTGCAGTCCAGCGTGACGCTGGCGCGCGAGCTGGGCCTGCACACGGTTGCCGAGGGCGTGGAGGATCAGGCGGCGTGGAACCGCGTGCGCGCGCTGGGCTTCGATCGCGCGCAGGGCTACTTCATCTCGCCGCCGCTGTCCGGTGCGAAGTTCCCGCAGTGGCGCGAACGCTGGAATGCCGGGCAGGTGACGCTGCCGGGGCGCACGTCCACGCCGCGCAGCCCGTGAACCGTTCGCCCGCGCTCGCGGCGGGCGTGGTGAGGATTCAGGCGCTGCGCTGTTGCCTCCCGATCGCCTCACTGGACCTCGTCGCCGCGGCCAGGCCGCATCACGCGCCCAGCGGCTGCGCCTGCACGCGCGGGATCAGGTACTCGGCGCCGACCCGCCGCAGCCCGGCGTCGGCGCTTTGCCGCACGCGCCGAACGGACGCCCCAGCGGGAACGGCACCCACAGGAAGCGCGGCGGCCGGTAGCCGGCCGTGTGCTCGCGCACCAGGCTGATGCCGGTGGTGGCGATGCCCTCGTCCTCGATGAAGTGCGCCAGCGCGCTCACGGCGCGCGTGCAGTTCGGTCACACCGGGGACAGCAGCACCGCGTCCACGCCGTCGCGGCGCAGCAAGCCCGGCCAGTTCCCGCGCGCCGGGCTCGTAGCCGTCCGCGTCCAGGCTCGCGCCCATGAACGAGTAGCAGCTTCGATCGTCATGGGCTGGCGGGGCAGATCCTCGTCCGCCGCCAAGCGTTCATGAATAGTCTGGGCTAGCATGAGCGTCCCGGCGACCGTGTGTTGCCCGAGCAGCGGATGCACCCCGATGCCCACGGAAAACTCTTCGCCGTTCGCGGCCATCCCGTCGATCGATCGCATCATGCGCCGCGACGACGCGGCGGAACTGGTCAGCGCCCACGGCCGCGGCCTGGTGACCGAGTCGCTGCGCGAGGCCACCGCCACGCTGCGCGACGTGATCGCCACGCACGGCGCCGGCGCGATGCCGCACGACCCCGAGGCCCACCTGCTCGCGCGCGCGCGGCGGCGCATCGCGCGGCTGCTGGATGACACGCTCAAGCCGGTGTTGAACCTCACCGGCACCGTGCTGCACACGAACCTTGGCCGCGCGCCGCTGCCTGGCGAGGCGATCGACGCGATGGTGCGCGCGGCGGGCGCGAGCAACGTCGAGTTCGATCTGGAAGCGGGGCGCCGCGGCGAGCGCGACGATCACGTGGAGGGCTGGCTGTGCCGGCTCACCGGCGCCGAATCGGCCACCGTGGTCAACAACAACGCGGCCGCCGTGCTGCTGCTGCTCAACAGCCTCGCGCGCGGCATGCAGGTGCCGGTGTCGCGGGGGGAACTCATCGAGATTGGCGGTGCGTTCCGCATGCCCGACATCATGGCGCGCGCCGGTTGCCGGCTGGTCGAGGTGGGCACCACCAACCGCACGCACCTGAAGGACTTCCGCCACGCCATCAACGCGCGCACCGCGCTGCTGATGAAGGTGCACACCAGTAACTACGCAGTGACCGGTTTCACCGCCGCGGTGCCGGAAGCGGACCTCGCCGGGCTGGCCCACGAGCACGGACTGCCGATGGTGGACGACCTGGGCAGCGGCACGCTGGTGGACATGAGCCGCTACGGGCTGCCGCGCGAGCGCACCCCCAGGGAATCGCTGGAGCAGGGCTCGGACCTGGTGAGCTTCAGTGGCGACAAGCTGCTGGGCGGGCCGCAGTGCGGGATCATCGTGGGCCGCGCCGACCTGGTGGGGCGCCTTCGTGCCAACCCGATGAAGCGCGCGATGCGCGTGGACAAGGTGACGCTGGCCGCGCTGGGCGCGGTGCTGCGGCTGTACTCGGATCCGGATCGGCTGCCCGAGCGCCTGCCCGCGCTGCGCCTGCTGCTGCGCGATCGCGACGCCATCGCCGCGGTCGCGCGTGCGCTCGCGCAGGTGCTGGCGCCGCGCCTGGACGGCGTCGCGACGGTGCAGGTGGTGGACTGCGCGAGCCAGATCGGCAGCGGCGCGCTGCCGGTGGAATCACTGCCCAGCGCCGCGCTGTCGATCGCGCCGGTGGACGGATCGGGTCGCACGCTGGAGCGCCTCGCCGGCGCGTTCCGCGCACTGCCGGTGCCGGTGATCGGACGCGTCGCCGACGGCGCGCTGCTGTTCGACCTGCGTTGCCTGGAAGAGCCCGCGCAGTTCACCGAGCAGATCGACGCGCTACGGGTTTCGTTGAAGGGTTGAGGTTGGATTTTTTTGAACCACAAAGGCACAAAGAACACGAAGATCTGGTGGAGAAGCGTGGACGGAAAACCGGGGAGTATCGAGAAATTGGGCGTTGCCAGATTGCGCAATGACTTTCCTATCCAGCTTGATGGTGTGGCGGTGAAGCATGGATCCACGCGTACGTCTTTGTGTTCTTTGTGCCTTTGTGGTTCAAAACCTCTTGCGTGGTGTCCGCATGATTCAAAAACTTTCGCGTGGCATCCCCATGCCCCACCCGCTGGTCTGGGTCTACCGCTGATCCCGCCGCCATGCTGATCGCGACCGCGGGCCACGTCGATCACGGCAAGACCTCGCTGGTGCGCGTGCTCACCGGCGTGGACACCGATCGGCTGCCGGAGGAGAAGCAGCGCGGCCTGACCATCGATCTGGGCTTTGCCTATCTGCCGCTGCACGACGGCCGGGTGCTGGGCTTCGTGGACGTGCCGGGACACGAGCGTTTCGTGCGCAACATGATCGCGGGCGTGCCGGCGATCGATCGCGCGTTGCTGGTGGTCGCCGCGGACGATGGCCCGATGCCGCAGACGCACGAGCACCTGGCGATCCTGGATCTGCTGGGGGTGCCGGGCGGCGCCATCGTGCTGAGCAAGATCGACCGCGTGGATGCCGGGCGCGTCGCGCAACTGCGCGAGGAGGTGCGCGAGCTGGCGGCAGGCAGCGTGCTGGACGGCGCGCCCGTGCTGGCGCTCAGCGCGCATACGGGCGAGGGCGTGGCGGCGCTGCGCGAGCACCTCGAGCAGGCGGCCGGCACGCTGGCGCGCAACGAGCGCGCGGGTGGTCTGCGCTTCGCGGTGGACCGCAGCTTCAGCGTGCACGGCGCCGGGCTGGTGGTCACCGGCGCGGTGTACGCCGGCGCGGTGCAAGTGGGCGATCACCTGACGCTGGCCGGGCGAGAGCTGGAGGTCAGGGTGCGCGGCATCGAGTCGGCCGGCCGCGAGGTGGACGCGGCGCAGGCCGGCATGCGCTGCGCGCTGAACCTGGCCGGCCGCGCGGTGGACGCGCGCTCGGTGCGCCGCGGCGACTGGCTGCTGGGCGCCGATGCCGGGCCGCCCTCGGATCGCATCGACGTGCGCCTGCGCGTGCTGGCCTCGGAGTCCCGTGCGCTGGGGCAGTGGACGCCGGTGCACGTGCATCACGGCGCCGCCTTCGTGACCGGGCACGTGACGCTGCCGGCAGGCCGGTCCATCGCGCCCGGCGACGAGGCGCCGGCGCAGATCGTGCTCGCGCGCGCGCTGAGCGTGGTGCACGGCGAGCGCATGGTGCTGCGCGATGCCTCGGGCCAGCGCACGCTGGGCGGTGCGCTGGTGGTGGATCCGTACGCGCCGCGGCGCGCCGGCGATCGCGCCGCGCGGCTCGCGCTGCTCGATGCGCTGCGCGAGCGCGATGCCGGTGCGGCGCTGCGCGCGGCGCTGCCACTCGCGCCGCAGGGCGTGGATCCGCAGCGCTTCGCGCACGCGCGCAACCTCGCGCCCGATGCGGTGCGCGAGATGGCGCGCGCACTGGGCGCGGTCAGCGTCAACACCCGTGACGGCGAGCGCGCGGTGGCGCCGCACGACTGGCAGGCGCTGCGCGCGGCGCTGCTGGCCACGCTCGCGGCGCATCACGAGGCGCAGCCCGAGGCGGTGGGGCCGCGCGAGAGCGAGCTGGTGCGCGCGCTCGCGCCGGGGCCGCGCAGCGCGCTCGCGCACGCCGCGGTGGGCGAGCTGGTGCGCGCGGGCGAGCTGGTGCGCGACGGCGTGAGCCTGCGCCTGCCGGCGCACCGCGCGCAGCTCAGCGCCGCCGACGAGGCGTTGTGGGCGCGCGTGGCGCCGCACCTGCACGCGGGTGCGGTGAAGCCTCTGACCTCTGGCGATCTGGCCAGGACGCTGGGGGTGGAGCTGGCCGTGCTGCTGCCGTTCCTGGAAGGCTGCGCGCGGCGCGGCCTGCTCATCCGCGTGGCGCCCAACCGCTTCTTCCACCCGCAGGCGCTGGCGCGCCTGGCGCAGCAGGCGCAGCAGCTCGCGCACGCCCGCGGCGAGGCGGGTTTCGACGCACGCGCCTACCGCGACGCCACCGGCATAGGCCGCAACCTCACCATCGACGTGCTGGAGTACTTCGATGCCGTGGGCCTGACGCGCCGCCACGGCGAGGTGCGCCACGCGGTGCGCAGCAGCGAGAGCCTGTTCGGCGCGCTGTAGGAGCCTGCTTGCAGGCGAAACGCGCATTGCCGGGGCCAATGCGGGTTGTTCGCCTGCAAGCAGGCTCCTACACGGAACAACCTGCAATCACCCGCCGCGCATGCGCGTAGACTCGACGCGCGCCCGTATACGCGGGCGCGCATGGCGTGGGGGGCGACGGGCGGATGAACGCAAACGCGTCGGATGGCGGCAATCTCGCGGCGCTGATCGCGCAGATCGCCACGGGACCGAAGCTGAGCAAGGATCTCTCGCGCGAGCAGGCGCGCGCCGGCATGAGCGCGGTGCTGCATGTGTCCGCGCATCCGGTGCAGGCCGCAATCTTCCTGATTGCGCTGCGCATGAAGCGCGAGAGCGACGACGAGAACCTGGGCCTGCTCGACGCGCTGCTGGCCTGCACCGAGCGCGTCACGGTGGACGTGCCCGAACTGCTCGATGTGTCCGATCCGTACGATGGTTTCACGCGCGCGCTGCCGGCGTCGGCGTTCCTGCCCGCGGTGCTCGCCGCGTGCGGCGTCGCGGCGATCTCGCACGGCGTGGATCGCATGGGGCCCAAGTTCGGCCTTGGCCATGCCCGCGTGCTGCACGCCGCCGGCGTCGACGTGTCGTTGTCGCCGGCACAGGCGGCGGCGCGCGTGGCCGACCCGCGTGCCGGCTGGGCTTACCTCGATCAGTCGCGCTACAGCGCGGCGCTCTACGGCCTCGCGGGGCTGCGCAAATTGATGGTCAAGCGCACCGCGCTGGCGACACTGGAGCGTGTGCTGGGCCCGCTGCGCGCGCGCGGGCGCACCCACCTGCTGGTGGGCTACGTGCACACGGCCTATCCGCGCATCTACGCGCTGCTGGCGCGCGAGTCAGGCTTCGCGTCCGCGCTGATCGTGCGCGGCGGCGAGGGCGGCGTGGTGCCCTCGCTGCGCCAGCCTGGCCAGGCCTGGGCCTTGCGGGAGCAGCCCTCGCAAGCACCGGACGGAGCCGGCGTAGCGGCCGCGCAGCCGGATCTGGAACACCTGCTCTTCGCGCCCGGCGACGCCGGCATCGCGCAGCAGCAGCGTGCCGCGCCGATGCCCGACGCTGCCGGCGATGGGGGTGAGGCCGCCGGCGAGGCGCATGCCCGCGCCTGTGCCGAGGCCGGTCTGGCCGCGCTGTCGGGGCAGCCTGGCGCGGTGCGCGACAGCCTGGTGTACGCGGGCGCGCTGTGCCTGCGGCACCTGCGCCGGCACGCCGATCTGGCGCGCGGCGCGGCGCAGCTACGCACCTGCCTGGACGACGGCAGCGCGCTGCGGCACCTGTGCGCCTAGCGCGCGGCCGGGTCCAATCGCGAGCCTGCGGTGTCGGTCAGTCAGTCCCGATCGCGTCGGGCGTCGTGCGCGCATAGCGCGCGGCGCCGAGCCGGGTGGCCGTGGTGCATGCGCGGCGCCGCGGCGCCCGCTCACGCGTCACGCGTGCAGCACGCTCACGCCGAGGGCGCGCAGCGCCTTGCGCTCGCCGCCGCCGTGCGCGGCGCTGAGCCAGCCGGCGCGGCGGCCGGCGTGCGCGAGCGCCGCGAGCTGCTCGACCGGTGGCGGGCCGGCGCCCGGTTGCGTGATGCGGCGCTCGGCATCGCGGCGGATCAGGTCGGTCACGGCTGCCGGCAGATCGGGATCGTGCAGCACCACGTCGGCCTGCTGCAGCAAGCGCAACGCGCGCAGCGTGAGCTGCTCCGCATCGCCGCGCGGCGGCACCGCGACCAGGTACACCTCGCCCGCGGCCGGCACCTCGCCGTCGCCAAGCCGCGCCTGCATCGCGGCCAGCGCCTGCTCGTCGCGGCCGTGGAACACCATCTCCGCGATCGGGCCTTGCAGCACCGACTCCCAGAACGCGCGCCGGCGCGGCGCCGGCAGCCGCGATGTGACCTGCGGGCGCAACTCGCGCGCGAGCTGCGCGAGCTGGCCCAGGCGTGCCGGCAGTATCGCCTCCAGCCGCGCGCGCAGCAGGCGGCCCAGCACCGGCGCCGCGCCGGCGGTGGACACCGCCACCAGCACCGGCGAGCGATCCACGATGGCGGGCATGATGCACGTGCACAACTGCGGGCGGTCCACCGCGTTCACCGGGATGCCCAGCGCCTGCGCGAGCCGCGCGGCCTCGCGCGCGAGCTGCTCGTCCTCGACGGCGATGATCGCGAGGCAGCAGTGCGCGAAGAAGGCGGCGTCCAGCGGCCCGCGCAGGTGCCGGATGCGGCCCTCGCGTGCCCATTGCGACAGCGTGGGCTCGAGTTGCGGCGCGAGCACGCGCACGCGCGCGCCGGCGCGCAGCAGCAGTTGCGCCTTGCGCGCCGCGCTCGCATCGCCGCCCACCAGCGCGCAATCGCGATCGCGCACGTCCAGGAACAGGGGCAGATACTCCATCGCGGTGCATGCTCTCCACGGCGCCCGGCAGGCCGCATCATCGCATGATCGCGTCCGCCTGCCCGCGCATGGACTACACTGAGCCACCGTTGCGCCGTGCCAGCAAACGCGAGAGCCGATGACCAGCCAGGACAAGCCGGATCCCGACACGCTGCGCCGCATTCACCTGTTCCAGGCGATGGACGATGCGCAGGTCGAGGCGGTGCGGCGCAGCATGCGTGTGCGCGAACTCGACGACGGCGAGCGCCTGTTCGACTTCGGCCAGCCGCCGCTGCATTTCTTCTACCTGCGGCACGGCCAGATCAAGCTGTTCCGCAACTCCCTGGACGGCAGCGAGAAGGTGATCGAGGTGGTGCGCCCCGGCGAGACCTTCGCCGAGGCGGTCATGTTCCTGCGCCGCGCGGGGGGCTATCCGGTCAGCGCCGAGGCGATCATCGCGAGCTGCGTGTGGGTGTTCGACAGCGACACCATGGTGTCGCTGCTGCGTGACTCCGTGGACACCTGCTTCCGGCTGATGGCCAGCCTGTCGATACGGCTGCGCCAGCAGATCGACGAGATCGGCAGGCTGACGCTGCACAACGCGACCTTCCGGGTCGCCACCTTCCTGCTCGAGCAGGTGCCTGCCGACATCGAGCCGGGCACCGAGGTGCACCTGTCGATGCCCAAGAGCGTGCTGGCCTCGCTCCTGGCGGTCCAGCCCGAGACCTTCTCGCGCATCCTCGCGCGGCTGAGCCGCGACGGGCTGCTGCGCGTGCAGCGTAACGACATCGTGCTCGAGGACGTCGCGCGCTTGCGGATGCTGGCGGAAAGCGGCCTGCGCTGAGCACGAGGGTGTCGGCCCGCTCGCGCATTATCGCGGTGCGGCCGTTGCACGGCCGACCAGGCCCAGCAGCAGCGCGAGGCCCAGCGCGGCGGTGAGGTTGTGCAGCAGCACGCTCGCGGCCGCGGCCTCGAACAGCGCCGCGCCGGCGCCCAGCAGCCACTGCGCCGCGACCACCGCGATCAGCGCGCGGCCCTCGCCCGGCAACCCGCATCGGCATGCGATGCGGCCGGCGATCAATGCGCAGAATCCAGGCGCCAGCGCGAAGGCCTGATGCCATAGCGCCGGCTGTAACGAGTTGCCGCTGCCGGACAGCGCGCCCAGTGCGCACTGCACCGTCCACAGCAGCGCACCGGCCAGTGCCCAGCGGGTCAGCCGGTGGCCAGCATCGTGGCTGGCGGCGCCGCCCAGGTGCCGCGTCAGCCGCCAGCCCAGTGCCAGCAGCAGCAGGCCGCCGAGCAGGTTGCCCAGCAGCACCGCGCTCGCGCGCGAGCCGGGCGTGACGATGCCCAGCGCCGACAGCGCCAGCGCGATCGACAGCAACGCCAGCACCAGCGCGCCGGTGCGCGCATCGCGCCCGCTGGCGCCCGCGGCGCGGCTGCGCAGCCACGTGACCACGAGCATCACGATGCACAGCAGCGCCAGCGTTGCCGCGGTGCGGTGTACTGCGCGCACCGGCGCCACGCTGGCGCTGCCGGGCGCGTCGGCGACCCGTGCGCCCGGTGCCGGCGGCGCGCGACAGATCGGCCAGTCGTCGCACGGCGCACGCGGCTGCGCCAGGCGCAGCCACGCGCTGGCGCTGGTGACAACCAGCAGCAGCAGCACGCAGACCCAGGCCAGGCGCTGCATCGTCTGCATGGCGCGTGCGGTGTGCATCGTGATGGCGGCTCCCGCGGCGATGACGAACAACTCGACCCGCATGCGCGGCACCGCGTCGACTGTCCGCGATCACGCTCCGGCAGGGCTTGACCTAGGTCAAATCATTTCCACGCTCGCTTGCGCAAGACTTCCGATCGCGCCGCGCCGTGTGGCGGGCGCGGCAGGCGGCACGGGTGCATCGGCACCTCGGGCTCCAGTGACGGCCAGCGGAGGCACACCATGAGCGAGCACGACGACGACAGCGATCCGATCCCCTTCATGCAGAAGCTGCTGGACAACCCCTTCCTGCTGCTGTTCCTGGGGGTGCTGATCCCGATGCTGCTGTACAACCTGTGGGGTGTCATCGACATCCTGACCGTTCCGCTCGCCCGCTGAGCATCGGGCCCGCCGCGACAGCAAGAGGATCCTGCAGATGACCGCCATGCATCCCCCGTCGGAGCGGCTCTGGTACAAGCACCCCATCGACCGCGTCGAGGGCACCTGGATCGCGATCGCGCTGATCTGGTGCTTGATCATGTTCTTCATGATGGTCGGCTGGCATATCTGGGGCGATCAGAACCTGTCCACCGAGACCTATCGCACCACGCGCGAGCAGTTCACCGAGAAGACGCAGGCGATGGTGGACAAGTACACCGTGCGCACCGAGACCGATCAGAAGATCCCGGTGGTCGCGCCGCCTGCGGGCAGCGATGTGTACCTGATCGCGCGGCTGTGGAGCTTCTGGCCGATCCTGGAGCTCGAGAAGGACAAGACCTACCGCCTGCACCTGACCTCGATGGACTACAACCACGGCTTCTCGCTGCAGCCGGCGAACATCAACATCCAGATGGTGCCGGGCTTCGAGCACGTGGTGACCATCACGCCCAACCAGTCGGGCCCGTATTCCATCGTGTGCAACGAGTTCTGCGGCATCGGCCACCATCTGATGGTCGGGCGCCTGTACGTCAAGTAAGGGGGAAGTCCGATGAGCGTCGCGACCACCTACCGCACCTGCCCGCGTTCCGGGCTGCAGTTCGAGAAGCAGGCCGAGTGGCTGATGAAGGCCAATGCCTTCGTGGCCGTGGTGTGGCTGCTGTTCGGCGGGATCCTGGCCATCGGCGTCGTGCTGACGCGCTGGCCGGCCGTGCACTGGCTCGAAGCCGACACCTTCTACATGGTGCTGACGGCGCACGGCATCGACATGTTGATCTTCTGGATCATCTTCTTCGAGGTCGCGGTGCTGTACTTCGCCTCGTCGACGCTGCTGCGGTGTCGTATCGCGACGCCGTGGTTCGCGTGGCTGGCCTTCGCGCTGATGGTCATCGGTTCGGTCGTGAACAACATCGCGGTGTTTCGCGGCGCGTCCAGCGTGATGATGACCTCCTACGTGCCGATGATGGCCGAGCCCAACTTCTACCTGGGCCTGATCCTGTTCGCGGTCGGTGCGCTGATCGCGTGCTTCGTGTTCTTCGGCACGCTGGTGGTGGCGAAGCGCGAGAAGACCTACGAGGGCTCGGTGCCGCTGGTCACCTTCGGCGCCATCACCGCTGCGATCATCGCGGTGTTCACGATCAGTTCGGGCGCGATCATCCTGATCCCGACCTGGCTGCTGTCGCTGGGCGTGGTGCAGGAGCTGGACGCGCTGCTCTACCGCACCGTGTGGTGGGCCTTCGGGCATTCCTCGCAGCAGATCAACGTCGCGGCGCACATCTCGGTGTGGTACCTGGTCGCCGCGATCGCGTTCGGCGCCAAGCCGATGAGCGAGCGCGTCAGCCGCATGGCGTTCCTGCTCTACATCCTGTTCCTGCAGCTCGCCAGCGCGCACCACCTGCTGTCCGACCCCGGACTGTCCACCGGCTGGAAGGTGGTCAACACCAGCTACTTCATGTACTTCGCGGTGCTGGCCTCGATGATCCACGGGCTGACCATCCCCGGGGCGATGGAGGTGGCGCAACGCCAGAAGGGTTTCACCCGCGGCCTGTTCGAGTGGTTGCGCAAGGCGCCGTGGGGCAATCCGACCTTCTCGGGCGTGTTCATCGCGATCATCGGCTTCGGCTTCCTGGGCGGGATCTCGGGTGTGATGATGGGCACCGAGCAGCTCAACATGATCATCCACAACACCATCTATGTGCCGGGGCACTTCCACGCCACCGTGGTGATCGGCACCACGCTGACCTTCATGGCGCTGACCTACTACCTGATCCCGGTGCTGTTCAGGCGCGAGATGATCGCGCCCACGCTGGCGAAGTGGCAGCCCTACCTGTTCGGCTTCTCGATGTACTTCTTCGTGCTCGTGATGATGGGCGCGGGCACGCTGGGGGTGTCGCGCCGGCACTGGGACATGGCGTTCAACGGCGCGGCGCTGGCCTACGAGTGGCCCGGTGCGGCCTACCTGATGATGGGGCTGGTGGGCATCTCGGGGCTGGTCGCGATCGCCGGCGGCGTGATCTTCGTCTACATCACGGTCGGCTCGCTGCTGTGGGGCAGGAAGCTCGAGGCGGGCGCGAGCGACACGGCGTTTACGCCGATCCCGCGCGGCGCGCCCGGCGTGGTCGCGCAGAGCTACGGCTCGATGGGCTTCGCGGCACCGGGCACCTTCGTGCTCGCGATGGTGTTCCTGGTCTCGTTCGTCCTGTACTACTTCATCAACTGGAAGTACCTCTCGACGCTGTGGGGCCTGAGTTGAGAGGCCGGGCAGCCTGGCGCAGGATGGCATGAGCCGCACGCGATCACCGCGCACGGGATCACCCCACACGGGATCACCCCACACGGGATCACCCCACACGGGATCACCCCACACGGGATCACCCCACACGGGATCACGATGAGCAGCACGCTTGCCCCGCTCGATGCGCTCGCCACGGCACCGGCCTGGCGCGTGGTGCTGGGCGTGTTCAAGCTGCGCATCGGCGTGCTGATCATGCTCACCGCGCTGGCCGGGCTCGCGATCACGCCGGCGCCGTCGCCGGCAGCGTGGCAGGTGCTGGTGATGGCGCTCGCGGTGCTGGTCTCCTCGGCCAGCGCCGGGGCCTTCAACCAGTTCATCGAGGCCGACAGCGACCGGCTGATGCGGCGCACGCGCATGCGCGCCTTCGCGTGCGGTAGGCTCGCGGCGACGCCGGCGTGGCTCGCGTTGATCGTGGGCATGCTGGCGCTCGCGGTGGCGGCGGCCTGGCTCGCGCTGAACGCGACCGCGGCACTGTTCCTGTTCCTGGGCGCGTTCACGTACGCGGTCGTGTACACCGTGCTGCTCAAGCGCCGCACCTGGCTGAACATCGTGTTCGGCGGCCTGGCCGGCAGCTTCGCGGTGCTCACCGGTGCCGCGGCCGCGGATCCCGCGCTGGGCCCGCTGCCGCTGCTGCTCGCGCTGGTGCTGTTCCTGTGGACGCCGCCGCACTTCTGGAGCCTGGCGATCGCGAACCGCGACGACTACGCGGCGGCCGCGATCCCGATGCTGCCGGTGGTTGCCGGCAACGCGCGTGCGGCGCGCATCGTGCACGTCAACACCCTGGTGCTGGTGGCGGTCTCGCTGCTGCCGGCCCTGTTCGGCGCGGGCCCGGCCTACCTGGCTGGTGCCGTGCTGGGCGGCGCGCATTTCCTGCGCCGCACTCATGCGCTGGCGCGCGATCCGCAGCGGCGCAGCGCGATGTCGGCGTTCTTCGCGTCGATGGTGCATCTGGCGGTGCTGATCCTCGGGGTCGCGCTCGATGCGGCGTTGCGCTGAAGCGCTGGCCGCGGTCGCGGTGGCGCCCGCGATCATGCTGGCGCTGGCGCTGGCGCCGCTCGCGCCGGCGCAGGCGGCCGGCGTGGCGCGCCTGGACGAGCGCGCGGCGTTGCGCGCGAGCGAGGCCGTCATCGGCAGCGTGCCCGAGGATTTCACGCTGCTCGATCGACGTGAGCGCCCGGTACGCCTGTCGGCATACCGCGGCAAGCCGCTGCTGGTCAGCTTCATCTATACCGGCTGCTTCACGATCTGCCCGACGCAGACCCGCACCTTGCACGATGCGGTCAAGGGGCTGGATCGCATGCTGGGCCCCGATCAGTTCAACGTCGTGAGCATCGGCTTCAACCAGCCCTTCGACTCGCCGCAGGCGATGCGCGCGTTCGCGGCGCAGCACCGCATCGACTACCCGAACTGGGAGTTCCTGAGCCCGCACGCGAAGCACGTGCCGGCGCTGACCGGGGCCTACGGCTTCACGCTGCTGGAGACGCCGGCCGGTTTCGACCACATCGTCGGCGTCACCGTGGTCGATGCCGAGGGGCGCATCAGCAGTCATGTCTACGGCAAGCAGATCACCGCGCAGGCGCTGGGCGAGCCGCTGCGGCAGTTGCTGCTGGCCGCGCCGGCGACCGCTGGCAATCGACTGTCGCTGGATCAGATCATCGAGCGCGTGCGCATCCTGTGCACGGTGTATGACCCGGACACCGGCGAGTACCGTTACGACTGGACACTGCTGTTCCAGATCTTCGGTGGTCTGGGGTTCTTCATCTCGGTTGCGGTGTACTTCTGGCGCGAGCGCACCGCACAGCGCGAGGCGCGCACGCGACGTCGA
>Ga0326597_10005842_pt1 | contig 16990 bp, 12 predicted proteins | sample RVTome_12_FD_203789 | JGI IMG/M metagenome (GOLD analysis project Ga0326597, IMG submission 203789) | Soil microbial communities from uranium-contaminated site in the Upper Colorado River Basin, Wyoming, United States - RVT100D185 | ecosystem: Environmental > Terrestrial > Soil > Contaminated >...
GCGCGGTCGCGCTCGGGCCGAGCGAGCAGCAGACCACGATCTTCGATCGCTTCGGCTCGATCGCGCGCCTGGTCGAGACGCCCGACCCGGCGCGCCCGGCGGCGATGCTCCTGTGCGTCTGCCTGGCAATGATGGGCCTGGGCCTCTTGCTGCAGGCCAGCCACGCGGCCACGATCCTCTCGCCCGAGCGCTTCGCGGCCGAGGTGGTGCAGCAGGCGGGCCTGCGGGTGCTCGGGGTCCTGGTGCTGCTCGGCGCCTGGCGCCTCGGCCCGGCCGACCTGCGCCGCGTCCTGCCGGTCCTGGTCGTCGTCGCCGGCCTGCTGCTCCTGTGCGTCTGGGTGCCGCACGTCGGCAAGCCCGAGAACGGCGCCCACCGCTGGATCCGCGTGCCGTTCGCAGGCCTGTCCTTCCAGCCCTCGGAGCTGGCGCGGGTCGTGATGGTCGTGTGGGTCGCCGACCGCTGCACGCGCCTGGGCGAAGAGCTCTCCGACCTGCGCCGCGGCGTGCTGCCGATCTTCTTCCTCGGCTTCCTGTTCTTCGGCCTGATCGCGACGGAGACCGACATCGGCGGCGCGCTGCTCTTCCTCGGCTGCTTCGTCTCGACCCTGTGGGTGGGCGGGGCGCGCTTCCTGCACGCCGCCGGCTCGGTGGCGGCCATCGGGGGCGCGGGCTTCGTGCTGGCCGTGTCGAGCCTCGAGTACATCCGCGGCCGCCTGGCCGTGTTCTTCGGGCAGGCGCAGAACGAGCAGGTCAGCCAGGCCATCCAGGCGCTCGGCAGCGGCAAGCTGCTCGGCGTCGGCGTGGGCCGCGGCCTGTTCCGCAACAGCGGCATCCCGTACCAGGACTCCGACTACGTCTTCGCCCTGGTCGGCGAGGAGCTGGGCCTGTTCGGGATGCTGGTGTGCCTCGGATTGATCTTCTCCTTCGTCTGGTTCTCGTTGCGCCTGGTGCTGTCGATCCCGGACCGCTTCGCCGCCCTGGCCGCCTTCGGGCTGCTGCTCTCGGTCAGCGTGCAGGCCATGCTGCACATGCAGGTCGTGACGGGGCTGGCGCCGCCGAAAGGCATGACCCTGCCGTTCATTTCCGACGGCGGGACCTCGCTCGTCATCTCGTCCCTCGCCGTCGGGCTGGCGCTCGGCGCGGCTCGCCCGCGCCCGAGCCACGACCCTCTCACCGTATAGTCCTGGAGCTCCATCGATGCAGAGACTCGAACGCTACGCCGTGATCGCCCTCGTGTTCCTGATCGTGACCATCGCCGCGGTGACGTTCTGGGGCGACGGCCGATCGACCGAACTGGCCGGCCGGGACGGCGCGCAACGGGCGGCGGAGGGCCTGCGCGCGACGCCCCCGAGCGCGGGGCGCGAACGCCCGCAGACGCCGCTGCGCTCGCGCGAGACCCGCCCGCCGGCCCCGCTCTCGCCGGCCCCGGCGGCGGGCGTCGCGCCGCGGGACGCGCTGATCGAGATCGCGCCGGCGCCGCGGGGCGCGAGCGCCGCGCCCGCTTCGTCGGGGTCTTCGTCCTCGCCCGCGTCCGCGGGCGGCGGTCTGCGTACCGTGCGCGACCCACAGCGGCGCGAGGGCGACGTCGAGCGCGGGCGGGTCGAGTCGCCGCGCGAGGCGCTGGCGCTCGGGCCGCCCACGGCGCCGCCGGGCACCGCGCCCGCCGCCGCCGAGACGCGGGGCGCGGCCGCCGCTTGGGCTCCGCCCAGCGCTTCGCCCAGCGCTCCGCCGGCCAGCGGCGCGGCGGGCGCGAACGTCTACGTGGTGCAGCCCGGCGACACGCTGTCGGAGATCTCCCTCGCGGCCCTGGGGACCTCGAAGCGCTGGCGCGACATCCAGATGCTGAACGGCAACGTCCAGCCGCAAGAGCTCTTCGTCGGCCAGAAGCTGGTGTTGCCGAAAGGCGCTCACGTGCCGCTGGCGGCGCGGCAGGACGCCTCGACTCCGAGCGCGCCGCGCGCCGCGTCGGGCGCGGGTCCGCGCGTGAACGGCTCCGGCCCGGCCGGCGGCGGCGGCTCGGGGCGCACCTACGTCGTGCGCGCCGGCGACGTGCTGTCGACCGTCGCGCAGCGCGAGCTCGGCAGCGCGCGGCTGTGGAAGGAGATCGCCGCGCTCAACCCCGGCCTCGACCCCGATCGCATCCTGGCGGGCACGAGCCTGGTCCTGCCCGGGGCGCCCGCGCAGCCGGCGGCGGCGGAAGCGCGCGCGCTGATCGCCAGCGCCGGAGAGCCCGGCACCCCGCGCAGGCCCTCGAGCGGGAACCGGGTGCGATGAGCGGCGCCATCCTGCGCGGCCTCCTGGCCGGTTGCGTGATCCTGACCGCGATCACCCTGCGCCCCGCCACCGAGGTCCTGGCCGGCGGCCGGGCCCCGCACGCGGCCGACGTGGCGCCCGCGCCCGCCTTCGCCCCGCCCGCGGGGACCGCCGCGGGCGAGCAGTCCGGCCCGCTCGCGAGGGCGGGCGGCAGGAGGGCCGGCGAGGCCGTCGACGAGGAGCGGACCGAGCCCGCCCGCGCGCCCATCGAGGGCGCGGCGGGCCTGTAGCGAGCTGGTCCTCTCCGTCCGGGGTGTCCAGATCGGCCACGTCCGCGCCGGCGCCCCGGAGCGGGCGGGCACGCTGGCGCGGACCTGGGAGCGCCCGATCATCCGCTGCCTTCAGGGGATTCCCGCTGCCGGGCGGAGTGGGGATCCGTCCGGCGCCACTTCCTACCCTGGGGTGATGAGCTCCAGCGGTGCGGCGCCCGCGCGGCTGGCCTTCGCCGGCGGCGGGACCGGCGGGCACGTCGTGCCCGGGCTGCACGTCCTGGCGGCGGCCGGCGCGGGCGGGGTCGAGGACCTCTTGTGGTTCACGAGCGGGCGCGTGGTCGAGGAGCGCGCCTTCGCCGGGCTCGACCCGCGCCAGGCTTGCGAGCGCGTCGTGCTGCGCCTCGAGCCCGAGGGCGGCGGGGCGCCTTCGCTCGCGGCGCTCCTCGCGCGCACCCCCCCGGCTGTCCTGCGCGCGCGCGCGAAACTGAAGCGCCACGGGAGCCGGGCGCTGCTCGCACTCGGCGGCTTCACGGCCCTGCCGGCGGCCCTGGCCGCGCGCAGTCTCGGGCTGCCGGTCGCGTTGCTCGAGATCAACGCCGCTCCGGGCCGCGCCACGCGCTGGCTGGCCCCGCTGGCGGCGCGCGTGCTGCACGCCTGGAGCGCCAGCCTGCCCGCGCACGCCGGCGCCCGCCACGCCCGCATCGGCCCGCCGCTCGACCCGCGCCTCTTCGCTCCCGGCCCCGAATCAGGCCCCGCCCGGGAAGCGCTCGGCTTCGACCCACAGCGCCCGCTGCTGGTCGTCGTCGGCGGCAGCCAGGGCGCCGGGGCGCTGAACGCCTTCGTGCGCGCGCACGGCGCCGCGCTCGTTGCCGGCGGCCTGCAGGTCTTGCACCAGACCGGGCCCGGCCGCCTGGCCGAGGGCCTCGCGCCGCGCGCGGGCTACCGCGCCGTCGAGTACGTCGCGCCGATGGAGGGCGCGCTGCGCGCCGCGACGCTCGTCCTGTGCCGCGGCGGGGCCTCGACCCTGGCCGAGCTGGCGGCGGTCGGCGCGCCGGGGTTCGTCGTGCCCTACCCGCACCACCGCGACCGGCACCAGGAGCGGAACGCGCGCGAGCTGGGCGAGGGCGTGCGCGTCGTGGCCGAGGCCGGGCTCGGGGGGGAGCTGGCACGCGAGCTGGCGCGCCTGGCCGGGGCGGAGGGAGCGCAGGAGCGCGCCCGCATGCGCTCCGCCCTGCGCGCCGCCGTCCCGCCCGGCGGCGCCGAGCGCGCGCTGGCCGAGCTGCTGGCGCTGTGCGGGCCTTCCCAATAGGGGCACGGACGCCCGAGTCGCGCGATGTCGTCGCAGCGGTGCTTGAACGGGGCCTGCGATTGCGGGAGCTTGGAGGCGTCGTGCCTGGATGCTTCGCAAGGCCAGCCTGGGATCGGGAGGAATGATGGAGCCGACGGAAGGTGAAGGGCTCGTTGCCGGCGTCGCGCGCCGGGTGCACCTGGTCGGGATCGGCGGCGCCGGGCTCTCGGGCGCGGCACGCATCCTGTTCGAGCGCGGCCACGAGGTGAGCGGCAGCGACCGCGCCGGCGGCCGCTTCGTGAACGAGCTGGCGCGCCTGGGGATCGACGTCTTCGTCGGCACCGGCGAGCGGCCCGCGCTCGACCCCGCGGTCGGGCTGGTGGCGCGCTCGGCCGCCGTGCCGCTCGACGACCCGGACTGCGCGCGGGCGCTCGAGCGCGGCCTGCCGGTCCTCAAGTACGGCGAGCTCCTGGGACGCATCGCGCCGCTCGGGCGCACCCTGGCCGTGGCGGGCACGCACGGCAAGACGAGCTCGGCCTGGATGCTGTTGCACGCCCTGCGCGGCGTGAGCGAGGCGCTCGGGCGCGGTGCTCCCGCGCCGGGGGCGCTGATCGGCGGCATCGACCGCGCCGTTGGCTGCAACGCGCTCGCGCCGCGGCCGGGCGGCTGGTTCGCGGCCGAGGCCTGCGAGTACGACCGCAGCTTCCTGCAGCTCAAGCCGGCGGGTGCGATCGTCACCAACGTCGAGGCCGACCACCTCGACTACTACGGCAGCCTGGACGCGATCGTGAAGGCCTTCGCGCGCTTCGCCGCCCGCGTGCAGCGCGACGGCCTGCTGGTGCTCGGCAGCGACGTGCCCGAGAGCATCGAGGCCGCGGTGCGCTGCGAGGTGTGGCGCCTGGGGCACGAGCTCAAGGTCGAGCTCCTGGGCCAGGAGCACGGCCGCTTCCGCTTCCGCCTGATCGGTCCCGGCTGGGCCACGCCGCGCGTGTCGCTGTCGGTGCCGGGGAGCTTCAACGTCGACAACGCCGCGCTCGCGCTGGCGCTCGCGATCGGGCACGCGGGGCGCGTCTGGCACCTCGCGCCCGAGCTCGTCGCGCAGCGCGCGGCGGCGGCGCTCGAGCGTTACCTCGGCTGCGAGCGGCGCTTCGAGAGCTGGGGCATGGCCGGCGGAGTCGAGGTCGTGCACGACTACGCGCACCATCCGACCGAGGTGCGCGTGACGCTCGAGGCGGCGCGGCGCGCGCTTCCGGGGCGGCCGCTCTACGTCCTGTTCCAGCCGCACCAGCACAGCCGCACGGCGCGCTTCATGGGCGAGTTCGTCGAGAGCCTGCGGGGCGTCGAGCGCGCCGTGATCGCCGACGTCTACGGCGCGCGCGCGCACATCGACGCCGGCGCGCCCGGGCCGGAGGGGTCCTCAGGCGCGGAGGAGCTGGCCTCGCGCCTGCGGCGCGCGGGCGTGGACGCGGTCGCCGCGGGCGATCTCACGGCCAGCGTCGCGGCCGCCCTCGAGCGGCTGCCCGGCGGCAGCGCGCTGTTCGTCCTGGGCGCCGGAGACGTGGAGGGAATCCGTGACGAGCTCATCGCCGGGCTGGCCATGCGCAGCCCGGAGCTGCGCGGATCTCTGCGCTAGGACGACCATGCGGGTCGGCGGCCGCGCGCAGTGGCTGCTGGAGCCGGCGACGCCCGAGGAGCTGCGCGCGGCGCTGTGCGCGGCGCGCGAGCAGGGCCTCTCGGCGCGCGTGCTGGGCGGGGGCGCGAACCTCTTGATCGCCGACGGTGAGCTCCCCGGCTGCGTGATCGCGACCGACCGCCTGCGGCGCGTGTTCCGTCCCGGCGGCGGAGAGGGCGGCGACGCCTTCGAGGCCGGGCCGGACGCGCGCTCCGCTCCCGCGCCGCGCGAGCAGGACGCGCGGCTGGTGGCCTGGTGCGGCGCGAGCCTGCCGGGCCTCGTGCGGCGCGCGGCCGAGCTCGGCTGGAGCGGCCTCGAGTGCCTGGCGGGCGTGCCCGGGCAGCTCGGCGGCGGCGTGGCGATGAACGCCGGCGGCAGCCAGGGCTGGATGTGGGACGTGGTCGAGCTCGTGCGCGTGATCGACGGCGCAGGGCGCGTGCGCGACCTGGCGCGCGCGCAGTGCGACCCGCGCTACCGCGACGGCAACCTGGGCGAGCTCGTCGTCGCCGGCGCGGTCCTGCGCCTGCGCCCCGACGACCCGGCGGCGGTGCGCGAGCGCAGCAACGAGCACCTGCGCCGGAAGAACGAGGTCCAGCCGGTGACCGAGGCCTCGTCCGGCTGCATCTTCAAGAACCCCGACCCCGAGCTCGCCGACGGGCGCACGGCCGGACGGCTGATCGACGACTGCGGCCTCAAGGGCCTGGCGCGCGGCGCGGCGGTCGTCAGCGCCAAGCACGCCAACTTCATCGTCAACCGCGGCGGCGCGCGGGCGTCGGACGTGTTCGCCCTGATCGCCGACGTGCGCGCGCGCGTGCTCGAGACGAGCGGCGTCGCGCTCGCGCTCGAGGTGCGCACCTGGCCCTGACCTCACGGCAAATCGCCACGGGTACGCAGTCGTTCGTAGGATGGCGGTGGCGCGTGGCGCGTGGCGCGGAGGTTCACGGACGGAGCCGGGCGCGCTAGATTGGCACCGCGCGCTCGTCGGGTCGGCCGGCCCCGGGCGCGCTCTCACCCTCGAGCGGAACGGAGCGAAGCCCATGAGCGACAAGAAGGCGGACCTGGCGGGCCCCGGCGTCAGCACCTACGAGGAGGTCGCCAGGATCCTCCCCGACGACTACGAGGCGCTGCTGGCGCCCATGCGGCGCATGCAGGCGGTGCACGCCGTCAAGCGCAGCATCGAGGACGGCCTGTGCGAGGCGCTCGGCCTGCAGATGGTGCAGGTGCCGCTGATCGTCGACCGCAACAGCGGCGTCAACGACATGCTCGACCGCGACGGCTCGCGCACGCCGATCGAGTTCCCCTGCGGACTGGGGCTCGAGCGGCCGATCCAGGCCCAGGTTGTCCAGGCCGCCACGAAGTGGAAACGCGTCGCCCTGCGCCAGTTCGGCTGCGGGCCGGGCGAGGGCATCTGCACCGACATGCGCGCCGTGCGCAAGGACTACTTCCTCGACCACGACCACTCGGCCTACGTCGACCAGTGGGACTGGGAGCGCGTCATGACCGCCGACCAGCGCAACCTCGACTTCCTCAAGGACGTCGTGCAGCGCATCTGGAAGGTGATCGTGAACGCCGGCCGCCACGCCCAGGAGCTCTTCCCCGAGCTGCGCACGGACAAGTACGCCGACTTCCCCGACGAGCTGGTCTTCCTGCACGCCGAGGAGATCCTGGCGATGTACCCGGACCTGCCGCGCAAGCAGCGCGAGACGAAGGTGATCCAGGAGCACCCGGCCGTGTTCATCATCGGCATCGGGCACGTGCTCGACGACGGCTACCCGCACGAGATGCGCGCGGTGGACTACGACGACTGGGTCACGCCGACGATCGAGAAGGACGGTGTGCAGATGCACGGGCTGAACGGCGACATCCTGGTCTGGAACCCGGTCACGCGCCGACGGCACGAGCTGAGCTCGATGGGCATCCGCGTCACGAAGGACACCCTGCGCCAGCAGTGCCGGCTGGGCGGCCAGCTCGACTTCCTCGCGCAGCCCTACCACCAGATGATCCTGAACGACGAGATCCCGCTCAGCATCGGCGGCGGGATCGGCCAGGCGCGCACCTACATGTACCTCCTGCGCACCGCCCACCTGGGCGAGGTGACCGTGACCGTCTGGCCGGATGAGCTGAAGCGGATCTGCGCCGAGCGCAACATCCACGTGCTCGAGTAGGAACTGGCCCGCAGAGAGAGGGGACTTCCGCTCGCAACGCCGGCGTGGACTTCGCCGTCGTCTGCGGCATCGTGCAGCGCCACGGCGGCCAGATCGAGGTCGATTCGGAGCTGAAGCGCGGCACGACCTTCACGATCGTCCTGCCTCGCCGGCCTGGGTACACCGGCACGAGCCCTCGCCCGAAGCGCGATCAGGTCCCCGATCACCCGGGCCCCGATCCCGGCGGCGGCCCTCGGGTTGGCGGCCGTCCCCGCCGGCGCGCGGCAGCTCGTCGCGCACTGCCGGCTGGACGAGACCTCCGGGGCGACCTGCGCCGCCTCCGGGCTTGGCAGCGCGACCAGACCGACGGGCCGCGCGGCACGGGCCTCGACCTCCCGCACCGGGTCGCGGCCTGGTTCCTGCCACTGGTGACGGCGCGCCCCCTTTCCGGCCCGGACGCGTGACTCGCCGGCGCGCGCGGGCAACATGGACGCTGTGCTGGGACGACGGCTGGCGCGGCGCTTTCCCGACCCGGTCAAGGCGCACGGGGCCTGGGTCTACCTGTGCGTCTCGATCCTGGCCGGGGCCCTGACGGAGCTCGGGCAGGGATTCCTGCCGGCCGTCTTCGCCGGCGCCGGCTACGCCGGGGTCTTCCTCGTCGCCAGCGCCTTCGCGCTCTGGCCCGGCCCCTGGCGCCGGCGCTTCCTGATCGGGCTGGCGTTCGCGCTCCTGTCCCCGGCCGTCGCCATCGCGCTCGGCGCCGACCCGACCTTCCTGGCCTACGGCCTGGTGGCGGTCTTCCCGGCCGGCGCGGCGGCCTGGTTCGCCTACCGGCGCGGAGTGCAGTCGCCGCCGGCGCTCCTGTTCGGCGTCGCGGCCCTGGTCGTCGCAGCCCCCTCCGTGGCTTGCGCCGGGGGCGCGCCGCGGGCCATGGGCTGGATCCTGCTGGCGCTGCTCGCGCCCTTCTTCGCCTGGCGCACCGCGCGCATCCGCGCGCTGCTCGGCCGCCAGGGCTGGGACCGGGCGCGGCTGCGCGCCGTAGGCTGGCGCGAGGCGCTCTACGCCGTGCTGTGGACCTTCCTGGCGCTGGCGCTGATCCACCTCCTGCCGTGACGGGGACGCGGCCGCCGCGGCCCGGCGCGCGACGGTTCAGCCGGCCCCGGCCTGGATCCGGCGCCCCGGCCCGCTAGGCTGGCCCGCTCGCGCCCCCGCGGGAGGGGCGCGACCACTTCGTCCCAGGTGGGGGCGGGGCGGCCGCCGCGTCCCGCCGACACGCCCCGCGGAGACATCCCATGTGCGCAGAGCCCGCTGCCCCTCAGGTGGAGGAGCCGTACCCGCTCGCGACCCTGCGCCACTCGGTGGCGCACCTGATGGCCTCGGCCGTCGGGCGGCTCTACCCCGGCGTCAAGTACGGCTTCGGGCCGCCGATCGAGCACGGCTTCTACTACGACTTCGATCTCTCCGAGCCGCTGACCGACCAGGACCTGCGGCGGATCGAGAAGGAGATGCGCCGCATCGCGCGCAAGTCGCCCGAGCTCGCCTGCCACGAGACCACGCGCGAGGAGGCGCGCCAGCGGCTGGCGGGCCAGGACTTCAAGCTCGAGGCGCTCGAGCTCATCCCGGCCGACGAGAAGATCACGTTCTGGTCGCACGGCGACTGGCAGGACCTGTGTGAGGGGCCGCACATCGACCGGCTCGACCGCGAGCTCCATTTCAAGCTGCTGAACATCGCCGGGGCCTACTGGCGCGGCGACGAGGCGAACCCGATGCTGCAGCGCGTCTACGGCACCGCGTTCTGGAGCGAGGCGGAGCTCGAGCGACACCTCGAGTGGCTGGAGGAGACGAAGAAGCGCGACCACCGGCGCCTGGGCACCGAGCTCGACCTGTTCAGCACCCACGCCGAGGCCGGCGGCGGCTTCGTCTTCTGGCACCCGGACCTGGGCATCGTACGGCGCGAGGTCGAGGAGTTCTGGTGGGACCTGCACCTGCGCGCCGGCTACGCGCCGGTCTACACGCCGCACGTCTCGCGCGAGGAGCTGTTCGCCGTCTCGGGGCACCTCGAGAACTACGCCGAGATGATGTACGCCCCGATGGAGATCGACGAGATGCCCTACCGGGTCAAGCCGATGAACTGCCCGGGGCACATCCTGATCTACAAGAACCGCGGGCGCTCGTACCGCGAGCTGCCGCTGCGCTGGGCCGAGCTCGGCACGGTCTACCGCTACGAGCGCTCGGGCACGCTGCACGGCATGCTGCGCGTGCGGGGCTTCACCCAGGACGACAGCCACATCTTCTGCACGCCCGAGCAGCTCCCGGGCGAGATCGCCGGCGTCTGCCGCCTGGTGGCCGAGGTCTGGCGCACGTTCGGCTTCGAGTACACCGCCTACCTGGCCACGCGCCCCGAAGCGAAGACGATCGGCGCGGCCGAGTCCTGGGAGAAGGCCACCGCGGCCCTGCGCGCGGCGGCGGAGCGCATCGACCTGCCGCTCGTGCTCGACGAGGGCGGGGGCGCCTTCTACGGGCCGAAGATCGACTACAAGGTCAAGGACGCCCTCGGGCGCGAGTGGCAGAACTCGACCGTGCAGTGCGACTTCAACCTGCCCGAGCGCTTCGACATGACCTACACCGACCGCGACGGGACGCAGAAGCGGCCGATCATGGTGCACCGCGCGATCTTCGGCAGCCTGGAGCGCTCCTTCGGCACCCTGATCGAGCACTTCGGCGGCCGCTTCCCGTTCTGGTGCGCGCCGACGCAGGTGGCGCTGATCCCGATCCGCGAGGAGCACGCCGAGTACTGCCAGGGCCTGGCAGAGCGGCTGCGCGCCGAGCGCTTCCGGGTCGACTGCATGACGGCGCCGGGGCACATGAACAAGAAGATCAAGGACGCCCAGCACCGCCAGGTGCCGTTCATGCTGATCGCCGGCGAGCGCGAGCAGGAACAGCACAGCGTTTCCCTGCGCCGGCGCGGCACGCGCGAGCAGGACGCGATTCCCTTCGAGGACTTCCTGGCCCTCGCGCGCCGCCTGCGCGCGACGCGCTCCCTGGACCTCACCTGACGATACGGTGTTTGACACCGTGTGCGCCGGGGCAACGTCAGGCCGCGCAGCGCGCGCCGACGCGGTGGGCGACCCAGGTGCAGGTGCCGCGGCCGGGCTCTGCGCTGCGCGCGGCGTAGAGCGCGAAGTGAGGGGCGAGCAGATCCTCGATCGCGCAGCGATCGTTGGCGGCGTGGTACTCGAGGTGGATCACGTCGATCTCCGGCAGGAGCGCCCGCAGGGACGTCAGGATCTCGAGCTCGCAGCCCTCGCTGTCGATCTTCAGCATCGAGGGCGCGCCGCAGCCCAGCTCGGCCAGGGCGTCGGCGGCGCGGCGCACGGGCACGAGCTCGAACTCGGTGCCGGTCTCCGCGCCCGGCTTCAGGGAGCTCTGCATCGAGCTGTGCCTGCCGGCGAACAGCGGCGCCTCCGCGTCGGCGGCCCCCAGGGCGCAGCGGATCGGCGTCACGTTGTCGAACGCGGCGACGTTGCGTTGCAGGAAGCCGAAGGTGAGCGCGCAGGGCTCGAACGCGAACACGCGCGCCGCGGGGTGGTGCGCGGCGAAGAAGACGCTGGCCGCGCCGGCGTGGGCGCCGACGTCGATGATCGTGCGCGGCGCGTAGAGGCCGGGGTAGACGAGCGGGTACTCGCGGCCGACCAGCACGGCCCCGACGTGCGGCGCGATGCCGTGCGCCGCCGGATACTCGATGCGCACGGCGCGCCCGGCGATCTCGGCCGCGATCGAGCGCGGCCGGTCGCGGCCGTCGGCGCCCCGGCGCGCGACGCGCTCCAAGGGCTGCGCGCCGTAGCCGTACTGCTCGGCCAGCGCGCGCACCTGCGGCGCCAGCTCCGCCGCCGTGCCCTGCAGCGCGAGCTCCTCCCAGGTGCGCGGGTCGGCGGTCCTGTCTCCGCGCGTGTTCAGGTCGCGCGGCTGGCGAGCGAGCGCGCGCTCGATCTGTCCTGGCGGAACGGCGTGCCCGAGTTCGGCCGCCAGCTCGGCCACCAGCTCCAGGTCCAGGTCCTCGACCCGGTAGCGCAGGTAGCGCAGGCCCCGCGTCTGCGCCGCGCGCTCGGCCAGCCGGTTCCAGCCCAGCCAGTAGCGCAGGGCGCGCTCCAGGGGCGCGCCGGCGCCCAGCTCCGGCAGGACGGCGCGGGCGACCGCCAGGTACTCGGGGTAGTCCGACGGGTCCTCGAAGAAGCGCATGCGCAGGAAGGAGCGCACGACCGCCAGCGGCTCGCGCACCTGGTGCAGCACGACCGTTCCCTCGGGCAGGCCCTGCACGAACGGCGCGCCCATCCAGGAGGCCTCGCCGGGAACGTCGTCCGGCCAGACGACCTCGCCACGCAGGATCTCCTGCGGGCGGAAGACCTGCTCGTGGCCGCAGGCCGCGCCCAGCTCCGTCAGGAGGCTCGCGGCGTAGGTCGTCCCGGAGCGGCCGCAGCCGGTGACGAGGAATCGGTTCGTGTCCATGGATCAGCTTGCGACGGGTACGAGCAGCTCGGCCGGCTCATGGGCCGACTCGAAGACCGGGATCATGGCCGACTGGTCGCCGTACTCCGTGTCGCCTGCCAGCCCCCACTTCGCGGCGAAGCGCTGCCAGTTGCGCCGCAGCAGCGCGCGGTTCTGGTCGGCGTCCTGGTGCGCGTAGGCCTCGTGGCGCACGAAGACGTCGAGCGCGATGCGGTTGCGGAAGCCGGCCAGGGTGCAGCGCGCCGTGAAGTCGTCGTCCTCGAAGCCCCAGGGCGAGAAGCGCTCGTCGAAGCCGCCGATGCGCTCGATCACCTCGCGCCGCACGAGGATGCAGAAGCTCGAGAGCATCCTCGAGAAGCGGCACAGCCGGCGCTGATCGGCGTGGTTGCGCTCGGAGAGCTCCGCCAGCGCGGCCGGGTCGGACAGGTCGAGCCAGGGCGGCACCTCGATCTGCTGGTGGTGGGCGCAGCGGTCCGAGACCGGGCCGACGCAGCCGGTGGTCGGGTCGACCGCGGCGTGGTGCAGCAGGCGCCCCAGCCAGCCGGGCGGCACGATCGCGTCGTTGTCCATGAACACGATCCAGCGCCCGCGCGCCCGGGCCAGGGCCTGGTTGCGGGCGCGCGGCGCGCCGACGTTCGCGGCGTTCCGGATCAGCTCGACGTCCGGCTGCGCGGCCAGGAACTCGGCGCTGCCGTCGCGCGAGCCGTTGTCGACGAACAGGATCTCGGTCGGGTGGCGCGGCTCGCGCGCGGCGCGCAGGGCCTGCAGGCAGCGGCGCGTGGTGTCGAGCGCGTCGTGCGACAGGACGACGATCGACGTCAGCTCGTCCGGCGGCGGACCCTCGTCCAGCACGGTCCCGGGGTCGTGGCCCGTGAGCTCCAGCAGCACGCCGCGGTAGAAGGGCACCAGGCCGAGGCGCGCGAGCAGCGCGCGCGGCGGCGCGAGGTCGACGCCCGCCAGCGCGCCCGGGCCGCCGGCTTCGACGCGCTCGAGCATCGCCAGCAGCTTGCGCGCGGCCTCGTGGTTGCGCTCGCAGTGCCCCTGGATCCCGTGCAGGTAGCGCTCGTCGACCTCGGTCGACGAGTAGCTCCAGAGGATGGCGGGATCGCCGTGCTTGGCGTACATGCGCGCCAGGTTGACTCCCAGGCGCTGCATGCGCCGGAAGTACGCCTGCGGCGTGATGACGTGGTCGTGCTCGCAGCGCGCCTCGGGGCGGTGCAGGACGCGCAGGCCACGCTGCGCGAGTCGGTATCCGAGCTCGACGTCCTCGACGATCGCCTCGCGGAAACGCTCGGCGTCGAAGCCGCCGGCGGCGCGCAGGGCGGCGGTCGGGAGGCTCAGGTTGCAGGTCCAGAAGAAGGGCCAGTCGTGGAGCTCGCCCGGTCGCAGACTCTGCTCCTGGAACAGGAGGTCGGTGCCGGCGAGCAGTTGCACGAAGGGGCTCCGCACTGCGCGCGCGCTGAACGGGAAGGCCCCCAGCACGGCCGTCGCGTCGTCCACCTCGGCCCGGATCGAGAGGTGCGTCTGCAGCAGGTCGGGCGCCGGCAGGGCGTCGTCGTTGAGGATCAGGGTCAGCGGCGCGCGGCAGCGCTCGAGCCCGCGGTTGCGCGCCGCCGCCGGCCCGGCGTTGTCCTGGCGCAGGGCGGTCAGGGCGAAGGCGTGCGCGCCGGGATCGAGAGCGAGCGGCGCGGGCGAGCCGTCGTCGACCACGACGACCTCGAAGGCGCCGGGGTCGAGGGTCTGGGCGTCGAGCAGGCCCAGCAGGGTCGCGATCCGCTCGGGACGGCCGAAGGTCGGCACGAGCACCGAGAGGCGCGGCGCGGCTGAGGGGGTCATGGGTCGCTGTGGGCTCTCGGAGTGGGGGCGAGCTCTCCGAGGAACAGGTCGAGTGCGCCGCGCGGCCCCCTGAACCCTCGCGCACGGCCGCCCGTCGCCCGGTGCCGGGATCGGGACGGAGGCGGGCCGGCGCGCTACCCTGGCGCGATGCCCGCCAGCGACGACGCGCGGGCGGCGCTCGAGCGCGTCGAGTGCGTGCGCGGCGACCTGTGCGCCGAGCGCACGGACGCGATCGTCAACGCCGCCAACTCCTCCCTGCGCGGCGGCGGGGGCGTCGACGGCGCACTGCACCGCGCGGCCGGGCCGGGGCTCCTGCGCGAGTGCGTCGAGCGCCACCCGGACGGCTGCCCGACCGGCGAGGCGCGCCTGACCGCCGGCCACCGGCTCGCGGCGCGCCACGTCGTCCACGCCGTCGGTCCGGTCTGGCGCGGCGGGGGGCAGGGCGAGGAGGAGCTCTTGCGCTCGTGCTACCGGAGCTCCCTGCGCCTGGCGGCGGCCGCGGGTGCGCGCACGATCGCTTTCCCGGCCATCTCGACCGGCGCCTTCGGCTACCCGCGGGAGGAGGCCGCGCGCGTCGCGCTGGCGGCGCTGGCGCGGGAGCTCGCAACGCTGCCGGAGATCGAGCGCGTGCGCGTGGTGCTGTTCGACGAGGAGGCGCGCGCGATCTTCGAGCGCGAGCGTGCGCGGCTCCTGGCGGAGCACGCATGACGGCCGACTTGCACGTCGAGACGCCGCTGTGGGAGTCGCGGCCGATGGCCGCGGCCCTCGGCGCGCCGGTGCTGCTCAAGATGGAGGCGCTGCAGCCGGTCGGCTCGTTCAAGATCCGCGGCATCGGCGCGGCCAGCGCGGCGAGCGTGGCGGCCGGTGCCCGCCGGCTGGTCGGCTCGTCGGGCGGCAACGCCGGCTACGCCCTGGCCTGGGCCGGTCGCCGGCTCGGCGTGGCGGTGACCGTCTTCGTGCCGCGCACGACGCCCGAGTCGATGCGCGCGCGCATCCGCGCCGAGGGCGCCGAGGTGGTGGAGCACGGCGCGTCGTGGGACGACGCCCACGCGCGCGCAGTCGCCGCGGCCGACGCGCCGGGCGCGGCCTACGTGCACCCGTTCGACGACGCGCGCGTGTGGAGCGGCCACGCGACGCTGGTCGCCGAGTGCGCGCGCCAGGGACCGCGGCCGGCGGCGGTCGTGCTGGCGGTCGGAGGGGGCGGTCTCCTGTGCGGCGTGCTGGAGGGGATGGAGTGCGTCGGCTGGGGTGACGTGCCCGTGCTGGCGGTCGAGACCCGCGGCGCGGCCTCGTTCGCCGCCTCGGTCGAGGCCGGCGAGCTCGTCACGCTCGACGCGATCACGTCGCTGGCGACGACGCTCGGCGCGCGCACGGTCGCGCCCGAAGCCCTGGCCTGGACGCGCCGGCACGCTGTGACACCGTGGGTCGTGAGCGACCGCGCCGCGGTCGCGGCCTGCGCGCGCTTCGCCGCCGACCACCGGCTGCTGGTCGAGCCGGCCTGCGGTGCGGCGCTCTCGGCCGTCTACGACCGGGCCGAGCCGCTGGTGGGCGCCGACCCAGTGCTGGTCGTCGTCTGCGGCGGCGCCGGCGCCGACCCCGGCCAGCTCGCCCGCTGGCAGGCCTCTTCCGGGAACCGCTGATCTACTACTCCGGGATTTGCGCGCGCAGCGCGCAGATTCCGAAGTAGTAGATCCGGCGCCCATGGCGCCGCGCCGCCGGTCGGGCGGCGAGGAGGGGGAGGCCGCGTGTCGCGGCCGGTGCGGGGGAGGGTCTGCCTCCCCCGCCAACAGGGACTCAGCGCGGCGCAGCCTCCTCATTGGGTTGCGGGCGTCGGCCCGCGCTGAGTGCATTGCGACCTCCGCTGAATCAGGATCGAAGCGCGGGCTTGCCTCTCGTGCGTGGTGAAGGCATCGACGCGCCCGGTACCGGCGATGCCGCCGGGAGCCGAACCGTGCGCGAGAACGCGTGAGGGGAGCCGGCCCTGCCCGTGTTGGAATCGGAACTCACTCTAGGACCTGCACGCCGGAACCCAGCGTCCCCGCGTAGATCCGGCCGGGCCCGTCCGCGAAGCTCGTCGCCGGGGTGAGGAGCCCCTTGCCGAGCAGCCAGGCCCCGTTGCCCGCCGCCGCCGAGATGTGCGCCACGGGCGAATCGACGTCGTTCGTGACCACGACACCCGGGAGCGCCGCAAGGAAGTGCACCTGGTCGGCGTCGCCGAGGGCCTCGGCCAGCGCGATCCAGTGCTCGCCGCCGTCGTCCGAGCGGGACAGGGCATGCCCGGGGACTGCCGCGTAGACGCGCTCGGCCTGCGAGGGATCGTAGGCGAACTCGCGCACGATCGCGCCCGGCCACTCCGCCGTCGGGCTCCACGACGCTCCCCCGTCGCTGCTGCGGAAGGTCGCGTAGCTGTTGTCGCACAGCATCTCCTGCGGGTCGAGCGAGCTGATAGCGATCCCCCAGCACCAGCCGACCGGGGCCGAGGTCTGGGTCCAGCTCGCGCCCGCGTCGTCGCTGCGCCACAGGCCGCTCCCCGTCGTCGTTGCGAAGAGCCGGCCCGGGACGGTCGGATGCAGGACGAGGTGGGCGACGTCGAGAGCGGGCGCGGGGCTCGACACCTGGAAGCTCGCGCCCGCGTCGTCGCTGCGCCAGAAGCGCCCGTCCCAGCCGGCGGCGAAGTAGCGGCCCTGGACGTGCGGGTCGGCCAGCAGATCGAAGGAGAAGAAGCCGGCCCCAGCGGCCGACTCGGTCCAGCTCGCCCCGCCGTCGTCGGAGAAGTAGGCCGACCCGCCTGTCTTCGCGACCAGGCGCGCGGGCACGAAGGGGTCCGCGGCGACGTCCAGGACGCACGCGCTGGTCTCGAGCCCGGCGTTGCTGCGCGCGAAGCTCAGCCCCCGGTCCGGCGAGCGAAAGACGCCGCCCTGGTCGCCGGCGAAGAGCAGCGCGGGGTCGTGAGCGCTCGCCAGGATCGTCATGGGCATGTTCCCGGCGCGCTCCAGGCCCGGGTCGTCGATCGCGCTCC
>Ga0326597_10005843_pt1 | contig 16990 bp, 17 predicted proteins | sample RVTome_12_FD_203789 | JGI IMG/M metagenome (GOLD analysis project Ga0326597, IMG submission 203789) | Soil microbial communities from uranium-contaminated site in the Upper Colorado River Basin, Wyoming, United States - RVT100D185 | ecosystem: Environmental > Terrestrial > Soil > Contaminated >...
CGTCGTTTTCCGCTCGACGAACGCTTCCTTGACGAACGTGCCGTCGGGCCGGAAGACTTGAATCCGGTTGTTCACGCGGTCCGCCGCATAGACCAGGTTGTCCCTCGAAAGGCGGACGGCGTGCACGGTGGTGAACTGCGTCGGGCCGGGGCCGTCGAGCGTACGCGCCCGCGGCACACTGTCGTCGGGCGGCTTGCCGTAGGCCCCCCAGTGGCGTTTGTACGCGCCGCTGTCGGCGTCGAACACGATCACGCGGCGGTTGCCATAGCCGTCGGCCACGAAGACCTCGTTCGTCTGCGGAGAAACGTGAATCCCCGCCGGCCGGTTGAGGTTCGCGGTGTCGCCGCTGCCGCCCGTCGTCCCCTTGCGGCCGATCTGGAGCAGGAGCTTCCCGGCTTTCGAGAACTTGAGGAGGTTCGTGTCCTTGCCCGTCGAGTTCCCGCCGATCCAGACGTTGTCTTTGTGGTCCACGAACATGCCGTGCTCGTTGTCGGGCCAGCCGGGTGTTGTATCCGGCCCGCCCCATCCCTGGAGGAAGTTCCCCTCGGCGTCAAACTCGATCACCGGCGGCGCGGGAATGCAGCAGTCGGCCTGCGGCGGGTTGAGCGCGGCGTAGGTGTCATTGTCGTCGAGTGTCCTGGGACGGCTCGTGACCCAGATGTGGTCGTCGGAATCCACGTAGATGCCGCCGACCTGGCCCAGCATGTAATTGTCCGGCAGCAATTTCGGCCAGGACGGGTCCGGCTCGAATTTTGGAACGCCGCTCCGGGTCCCTCCGTTCTGGCCCCGGATGGGCTGTTCGAAGAACACGGCCGCGAGCACGGCAATGCCGAGCACCACTGCCAACCCTGACAACATCTTTCGCGCCATACGCCGCCTCCTGCCCTGCTAAAGTCGTAATTCCCTGCGTCCGAGAGTAGGCATTGTCGTCCTACCCGATTTTCTCTGTGCCCTCAGTGCCTCCGTGGCTATTTGCGGCGGTCAGGCGCACACATCGCCCAGGTACCCCGCGCCGCCGCAATAGCTCGTATCCTGAATCTGCAGGACCAGCCCGTCGGGATCGGTGAAGTACAGCTCCGGCGTTCCCCCCGGCGTGCCGCCCCGGTCCGGCATGCGCAGGCTCACGTAGTGCGTCAGCGGAGGCGCCGCGCCGTTCACACGTTCCCCCGATTTGAGCCCAAACTCGGTGAGCGCTTTTCGAATTCTGTCGAGATCGAACCCTCGGGTCGTGAAGCAGATGTGCGCGACATTGGGCTTGCCCGGGGTCCCTCCGTTGGCCGTGGTGGGACCTGTGGCGAGGAATTGATTCCCGGACCCGACCCGGAGGCTTTCCGAATTTCCCTGGCGCCCCTGCGTCGGCATCCCGAACAGTGCCCGGTAGAAGGTCCGTTCGCGCTGCGGGTCCAGACACCCGAGCGTGATGTGATTGTAGTCCTCGAGCGCGATCAGCCCGTTGGTGGGCGCAGACTCGGGCGTTGCGAGGCACACTTCTCCCAAAGCCCCGGCGCCGCCGCAATAGGTCGCATCCTGAATCTGGCCGAGGATGCCCTCGGGGTCGGCAAAATGAAGCTCGGGGGTTCCTTCCGCCGAGCCGCCCCGATCCTCGCGGCGGAATCGCAGCCAGGCCTTGAGCGGGCCGATCCCGGTCGCGTCGCTGCCCGAGGCGTCATACTCGATCCGGGCGACTCCATGCTCGGCGAGAATCTCAAAGATCCGGTCGGAGTTGAAATTCGGCGTGGTCACGCAGAAATGGCTGATCCGGGGCGGGCCGCTGGTCCCGCTGATCCCGAGGAACTGCGGGCCGGCCCCGATCTGCAGGAAGACCGAATTCCCTTGCCAGGACTGGATCGGCATCCCGAAGAGTCCCTGATAGAAATCGAGCGAGCGCTGGGGGTCCCGCACCGTGATCGTCACGTGGTTGATCGCACGCAGCGGGATCGTCCCCCGGCTCGATTGCGCCATGCTCCGCAGCGCGGCGGGAAGGGCAGCCGCCAGGGCCGGCATCGAAATGAGAAACCTTCTGCGGTTCATATCGCAGCCTCCGTTTCACAGTCGTCGTAGTTGGAGCGGACTCATAATGGCCGCGATTATAGCACTTTGCCGAGGCGGATGTAGCGCCGGCCTCTGGCCGGCATGTTGACTGCCAAGACGACATCCATATGTGGCGTCTCGCGGCGGCGCGTGGCTCCGTTCAGCAGGTAGCCACGCCATGTGGTTTCTCCTGGATAACGAATGAATCCCAGGAATTTGAGAGCCGTTCCTTTCCTCTAGCCCCGGCCTTCAGGCCGGGGTAAACGGCCCCCACTTCCTTCCTCCCAGCCCCCTTCAGGGGGCTTCGAATCCGGCGAACAGAGAAGCCCTGGCGTGCCGGGCTGCACAATGTGCGGGCCTCCTCGAACCCAGGCGTAAATTTATGCCGTGGGCAGGTTCCGGTTCGTCCAAAGAAGAAACCCGAGCCACAAAAAAGGGCCGTGGCTGCCGCTTTATCAACGAATGCCGTTCAGCGGTAGCCACGGCACGATTTTTGTGCCGTGGGCAAGTTCTTCGGCTCGGTTGCCGTCCTGCACCATCTGCTTTCGCCCCGCAGGGGCAGCAGAGGAAAGCCGGGGGCAACGCCCCCGGTCGCGGAACCCTCCGTCAGAGCCGACCCCGCAGGGGTCGAACCCGCCTGCCGTGAGGGGCGCGGTCAGCGGATGTTGTGAAGCTTCTTGTATTCGGCCCAGTGGGCTTTCAGGTGGAGAAACTCGTCAAACGTCTTGCAGAGCAGGAAGGGGTTGCCGGCGGCCTCGCGCCCGATGGTGGAGGAGGGCGTGGCGCCGTAATCGTGGCCCGGCCAGACCTCCGTCGCCGGGTCGAGCTTTATCAGGCGCTGGAGGCTGTCCCATTGCTGGCGCGGGTCGCTTCCGGGGAAATGCGACCCCGTGCCGCCCACTTTGCCGACGAAAAGAATATCGCCGGTCAGCAGCTTCCCTTCCGACAGCACGCAGACATGATCGGGGATGTGTCCCGGAGTGTGCAGAAATCGCAGGCGCAGGCTGCCCAGCTCCAACTCGTCGTTGTCTTTTACCATCTGCTTGCAGACGCGCGGCGAGCTTGCGTGCATCACTTCGACGGCCTCGGTTCGCTCCAGCACGTAGTCGTTGCCCGCAACGTGGTCCGGGTGCGAGTGCGTGCTGATGACGTAGCGCACGCGCAACCCTTCGGCTTGGGCTGCTTCCAACACGCGCTGCGGAGCGTAGGAGGCGTCCACGATCGCGCATTCCTTCGCTGCTTCGTCGCCGATCAGGTACGCGAAGTTGCGGTCACCCTCTGCCCGAATCTGCCGGAACAGCATCTGCCTGACTCCCTGGCCGCCCCAGTAGCAGCCGGGCCATTATAGGTGTTCCTGATTGCGTCTCCAAGGGTCCCGCCGGTTTTGTTCTCTGTCGGGAGAACCCATTTTGCCCCCAGGGCCGATTCCAGGAAGGCTCGATTTAGGAAGGTTCCACGGAAGGCTCGATTTTGACTTTGCGGCGCGGCTGGCCTAATATCGTGTGTTTTCCACCTGTTTCTCCGGATGATTCGAAGATAGTTACCCCCGGAAACAGAGGCCAGGAAGGGCCGGGGCGGATGAAGATCGTCGTTGCCGAAAAAATTTCCCGCAAAGGCGTCGAGTTGCTGCGAGCCGAGCCGAAGTGGCAGGTGGTCGAGACGGAGCCGGGCCGCGAGAAGCTGCTGCCGGAGCTGCGCGACGCCACGGCGCTGATCGTGCGCAGCGCCGTGCAGGCCGACGCCGAGCTGCTTGAGCGCGCGCCGCGCTTGCGCGTGATCGGACGCGCCGGCATCGGCGTCGACAACGTCGACATCGAGGCCGCCACCAAGAAGGGCGTGCTCGTGATGAACACCCCCGGCGGCAACTCCGTCAGCGTGGCCGAGCACACGCTTGCCCTGATGCTGGCCATGGCCCGCTCGGTCCCGCAGGCCAATGAGTCCATGCACGCGGGCCGCTGGGAGAAAAAGATTTTCGAGGGGCGCGAGCTGCGGGGAAAGGTTCTCGGCATCCTGGGCCTCGGGCGCATCGGCGTCGAGCTGGTCAAGCGCGCCCGCGCCCTGGAGCTCGAAATCATCGCCTACGACCCCTACGTCCCGGCGTTTGTCGCGAGCGACCTGAACGTAGCGCTGGTCTCGCTCGACGACATCCTGGCGCGGGCCGACTACCTGAGCCTGCACCTGCCGCTTACTTCGGAGACCCAGAACATCGTCGGAAAGGATTTCCTGCGCCGCGCCAAGAAGGGCGTGCGCATTGTCAACTGCGCGCGCGGAGAGCTCGTGGACGAGGCAGCCTTGGCCGAGGCCATCCGCAGCGGCCATGTGGCCGGAGCGGCGCTCGACGTGTTCGCGCAGGAGCCTCCCAAGAATTCCCCGCTGGTCGCCCTGCCCCAGGCCGTTCTGACCCCCCACATCGCCGGCTCCACGGCCGAGGCGCAGGAGATCGTCGGCGTGCGCATCGCCGAGCAGGTCCGGGATTATCTGAAGCATTCTGTCATCCAGAACGCCGTCAACGTGCCTTCGATCTCCGTCGAGGAATACCGCGGCCTGAAGCCCTACCTCGATCTGGCCGAGCGCCTGGGCCTGTTCCTGGCTCAGATTGCCCCCGGAGGTCCCACCGGCGTGCGCATCCGCTATGCGGGCAAGCTCACTCAGATGAATACCAACCTCGTGCGCAACTCCGTGCTGGCCGGCCTGCTCAACTTCGTCCTCGCCGAGAAAGCCAACGTCGTCAACGCCGCCGCCATCGCCGAAGAGCGCGGCATCCGCATCGAGGAGACCCGCAGCCAGCGCACCCAGGCCACCGACTCCATCCGCGTCACCGTGCGGTCGAACGGCGACGAGTCGGCGGCCGAGGGGACCGTGCTGCACGGCAGCGAGCCGCGCCTGCTCGCCGTAGACGGCATCAACATCGAATCTCCGCTCGACGGCAATCTGGTGGTTCTCAAGAATCTCGACGTTCCGGGAGTTGTCGGGAAGATCGGCATGATTCTCGGACGCCATCACATCAACATCGCTAACTTTTCGCTGGGGCGCGAGCGTCCCGGCCGTGGCCAGCGAGCCAAAGGCCCGGTCGAAGCTGTCTCGGTGGTTCAGGTGGACGGAAAGGTTCCGCCGGTGGTCGTGCGGCAGCTCGAACGGGCTTCGGCTTTGCGCTTCGTGCGCGTGGTCCGGCTCGGCTAGATGGCGGGTCGGGAGACCGGAAGAACGAACGATTTCTCGGGACGGCCCGTCGCCGTTCTGATTGGCAAGTGAAAATGCAAGTGAGAATTCCAACGAAAACAAAAAATTTGCGACAACTTCATTCGGCGGGCGTTGTATACTATGCCGACTTTTTCTTTGCGTAAGGAGGACTATGGCAGCGGGAAGAATGACACAAACGCAGTTGGTTCGGCACATTGCCGAAAAATGTGAGACAAGCAACAAGACGGCGCGCGGGTTCCTGGAGGAGTTGGCGAAAACCGCACTTGCCGAGACCAAGAAGAACGGGGTGTTCGTGCTTCCGGGAATCGGCCGGCTCGTGAAATCGGCCCGCAAAGCCCGCATGGGCAGAAACCCGGCCACCGGCGAGGCGATCAAGATTCCGGCGAAGACCGTCGTGAAGTTCCGCGTCGCCAAGGCGGCCAAGGACGCGATCGTTCCCGGCAAGAAGAAATAGCTAGGACTGTTTGCTAGAGCCAGGCGGCTGGGCCCGGAACGGGGAAAACTCGCGGGGGCGGAGCCTCCCTTCATTCCGCTTTTCCAGAAAACGGTTGACAGGTGCGCACGGAGGTGTAATTATTCATTATTGTGAATAATTATACATTCCGGCAGCGGAGGGAACGTCTATGAGCCGCCTTGCGCCCGGGACTCGGCCGGGTCTTCGAGCTTCCTGCTCCGATCTGGTCCTGGACACCGACCTGAGCCGCGCCGCGACGGAGGCCTTGCTCCGCCTGGCGGCCGAGATGCGCCGCTCTCCCGGCCGCTTTCGGAAAGCCCTGGCCGGCCGGATTCTCGCCCTGGTGTTTGAGAAGCCGAGCCTCCGCACCCGCGTCACCTTCGAGGTGGCGATGAAGTCCATGGGCGGAGATTCGATCTTCCTCGACAGCCGCGGCGAGCCCCTCGGACAGCGGGAGCCGGTCGCCGACGTCGCCCGCAACCTCGAACGCTGGGTGGACGGGATTGCCGCCCGCACCTTCCGCCACTCGACCGTCGAAGAGCTGGCGCGGTGGGCGAGCATTCCCGTGATCAACGCGCTCTCGGACCGTGCCCACCCGTGCCAGGCTCTGGCCGACTTCCTGACTCTTCGCCACGCCTTCGGCCGCCTCAAGGGGCTGAAGCTGGCCTACGTCGGCGACGGCAATAACGTGGCGCATTCGCTCCTGCTTACGGGTGCGAAGCTGGGCGTCGCAGTCGCCGTGGCCACGCCGCCGTCCTACGAACCCGACCCCGGGATCGTCGACACGGCCGCGCAACTGGGCCGTCCGGCGGGAGCGAAGGCTTCTGCGGGAGCGAAGGTTTCTGTGCTGCATGACCCGGAGGAGGCCGTAGCCGGAGCGCATGCCGTGTATACGGATGTCTGGACGAGCATGGGCTCGGAAGGGGAAGCGGCCGTCCGGCGGAAGCGCTTTCGGCCCTACCAGGTTACCGCGAAGCTGCTCGGCAAGGCCCGGCCCGACGCCGTTTTCATGCACTGCCTTCCGGCTCACCGCGGCGAGGAAGTCGAGGACGCCGTCATGGATTCCCCGCGCTCGGTGGTCTTCGACCAGGCCGAGAACCGGCTCCACGCGCAGAAAGCCCTGCTCTGGATGCTCCTGAAATCCGACCCGCGCGCGTGAGCAAGCGGGCAAATCAGAGCCGCGACGGTAATGGAGCGACCACTGGGCTGTTTGCTGGGTCAAGACAAGGGCCAAAGCCGCAAATAAGAGGGAGCAACGCACGATTGAGAGCAGCCCGCTGCTCAAATGAGGATCTACCTGCCGTTCGAATAGCGTTGGGGGATATAATCATTTTTATGAGTCGTGATCTGAAGGAACTGTTTGGGGAAGCGGCGAAACTCCCAGAGCAGGACCGGGCGACATTGGCCGGCTTGCTCATCGAGTCTCTCGAACCGGCGCCGGAGCCGGACGTGGAAGCTGCCTGGTCGGAAGAGATTGCCCGACGCGTGGCCGAGATCGATGCCGGAGCCGTCGAGCTGATCCCTTGGGAAAAAGTTCGAGCGGAGCTCTACGGGCGCAATGACCGTTAAGTTCCATCCGGCGGCGCGCTCCGAGTTGCTTGAGGCCCGTCGCTGGTACCAGGCGCGCAGCCCGGTGGCAGCGATGGCTTTCGCCCAGGAAGTCGAAGTCGCCATCTCCCGTATGGCAGAGACGCCGATACGCTTTCCCCTGGCGGAACACGGGACGCGACGGATTGCCCTTCGCCGGTTTCCGTATAACGTGTGCTATCGGATCGTTGGAGAGGAAACCGTTGTTGTGGTGGCTGTGGCCCACCAGAAGCGCAGGCCGTACTACTGGAGCGGCCGGTAAAATCGGGAAGAGGGAATGAACACAGAAACAAAACCCTTTGCTCTTTGCATTGACAACACGGACTATGAGGAGCTGCTCATCCGCGGCAAGGTCTACCGGGTTCTTCCGGATCCGAAGGCGGCCCGCAAGGACATGGTCCGGGTCGTGGATGAGAGCGACGAAGATGGTCTGTATCACAAGAGTCATTTCGAGCTGGTGGATTTTTCGTCTTCCGAAAAGAGGAAGGCGATTGCAATGGGGGGCGCTGGCGACCGGAAGACCCCATCCGAGCTGCGGCCGCCGAAAGAGAGCGGCGGCTGATTGTCCCCAAAGAAAATGTCATCCTCGAACCCAAAACCAAAGAAAGTCGTGCTCGCCTACTCCGGAGGCCTGGACACTTCCATCATCATTCCCTGGCTGAAGGAAACCTACGGCTGCGAAGTGATTGCCATGGTGGGCGACATCGGCCAGGGCGACGACATGCAGGCCGTTGCCGAGAAGGCGCGTGTCACGGGAGCCGACAAAGTCGCCATCGAGGACCAGCGCGAGGAGTTTGTCACCGAGTTTCTGTGGCGGCTGGTTCGCTCCGGCGCGGTGTATGAGGACAAGTACCTGCTCGGAACCTCGATTGCCCGGCCGCTGCTGGCGCGGCGGCAGGCCGAGATCGCCATCCAGGAAGGCGCCGACGCCCTGGCGCACGGCTGCACCGGGAAGGGCAACGACCAGGTCCGTTTCGAGCTGACCTACAAGGCCTTTGCGCCGCACCTGACCGTCATCTCCCCGTGGCGCGAGTGGTCGATCCGCTCGCGCGAGGACGCCATCGAGTACGCCCGCAAGCACAACATCCCCGTCGCCGCCAGCATCGCAAAAATTTACAGCCGCGACCAGAACATCTGGCACCTCAGCCACGAGGGCGGAATTCTGGAGGACCCGGCCGCTCCGGTGCCCGACGACGTCTGGCAACTGACGCGCAGCCCGCGCGAGGCGCCGGAAGCGGGCGCCGAGGTCCAGATTGGTTTCGAATGCGGCGTCCCGGTTGCGGTCGACGGCAAGCGCCTGGGGCCGGTCGAGATCGTCGAAACGCTCAACCGCATCGGCGGCGAGCACGCCATCGGGCGGACCGATCTGGTCGAGAACCGCTTCGTGGGCATGAAGTCCCGCGGCGCGTATGAAACTCCGGGCGGCACGCTGATCGTCCTGGCGCACCGCGAGCTCGAAGCCCTCTGCATCGACCGCGAAACCAGCCATTACAAGCAGCACATCGCGCTCGACTACGCGCGCCTGGTCTATAACGGTTACTGGTATACGCCGCTGCGCGAGGCGCTTGACGGCTTCATCGACCAGACGCAGCGCAACGTCACCGGCGAGGTGCGCCTGCGGCTCTACCGCGGCAACGTCGAGTGCGCCGGGCGGACTTCCCCCTATTCGCTCTATTCCGAGGACATCGCCAGCTTCACCATGGGCGCGTCGTACGACCAGAAGGACGCCGCAGGCTTCATCAACCTGATCGGCCTTCCGCTCGTCGTCCGCGCCGCCGTCGAGGCTCGCATGCCAGGACCGAAAAAGCACTAATGAATCCGAGCCGCGACCGCGAGGGATCAGTGGCTGATACGGCGCGAATTCGGTTCCCTCGGAACTCTCGGTAGAATCTTCTTGCCGTGGTTCCCGGCGACCTCCATACTGGCACTGGATACCGGATGGTCAAGAAAGTGAGGTAGACATGCCGAGAAAGCCAGCAAGCAAGCCCGAACAGGTCAATGTAAAAATCGAAGCGGAGATCAAGCCTGACACTCCGTTTTATTATGTAAACTTCATTTCGGTGAACCATTCGCCATATGATTTTTCTATAAGCGCCGTGAAATTGCCATCCAAGCTGACGGCCGATCAGATTGCGCTTGCCAAGGCGGGCAAGCCGGTCTTGGTCGAGCCAATCTTGCAGCTTGTTGTACCACCAGCGGTAACAAAGGCCTTGATCCAAGCACTTTCGGAACAGTGTAGAAAGTATGAGGATCGGTATGGGAAAATATCATTAGGAGACAATAACAATGGCCAAAGCAAATAAGAGCAATACCGCTGAAAATGTTGTATATGACCCGGATTCAACTGTTGGGAAATATGAGAAGGCGATCACGGACCCATCTGTGGGCAGGATCACTGTTGAGCAGTTAAAGAGATCGGCAGCCGAGATAGATAAGAAAGCAATAGAATCGGCGGTTTATGCACACATCCGAGCCGTCCGTGCTCTTGGAAGGGCCACAATAAATAGCGCGGAAATTGCAGAAGCGCTTTCCATCCCATTGGAGAAAGTTCACAATGCTCTTGTGGCTCTCAAGGCGAAGGGGGTGAGGGCGCTTTAGGATGGCGAGCTTTTTAAGAGTTCCGATAACCAAGTGGGATAAGGCTTCATGGGGTGCACTGAATTACTTTGGCAACACTCATGTGATTTGTGCTGAGAGATTGATGCGAGGGGATGAGAATTACACGTTCGCTGGCGGTCATCGGGTCCGTCTCTTTACTGTCAGGAATAATGTTCATTGGAAGATTCCAGAAGGAATTCAACTGGATATTTCCAGTGTTCCCTCCGCGAATCCAGCGCGCCGCTTACCGCGCTGATAACTTGCGTAAAGATACTTCCGAAATTAATTTTGCGAAACGAAGCCAAGCTGTAGCTTCTAGGACCGCACGGCCTGTCACCCTGATAACCTTCTGGCCCTGTCTGCGCCATGAAACGACCTGCCAAAACTCCTTACAAGCTCTGGGGCGGACGCTTTGCCAAGCCGCCCGCCAAGGCGCTCGAGACCTTTTCGCAATCCCTCTCGTTTGATTACCGCCTGGCCCAGGCCGACATCGAGGGAACCAAGGCCTATGCCCGCGCGCTTGAGAGCGTTGGCATCCTGACGGCCCGCGAGACGGCTCGCGCGTCGAGGGCGCTCGACACTCTGGCCAAGCAAGTCGCCCAAGGCGGCCCGGAACTGTTTCGCGGCGCCCCCGACGAGGACATCCACACCTTCGTTCTGGGGAAGCTCCGGGAGAGCATTGGCGCCCTCGCCGACAAGCTGCACACGGGGAGGAGCCGCAACGAGCAGGTCGCGCTCGACTTCCGCATCTGGCTCAAGGCAGCGGTCCGGAGCGCGCAAGGAAATCTGACAGGTCTGCTCGCCGCGCTGCTCGCGAAAGCAGAGCAAGACTCTGGCTCGATTCTGCCGGGGTATACGCACCTGCGGCGGGCGCAGCCCGTGCTGTGGCCGCACTATCTGCTCTCGTACTTTGAGATGTTCCGGCGCGACTACGAGCGCCTGCAGGCGTGTCTCCGCAGCGCCGACGTGCTGCCGCTCGGGAGCGGCGCGCTCGCCGGGAGCGGCTTCGCGGTCGATCGCGTGCGGCTGGCGCAGGAACTCGGCTTCTCCCGCATTTCCCGAAACAGCCTGGACGTGGTCAGCGACCGCGACTTCGCGCTCGAATTTCTGTTTGCATCTTCCGTCTGCTTCCTCCACCTGAGCCGTCTGGCTGAGGACTGGATTCTCTATTCCTCCGAGGAGTTCGGCATGATCGAGCTCGCCGACGAGGTCTCCACCGGCAGCAGCCTGATGCCGCAGAAGAAAAATCCGGATTCTCTCGAACTGATTCGCGGCAAGACGGGCCGCGTCCTGGGGCACCTCGTATCGCTCGCGGCCACGGTCAAGGGCCTGCCGTCGGCCTACAACCGGGATTTGCAGGAGGACAAGGAGCCGGTCTTCGACACGGCCGAGCAGCTCGGGCCGGCTCTCGCGCTGGCCGCGGAGGTCGTGTCGTCGGCAACTCTGCGCCCGGACCGGATGGAAGCCGCGGCCGGCACGGGCTGGCTTTGCGCCACCGACCTGGCCGAGTTCCTGGCGGAGCAGGGAGTGGCGTTTCATCAGGCGCATGAGATCGTGGGCCGGCTTGTGCGGGACTGCGTGCAGGCCGGAAAGGAAGCGCCCGAGCTGACGCTCGAAGACTTGCGCCGCTATTCGCCCCGGTTCGACCGGCGGAGCCTGCGCCTGCTGGTCCCGAGAACCGGCGTCGCGCGCCGCGCCGTCCCCGGTGGGACCGCGCCCAAGGCGGTCCGGACCGCTCTGCGGGAAGCCGCCGGCTGGCTGCGAAAGCTGTGATCCCGCCTCTCGGTGCGCTCGCAACGTCAGAGCGCGGTCATCCAAGGACGCTCTTGCGGGAAAACCCCGTTGGCCGCGCGATCGCTTTTGCTATACTGCTCAACGTCCAAAGGTGAATCTGCCAATATTCTAAATTTCCGGATACGGGTGAGTTTGTGCGAATTGCCGTTCTGATCCCTTGCTATAACGAGGAAGGCTCCGTCGAGAACGTCGTGCGGGACTTTCGGGGCGCTTTGCCGGAAGCCACGGTCTACGTGTACGACAACAACTCGACCGACCGCACTGCCGAGGCGGCGGCGGCCGTCGGCGCGGTGGTGCGGCGCGAGAGCCGCCGCGGTAAGGGTTACGTGATCCAGCGGATGTTCGCCGATGTGGAGGCGGATGTCTACGTGCTGGTGGACGGAGATGACACCTACCGGGCGGCGGACGCTCCCGGGATGATCGAGCGGCTCTGCAACGAGCAATTCGACCTGGTCAACGGTGTCCGGGTGGCGTCGGGCGATTCGGCCTACCGGCCGGGACACCGGTTTGGGAATTCGATTCTTTCGGGACTGGTGTCCGCGATCTTCGGTGGCAGGATCACGGACATGATGTCGGGTTACAAGGTGTTTTCACGGCGGTTCGTGAAAACGTTTTCGGGTCCGGCGAGCGGCTTCGAGATCGACACGGTTTTGATCGTGCATGCCTTGGCGATGGGAATGCCGGTGGCGGAGATGCAGACGAGCTTCAAAGGACGGCGGGCGGGCTCGGCGAGCAAGTTGAGCACTCTCCGCGACGGGCGGAACGTGCTGTGGACGATCCTCCGGCTGATGGTGGAAGAGCACCCGGTCTATGTTTTCGGGACTCTCACGTTTCTGTCCGCCTTCCTCGCGGTGTACTTCGGATACCCCGTTGTGCTGGACTACATGAATACGGGGCAGTTCCTGCAACTGCCGTCCGCGGTTCTGGCCGGCGCCTTCCTGGGGCTGTCGTTTCTGTTTTTCACATTCGGCCTCATGCTGGACCTGATATTCCTCGCCCGCCGGGAAGCGAAGCGGCTACGGTACCTCGAGATTCCTCCCCCGCAGCCCCTCTCGCAGCACAATGACGTGCCGGGTCCCCTCTAACGCTCCGGATGCAGGGCTTCCAGCACGGTTTGAGCCAACGCCTGACGGGTCTCGGCGGAGCTCATCACCGTCTGCGTGACGACGGCCCCCATTCCCTTCCGTTCCACTTCCTGCCGTAGAGAAGCGTCCTGCTGGTCGAGGACAAACACGTCCAGGAAGTCCCTGTAAAGTTCGGCTACCGAGGCGGCCGAGGCTCCCAGGCCGAGCGAGGCGAGATTACGGGCGGCCGGTCCTTTGAGCGCGCGCCCTCCGACGATGGGACTGACGGCGGCGACGCGGGCGGGCGTCGCGCGGAGGGCTTTCCGGATCCCGGGAACCGCGAGGATCGGGCCAATGCTCAGGATCGGGTTGCTCGGCGCGACAATCACTCCGTCACATTGCGCGATGGCATCCAGAACTCCGGGAGCGGGCCGGCCGCCGGCGGCCTCGGAGAAGTCCGCCGCGAGCACTTCCGGTTCCTGACGCAGCTTGACGAAGTATTCCTGAAAGCGAAGCACGCCGGAGGCGGTGCGCAGGAGGGTCCGCGCCGGATCGTCCGACATAGGGAGAATCCGGGTTCGGACGCCGAGTTGGCGGCGCAGCTCTTTGATGACAGCAGACAGCGCGGCACCCTGGCGGAGACGCTCCGTGCGGACAAGATGCGTGGCAAGGTCGCGGTCGCCCAGGCGGAACCATGTTTCGAGGCCGAAGGAAGAGAGAGAATCGAGGCAGGCGAACGTATCGCCGCCAATGCCCCAGCCGCGGCCGCGGTCCACTACGCCAGCGAGAGTATACAGGACGGTGTCCACGTCCGGGGAGACATGCAGCCCGTGGACCTCGTCGTCGTCCCCGGTATTCGCGATCACGGTGATCTGTTCCGGAGGCATGACGGCTGCCAGGCCTTCCAGGAAGCGGGCGGCTCCGATGCCTCCGGCGAGTACGACGATCATGGATTCCTCTCGGAATGGCTCTCGGGATTCAATCGCGGTCTGCGCGCGCAAGCAGCCTGCATCCCGATCTCGAACCTCTCACAAAAGGCGGGAGAACAGCGTGGCCAGACCCAGGAAGCTGAAGAACCCGGTGACGTCGGTCACCGTGGTCAAAATGATGGAGGAGGCTTGTGCGGGGTCTTGGCCGACTGCGCTCAGAATCATGGGGATGGCGGCCCCGGCAATTCCTGCGAGAGCCATGGAGATGACCATGGCGATCCCGATTACAAAAGCCAAGCCGCTCGAGCCGCTCCATAGGAACACGCCGAGCGAGGTGACGATGGAAACGGCCACCCCGTTGCACACGGCGACGGTGGCCTCTTTCAAAGTCATCCGCAGCCAGTGGCGCAGGCGAATCTCGCGCAGCGTGAGGCCGCGCATCGTCACCGCCAGCGCCTGCATTCCCGTGTTGCCGGACTGGCCGGCCACGACGGGCAGAAGCACCGCGAGCGCCGTAAACCGCGCAATGGTGCCTTCGAATAGTCCCACCACGGCGGCGGCCAGGAACGCCGTCACCAGATTGATCTGAAGCCAGGGAAGCCGCTTCCGGACGGCGAAGGACACCTTCGACAAAGCGCGCTCCTCTTCGCTGACGCCGACCATCCTCTGGATGTCCATGCTGGCTTCCTGCTCGACGGCGCGGACCAGGGCGTCGTACCGGATCGCGCCGAGCAGCCTGCCCTCAATGTCCACGACGGGAAGAGTCGTGAGGCGGTGGCGGTCCAGAATCTCGACGACTTCTTCCCGCGTGGCCAGGGCGATTACGTTGACGGTGGAAATTCGCACCAGCTCTTCCAGGCGCTTCTCCCGCGGGGCCGGGACGAGGTCCTGGAGCGGGATGGAACCGATCAGCAGCCCGTCGCCGTCCACCAGAAGAATGTCATGAACGCGGCGGCGTCCCAGGCTGCGCAGCCGCTCCATGACTTGCTCCACGGTGGCATCGGGCCGGAAGGCGGATATGCGGGGGTCCATCAAGTGTCCTGCGGTGTCGGGAGGATACGTCATCAGCGTGTTCAGCTCGGCGGCGGTCCGAGGGCTGAGACTGGCGAGCCGCCGCTCGCGGACTTCCTTGCCCAGGCGAAGCAGCAACGGCGCCGTGCGGCTGGGGTCGACGATTTCCAGGAGCATGCGGGCGACTTCGTCGTCGATCTGCTCGAGGACCTGGCCTGCCGTCTGCGGGCCGAGGCGCTCAAATACGGCGGCCGCGGTGGGCGGGGTCACCTGCAGCAGGATGCGGACCGTTTCCTCGAGCGGCAGCGCTTCGAGCTGTCCGGCTGCGTCGTCGGGATACAGTTGAAAGTAATTCTCGAGCACGGGGCCGAGCACTGCCTCGCCGGCTTCGATCATTCCGATTCTCCCTTCGCGGAAGGCCAGTCCTCGGCCGGTTGTGGCTGCGGCCACTGAGTCAGAAGCTCGAAGAATTTCCCGGCCCCGATCCAGTAGAGCTCCCCGAGCGCCAGCGCCATCTTCCAACTGTCCACTAACTGGCCGTCCTGTTCCGCAGCCTCGCTCAACTGCCGAACCAGCCGCTGCCGCATCATCCCCAGAAAAACACCCTTTTCATCGACCACCGGAAGAGCGTCCAGGTCGCGCCAGCCCGGGTGCCGCAGCAGGGTCACGAGATCCAGGCCCGCCGGGAGCGTGACCAATTCCGTATGCATGATGGAGCTGACCAGGGCAGAGGTGTCAGCTCGCATGAGTTCGCGAAGGTCCAGAACCCCTGTCAGTTTGTGCTCGCGGTCTACGACGTAAAGATAGTAGAAAACTCCTTCCGGGTCGTGCCGGATCAAACGATGGACCTGCTCGACAACAAGGTCTTCCGGGACAGCGGTGGCCAACGGGTCCATCAGAGCGCCGGCGGTATTCTCGGGGTACTGGAGCAGGAGCCCGGCCGGTTGCGCCATCTTGTCGGGAAGCAGGCCGAGGAGTGTTTCCTGAACTGCCGGGTCCATCTGGCGCAGCAATCGAATCGCGGTATCGATGGGAAGCTCAGCCATGATGGCGGCGGCCGGCTTTGGATTCATGGAGACCAGGCAGGCCGCGCTCGCCATCGATGCCATGCGACCCACTGCGGCGGCCGCAGCGTCCGGCTCGATCCTTTCGAGCAGGCCCGCCATCTCCTTGGGCGGGGCCAGCTCCAGAATCCGCGCGGCATCGTCGGGATGCTCCTGGAAAAAAGAGGCGGCCAGCAATTCTTCGGAGCGCATATCACTTTCCTCCCGTCTTCTCTGCCTTCAGGAGGACGGAGGCTTCCTCGTTAAACTTTCGGGCCGGCACCAGGACTTGCCCCTCGGAAGTCTCCAGGATGACGTCGGTCCGCGTGATTTCGAGGATGCGGCCCTGGATGCTGCCAATCCGGACGACCTGTCCGGGGCGATAGGTTTTCATGAGATAGTGCGCGGAAATGATGTTGCTGGCGGCGAGCCCGGAACCCAAGCCAAAGGCCAGCGCGGCCCCGCCGAAGGCCGTGCCGAATACAATGGCGACCATCACGGTAAGCAGCGTGCTCTGGATCCCGATCTGCTCGGCGCCCACCACGAACCCCATAAAGAACAGGAGAATCTGCACCGCGCGGCCGAAGACGTTCCCGTCCCGGACGCCGGCGGTGGAGGCAGCGGTGGAAACCGCTCCGTACGCCAGATTGCCCCCCAGAAACCCAGCCAGCACGATCACCAATCCCAACAGCAGCCGCGGAAGGTAGGAGGCGAGGTTATTCGCGAGCGTGGTCAGGACGTTCAGCTGCATTTGCTCGGCGGCGGCGGCGAAGAAGAAAAACAAAATGATCCAGTAGACGCCGCCCCCGATCAACCACAACAGCCGCTGCCGAATCCCGGTTCGTTCGAGGGCCCTGCCGATGGAGCGACTCTTGGCAAGCCCGTCCACGGCGGCCACGAGCACGCGGCGAATGAAAGCTCGGGCCAGATACGCCAAAATCCAACCGACCAGCAGCAGGAAGAGCGCACTCACCAAGGCGGGCAGATAACCGGGGATGCTGCGGAGCATCTCCGTCATGGCGTCCCGCAAGCTCGAATCCAGCATAGGTTCCTCCCGCCAACCGACAGTCCCAACGGTTAGAAAATCGCCGGGCGTCTGCTCGAATACTACCAGAATTGCAGCGGTTCGGTTCGTTCGGGATGCGGAACAGAGCATTTTCCAATCCAAGAATGAGCCTGAAAATGGAGTTTGTTTCCAATACAAGATGAGCCTGAAGTTCCGGAGGGGGATGGAGTGCAGAGGAAGGGGGCGACAGCCCTCTTCCTCTGCTCAACCTC
>Ga0326597_10005844_pt1 | contig 16988 bp, 20 predicted proteins | sample RVTome_12_FD_203789 | JGI IMG/M metagenome (GOLD analysis project Ga0326597, IMG submission 203789) | Soil microbial communities from uranium-contaminated site in the Upper Colorado River Basin, Wyoming, United States - RVT100D185 | ecosystem: Environmental > Terrestrial > Soil > Contaminated >...
GAGAAGCCGCAAGCAATTTATTTCATGCTTATCCGTTTGACTCCGAATACCCCCACGGGTAGTGTTCGCCTCATGACGTGCCCTGATTTTCCGAACACGCTGTTGTATCGTTCGGAGCAAACCGAATAAGCACAATTTATTTTGCCTGTGGCGAAAATAAGGAAAGCTAAGGTAATTCTCTCTGCCAAAACTGATACCGAAGCGGTGGAGCGAGCCTTGGATCTTGTTATCGCAGATGGACAAATCCGCAAGGTCCTCCGCTCGGTGAAGGGCTCCTGCAGCATCGAAGACGTCTATGGTCGTCTCGGGCGCTAAAGCCATCCTAGATACATCGATCTACCTGTTCTTCTTAAGGAAAGACCCACCAGTTTCCGAACTAAGCTTTTTGTTAAGGCCGACGCTGCTTTACTTGAGCAGCGTGGTGTTCGCGGAACTCTATGCCGGTGCCAAAGATCGCTTTACGATGCGGCAGTTACAAAGGTTCTACCGTACCTTTGAACGCTTGGACCGGGTCGTTGAGCCAGATAAACAAGTGTGGGTTGAAGCTGGACGGGTGCCGCAACAGTTCGGAGCACGTCACGGCTTCGAGGCGATGGGCCTTGCCCGCATAACCCACGATGTGCTCATCGCTCTGACCGCCCGGAAGATCGGTGCGGTAGTTTACACACGAAATAAAAAAGATTTCGAACGAATCCGTGACCTGCGAGATTTTGATCTGCGAGTGGATGACGCCTGAGATATCGCTTTTGATTTCCCAACCCTTGCTTCCTCATCATCCCTTGCTTTTCGCCTTTGTCCTTTCTCCTACTGCCGCTCTCCTGCGGTAGTTGAATGATAGGAATTCCCTTTTCGGGGATCAGCCGCTGGGAATTCAAAATTAGGAAGCTATTATAACTGGGAACAGGTAGGGTCAAGGGATCGATTTTAAACCTCAATGTTGTGAACCGCTTGACCGACCTACATCCTTCCACCGGCGGAGAAAGAGTTGGGAGACGACTTGAAGCAGCCTTGGAAATTGTTTCATCGAGCCGTTCTTGTCTTGCTGGTTCTGTTATTTCATGGGGCGCAGGGCTATCCCGCCGATAAGAAAAAGATCACATTCGGCTTTTCCGCGATTAGCCCTACGGGAACCGGATTGTGGATGGCGAAGGAAATCGGAGCTTTCGATACGGTATCGATGCCAGCCTGGTTTTTATTTCCTCCGGGCCGGTGGTGGTTCCGGCGCTGATCGGCGGGGATCTCCAGGCGGCATTGTCCGGCACCAGCTCGGTGATAGCCGCGGTATCCGGTGGTGCCCCGCTGGTATCCATTGCCAGCCTCGTGAATCGCCCCTATCTTCGCCTGTGGGTACAGCCGGAAATCAACCGCCTTGAGGATTTGCGCGGAAAAACGTTGGGGGTTTCACGCTTCGGCGCTACTACGGACAATCTGACGAGAATCCTGCTCCGAAAAACCGGACTGGAGGGCGCGGTCAACGTCCGCCAGATCGGCGGGACGCTGGAAGTGGGAGTTGCTTTTCAGCACCGGCAAATCGCGGGCGCGGTGCTCGCGTCCGTGCGCGTCGATACGCCCGCGAAAATGCTTGTCGATCTCGCTGAAATGGATATTCAATACTCCATGGGTACGATCGTTGTCTCGCGCGATTTTCACCGTCGTAATGCGGAAACTCTGGAAGCGATTATGCGAGCCTACATCGAAGGCGCGGCCGCTATCCATTATCAAAAAGATACGGCATTGAGGGCCATCGCAAGGCACACACGCATCCGGGACCCAAAGACGACAGCGCAGAACTATAACGATTCCATCAGGTACCTCGAACGAGTCCCCCGGGTAGAACCGGAAGCGGTTAATTCCATCGCAGAATCGATAGGAAAGAAGACGATCCCTTTCGAAACCTGGGTGGATAATTCGATTGTGGATCGATTGACCCGCGAAGGATTTATCGAGCAACTTTTCCGGACACGCTAACCCCCGCAACAAATCATCGACGAGCAAATAGAGATCCGCAGAGTCTTCACTCCAGTCTCCTATCGGAACTCAGCACTCGTTACTCAGTCCTGATTAGTGCCTGAAATGTCTCATGCCGGTAAAGATCATCGCGATGCCATGCCCGTTGGCTGCGGCGATGACCTCTTCGTCCTTGATCGAGCCGCCGGGTTGAATCACGGATTTCGCTCCGGCATTGGCGGCTTCGTCGAGGCCGTCGCGGAAGGGGTAGAAGGCATCCGATGCCACCGCCGAGCCTTTGAGATCCAGGCCGTGTGTCGCGGCGCGCATGACGGCGATCTTGGTCGAATCGATGCGGCTCATCTGGCCGGCGCCGACGCCTAGCACCTGGTCCGGGGAAGCGAATACGATCGTGTTCGATTTTACATGCCGGCAAACCCGCCAGGCGAAATCGAGCGCCTGATATTCTTCCTCCGTCGGTTTGCGCTCAGTCACGACCTTGCAAGCATGGACGTCGATCTTTCCCGTGTCCCAGTCTTGAATCAGCATGCCGCCGCGCACGCGCCGAAGATCGTAGCCGCCACTCTGGGGTTGGCTTATGTCCAATTCCAACAGGCGAATGTTGAGCAGCCGCTTGGCCGAGGAAAGCACGGCTTTTGCTTCCGGTGCAAAACTCGGCGCGATGACGATCTCGAGAAAAATGTCCTTCAGTTCAAGCGCGGTCTCTTCATCGACCGGGCGATTGAACGCGATGACGCCGCCGAAGATCGAAACCGGATCGCATGCCTTGGCTTTGCGGAACGAATCGGCCAGCGATTTTTTCGACAGCGCAACACCGCAAGGGTTGTTATGCTTGATCGCCACGGTCGCGATGTCGGAAAATTCTAGGACGGTGCTGAGCGCGGCGTCGGCATCGAGAATGTTATTGAAAGAAAGTTCCTTGCCCTGGAATTGTTTCGCCCGCGCGATGGAGGGGCCGGTGTCGCCGCGGGTGCCGTAAAACGCGGCGCTCTGATGGGGGTTCTCGCCGTAGCGCATGTCCTGGATCTTAGAGACCTGGATGTTGAACGTTTTGCCCCAGCGCGTGGGTTCTTTGTTCTCGTTCAGCGACGCGAAGTAATTCGAAATCGCGCCGTCATAGCGCGCCGTGTGCTCGAAGGCTTTGGTGAAAAGCCGAAAGCGCGTGGCGTCCGACAGGGCGACGCCGTTGGCTCTGATCTCGTCGATGATCGGCCCATAATCCTCGGGATCGACGACCACGCCGACGTGACGATGGTTCTTCGCCGCCGCGCGCACCATGCTCGGGCCGCCGATGTCGACGTTCTCGACGATCTCCTCGAAGGCGGCGCCGCGCGCCACGGTGGCCTCGAACGGATAGAGATTGACGACGACGAGATCGATGGGAGCGATCCCATGCTCTTTCATCTTGGCGACATGTTCGGGGTTGTCTCGGAGCGCGAGGATGCCGCCGTGCACTTTCGGGTGGAGCGTTTTTACCCGCCCATCCATCATCTCCGGGAAGCCGGTGATCTCGGCAACGTCCCTGACGGGAATTTTATTGTCCCGGAGCAGCGACGCCGTGCCGCCGGTGGAAATGATTTCGATATCCAACTCCGACAGGGCGCGGGAAAACTCCACGATGCCTTGCTTGTCGGAAACGCTGATCAGGGCCCTTTGAATCCTGCCCACGGCTGATGACCCTCCTAAGAATGGTGGTGAATGCGCGGAACTCGAGCGGCGATGGAGGTGAGTACCTCGTAAGAAATCGTGTTTGCCCAGGCGGCCATCTCATCGGCGGAGATTTCAGCGTCGCCTTGACGGCCGAGGAGAACTACCTCATCTCCCTGCTGCACGTTCGCTATAGCGGTAACATCCAGCATAGTCAAATCCATGCACACGCGTCCGGCCACCGGCGCGCGCCGGCCTCGGACCAAAGCCGCGCCGCGGTTCGAAAGCAGCCGCGAATAACCATCGGCGTAGCCGACCGGAAGGGTGGCGATGAGGCTCTCGCGCTCGGTGACGAAGGTCTGACCGTAGCTGATGCTCGTGCTGGCGGGGACTTTTTTGAGTTGCACAATGCGCGTTTGCCACGACAGGACCGGCTTTAATTCGATCTGATTCGTCATCGCCGCGGACGGGTAAATGCCGTAGAGCATTATACCGGGCCTGACCATGTCGAAATAAGCAGCGGGCAAAGTAATCGTCGCCGCGCTGTTGGCCAGGTGAACCAGCGGCGGCGCGATGCCTTCGGCGCGCAGCCGCTGGACCAGGTTTGAGAAAGTCACGAGCTGCGCGCGGGTAAAATCGCCCGCGACGTCTTCCGCCGTGGAAAAGTGGGAGAACACCCCTTCAATTTCCAGCGCCCTTAGCTTATTTAATTCCGCTATCCAAGAGTCGATTTCCGCGGCGAGAAAACCGATTCTTCCCATCCCCGTGTCGATCTTGAGGTGAACGTTCAGCGTGGCGCCGCGGGCTTGAACCGCACTTTCCAAGCGCCGCAAGCTTTCGAGATCATGCACCACCGGCGTCAGATTGTTCTCGAAAAACTGATCGAGTTGTTCCACATAGGTCCCGGCCACCACCAGGATCGGCGTGTGGATGCCCGCCTGGCGCAACTCCACTCCTTCCTCAAGGGTCGCCACGCCGAGGGCATCGCTCCCTTCCTCAACCAGCGCACGGGCGACGGCCGGCGCGCCGTGGCCGTAGGCATTGGCTTTAACCATCGAGAGGATTTTAACTTGGACCCCGACTTTGGCGCGGACCTGGCGCAGATTCCAGCGCAAGGCAACGAGATCGATAGTGCAGAAGGTAGGACGTCCGTTGGGGATAGTCGGCATCGAGTGAATTTAAAGCCTCGTTTCGAGGCGGCGATTCAGGAAACTTTGGCGCCTGGCTGCACGGTCTTCTCGGGCGAGAGGATGATCACCCGCCCTTCGTCGGAGGCGGCGAGCAGCATGCCCTGGCTCTCCAGGCCTCTCAGTTTGGCGGTCTCGAGATTGGCGACGACCACGATTTGTTTGCCGACCAGCTCTTCGGGCACATAGTGGTTTCTAATGCCCGCGCAAATTTGTCGCTGTTCGGTGCCGAGATCGATTTGCAGAACCAGCAGTTTGTCGGCGTTGGGATGGGGCTCAGCGGATTTGACGGTGGCCACTCTGATCTCTACGTTTCTAAATTCGTCTATGGAAATCATCCCGGCGCCTCTCTTCTTGTCGATGTTAATCTCTCTTTCGGGGATGGTTGAAATCCCTCGCCCCTTCGACGGTGCTCAGGGCATGCTTCAGGCGAAGCAAAATTCGGCGAAATGTGGGCCAAGTGACCATGAGCAGTGTATGCGGCGACAAGGGCAACCCGGTTCGTCATGCCCGCCCTTCGACTGCGCTCAGGATAGACTCCGGCGGGCATCCAGGCTGGACTGCGAAAGAACTGGATTCCCGCCTGCGCAGGAATGACGGTCGGGGCCATTTTCCGGTCGGCTTCAAGCCGACATGTTTTAAATGCCTCGGCTTACAGCCGAGGGTTGTTTAATGTCCTCATCGATCACGATAGCAAATGCATGCGGGCAAAGAAAGAATACGCGTTCCCGGCCACCGACGCGGCGCCGGACTTTACGCCTTGTAACAAAACTGGACCGGCGATAGAGTAGCGGCAATCAGGCGGGAAGCATGATGCACGACGTTTACCTGCCGTTCGAGTCGCAGAAAAAACTGATTGAATTATCACGGCGAACCCTGGAAGATTTTGTTCTCGGGCGACGGCGTGAAGTGGAGCGCGTTGATGATTCTTGCCTAGAAACCCAAGATTACGGCGCGTTCGTCAGCCTGCACAACCAGGGCGAGCTGCGCGGTTGCATCGGCGATTGCGCGCCGCGGGCGGCCCTGTTTGAAACCGTGATCGAGATGACGGAAGCCGCGGCGTCGCGAGATTCCCGGGTTGAACCGGTGTCGGAAAGCGAGCTGGATGACATCCGCATCGAAATTTCCGTCTTATCGCCTCTGGTGCGGACCGAAGCTCCGCTTTCTTTGGAGATCGGCAGACATGGTCTCTACCTCGCGCGGCAAGGCCGGCGCGGAGTCCTGCTGCCGCAAGTCGCGACACAGTACCATTGGGACATGAAAAGTTTTCTCGAACAAACCTGCCTCAAGGCCGGTTTGCGCAAGCATGCCTGGAAAGATTCGGACACCGAAGTGTCAGCCTTCACCGCGTTGATTATCGAGGAGTAACGATGAGACGGCGTAGCTTTATTGGATGGCTGGCAGCGGCTCTGTTGCTGCCGTTTCGCGGCATCGCGCAGGCATTCTGCAATCCATCTTTGGTGAACTTGTTCGAGCAAGGCAAAAAACTGATTCAAGCTCGTCCGGGCAGGGGGCCCGCCCTCGGTCACTATTTTATCCAGTGGTACGGCCACTCGAGTTTCCTGATTCACTCGGGCAGCCAGACTAAAGTGGTTGCCGACCCCAACTTCAACGTGACCCCCGGAATCCAGGCGGACGCGGTCACCGTGAGCAACGATCACTTCACGCATAATAATACCGGCGCGGTGACCGGGAATCCAATCATTCTACGCGGCATCACCTTCAAGCAGACCTGGAATCCGATTCGGACCACGGTCAAAGACATCGCCATCGTCAATATTCCCAGCCAGCGCGGGGTGAGCTGGGGCGGGGTGGCCAACTCCATTTTTATCTACGAGATGGGCAGCCTGTGCATCGCGCACCTGGGAAATATCGGCCATCTGTTGACGCCGGAGCAGGAAAAGGCGATGCAGCGGATCGATGTCATGATGATTCCCATCGACGCGATGACCAATCTCGGCTTCGACGACATCGTGAAAGTGGTCGAGCAGGTCAAGCCGCCGGTCGTGATTCCGATGCACTACGACGTGGCGCGCCAGGGGGAACTCTTCGCCGCCTTCGCCAAAGAGCACTATCCGATTCGCAAGATCGCCGATTCGCAATTAACTTTGCACCGCGGCATGCTGCCCAAGGCGACTGAAGTTTTCGTTCTGAAACACCCGCGTCCCGTTGCCTACGGCGATTGACCCTTCGACTCAAGGCCCCGGCCTTGGCCGGGGCCTCTTGCTCAGGATTCCGCCCCACGGGCGGACTGGAAGGTGCGAAGGGCTTGCCCGTGGGGCTCCACTCTGGTTGACGCGCTCCATGCCTTCGCCGCCGGGCGGGTTGCGGCTTGGACATGCGAGTTTTAACATGTTATAAATTTTCGACTGTTCGTGGGCGATCGAGGCTTCCGTGGACCAACCGAATATTGAATTCTTTCGCAGTCTCCTCAACCAGCGCATACGGGAACTCCGTTCCGAAGCCGGTAAGACCGTCGAAGACATGGACGATGATGAGAATTTTCCCGATCCCACGGACCGGGCTTCGATGGAGTCCAACCGCAACTCGGTCCTGCGCATCCGCGATCGCGAGCGCAAACTGATTTTCAAGATTCAAGAAGCGCTCCAACGGCTGGACGACGGCGAGTACGGCATCTGCGAACAATGCGGTGAAAAAATCGGCATCGAGCGTCTCAAAGCGCGCCCCGTAACCACCCTTTGCATCGGCTGCAAGTCCGACCAGGAAAGCGAAGAACGCAAAGCACGCAGGGTTGTTTGACTCCGTTCTCGAATCATCATGAAGCTTAGAAAGGCAGTCATACCGGTAGCAGGTCTGGGGACCCGCTTTTTGCCGGCCACCAAGACCGTGCCGAAGGAGCTGTTGCCCATCGTCGATATCCCGTCGATTCAGTACGTGGTGCAAGAGGCGGTGGACGCGGGCATCCAGGAAATCATTTTCGTCACCGGCCGCGGCAAAGACGGCATCGAAGACCACTTCGATGAAGCGCCCGAGCTCGAACAAATTCTTGCGGAGCGGGGCCAGGCGGAGACGGTAAAGCAACTGCGGCAGATCGCGGAGATGACGGAGGTGGTCTCGGTGCGGCAGAAAAAACCGCTCGGCTTGGGCCATGCCGTGCTCTGTGCGCGCGACCTGGTCGGCGATGAGCCCTTCGCCGTCATGTTGGCCGACGATTTGATCGACAGCGAGACGCCGTGCATCCGACAACTGTTGGAAATTTTCGAGCAAAAAAACGAGTCGGTGATCGCGCTGATGGAAGTCCCGCAGGAAGACGTCCATCGATACGGAGTGATCAAGGGAAAAGCGATCGGGCGGAACTTATTTCAGATCGAGGCCACGATAGAAAAGCCGCCGGCCAAAGAAGCGCCGTCGCGGATGGCTATCATCGGCCGTTACATACTTCGGCCGGAGATATTTTCCATTCTGGAAAATCTGCCGGCCGGCAAGGGCGGGGAAATTCAACTCACCGACGGTTTGTCCCAACTGGTGCGCGAGCGTCAGGTTTACGGTTGTGTGTTTCAGGGCGATCGATACGACATCGGCGACAAGTTTGGGTTCGTGCGGGCGACGGTCGCCTATGCGTTGAAAAGGGCCGATCTGAAAGATAAGCTGATCGAGTACCTGAAGGTCGCGGTTAGCTGATTATCGTTTGTGGGGCCGTAGCTCAGTTGGGAGAGCGCTAGAATCGCACTCTAGAGGCCGTGGGTTCGACCCCCATCGGCTCCACCATTCGACTCGCGGGGGAAACGCTGATCGGCGTTTCCCCCGCTCGCTCATGGCAGGCCAATAAGGTTTCCGAATCGTTCTCCATTGCGAGTCGAATGGTGCTCCGAGCGAGCCACGGAGCGAGTCGAGGGGCAGTTTGCTTTTTCTATACGACGAAGGGGGCGGGTGATTTACCTGCCCCCCTTTTTTTGGCATTGACATCGGCCATCGGCTGTGGAAATTAGGACAGTAATTGAGTCGCAGTCAACCGCGCTGCATCGGGAGGAACGGATGACGAATTGGCTATGGATCGGCTCGTCGGCTTTTCTCTGCCTCCAGTGGATCGTTATACATCTGTCTGGAATACATCCGTCACCGGAATGGCAGTCTCTAAGCGCCGGCTTGGCGATCTTCGGCGCGGCGTTTATGCTCTCGTGGGCGGCGGAACTGGCCCAGTTGGATATTCCGCAAGCGCTGGCGATCGCGCTGCTCGCCTTGATCGCCGTGCTGCCGGAGTATGCGGTAGACATGTATTTCGCGTGGCAAGCCGGCAAAGATCCGCAGTACACGGCGTACGCCACGGCCAACATGACGGGCGCGAATCGCTTGCTGATCGGCGTGGGCTGGGCAGCCGTGGTGGTTACCTTTTGGTTGAAAACCGGTAAGAGAGCCATCGAGCTGGAACCTCAGCACAAGATCGAAATCTTGTTCCTCGGATTAGCGACCGTTTATTCGTTTATCATTCCATTCAAAGGACAGCTCGATCTCCTCGATGCGGCGGTGTTCATCGGCATCTTTGGTTTTTATATGCGCGCCGCGTCGCGCGCCGCACATGTCGAGCCGGAGCTCGAGGGCCCCGCTGAGATGATCGTCCACTGGGGTGAAGGGCCAAGGCGGCTCACCGCGGTGGTATTTTTTCTCTTTTCCGGATTCATGATTTTCATCGCCGCCGAGCCCTTCGCCGAGGGACTTCTGGCTACCGGCCGCACTTTCGGGATCGAGGAGTTTATTCTCGTTCAGTGGTTGGCGCCATTGGCCTCCGAGTCGCCGGAGTTTATCGTCGCGATCTTGTTCGCGCTGCGGGTGCAGCCGGGGATAAGCATGGGCGCCCTGCTGTCATCGAAGGTCAATCAATGGACGCTTCTGATCGGCATGCTCCCGGTCGTCTATGCGGTCTCGGCGGGGAAAATCGGACCGATGGTGATGGATGATCGGCAGATGGAAGAGCTGCTGCTCACCGCGGCGCAGTCTCTCTTTGCCGTGGCCGTGCTGGCGAATCTTTCTTTCTCGCTGAGTGAGGCCTTATTAATTTTCGTGCTGTTTACCGCGCAACTTCTGATACCCGACCCGCGCTTTCGGTATTACTTCTCCTACCTCTATATAGTGCTCACCATCGGTTTAATCATCGTTAAACGCGACAGCCGCGATTCGGTGCTCGGGCTTTTCCAACGGAAGCGCAGCCCGCAAGCGGCGCCCGAAGAGTGAGGGGTAGCTACGGCGGGTTTTGTAAAAGCTTCGATCATGACTCATGAGAGTACAGTTAGATGAGTTGGAGTTCTCTCGCGTTACTGCGGAATCTGGGGCTGCGGCGGGTCATGCAACTCGTCGCCCACCTCCCTAGATTCGTCAAATTATTTTCCCGGTTGGCTAAAGATTCGCGAGTGGCGTTGGGCCCCAAACTGTTGCTTGCGGGGATTCTAGCTTATTTAATCCTTCCCACCGATCTGTTGCCGGACTTCCTCGTCGGCCTGGGCCAGGTGGACGATTTGCTGGTTCTATTCCTCGGGCTTAAACTCTTTTTGCGGCTTTGTCCGAAAGCGGTCGTTCAGGAACATGTACGCGCGATCGCCGCGGCAAAATAAAATTCTCGTGTAGTGCCAAGGTAAATTTGCGCATGGATGTCGTAGCCCACGGTCTTTGGGGCGGGTCGCTGTTCTGGTCTCGCGGGCGCAAATTGTTTTTGGCCGCCGTGCTGCTTGGGATGGCTCCCGATCTACTGTCTTTCGGCGTCTTCCACATGATGCGGCCAGATTGGATCATCAGCCGATTCGTGGGTGAAATTTCAGGACCGCCGGCGTTATCGATCCTGCCGGCCTACGTCTTTTACGCGTATAACGTCACCCATAGTCTGATTGTCTGGACGGGAGTATTTTTTCTGCTCTGGCGCCTCTTCAAGCGTCCTCCCTGGATATTGGGGGCCTGGGCGCTGCATATTCTATGCGACATCCCCACCCACGGAACCGACTATTTCCCGACGCCTTTTCTGTGGCCCTTAGCGACGCCATTCGTCGATGGGGCGACCTGGGCGACGCCGGAGTTTATGGTGGGGAACTATCTTTGCCTGATCGCGGTGTATGGCGGGATTGTTTTTTGCCAACGCAGACGCATGGGATTGTCTAAAGTGAAGAAAGGAAAGAGTCTGGTTTAATGCGCGTCTGTTTGCCGGGCTAGTGCTTCGCGGCGGCTTTCTCTTCCTTGATGTTCTCGTGGATCAGACGGGGGACGCCGCCGCAGTTGAAACAACGGGGCGGTTCATGCTTGGCCTCGCCTTCGGGGTAGCGCATGAACCGTTTGTAGAAGGGTTTTTCCGTGCCGACGAAGTCGTCGTAATAGAAGGCCAGCTTGCCGCATTCGCTGCACTGTAGATATTTCGCCACGGTTTTCTCCTTGAACGCTATTCCCCGAAAATACAGCCGACCGGTTGAAAGAATACTCGTGAACCGCGGCGAGATCAATAACTGCCAGCCGGAGCGGTTGAGAATTGTGCGATTTTGTTGCATGGGTTACTAGACGCCGGCATCGTTGGACATGTGGCCCGGCGGCGGCAAGAAACCATTATTCGGATCAGTAATACACTACCAGGGAGGAATGAACTATGGCGATCAGGCTGTTTCAATCTCAGACGTCGATGTTTTGCGAAAAGGTGCGAATCGTCTTTGCCGTGAAGAAGGTTCCCTATGAGGTCGTCGACGTGCGCAAGGACGAGCGCAAGTCGCTGATTGAATTTACCGGGCAACGCAAGGTGCCGTCGATGGATTACAACGGCAAATGCGTCATCGATTCCACGGTGATCTCGGCGCTCCTTGAAAAGGACTATCCGGCTAACAGCGTCTATCCGGACGGCGCCGCCAACAAAGGGCTTTGTCTGGCTCTGGAAGATTGGTCCGATGAAGTTCTGATCCACGCCAACCACGCGATGCGGCGGGCGGAAACCCCGGACGCGCGCAAGAAGGCCGAAGAGCAATGGGCGACGCATTTTAATGCTCTGGAGCAAATGTATTCCGGCAAAAAATTCATCTTCGATCGCATGACCATCGCCGACATCGCGATTTTTGCTCAGCTCCATTATCTTTACACCACGGTGAAGTACGAAATCCCGGCGAACTACAAAAACGTTCTCGCGTTCATGGAAAACATGCGCCAGACACTGAAGCTCAATGCGTTGGCCGATAGTTTCGCAGCCCAGTCTCTTTAGGGTTTGTGAGATGCAGAAGGAAGTGATTATCCCGCGGCTGGGATCGAGCGATGAAAGCGACGAAGTTCGAATTCTCCACTGGTTGAAAGACCCCGGCGCTCGGGTCAAGAAAGGCGAGGGGCTGCTGGAGGTGGAAACCGACAAGGTGAATGTCGAGATCGAAGCGCCGGATGAAGGCTTGCTGAGGGAAGTCAAGGCGCAAGCCGGTGACACGGTGAAGTTTGGCGCGGTCGTCGCGATCATTGAAAAGGATTAATGACCACCACCTGTTGCCCGGAGGCAATCTCGAGCCGACCCTTCGACTCGAGAGCCGGCATTAGCCGGGGGCTCTTACTCAGGATTCCGCCCCACGGGAATACTGGAAGGTACCACGGGCAAACCCGTGGGGCTCCACATTGCGAGTAGGGATGTTGTGGCAGCCTTAATCAGGCAACGTCCTTAGGCGTTCCACGGGCGGCGATGGAGGAACGCTTTTCACACCTGCTGTTTCGCACCAGTCTTGCCGGCTGCCTGCTCGGGATCGTCGCGACCGTCTATTTCCTTGCCGGACTGGCGGGCTTCGTCGGCGATTTATGGCTGAATGGTTTCGTTGTCACCGCGCTCGCCGCCGGGACGCTTTTTTTCTTCCACGCCTTTTTTGAAAATCTGCGCAGTACCAACTGGCTCGGCCGCGCGCTGGGTATAGCGATTTTCGCCATCATCGCGATCGAAGCCGTTCTCAGTCTCGTCCCGCCCACGGCGCGAGACGAGCTCACCCACCACTTGGCAATCCCGAAACTCTACGCCCGCGCCGGGCGCATCATCGCAGTGCCCTTCGCGCCCTATTCCTACTACCCCATGCTCCTCGACATGCTCTATACGCCGTGGTTCCTGTGGGGCGCCGATTCCGTGCCTAAACTGGTTCATGCCTTGTTCGGCTACTTTACGGGACTCTCCCTTTTTGCCTACCTGTCGCGCCGGATGAACGCGGCATACGGCTATTTGGGTTTTTTCCTTTTCATCTCAATCCCCGTTGTCCTGCGGCTGAGCCACTGGGCTTACGTCGACCTCGGCGTCACTTATTATTCGACCGCGTCGTTGTTGTGTCTGCTGCGCTGGCGCGAGGAAAAAGATTCGAAATCTTGGTTGCTGCTCTCGGCCATTTCGGCCGGATTCGCCGCGGCCACCAAACCGAACGGGTTCGTGGCCGCTGCGATGTTGTCCTTCTTGTTTCTTTCCATATCGGTCCAAGAACGGCAGCGTGGAATGGCAAAGATCGCGGCTGAATTGGGGCTGTTCGCCGCGTTGGGCGCGTTGCCGTGCCTGCCGTGGCTCGCCAAGAATTGGCTCCAGACCGGCAATCCTTTCTTCCCGCTGATGGCCGGTTTTTTCCCCGGCAGCGGCGCTGCCGAAGGGGATGGGTCGGTCGGATTTGCCGGGCTGGATATCCTTGGCAAGCGCGCATGGCTCTACGGGGAAAGTGCTTGGCAGATAGCGGCGCTGCCGCTGCGCCTATTTTTCGCTGGCCGGGACGACGATCCGCAGCACTTCGACGGAGTTCTAAGTCCACTGCTAATTTTGCTTTTGCCCTGGGTCTTCAAAGGCAAGTGGCTCAGCGAAAAGAGACTCCTGCTGGGTTTCGCGCTGTTGTATCTTGCCTACGCGCTGTTTCTCGTCGATATGCGCGCGCGTTACGTTCTCGCGATTGTCCCGCCCTTGGCGGCGCTGGCAGTTTACGGCGTGTTCAACGTCTATCTGAGCATCAAGCGGCCCGCCTATCTGTTCGCCGGATTGCTCCTGTGCACGGGTGTCCATGGGTATTATCTCTGGCGCTATTTTGCGGAAATCGAGCCTTTGGCCTACCTGACCGGAGCGGAAAGCCGGGACAACTATCTCTCGCGCGTCCTGCCCGGCTATCCCGCGTTCCAATATGTCAATCGCGATCTACCTCCGACCGCGAAAATCTATCTTCTCTTTGTCGGACGAAGGGCGTATTATTGCGAACGCGACTATTTTCACGACGGCGGCGAGTTGCCGGGCTTTCTGCTGGGCGCTGTCCGCGCGGCGAGGGATCCGGCGGATATTCATCGTCAGTTGACAAAGAAGGGGCTGACTCACCTCTTGGTCAGAGAGGATCTGCTGGTAAGATTCCTGCGCGATAATCTGTCGCCGGCAGAGCTTTCGATCTGGGACGGTTTCGCATCCGGCCATCTTCAAGGCTTGTTTCGCAGTAACGGCTACTCGGTTGTCCAAATCCATGGCTAATGCTTGCGACATCTCGATCGTGATTCCCGTCTTTAACGAGGCGGAAAATCTCCCGGGGCTGTTGGGCAAGGTCCGCGCTTTGGGCTTGTCCGACGTGGAGATCATCGTCGTCGATGACGGCTCCACCGACGGGAGTGCCGATATCGCGCTGAAAGCGGGCGCGAACGTGATTCGCCACGCCTATAACATCGGCAACGGGGCGGCGATCAAAAACGGCATCAGAGCGGCGCGCGGCCGGCTGATTATTCTTATGGACCGCGACGGCCAACATCAGCCCGAAGATATTCCCAAGCTCGTCGCCGAATCGGCGAATTATCATATGGTCGTCGACGCGCGCGGGACCGGATCGAAGCTGCGGTTTCACCGGTACGCGGCTAACCTTCATTCATGATGTCCGCTGGAGGCCGGAATCAAGTGAATGAGAGAATTAGAAATCACGACCGCGTGATTTTCAAGCATGCGGGCAGCCGTTGACGGTATGGCTGCTTAAAGCCCCGACTTAAAATTGGCAGGACACCGGAGACTTAACAGGCGTATTCAACGAGGATATTTTCACCGATGCTATTCTTTCATCCAGTGAACATGGTCATCTTTATCTTTGGCGCCATCGTCGGCAGCTTCCTCAACGTGTGTATCCTGCGGATACCCGAAGGAGAGTCGGTCATTCATCCACCTTCCCATTGTCCAAACTGTAAGGCTCCCATCGCCTTTTACGACAACATCCCATTGTTCAGTTATTTGATTCTCCGGGGCCGCTGTCGCGCATGCAAGGAGCGGATCTCGCCGCGCTACTGCGTGGTGGAGCTGCTGACGGCGTGTCTGGCCGTAGCGCTTTTCTACAAGTTTGGACTCGGATTCGACTTCCTTGTCCTTTTTGTTTTCGTCGCAGGCTTGATTGTTGTTTCCTGTATTGACTTTGACCATTGGATTATTCCGGACGTGATCAGCTTACCGGGGATTGTCCTGGGGCTTTCCTCTTCGATCGTCGGCTACTTCGGCGCGAGCGAACAGTTTGATATCATTCCGTCTCCCGTAAGCTCGTTGATAGGGATTATGACAGGCGGTGGGATTTTATGGCTTACCGCTGTGATCTATGCAAAAGTCAGAGGCCGTGAAGGTATGGGAGGCGGCGACATCAAGCTGCTTGCTATGATCGGTGCCTTCTTGGGCTGGCCTTCAATTCCAGTTTCGCTCTTACTTGGATGTTTGACAGGTTCAGTGTTCGGTTTAGTCTTGATGGTGGTCAAAAGATCTGGTTTCAAGCTTGACCTTGCTATTCCATTTGGCCCCTTCCTCTGTACAGGCACGGTCCTGTATCTTTTCTTCAGTAACGAAATTATTGGATTTTACCTCCCGCACTGAGTTCTCCGTACTCTCTGGGCCGAACATTTTTCAACCTCGCTTGTTATCAAAACCGACCTCTCATACCGCGGTGAAAAGTGCAGCTCTTGACAGCGCCTCCTGAGCGGCAGTATTGTCCGCTCATTCTGGAGGCCGCCATAGTGTTCAACCCAAAACATGGCTTCTCTGTCCTTGAACTCGTCGTCGCCCTGGCTCTGATAGGGATTCTCGCTGCCATTGCGCTACCCGGCTGGAGCCGGCTGCTCCCCTCCTATCAGCTCGACGGTTCCGTGCGCCAGATTCAATCCGAATTGCACAACATTAAGATGCGCGCGGCGGCGGAAAACGTCAAATTACAACTGGGGTATATCGAGGGATCGTCCCAGTACACGATCCAAAGCGAAGGGAAAATCTTGGCCACCAAGCCGCTGTCGGAGGGAGTCGTCATCACAAAAGCGGGAACGATCTCAATTTCGCCGCGGGGCACCGCGGGGGCGGACCGGGTGCGGCTGCGCAGCTCCACCGGCCTGTGCAAACAGGTCGTCGTAAGCCAGACCGGGCGCGTCCGAGTTTGCAAGCCGAATGCTTGCAGCGGCGATTGCTGACGAAACGGTTGTTTCATGGATATCACGCAACGGCAAGAGGGTTTTACTTTCAACGAAGTTCTGGTCGCCATGAACGTGATCATGGTCGCCGTTTTGGGGTATTCCCTGAGCTCAGTGTCGGTGATTCGAGACCAGACGGTGAATGACAACATTACGATCGCGATTCACCTCGCTCAAGACAAGGTCGAGCAGTTGAAATCTCAATCGAACCCGCCTAATGAGAACCGTTGTCCCGAGTCCGGCGAGCGCGGCGTTTCGGCCATCGCAGCCCCCGGTGGTATTTTTGATCGTTGCTGGAGAATCATTGACTCCGTCCTCGGGTCGAACCTCAAGCAAATCGATGTCACGGTTTCGTGGCGCGATTATCAACCTCGTGAGATTACGTTCTCGACCTTGATATTCATCGATGGCGGTTCGTGATGGCAAGGCTCGCGAATATCCGAGGAGCGACGTTGGTCGAGAGCCTGGTATCACTCCTGCTCGGCACAGTGATGATCACCGGGCTCTACGGATTTTACCGTTCCGAGCTGTTTCACCATCTGACTCAAGAGGCAAAAACCACGACCTTGGAAGACGCCCGTGGTGCGCTGGATATTATCGTACAGGATCTGAGAAACGCCGGTTCCTGGGGCACCGGCATGGCGCCGCCTGAAAGCGGCAGCGACGATCCCGACGGCGATGCCGATTCCATCTGCAATCGCGTCTACGCGGCCACCGCGACCATGATTCATGTCCAGATGGATTTGAACGGCAACGGCAACTGCGCGGACACAGAGCCGCGAGAAAATATCCGCTACGAACTCACCGGGCCCACTT
>Ga0326597_10005846_pt1 | contig 16984 bp, 9 predicted proteins | sample RVTome_12_FD_203789 | JGI IMG/M metagenome (GOLD analysis project Ga0326597, IMG submission 203789) | Soil microbial communities from uranium-contaminated site in the Upper Colorado River Basin, Wyoming, United States - RVT100D185 | ecosystem: Environmental > Terrestrial > Soil > Contaminated >...
GCCGGCCGGGCGCCCCCACGCGTCACGTGCAGGAGGCGGTGACGCATGTGCTCGTCCACTCGGGACACCACCGCGGCGAGCTCGCCGCGCTGCTCACGACGCTCGGAGCGAGCCCCGGCGACCTCGACTACATGGACTTCCTGCGGGAGCGGGACGGTCTCCCGCCATACGCAGGGGACTGAAGACAGCCGCCTCCGGCGGACGCACCGTCGCGCTCACAGCCAGTGATCGGCCGCCGTGAGTGCGCCGCCGGCGTCACCGGTGTTGACGGTGCCGGCGGGCTCGAGCAACAGCACGCGGCATTCCGCCTGAGCGACCGGACGATGCCGGACGCCGCGCGGCACCACGAACAGTTCGGCCGGGCCGATCTCCGCGGCGGCACGGTCCGCGAGTTCGATACGCAGCCGCCCCTCCAGCACGATGAAGAGCTCGTCCGTCTCCGGGTGTTCGTGCCAGACGAATTCACCGTGCGCGCGCACGACCTTCACGTGCAAGTCGTTGATCTGGTCGACGATGCGCGGCGACCAGACGCCCTCGATTGCCGCCGCCTTCGCCGAGAGATTCACCACTTCGCCCCGCATGATGCCTCCACTTGTGCCGTCGGCGTGGTCGCGCCGCGCGGCTACGGGTAGATGCCGCGCAGCTCGATCGCCCGGACGACGCGCTCGATCGCGAGCCAGAGGGCGGCTTCCCGCTGCGTACACTCGCCCTCGGCGCCGACCAGGCAACGCGCAACCACGTTGCGGTATGCCCCGACCATCACCCGGCGCAACTCGGCATTCACCTGGTCCTCGGTCCACTGCATGTTTTGCCGCGCCTGGACCCACTCGAAGTAGGACACCGTGACGCCGCCGGCGTTCGCGAGGATGTCGGGGATCACGGGAACCCCACGCTCGGCGAGCATCGCATCGGCGTCGGTGGTGGTGGGTCCATTCGCGCCCTCGAGGATCAGCCGCGCGCGGACGGCGTCGGCGTTGTCGGCGGTGAGCACGGCCTCGACCGCCGCCGGCACCAGCACGTCGACCTCCGCGGTCAGCACGTCTTCGGGGGCGACCGGCTCGGCCATGCCCGGGTGTTGATCGAGCCAGCTGCGGAGCGATCCGCCGTCCTCGACGTGGGCCCAGGCCGATGCAGTGTCGATGCCGTCCGGGTGATGCAGCGCCGTGTCCTTGTCCGACACGTAGACCACGTGCGCGCCGGCCTGCTGCATCAGCTTCGCCGTTACGCCGCCCACGTTGCCGAAGCCCTGCACGGCCACCGTCCGTCCCGGCAGCCCGCCGCTCGAGGCGAGGTGCTCCTCGAGCACGTAGAGCAGGCCCCGACCGGTCGCCTCGTAACGGCCCTCGGAACCGCCGATCGCCACGGGCTTGCCTGTGACGACCGCCGGGATCGTGTAACCCTTCGCCATGGAGTAGGTGTCCATCACCCACGCCATGATCTGTGCATTCGTCCCCATGTCCGGCGCCGGGATGTCCTGGTCCGGCCCGATGATGGGCAGCAGCTCGGAGGTGAAGCGACGCGTGAGGTTCTGCAGCTCGTCGGCACTCAGGGACGTCGGGTCGACGCGAACGCCGCCCTTCGCACCGCCGAACGGGATGTTGACGACCGCGCACTTCCAGGTCATCAGCATCGCGAGCGCGCGCATCTCATCGAGCGACACGCGGTCCGTGAAGCGGAGGCCGCCCTTCGTGGGCCCACGCGCGTTGTTATGGATGACGCGGAAGCCCTCGAAGATGTGCACCGAACCATCGTCCATCTCCACGGGGAACTCCGCCTGGAACGTGGTCTTGAACGACGTCAGTAGCTTTCGGTACAGGTCCGGGAGCTTCACATGATCGGCGCCGTGGTGGAACTGCGCCAACGCGGACTCGAGGATGAGGTCCATCTGGTCGCTCGCCTTTCGTCGCCGAGCGATCGTAGCGTCGACCGTGATCCACCGATGATCGCCGGCCACGGGAGCGAGCGATCCGCGGTCACCCCCCGAGCTAGCCCGCGTGCGCGCGGTAGTGAGCGGCGGTGTTGCCGTCGAGCCGGTCGAGTGCGCGGCGGCGCGCCTGCGACGGGTCGAGCGACCGATCGAGGGCGCTCCACGCGCCGTTCGCTTCGTCGATCGTGGGAACGTCCGGCATCGGCCGGTGGGTGCGGACCGCCTCCAGCGAACGCTCTGCAACGTCGAGCCAATGAGCGAGGTGCGCAAAGACATCGCGCGCGGGCGGGGCGATGCCGGCTCCCGCATCCGGCGAGCCGGCGGGCGGTGCCTCGAGGCTCGCGACGAGCGCGCTTCATGCCGCTTTCTCGGGCGTGGCCGCCCGTCACGCGCACCGCTCACGGGCGCGGCCGCGACGTCCATCCAGCGTGCGGGGTGCGCGTACTCGTCCCGCGCGGTTCACAACGAGCCGAGCCGGTGCAGCGGCACGTCCGCACGCGGCGCGAGCGCCGCAGTGTGGCGGCCCCAGCGGACGTCGGCGTCTGCGCGGTCGACCAGCTGCGGCGCGCTCACGCGCGTGTCGGCCGCGGGCGTGACGCGGCGGCGGCCGGTCGCGCAGTCGTGACCGCGTCGCGCACGCGTGCCGCGAGCGCCGCGTCCACGAGTATCCGCAGCGCGAGCACGGCGCGTTCCGGCAACCGCGATCCGTCGCGTCCGGCCGGTCTGCGCGAGCGCGCCAGCTGCTCGGCGTGGCGGCGAAGGAACTCCTCGAGCGCGTACGGGTCCTGGAGCCACATGGCGCACCTCCCGGCGTGTGTCGGTACCACGTCACCACCGTATGGCGTGATGAGGGTGATATCCTAGCGAGAGCACCATCACCAGTCAACGGATGATCACTGGTGATGATAGGATCGAGCAAATGAACGACGTTCAGTTGTCGCTGCTCTTCGCCTTCCTGAACAGCCACGACTTCGAGGGCGTGGACGACTGGCTCGTGCCGGAGCGTTACGCCGCGTGGGTCGCAGGCGCCGCGACCGGCGGTCTGCTCGACGGCGGCGACGAGGCGCGCCGCGCGCTGGTCACGAGACTCGGTGTGCTGGCCGGTGACACCGCTGTCGCGTCCGCGGACGAGCTGGCGCGCGCGCGCGACGTGCGCGACGGCCTGATTGCGACCCTGCTCGATGCCCACGACGTGGCCGTCGCCGGATCGCTCGACGCGCTCGCAGGCGACGTCCCGCTGCGGCTGCGCGTGTCCGCGCCCGGCCGCGTCGAGGTGGAGCCGGCGGGGACCGGTCCGCTTGCGATCGCGGCGGCCGCGCTCGTGCTCGCGCACGACGCTGCGGTCGACGGGACGTGGTCGCGCGTCCGCCTCTGCCACGCCGACGACTGCCACTGGGCGTTCGCCGATCGGTCGCGCAACGGCTCGCGCCGCTGGTGTTCGATGGGCGACTGCGGCGCGCGCGCCAAGGCACGCGCCTACCGCGAGCGACAGCGCGCCGGCGCGTAGCGAGAGGCGCGAGCGCAGGCAAAAGGCCCCGGGCAACCGGGGCCTTCCACTCTCCGCTTCCGTCTGCCCGCTCCTCGCAGGAGGAGCGGGGTTGGGGAAAGGGCCTACTCCGGCTCCGCGACGTACGAGCCCGCGCCGGCGAGCTCGGCCGCCATCTCCGTGGACGGCTGGAACACCGACGGCGTCGCGCCGACCAGCAGCTCCTGCCGTTCGAAGTCGAAGATGAACGGGAGCAGCAGCGACTCCGGCATCGCGATCTCGGCGATCGGCGTGGGCCGTTCGACGACGATCTTTGCGCGTGCGGGGATCAGCTTGCCGATGATCACGTTTTCCTTCAGGCCGCGGAGGTGGTCGGTCTTGCCTTCCATCGCCGCGTCCGTGAGCACGCGCGTCGTCTCCTGGAAGGAGGCGGCCGCGAGGAAGGAGTCCGTGCTCAGCGACGCTTTCGTCACCCCGAGCAGCACGGGGACGGCGGTCGCCGGTGTGCCGCCCTCGACGACGAGCTTGGCGTTCAGGTCCTCGTAGTCCCAGCGGTCGAGCAGCTCGGTGGGGAGCAGCTCCGAGTCGCCGGGGTCTTCCACGCGCACCTTGCGCATCATCTGGCGGACGATCACCTCGATGTGCCGGTCGTTGATGTTCACACCCTGCGACCGGTAGACCTTCTGCACCTCATCGGTGAGGTAGAGCTGGCAGGCCTCCGGGCCGAGGATCTCGAGCACGTCCTGTGGATCGAGCGAGCCCTCCGTGAGCTGACGGCCGGCCTGCACGTACTCGCCGCTCTCGATGCGAACCCGTGCGTTCGCGGCGATCGGGTACTCGCGCGTGTCGATCACCTCTGAGGTGACGCGCAGCGCCGTCGGCCGTCGTCGCCGGCCCTCGCGGACAAACTCGACCACGCCGTGTGAGAGCGCGGCGATCGCGACCGCCGGCAGGTTGGACTCCTCCGCGTCCGCGGGCGGCTGCGCGAGCAGCTGCTCCTCGTCCACGCGGTCGCCATCCTCGACGAGCAGCTCGAAGTTCTCGGGCAGCGCGTATTCCTCTGTGAACGTGTCCGTAGAGGTGACGGCGATCACGCGCTGATCGCCCGTGCGGTTGACCTGCACCACGCCGTCGATCTCAGAGAGGATCGCCTGCCCCTTGGGCACGCGCGCCTCGAAGATCTCCTCCACTCGGGGCAGACCGGAGGTGATGTCCTGACCGCCGGCGACGCCGCCGGTGTGGAACGTCCGCATGGTCAGCTGCGTACCCGGCTCACCGATCGATTGGGCGGCGATGATGCCGATCGCGACGCCCTCTTCCACGAGGCGCCCGGTCGCGAGCGACCGGCCGTAGCACGCCTGGCAGATGCCGCGCTTGAGCTGGCAGGTCAGCGGTGAGCGGACGTGCACCTGCTCGACGCCCGAGTCCAGGATGCGCTGCGCGATCGTCTCCGTGATCTCCTCGTCGGCGTTGACCAAGATCTCGCCGGTGGCGGGGTCCGCCGCGGCCGAGGCCGTCCAGCGACCGACCATGCGCTCCAGCAGCGTCGCCAGCAGGCCGGCCTCCGCGCGCTCGCGGAGCCAGATGCCGGGGATCGGCTCACCGTCGTCCGCGCAGCTGCGCGTGTTGACGACGACGTCCTGCGAGACGTCGATCATGCGGCGCGTCAGATAGCCCGAGTCCGCCGTGCGGAGCGCGGTGTCGGCGAGACCCTTGCGCGCGCCGTGCGTCGAGATGAAGTACTCGAGCACGGAGAGCCCGTCGCGGAACGACGAGCGGATCGGCAGCGGGATGATGCGCCCGGACGGGTCGCTCATGAGTCCGCGCATGCCGCCCATCTGGCGGATCTGCGCGATATTCCCCTTCGCACCGGAGGTGGACATCATCGCGAGCGAACCGCTCGGTTCGAGCGCGGCGACGAGCGCCTGCTGGATGCGGTTCGTCGTCTCCGACCAGATGTTGATCGTGCTCATGTACTTCTCGTCGTTCGTGACGAGACCCATCTGGTACTGCTCTTCGAGTTCCTCGATCTTCTGGTCGGCCTCGGCCATCAGCGCCGGCTTCGCCCGCGGGATCTGGATGTCGGACGCGGCCATGGTGATCCCGGACTGCGTCGCGTAGCGGAAGCCCAGGTCCTTGATCGCGTCGACGAAGCGGACGGTCTCGTCCTCGCTCAGCTCCTGGTGCACCAGCGAGACGAGCTCGCGCAACTTCTTCTTGTCCATGAGCGCGTTCTGGAAGCCGAGGGCGTCCGGCACGATCTCGTTGAAGAGCACGCGACCGACCGTCGTCTCGAAGAACTCGCCGTTCAGCCGGAAGCGGATCGGGTCGTGGATCTTGACCTGGCCGACCTGGTACGCGAATTGCACCGCGTTGTAGCCGCTGAACGCCTTGCGCGGCGTATCGGTCGGTGCGCCCGGGTCGATGAAGGTCATGTAGTAGCAGCCGAGCACCATATCGAGCGTCGGCGCCACCACCGGCTCGCCGTCGGACGGGGAGAGCAGGTTCTTCGTGCTGAGCAGCACCTGGCGCGCCTCCGCCACCGCCTCGTACGAGAGCGGCACGTGCACGGCCATCTGGTCGCCGTCGAAGTCCGCGTTGTACGCGAAGCAGACGAGCGGGTGCAGCTGGATCGCGGAGCCTTCGATCAGGATCGGCTCGAAGGCCTGGATGCCGAGGCGGTGCAGGGTCGGTGCGCGGTTGAGCAGCACCGGGCGGTCCTTGATCACTTCCTCGAGCACGTCCCAGACTTCGGGCTGCGCACGTTCGACGATGCGCTTGGCGCTCTTGATGTTGTGCGCCATGCCGTTGCGCACGAGCGCGTGCATGACGAACGGCTTGAAGAGCTCGAGCGCCATCTTCTTCGGCAGCCCGCACTGGTGGAGGCGCAGCTGCGGGCCCACGATGATCACGGAGCGGCCGGAGTAATCCACGCGCTTGCCGAGCAGGTTCTGGCGGAATCGTCCCTGCTTGCCCTTGAGCAGATCTGACAGCGACTTCAGCTTGTGGTTGCCCGAACCCGAAACCGCGCGGCCCCGGCGCCCGTTGTCGATCAGCGAGTCGACGGCCTCCTGGAGCATGCGCTTCTCGTTGCGAATGATGATCTCGGGCGCACCGAGATTCAGCAGTCGCTTCAGGCGGTTGTTGCGGTTGATCACCCGCCGGTAGAGGTCGTTGAGGTCGGAGGTGGCGAACCGGCCGCCTTCGAGCTGCACCATCGGCCGGAGGTCGGGCGGCAGCACCGGCAGCTCCTGGATGATCATCCAGTCGGCGCGGTTGCCTGACTTGCGCAGCGCTTCGGCGATACGCAGGCGCTTGGTCGCCTTCTTCTTGCGCTGTCCGCTCGTCGTCTGGATCTCATTCTGGAGCTTGGTGCGCAGCGCCTCGAGGTCGAGCCGCTCGAGAATCGAGAGCACGGCCTCCGCGCCCATGCCGGCGGTGAAGACGAGCCCGAAGCGCTCCTCGTAGTCGCGGAACTCTGCATCCGTGAGCACCGTCAGCTGATCCGCCTGAACGGGATCACGCAGCTTGTCGAGCCACTTCAGCAGCGGCTCGTACTCCTTCTTCACGGCGGTGCGCACGTCGGTGACCTGCAGGCGCAACGGCTGGAGCTCCTTGGAAGCGGCGTCGCGCTTCTGCTGGGCTGCCGCCTCGGCCATCAGCTGGATGTCCGACTTCTTTGCCGCGATCGTCTCTTCGACCGCGTTGACGGCGGCGCGCGTCGCATCCTGCAGCGCTTTCAGCGTGTCGGTGCCGATCTCCTCGCCGCGCGCCGCCACGGTCTCATCGCGCAGCGTGAGCTTCCCGCGCAGCTTCTCGCCGGCGCGCTTCTTGAGGTCCTGCTCCAGCTCGCGCGCTTCGCGCATCACCGCGTCGATCTCGGAGGCCATCTCTTCGTCCGCGGACACGAGCTCGGCCTGCTTGCGCTGGTCGATCTCGGAGAGTTCGAACTCGAGCGCCTGCTCACGCACGCCGATGCGCGAAGCGGCGTCGCCTTCGCGCCGGCTGGCTTCGTCGTCGATCTCCTGCTGGAGCAGGTCGATGGCGTGCTGGCGGGCGTCCTCGTTGACGCTCGTGATCACGTACTGGGCGAAGTAGATGACGCGCTCGAGCGTGCGCGGCGCGATGTCGAGCAGCAGCCCGAGCCGGCTGGGCACGCCCTTGGCGAACCAGATGTGCGTGACCGGCGCGGCCAGCGAGATGTGCCCCATGCGCTCGCGGCGCACCTTGCTGCGCGCGACCTCGACGCCGCACTTGTCGCAGACGATGCCCTTGTAGCGGACGCGCTTGTACTTCCCGCAGTGGCACTCGAAGTCCTTCTGCGGGCCGAAGATCTTCTCGCAGAACAGCCCGTCTTTCTCGGGCTTGAGCGTGCGGTAGTTGATCGTCTCCGGCTTGGTGACCTCTCCGTACGACCACGAACGAATCTGTGCCGGCGATGCCAGCGAGAGCCGGATGGCGTTGAAGTCGTTGACCTCAAGCACGTGCGTCCTCCGATTCGCGTCCCGAGAGGTTGATCCCCAGCGCGGGGATCTGCTCCATGTAGTCCTCGCTGAATGCGACTTCCTCTTCCTCCTCGTTGAGGATCTCGACGCTCAGCCCCAGCGACTGGAGTTCCTTGACGAGCACCTTGAAGGACTCCGGCACGCCGGGCTCCATGGTGTTCTCGCCCTTGACGATCGCCTCATAGGTCTTCACGCGACCGACGACGTCGTCGGACTTCACGGTCAGCATCTCCTGGAGGATGTGCGCGGCGCCGTACGCCTCGAGCGCCCACACTTCCATCTCGCCGAAGCGCTGGCCGCCGAACTGCGCCTTGCCCCCCAGCGGCTGCTGGGTGATCAGCGAGTAGGGGCCGGTCGAGCGCGCGTGGATCTTGTCGTCCACGAGGTGGATGAGCTTCAGCATGTAGATGTAGCCGACCGTGACCGGCTGGTCGAAGGGCTCTCCGTTGCGGCCGTCGTAGAGCATCTGCTTGCCCCACACCGGCGGCGGCACGCGCGTGCGGTCGTATACCTCGCGCACGCGGTCTTCGAACGTCTCGCTCTTCATCTGGCGCACGTTCCGCTCGCCGAGGTTCTCGAGGTAGAGCGTCAGGCACAGGTTGCGCGCCGCCCCGTCGGCGCCCCGCAGCACCTCGTCGGCGTCGAAGCCGGCCTCCTCGATGTAGCGCTCCATCGCGTCCACATCCACGCGTTCGCCGATCTCGACGTTCGCGCCCGACAGCGCCTTCTCCGTGTCGACCGCGCCGGACTGCACGGCGATCCACGCACGCGCGAGCGCGTCCTGGATCTGCACGTCCGTGGCGCCGTCGAAGACCGGCGTGATCGCGCGCCATCCGAGCGTGGCCGCGGCCCAGCCCAGGTGCGTCTCGAGCACCTGCCCGACGTTCATGCGCGACGGCACGCCGATCGGGTTCAGCACGATCTCCACCGCGCGGCCGTCCGCCAGGTAGGGCATGTCTTCGATGGGCATGATCTTCGAGACCACGCCCTTGTTGCCGTGGCGACCGGCCATCTTGTCGCCTTCGGTGATCTTGCGCTTCTGCGCGATCGAGACGCGGACCATCATGTTGACGTCGGCCGGCAGCTCGTCGTTGAGCTCGCGCCGGAAGACCTTGACGTCGATCACCTTGCCGCGCTCGCCGTGCGGCACGCGCAGGCTCGTGTCCTTCACCTCGCGCGCCTTCTCACCGAAGATCGCGCGCAGCAGCTTCTCCTCCGGCGTCAGCTCAGTCTCGCCCTTCGGCGTGATCTTGCCGACGAGGATGTCGCCCTCACGGACCTCGGCGCCGATGCGGATGATGCCCTCGTCGTCGAGGTCACGCAGCGCCTCTTCGCCGACGTTCGGGATGTCCCGCGTGATCTCCTCAGGCCCGAGCTTGGTGTCGCGCGCCTCCACCTCGTACTTCTCGATGTGGATCGAGGTGAATTTGTCGTCGCGAACGATGGACTCCGAAAGGATGATCGCGTCCTCGAAGTTCAGGCCCTCCCAGGACATGAACCCGACGAGCAGCGACTGACCGAGCGCGAGCTCGCCGTCCTGCGTGCAGGATGAGTCGGCGAGCGGCTGGCCGCGCCGCACGTGCTGTCCGGGCTCGACGATCGGACGCTGGTTGACGCACGTGCCCTGGTTCGAGCGCACGAACTTGAGCACCGGGTGGCGCGTTTCGCGGCCCGACTGGTAGCGGACGGTGATGAAGTTCGCCGTCGCGACGAGGACCTCGCCGTCCTCCTCGGCCACGATCACCTGGCCGGAGTCGACCGCCGCCTGCAGCTCCACACCCGTGCCCACGAGCGGCACCTCGGGGCGGATCAGCGGCACGGCCTGCCGCTGCATGTTCGCGCCCATGAGGGCGCGGTTCGCGTCGTCGTGCTCGAGGAACGGAATGAGCGCGGCGGCCACCGACACGATCTGCTTGGGTGAGACGTCGATGTAGTCGACGTCCACCGGCGCGATCATCGCGAGCTCCTCGCCGTGCCGCACCTCGACGCGCTGGTCGAGGATGTTGCCGCTCGCATCGACGGCCGTGTTCGCCTGCGCGATGCGGTACTTCTCCTCCTCGTGCGCGTCGAGATAGACGACCTCGGCGGAGGCGAAGGGGCGCACGGGAATCATGTCGTCCTTGGCGTCGGCGAGGGCGCGCGCCATGCCCTCGTCGACCGTCTGGTCCTCGCGCCCGAGGATCTTGCCGGTCTCGGTCTTCACGGTGTCGGCCAGGATGCGGCCTGCCAGCTGCCGGTTGTTGCGCTTCGGCAGCTCGTGGATCACGGGGCGGTACGGCGTCTCGATGAAGCCGAAGTCGTTCACGATGCCGTAGGACGCCAGGCTGCCGATCAGGCCGATGTTCGGACCCTCGGGGGTCTCGATCGGGCAGATGCGGCCGTAGTGGCTGTGGTGCACGTCACGCACATCGAAGCCCGCGCGGTCGCGCGAGAGACCGCCGGGGCCGAGCGCGGAGAGCTTGCGCTTGTGCGCGATCTCCGAGAGCGGATTCACCTGGTCCATGAACTGCGAGAGCTGCGAGCCGCCGAAGAATTCCTTCATGGACGCGACCACCGGACGGATGTTGACCAGCGCCGACGGCGTGGCCTCCTCGGGGTCGGTGATCGTCATGCGCTCGCGAACCACGCGCTCCATGCGCAGCAGGCCGATGCGGAACTGGTTCTGCATCAGCTCACCCACCGAGCGCACGCGGCGGTTGCCCAGGTGGTCGATGTCGTCTGCCGTGCCCTTGCCGTTGTTGATATCGAAGATGCGCCGCACGATCGCGACGAGGTCTGCGCGCCGGAGCGTGCGGGTCTCAGGCGCGTCGACGAGGGCCAGGCGCTTGTTCAGCTTGTAGCGGCCGACGTTGCCGAGGTCATAGCGACGGTCCGTGAAGAACAGCGTCTCGAGCAGCGCGTTGGCGTTGTCGGTCGTGGGGGGATCGCCGGGTCGCAGGCGCCGATAGAACTCCTCGAGCGCTTCCTTGCGGTTCTCGGTCGGGTCCTTCGCGAGCGTGGCCTCGAGGTAGGAGTGATCCTCGTTCGTGTCCACGTCCTGGAGCAGCGCACGCACGCGCTCGTCCACGCCGAGCTCGTCGTTCGTGAGGCCCTCTTCCTGGTCGATCGCGCGCAGCAACACGGTGACCGGGATGCGGCGCTTGCGGTCGACCTTGACCGAAATCACGTCCTTCGCCGAGGTCTCGAACTCGAGCCATGCGCCGCGGTTCGGAATGAGCTTGGCGGCGGTCAGCCTGCGGCCGGTGGCGGGATCCGTGTCGGCGGTGAAGTAGGCGCCCGGCGACCGGACGAGCTGCGAAACCACGACGCGCTCGGCGCCGTTGATGATGAACGTGCCGTGGTTGGTCATCATGGGCACGTCGCCCATGAAGAGCTCCTGCTCCTTGACCTCCCCTGTCTCTTTCACCAGCAGTTCGACGCGTACGCGCATCGGCGCGGCGTAGGTGCGCTCGCGGTCGCGGCACTCGGCTTCCGAGTACTTCGCATCCTCGAAGTGGTACTCGCCGAAGCGCAGTTCCATGCGGCCGCCCGTGAAGTCCTCGATCGGCGAGATCTCGTCGAACAGCTCGCGCAGCCCCTCTCGGAGGAAGCGCTCGTACGACCGACGGGGCATGTCGATCAGGTTCGGCATCTCCATGACATGCACGGCCTTGCCGAAGTCCCTCTTGAGGGTAGGCACCTTTCGCAGGGACGAGACGATGCGGCGGTCAATGGTCAAGCGATACTCCCCTCGCGGACCCGTCGCGGTGGTGGGGCGGGTGCGGCGGCGTCAGCAGCTCGTTCGTGCTCCGATGTGCGGAGACATGAAGAAACCCCGTCACGGCCAGGCCGGCCGCCGGGGATTCAAGAACTACGACGATTGGAATGACCGCGCCCCACGCATCCGACAGTGTACCTGCTGATGCGCAGATCGACAACGGTATCCAGACCGCGGCGGCCGTGTCAACGGAACGCTCAACGCCGTCGCGCCCGCTCGTGCCACCACGCCTACCCGGCCGGGCGTTCAGCCCCGACGCGCGGCAGCGCTCCCTGCCGGTTCCAGCAGCTCCAGGATCACGATTTCTCCGTTGCGCAGCCGGACGAGGTCGCTCACGAACGCAGGTGCCCCCACGAGGTAGACGCGAAAGCGCCGGGCAGGCGCGTCGTAACGGAATGCCGCGACGACCTGGCGGTCGCCGACCAGCAGATGCGCGAAGCGCATCGGATAGCCGTCCGGTCCCTGGTACGACACCAGCGCGAAGCCGCCGGTCGCCGGCAGCTGCCCGACGATGTACGCCTCCTCGGCTCCCGCCGGGAGCAATGGACCCACGCCGGCGAGCGATCCGAGCCCGACGACGAGCAGCTCCGCCCGTCGACCTTCCGACGGCTCGGCCGGCGTCGAGCGACCTCGTAGGCGAGCGGCAAGCTCCGCGCCTCCGTCTCCGGGGAACGCCTCCTTCAGCAGCGCGAGGGCGCCGGCAACGTGCGGTGCGGCGGCGGAGGTGCCGGCAAACGCCTCGGTCGCGGCCGATAGCAGGCCGGTGGGCGCCAGCACGTTCGGCTTATCGCGTCCGTCCGTTGTTGGGCCGCGCGACGAGTACGGCGCCTCCGCGGACAGCTGTTCGCCGGTCGCCGCGCCGACCGCGAGCACGCCGATGCCATCCGCCGGCTGCGACAACGATCCGATCGGCGTCCAGAAGTCGAGTGGCTGACCGCGATCCGGCGAGCCGACGACCATCAAATCGAGCATCCGGGGCGGTACGTTGCCGGCCTGGACGATGCGTGTCGCGTAGCGCCCGGGCTTCGTCGCGAGCACCTGGAGCGCCTCAACGGGGTCACCCGTGCAGGCCTGCGTGTCGCGGGACGCGCGTACCAGCGCACCGTCGGGACCGAAGAGTTCGATGTCGTAGTCGGCGCACGCCGCACCCCAGGCGTCGTCCCAACGCAGCGACGCGATGATCAGGTCGCCGGTGCTGAAGAAGTGACCGTTGTCGCGCGCACCCGGCAGGAACTCGTGGACGGAGTCGCGGTTCGCGTCGCGGAACACCCCTGACCAGTGCTGCTGCGCCCAGTTGCCCGAGGCCGCAACCCACGCGATGCCGGCGCTGGTCGCCCGCTCCACGATCTCGTCGACCGGGCCGGTCCCGTCGCCGGGCCCGTTGTGGATGAAACCGAGCGAGAACGAGACCAGGTCGATTTGCGCCTCGATCAAGTAGTCCACCGCCGCCGAGAGCTCAGTGACCGTGGCGAAGTTGATGAGATACAGCTCCGCGCGCGGCGCTACGCGGTGCGCGATCTCCGCGGCACGCAGGCCGTGACTGGTTCCCCCCTCGAGGTTCCGATCGGCGCGGAAGCTCCGCGTGACGACGGTCCTCGGAAGCGTCGAGCCGAGGGCGGCGGCCTGGCCGCGGAACCCGGAGTCGACGATCGCAATGCGCACGCCGTGCCCGGTGAAGCCGGCGACCTGCCAGCGGTCCGCGCCGATGCGCGAGAGCGCGGTGAGCGGTGCGGCTTGCAGCTGGACCGGCGTTTGCGGCCGCTCCAGGCGGACGCGATCCGGCATGGCTCGTAACTCGTCTACCCGGTCTCCCGGCACGAGCGCCTGTACGCGCCCGCCGGACTGCAGCTCGATGACACCGCCGTGCTCCCGGATCAGGGCCGCGGCGTCGTCCACGCCGCGGAGCGCGGTCACCTCGATGCGCTCGGGGAGGCTGCGGGCGGCTCCCTGAGCGCGGCCGGAATCAGCGCGCGCGAAGAGGCCCGCGAAAACGACGAGCACGCCGGTCGCAAGTGCGATCAGGATGCGATCTGTGGGCGAACGGACGTCTGACACGACCCAAGCCAGACTGCGGGTGAGATTCCTGGCCCGCGAGTGTAGCCGAGGGCGGGCGCACAAAGTTCCCGGCGCGCTTCACGGTCGCACGGTCCGGCGGTACTGTCGCTGCGCTCGCGGGAAGGAACGCGCCATGGGCCTCGTTTCGGACATCTTCGGCGGTCAGCGGGAGGACACGCCCCACTGCCGGCATGCGCGCCTCGTCCCGCGCTGGCGCGGCCCCGAGGTGATGCACGACGACGCGCGGGCGATGGGGTTCATCTGCCAGGACTGCGGCGACGAGTTCCTCGCGTATCGCGTGCGCGGCCGCAAGCTGATCGTGGGGTAGCAGCCATTGGCGCGCGCCGGTGTGGCGCGCGCGACGGCCGCCGTCGTCCCCGTCCGGCGACGCGCTGCGGGGCGCTCCTATACTCGTTCAGTGACCGCCGACAACCCCTTGCTCAAACCGGCGCCCGGTGGGATCGAAGCCCGGCCGGTGACCGCCGCCGCCCGACTGATGCTCGGCGGTCCGGTCGCGCTGGTCACGACGAGCTGGCGCGGCGCGCACAACGTGATGCCCCTGGCCTGGCACATGCCGATCTCGACCGACCCACCGCTCGTTGCGATCGCCGTCGAGCAGTCGCGCCACAGCGTCGACATGATCTCGCATTCCCAGGAGTTCGCGCTCAATTTCCCCACGCGACCGCTGCTCCACCACGTCCAGTACCTGGGCGCGTTGCACGGCGACCGTGTCGACAAGTTCGAAGCGACCCAGCTGGAGACATTCTCGCCGACGCACATTTCGGCGCCGCTCCTGGTCAACTGCGCGGGCTGGATCGAGTGCGAGGTGCGAGAGGTGATGCCGTTCGGCGATCATGTGCTCTTCATCGGCCTCGTGATGTCGGTGCAGGTGAACCCTGCTTCATTCGGTGAACAGTGGCGGCTCGGGGGCCATGAGGAGACACAGCCCCTGCACTTCCTGGGCGGCAACATCTACGCCACGCTGCACCGCGCGCTCGAGGCGAAGGTGCCCCGCGACTTCGAGGCGCCCGAGCGCGTGCTCCGCGAGCGGCTCGAGACCGAGCTGGAGCTCACGCGCGAGGCGCGAGAGCGTCGCGAGGAGCGGCTGGGCGAACTCGAGCGTGAACTCGAACGCGGCAACGTCGTCGACGTGTCCGAGCTCGATTCCGGCCTCGCTCCCGAGCCCGAAGACCAGATCGATCTGTCGAAGGGCGTGGTGCTCGGCGGGGGCCCCGGCGCCGAGTAGCCAGCCGCCGATCGGCGGTCATGGTCGCCGACACGCGCAACGGACGGCGGCCCCCACGGTCGCCGTCCGTTTGTCGTCAACGTGCGCGCGGGAGCACGCGCGCTAGGCGCTCGCTTCCTCATCGTTCGCCGAGACCGCGACCGAGGCGGTCTGGCGCGTCTGGCTCGGCAGTGGGCGCGGCCCGGCGTTGCTTCCCGCCACCGTGCGTGACAGGCGCCGGTCCGCCTCGTCCGTCGTCTGGAGGACGGACTGGATGTGCGCAGACTCTTGCGCCATCGCCTCGATGCTCTGGCGGAGCGCCTGCACCGAGCGACCGATCTCGCTCGGGTCGGTCATGCCGCTTGTGGCCAGCTCGGACATCACTTCTTCGCGGTTCTGGAGGTATTCCTTGACCGCAGCGAAGCTCTCCGAGCGCATCGAGTCGAGCATCCGCATCATGACCTTGCGCTGGTCCGCGAGGTTGAGCTCGAGGTTCTCCACGTCTTCATCGAAGCGCGCGAGCGCGACCTCGACCGCGTCGCGCTGATCTTCGCCGTACTGCGCGAACGGCGTGCGCTGTTGATCGATCTGCTGGCGCGTCTCGGCGATGCGCTTGCGCTGCTGCAGGACGTACTCGGAAAACGAGCGCGTCACAAAGTCGCTGCCGGATTCGCGCATGCGTCGCTCCAGCGACTCGAGGTTCGACTCCTCGCTGTCCGCATACTCGTTGAGCGGGCGCAGGCGCTGCTCGAGGTTGAGCAGGAGCTGCTGCATGGTCGCCGACTGACGAGCGAGCAGCTCGTTGAGCGGCTGCAGTTCGTCCTGGAACTGCGCGCGCATCTGGTCGAGCAACTCGGCGTGCGTGCGGAACAGCTCGCCAACGCGCTGCAAGCGGCGCGAGGGCAGCATCGCCGGCGCGCCCATCTCGGTGGTCGCGGCCGCGCGTGTCACGGGCTGTTCCTCCTCGTACTGGTCGTACTGATCATCTTGTTCTCGCCTGTTTCCAAAACGCATCTGGGGAGACCTTCCCGCCGGAATGAGCCGGCTCTCAACTTCGGCGAATACCGGTCGCCGTCCCCGCCGCGCGTTCCAGGTGCGCGCGGCGAACACCATGGCCGGTGTCAACAGCAACGTCGCGAGTGCGACGGCAGGGACGACCGGCGCGTCGAGCCGCCCGACGGGCGACCCGGACGACTCAATGAAGGGGGGCTCCGCAGCGGGCGCGATCGCCGCTGCAGGCGCGGCCACCGGCGCTTCGGCCGGCGCCGTCTGCAGGAGCTCGACCGGGATGACGTTGATCAGCCGCGTCGCCGCGACTCGCTGTTCCAGGCGTTCGTTGACGGCGTACGGCGGCGTGGTTCCGCCGTATGCCGCGTAGACCGTGCGCGAGAGCTCCTGGATCGCCCGCGCGGCGGCGGGGTAGTCGGACTCGTGCTGCGTCATCGCGACCAGCACGTAGTCGCCGGCCGGCGCATAGACCACGCCGACGTCGTGGAGCACGGTGTCGAGGGTGCCGGTCTTGTGGGCGATCACCGTGCCGTCCGGCAGGCCCACGGGGATGAGGTCGGTGACCCTCTGCTGCTTGAGCAGGTCGATCATGGCTTCGCTGCTGGCGGCGTCGACCACGGTCCCGCGGTAGAGATCCGTGATCAGCTGTGCGATGTCCGACGGTGTCGAGACGAACGCCGTTTCACTGAGCTCAGTGTGCTGCATGCCCAGGCGCGCCGGCTCGGCGGCGACCTCCGCATAGCCCAGGCGCTCGCGCAAGGCGGCGGCTGAGGCATTGTCCGAGAGCCGGATCATCCGCCCCAGTGCTTCGGTGCGGTCGATGGTGATCGTCTGCGTGAGCCGGAAGCTCGGCGGGTCATCGATCGCGTGTCGCGGCTCGAGGTCGATCGGAGCCGAGAAGTCGAACGTCCCCTCCGCCGCCTGCCGGTACGCCTCCGCGAGCACCACGAGCTTGTAGAGCGACGCCGTCCGGAACGTGTCGTCGGCGTTTACGTCGCACCGCGCGTCGGTCGCGAGGTCA
>Ga0326597_10005847_pt1 | contig 16983 bp, 18 predicted proteins | sample RVTome_12_FD_203789 | JGI IMG/M metagenome (GOLD analysis project Ga0326597, IMG submission 203789) | Soil microbial communities from uranium-contaminated site in the Upper Colorado River Basin, Wyoming, United States - RVT100D185 | ecosystem: Environmental > Terrestrial > Soil > Contaminated >...
CGGACCCGCCGATAAGGTAAGCAGCGGCCCAGTGAGGCCAGATTGCGACGGTACAACCGCCATTGGGCGGAGCGAGGCTAGCCCTTACGGGGGCGGCAAACGAATAGCGAAGGGCCGGGGGCTGATAGGGCTCCCGGCCTTTGCTTTAGGCCGTGAGATGAAGGACATCGCTCAGCAGGCTCTGGCGGCATCGGGAGCTGCTGAGGGTGTAGGCGGCGGCTCCAATTCTTCGCCGGTCGCGCCTTCGGGAACGACTCGGCTTACCGCTCGAACGACTTCATGGCTGCCGCGCTCTGGCTTCCACCCGGCATTCACCCTGATGAGGAATCACTGGGCGAGCTGATGCAGACCGCGGTCGGCCCGGCCTCGCGGGAAGAGATCTTTGCGGTCCTCGAACAGGTGGGCGACTCCCATCCGGAGGTGGAACACTGGTATTTGCCGGCTATCGGCGTGGACCCACGCTGTCAAGGCATGGGGTAAGGCTCCGCACTACTCGCCCGGTCACTCGAAGTCCGCGATCGCCCACCAGGCCGCTTACCTCGAGTCCACGAACCCGCGCAACGTCCCCCTCTATGAGCGGTTTGGGTTCAAGGTCATTGGCGAGATCCAGGCAGGCAGTTCTCCGACCGTCCTGCCCATGTTGCGCGCCGCACGCTGATAGATCTCCCGCCTTCGCGCGATACGGCTCGCCGCGGCTCGACTGATGCGGCCGGCTTGTGTCGGCTGCAGTAGAAGGCCCGCGGAGCTTTCCCAGGTCTCCTTTCCGGGCGAGACCGACGGCCTTGGACAAGCTCTCTCCAGGACATCCCTTTGAAACGCGACGGGCGGCTGAGGCTAGAAGGCGTGCATGGCAATCTCTTCCATAGGCCAGACCCGAACACGGAGCTTCCCGCTATGGCCCTGGCACTCCCGGTTAACGCTAACGCTAGAGACTCGGCTCCTTCGGCACGACCGCCCGAATCCGCGAGTTCCGCGAGGTGAAGCTGCAGCCGTCGCTGGAGCGGGCGCTGCGGCAGCGGGAGCTGCCGAAGGCGTGGGAGCCACGGCCTGAAGCACTGGGTGCTACTCGGCGCCCATAGGGCTCTATCCCGGCTTGAGGGCTCCCGGCCCGAGACGAATGACGCCGCGGCCTCGCGGAGGTCATGGGGACGATGCCCCGGGTGCTCCGAAGAACGGTGGCGTACGATCGGGCCAGGTGTGGCGGCCAGAGGAAGGTTTGGCGGTCTAGGAACCATTACTAAGAAGACGGCTGCTGCCGGAGGTGGTGCAGTGAAAGAGTTTCTGGGTCGGGACGACGTTCCCGAGTACATCAAAGAGTTCTTTCGTCAGTTCGAGACCGAAGAGGACCTTGTCCAGGCTCTTATCGAGGGCTTGGAGCGTCAGAGTGCCGTCGATGACACGACCGCTATCCTCGCGGGTCGCTTTGATGAGGAAGTGAAGCTGGTTCTAGCGTCGACTAGAGAGAAACTAGCCAGAGCGTTCAGCGAGGATGACATCGAGCAAGCTCTCAAAGAGGCGAGCCGTATACCTCGGCTGATCGCGGTGCGGCTCAAGGAGATTATTCAGGAGTTCGACGATACTAGAGGAGGCTTCACCCGCTGAGCAGGTGCCGATCGGGTGGTACTAAAGCCGTCGCTGGAGCGGGCGCTAAGGCACCGGGAGCTGCTGAAGGCATGAGCTTTGGCGGCACTGCTAACCGAGGGCCTCCCGGAACACGCCGAGCAACCAGAGATAGAACTTCCCCAGCTGCCATAGCAGACGAGGGAGGGAGAGCTTGCGCTTAGTAGGGCCGGCCGTGCTGAAACATGGCGAACTCGGTGTAGTGGACTCCAGCGCGTCCCCTAAGGGCGGACATGAGGAGTGTGGACTCATTAGCGGGAATGACCGAATCATCGCGGTCGTGCGAAATGGCTATCAGCGGCGCCTGGATCTCTTTCAGGTGATTCACTGGAGATCGGTCTCGTGGGCCAGATTGGCTGACCTGAGGCAGCCGCTGCAGAGCAAGCTCGGCCTGGTCGAGATCACGAGCGGCAAGCAGCGCCTGAACTGCCTGCCCGTCAGCTGACAGCTCGTCAAGGTCGCCGACAGCGCCACCTGGCTCGAAGGCATCTCTAAGCGACCGAGCCTCCTTAGGATCCAGAGGGACCGTGATCGATTGGACGAAGACCTTTCGGGTCAGCGGGTCGACCTGCCAGGGCTGCCGGTCATCGCCACGTATGCAAGTCGAACTAGCGACCTCCCGGGCGAGTGAGAACTAGACCCGTAGGGAGCGAATGCGCCGACGAAGCCCACCCGATCTCGGATCGGTTGGTTTGCGCCAGCCATGAGAGCGAAAGATCCGCCGACGCAGGTGCCGAAAAGCCCGCTACGACGTATCTGGACGTGGCGATCCGGGGCAACGAGAAGATCGAGCTCCTCTTCAATACCGAGCTGGTCAATATCGAGGGCGCCACGAAGATCGAGAAAGTGACGCTGAAGAACACGCGTGACGGCGAGAGCAGATCGCTACCGGCAGCCGCCGTTTTCGTCTTCACAGGCCAGAAGCCCCAGAGCGACGACTTCCTCGACGACCTGACACTGCGTATCGAGGATGGACACATCCTCACGAGACTCGATCTCGTGAGAGACGGCAGGCGCCCTGCCGGCTGGCCCCCGGACCGCGACCCGTTGCTGCTAGAGACGAGCGCGCCGGGCGTCTTCGCCGCGGGCGACGTTCGTAACGGCACCAAGCACGGCGTGGCGGCAGCAACCGGTGACGGGAACGCTGCCGTGTCCATGTTTTGGCAATACCTCGCGACCGTCCGATCAAGCGGCAGACGGTCAGGCCGAGCGTTTCACATCCACGATGCCTTCAGCGGCGGCGCCGCGCCGAGCTGCGCTGCGATCTCGTCGATGACGATCTCGGTCGCCCGCAAGTTCCTCCCGGCACATCCGGACGCTGGCCTGACGCTCATCCCCGCATCAGGGCGTCGTGAGCGGGGCAAGCAACGGAACGGGAGACTGCCGCGCCTCCCGATCCGTCGCTGTGTCGGTTGGCTCAGGCGGGAACCGACGCGCCGCTGGTCATCTCCGCCAGCATCGCCGTGAGGGCGACCTGGTCGGGTCCGACGAACGGCGTCGCGTCCGGCGCGCCCGCGAGGCAGGTAAGGCAGGCTTCCATCAGGCCCCGGGCGGGCGGCAGGTGAGAGCTCAGCAGGAGCTCGGCGTCCATTTGGCGGATGCTGTTGAGCTCGGCTGCAAATTTGACCTGGTCAACCTTGTGGAGCCAGGGCGAATCGATGGTCGCCCACAAGGTCATTCGCTCGCGCAGGGTCGCCTTTTCGATCGCGCCTGCGTCGGCGGCGGGCGCCGGTAGCAAGGCGCCGAAGCAGTCGGAGCTGAAGAGCGTCCGGGACTTGCCGTCGAAGAAGCCGGTTGTCGCCGGATTGTCGAAAATCGGCGGCTTCAGGGCGGTCAGGGTCCGGTCGCCGACGTTCAGCTCCTGGCCGGGATTGAGCAGGTAGACCCGATCCAGCGGCACCGTCTCGAAGAGGCTCAGGATGCCGTAGCCAAGAAAGGTCGTCACCAGTCGCAGGTCGGGAGCAAGGTCGAGGATGGCTCGGAGACTGCCGACGTGGTCCTGGTCCGGGTGCGTGAGCCAGAGCCAGCGCAGGTCCGTCGGGTCGATCACCGAGGTCAGAGCGTCAAGGAAGGCATCGCTGTCCTGGTGCAGACCCGTGTCGACCAGGACCGGCTCTTTCGCCTTGAGGACGAAGGCGTTGACCGGCACGACACCGTAGCCGGGAATTGGGAAGTGGGACGGTAGGACGTGAATGTCGTCTGTGACTCTAATTGGGCTGTCCATTTGGTTGAAACCTCCTGCGATTCGTTTGTTGTTTCTTGCGTCCGGCCTGTCGGAGCGGTGACTGGGCCGAAAATGGACGCAACTATCCTTCTGCAGGTCAGCAGCTTGATTCGAGTTTGCTACGGGTCAGCTTGGGGCGAGATCAGGGCGGATTAGCGATAGACGGTCTCCTCTCGGGCGGCGCTTGCAGTCAATGTACGGACGAGCATTGCGGCGGTCTGAGCAACCGCCTCGGCCGGCTCCAGGCCACCGTGCACTCGTAGTGCCCGGTAGGTCAGCGGGCTGAGCATGGCGATGAGGACCCTGCGGGGAGCTTCCCGGGCCTCCTGCGCCGACGGCCAGACCTCGAGGACGACGTCGGCGACGAGTGAAACCAGGTCATCGATCTGCTTGAGGGTGGCCGCCAGTGCTGACGACTCCTGCTCATACTTGAAAGCAGTCCACGTCTGACCGATGAGCGATTCGTGCAGAGAGTAGACCTCACGGACCGCCCGCTCGGTGCGGTCGCTGGGGTCGTCGACCTGCTGGATCGCGTCGATGTCGGGCATCGAGACGAAGTGCATGCCATAGGCGGTGCAGTTCTCGAAGAGGATCTCTCGCTTGGGAAAGTGCTTCCTCACGGTGGCGACGGACACGTCCGCCTCTTTCGCCAGGACCTCGAGATCGATAATGCCTTCGCCGTGCAGCCGAAAGGCTGCCGTCAGGATCTGGTTGCGAGTACGCTCGGCCGCTTCAGTTCGGCGAGATCCATCGTATTTGCGTGCCATGATGGCATGGTACGCTATTAATTATCAATTGACAATATCTAATTTTGGGCTGGCGCGACACGTGCCGCCGGGTCGGATCGCCAGCCTTGCCGGTCGCAGCAACCTCAGCCTTGAACCGACCTGCCCTTGCCTAGCGCCTGGGGATCCTGAGACCCGTACACCGTCGCCACAATCCGAGGCAACGGCCCGTTAAACCGCGCTCGCGTTATTCAGGCAGCCAGGTCACAAAGGTGATCACCCTCAGGCCATTCGGCAGGTCGCGCGTAAACACGTCCCCGGCGGCTGCGGATGCGTTGGCGGGCAAGGCCGTCTGTCCGAAAAACGCCTCTGCCCGGTTGTTTCTGCCGTTCCCACCATTGCCCCCGCCACCGGAACCACCGCCGGCCTTTGGCGCGTGGTCGTGGGCGTAGATGATACCCAGTTGCTCGTAGTCGTGGAGGTTTGGGTGCTCGTTCGAGGCGTCGGGCACTGCCGTGTAGTCCATGCAGGTGCCGAGATTTGCGTTGTCGAAGTCCTCGTCCTGATGAGCGAGGGCAATCGTGTGGCCGACCTCCTGGCATGTGACGTAATTCCGCCACGTAGAGGTGTTGTAAGCGGCCGTGTCGAAATAGGTGTCATTCAGCTGGACGGTGCCCTGGGCAATGTGAGCGTCCTTGCCGCGATAGACCCAGATGCTCGCCAAACCTAGCCAGCCGTTCTGACCGTAGGCGGCGTTACAGACCTCGACGCGATCCAGCACTGGCCCACAGCCCGCGTTTCCGGCACCATCCACGACCTGGGTGCCAATATGGGTCGGAACCGGCTGCAGACGCCAGTCAGCGGATGCGCCGTCGAGGGCGCTAACCCAGCTCCCTGAGACGTTGCTTCCCAGCTTTACGGTTACGTCGTTGGCGTCCGGCCGCTCCCAGTGGTTACGTCCCCAGGCGTTGTCCGCGAGCGCCGCGGTCAATGGCAGCGCCACGAGGAAAGCCAAGGCCAGGAAGACAAGCCGGAGCTCGCGCAGCGTGGAAATCATAATGCCTCCTTCGGGAGCCTTGGAACCCGCGCCGTAGCTCTCAGCCGCGAAGAGTATAACGAGCATTTGGCAAAACTGTTACAGAAGCCGGAGTTGTGGCTGCAGTGGCAGTCGATAAAACGCCTCGACTTCGCCGTCGGCGGGTTCCGCGGAACGAAACGGCCGGCGCCGCCGGCGAGACGCTGCGCCAGCTCACGGACGCATCCCCGTTGCTGAAGACCCAGGTAAGGCTAGCGAAGCGATCGCTACGTCCTTGGCAATACCGGCAGAAGCGGCCGACAATTAAGGGTGATGAGCGTGGATAGCGTTGGTGGCGTCGCGCCGCCTATTGAAGAAGAGGCCGCGCTCGTAAAGCGCGCGAAAGCCGGCGACACCAGCGTCTGGTCCGACTGGCATGACCAGTGCTACCCGCTGCTCTACCGCTACGCCTACTCAAGGCTCAACAAGCATGAGGACGCCGAGGACGTTGCTTCACAGGTGTTCCTGGAGGCAATCAAGGCCATTGGCCGTTACCGCTACTCCGGCCGGCCCATCCTCGCCTGGTTCTACGGCATCGCCCGCCACCTCGTTTCGCGGCGGCGGCGTGAAGCGGGCAAGACGGCGCCGATCGCCGACGTAGAGCAGCTAAGCATTCACCCCGCGCCGCACGACGAGGACGTGATCCTGAGCAACATTCTCGTGCGGACGGCGATGGAGCGCCTGAAGCCGGAGCACCGGGAGTTGCTCACCCTGCGTTTCCTTCTCGACCTGTCAGCCCGCGAGGTCGCGGCGCTTCTTGGCAAGAAGGAGGCGGCGATTTACTCACTCCAAGTCAGGGCCCTCGGCGCCCTTCGCCGCGAGATTCCCGATGATTCTTGGCATTTTTTGTGAGAGCCGACTGATCTTGGGGCCCGCCAGGCATAAGTACTACGAATGCTGCGGCGATCTGTCCGGCAAGGAGGCAATTGGATGAGGTTGGGCGGGGGCGACCTGGAAGAGCGACTGGCCGAATGCTCGCGGCTCTTCGACGAGACTGGCGACGTCGCTCGCTGCCTGGCGCTTTATCCCGAGCTGAGCGAGGAGTTGACGACACGCCTGGACGTCATCGGGTCGCTGTCCGCGATGAAGCCGCCCGAGGCGCCATCTGCGTCGCAGTCGTCGAGCCGCCGGGTCCTGCTGTCATCGTTGGCCGCCGAAGGACAAAAGAGACGAGGAATCATGGGTGGATTGGCGATCGGACGTGTCGCGGGGGCTTTGGCGGTGCTGACGCTGCTTGCCGCAGGGGCCATGGGTGCTGGCGCCGCCAGCGGCGGCGTCAATAGTCCGGGACTCGTTAACGACGTGCTCAGCGCCGTTGGCATCACGGAACATGCCGAAAATCACGGCTCTGACGTAAGCGAGAGCGTCCAGGAGGCAATCGAGGCTACGGAGCCAGGCCCGGAGCGCGGTATCGCCGTTAGCGAGGCCGCCTGCGAGGCAGCACACGATCGGTCGACGCTGCCGGCGGGCGCTCAGAACGCTCCCGGGCAGGAGGATCGTGAGCCCAAGGACTGCGCCCACCCTAACGCCGACGGCACTCCTGGAGCCGGCGAAGGCGCCGGCAAGCCGGAGTCGGCCGGCAAGCCGGAAGCGACCGGCAAGCCCGAGTCAACCGGCAAGCCGGAGTCGGCCGGCGTTCCGGCCTGCCCACCTGCCAGGGCTGCACAGGGTGCGTGCTAGGTCTTAGGGGGCGACTTGGGGGCGTTAACGATTTGCGTTGTAATCGATGCAGCCGTAGCTGGAGCGGGTGCTGCGGCACCGGGAGCGGCTGAAGGCGTAAGCAGATTGCCGTCGCGTGCTCACATCTATGCCGAAATCAGCCCACGCTGATATGGGGATCTCCCTTCGAGTCTGATAAAGCAACCCTCGATCTGCCCTTCTCCAGAAGGGTTCGCTTCACGCGGTAAACGGTGCCGCTTCAGCCGCAGCGTGGACAGCCAGATCAACGCCTCGCCGGAGCTTGAAGTGGCTTTGGCCGAAGAGGAATCAGGGTCCGCGCTCTCAAGGCCTGCCACCGCGCACTATCAGATCACACGGCGTCGGCGCGAGCGTCAGGTTCGTAGACCCCTTTGAGTGCGAGCCATGCGCCGGTAACGAGCAGCCAAACGCCACCGAGCACGATGCTCGCAACGAGGGTCCACCAGAACACCGACTCGCTGAACAAAGCGCCGACGAAGGCGACTACGAGGAGAAGACCACCGAGGGCGCCGATGCCGCCCACCCAGCGCGGCACGGCGCCCTTCCAGATCACGAGCGCGCCAAAGACTACGACGCTGCCCATCAAAAGCAGGATCGACAGGAATCCGAAGCTCTCGTGCATTTTCGCAACGTGGTGCGCTGAAGCCCAGACACCGTCATTCACTACAGACCCGCGCGCCGTCCACTCGTCGGCGATATCGACCAGGGCGAGGCCAGCGGTCACGGCAGCGACCATCAGAAGACTGGCTGCGACAAGCGCAGAAGCGCCAATTGCGGCAACGAGTGGCTGGTAAGGTCTGAACGTCCAGTAAAGGGCCGCAGCAGCAAAAACGGCGGCCAGGCTGAGCAGGCCACCGATGGCGAGGCCGACGCCGCGCGAATCACTTTCGCGCGCGAACTTGGGAAAGTCATCCCGGAAGTACTCGCCCGTACCAATGCCGAAGTCGGCGACCATCATCCCGATTGCCGAGCCGACGATCACAAGCAAGGCTACGCCACTGGCCCTGACGGCGACACTCTTTGATACCATCTTGGGCTCTCCTTCTAGGCCGAAGCGCCAGAAAATGTCGGCCGCCACGCCACGCGCAGCGCGACCGAGTGCCTCGAGGCCAATCAATGCCGGGCTGGCTCCCTGCTCAGTTCGATCGGCAAAGTGCTCCCAGAGATCAGAATGAATTTGCTCTCGACGACGGTCTCGGCTCGCGCCGACCAGCCCAAGCGTGTAGAACCGCACCCACCAGAGAACGAGATTCCAAGCGATTCCTGGTGTCGCCGAACGGATCGCTGCCCTCATGCTGACGCCGCGCCCTTCCGAAGTGCCGCGTTCTGGGCTCGCTCCGGCTGATTCGCAGATACGTGAGCTTGCGCCCCCTGCGCCGTCAGCTTGTAAAGGCGGCGCCGCGGCCGGTGCTCAGCGGCGGCCACCTCGGCCTCTTCCTGTCTGCTTTCGAGGAGTTGTAGTCCCTCTAGCCGATCAAGCGCACGGTAGAGAGTCCCTTGCGCTGCCAGCCGGCGAGCCGCCTCTCGATCACGGATTTCCTTTGCGATGGCATATCCATGGAACTCAGTCTGGCCGCCGCGAGCGAGATCGAGGCCAGCACCGAGGATCGATAGCTCGAGTGGAAGTAGAGTCCCCGGTTTTCGTCGCATGACCTGACTATACGCATATACATGCGCTTGTCAAGATCGGTGAGGCAAGCGAGATGAAGATGCAGCCGTCGCTAGAGCGCGCTCTGCGGCACCGTGAACAATCTGAGGGCGTAGGGGCGAACACCGTTTGACAGGCTCCCATCCCAGCGAAATAATCGCGGCACCATGACCGGCGGCGCACCTCCGACGGCCGCCAATCACTACAGCGAAGGGAGTTTTCTATGTCGGATCCGGCCACCGTAGCACGAGAGTACCTAGAGGCCTTTAACCGCCGAGACTGGGCCCGGTTCAAGGAGTCGTTTGCCCCGGAATACTCATACACCGGTAGTGACGGTGAGAAGCAGCAGGGGCCAGAGGCTGGTCTTGCCGTAGGCCAGATGTTTGCTGCGGCGATCTCCGATGCAAAGCTCGACATCGACCGGATTCATGTTGCCGGCGACACCGCCATTGTCGAGTTCCATGGCGGCGGCACGCATGACGGCGAACTCATGGGCATAACGGCCACTGGACGCAAGGTCTCCATGTACGTTTGCACGGTGCTAGAGATTAAAGACGGAAAGATCACCGCCGAGCGGGAGTACATGGACATGGGGCATCTCATGCAGCAGCTTGGCGTGAAATAGCGAGACTGCCCCGCGCCCGCAACTTTAAAGAATCCCTCGTAGAGGCACAGCAGTCGCCGGAGCGGGCGCTGCGGCACCGAGAGCTGCTGAAGGCGTCGACGACAGGTAGGATTTTCAATCCTCCAGGACGGCATCCAAGGCAGGATGCCGCACCTCTTCGATCGCCACGATTGTCATGAGGGCAACCGGCTTTGCACATTTATGCCCGAAACGGCAGCACTTGCTCAGAAGGGCCGTGGAGCAGGTCTTTTCCTCAGTCTGAGCAGCGTTGTAGGCGTGCCAGTCCTGGCGGTAGGTGACACGCCTCACAGTTACACTCTCGGTCTCCGTAACCGTGCGTCAGCGTCGATTTCGCGCTGAATGACGTACTCGACGGCGAAGATGTGCTTGCACCTGACTCCGCGAGTGGTGTGGTCGGGGCAGGTGCAGGAGTCAGCGGTAACGGTATATTTGTCATTCGCGTCTCGCTGCGAAGGAACGATCCAACCGCCCTGGGTCTTGTGAATACGCCGAGTTGCGGCAATTTCGAGGCCACGGATACGCCGAGCGTCGATCGGGGCCTGCTGATCGGTGGTAGCCTGTGCGATAATTTCTGTAGACACGGAGCTTATCCCTTCGTTGTCTCAAGGGAAGGGGCTGTTCCAGCAGCGCTCGATGTAGTAGAAGGTCGCGAGCACGGCGATACGGCGGTCCCAGACGAGCTCCGAGGCTGCGAGCTTTAGCAGCACGTCCTTGGGCTTGTCCTCCGGTAGGCGCCGACGATGTGCGTCGCTGAAGCGTCGACTAGGTCCCAGTTGTTCACGTAGGCACTATTGGCCAGGTAGAGATACGCTCTCGCGTCGACGCGTCCCAAGCATGTTTTTTTACTCTGGCCTGACGGAAACCCGAAGCGAATTCGGTTGACCAGGCCATTGGAGGAGAGTCGTCGCTCATGAAGAAATTTGTGGTTATCTACTACGCTCCGGCGTCTGCAATCGAGCAAATGGCACACGCAAGCCCCGAAGAGCATCAAAAGGGCATGGAGCCATGGATGGCGTGGATGGCGCGATGTGGCAGTGCCCTGGTTGACCCGGGTGCGCCCCTAATGGATGGACAAAGGCTGACGACGTCTGGCACGTCCGCAAGTGAGAGTCAGGTGGCCGGCTACTCAGTCTTGCAGGCCGAGGACATGGGAGCGGCGAGAGCCCTTCTCGAAGGTCACCCCCACCTGGAGTGGGCTCCCGGTTGCGCGCTGGAAGTCTTCGAAGCGACACCTATGGAGATGTAAGGACCAAGCCAGCTACGCCCTGAGGCCGTCGATCACCTCGACTTCACCATCCGCGAGTTCCCCGAGAGGAAGATGCAGCCGTCGCTGGAGCGGGCTCCGCCGCACCGGGAGCTGCTGAAGGCTTAAGGCCGAACCCCTAGTTCCAGGCCCTCAGGAGGATAGGAAGGATCCTCATCCTTGCTATCCCCTGGCCTAGGCTCCGTGTTCTCGCCTCCAGGGTGAATCCCTGAAGCCTTCGAGGACGAAAACGCAGTGGCCTCACGCCCGGACGGTCCTACCTTCGTGGCGCCGCGTTAAGACGGGCGCACCGTGACGCCAACTTTGTGCCATCCGGTCGCCCCCGAGGGCGCAGGATCGGCGACGGCGGCTGTCTGAGTCTTGCCGGTGCCGTCGGTTGCGCGCACGGTGAGCTCGTAATCGCCGGGCCGCGCGTCCCACTCGACGACCCATTGCCGCCACGTGCTCTGCGAAAGCGGGTCCCCCAAGCGCGCGGTCATCCACGGCCCGTCGTCGGTGCCAGCGGGGATCACGCGCACCTCGACCTTGCTGATGCTGCGTATGCCGCCCCACGCGACGCCCGCGATGGGCGTGCGCCCGGCGGGCAGTGTGTTGCCTTCGGAGGGGACGTCGATGCGCGACGCGGTCTTGATCGGCCCCTGCTTCGACCAGCCTCGACGGATCCAGAAGGCATCGAAGGCCTCCCAAGTCGTCAGTTCGATTTCGGCGAGCCACTTCGTCGCTGAAACGTATCCATAGAGGCCAGGAACGAGGAGCCGCGCCGGGAAGCCGTGTTCGAGTGGTAGCGGCTCGCCATTCATGCCGAGCGCCACCATCGACGTGCGTCCGTCGAGCGCGACCTCGGTTGGGAAGCCGACGGTGAAGCCGTCCACGGACCGCCCAATGATCTGCGTCGCGCCGGCCTTCACGCCGGCGCGCTCGAGCAACCCGGCCAGAGGAATGCCGAGCCAGCGCGCGTTGCCCACGAGCTTGTCACCGACCTCGTTTGACACGCACGTGAGGGTTACGTCGGCCTCCTGCGCCGGCATAGCCGCGAGCTGCGCGTACGTGAGGACCTGGGGTCGCTCGACCATGCCGGTGATGCGCAGCCGCCACTTCTGAACGTCGACGCGCGGGACGGACAGCGCAGTGTCGATGCGGTAGAAGTCCCGATTTGGCGTAATCAGCGGCGAGATGCCCACCGCGTCGAGCGCTGCCGATGGCGGGACCACCGGCAGGGGCTGTAGCGCCGCCGGCAACGCCAGGGACTGACGCTCCGCGGCAACATCGAGCACGGCGTATCGGTCGAGCAGGCGCGTGCCGCCGGCGGCGGCCACGGACGCTGCCGCCGAAGCAGCGGCGAATCCGAGGAACGCGCGCCGGCTCGGCGTACGGGTTCGCGGGTCGCCGACTTGCACCGCGGGGCCACGGCCGGATGCTGCCCCATTGGCGTTCTGCGGATCGCCGGCGCCGTATAGCAGGACGCGCAGGCTCAATAAGCCGGCGCCGGCGGCGACGCCAGTCACGCCTGCGGCAGCGATCGGCAGCGTCTGGTCCGCCCATACTGCCAAAGCACACACTGCCCACCACAGCGCGAAGCCGTACATCATCGCCTCGGGGCGACGTCGCGCCAGGCTGCCGACGACCGCTCCGAACACGAGGGTGATCCCAACAATCGTCCCGAGCAGCACAGCCTTATCGTTCGTCCCGAACGTGCTCGTTGCGAAATGCACGACGGCCGGCGGGGATAGGCGAATCACGCTGTCACCCACGGCAACGCGCGGTGACACGACCTTGACCAGCGCTGCTACGAGCTCTGCGAGGCTCGTCGTGAGCGCGAACGCCAGCACTCCGCTCAGGGCATCAAGGGGTCGCAATCGCGACATCGGTCTGCTCCAGTCTCCATGTTGCCCGGCTCGAGTGGGATCCGGCGAAAACCCGGTCTGCGGTTAGACCCAGCGTCGAGGAATGCGCTGTGGAAGCGCACCCAAGGTCTGTGCTGGGCTCTCGGCCGAGGACGTACTCTGCCGTCATAGGCTCGGCGTAGTGTGAGCGGTTCCTGACTCACCGCGGCTCACGCGTAACCTGGATCAGGTGAAAGCAGGACAAAGTGAACCTTCTGTAGAGGGGGCCACGCGGGTTGCGTGGCCCCCTCCTAACATGGACGCGTCTGCACTCAGAACGTATCCGGGAAGTCCGGGAAGTCCTCGGACAGCAGTGTGTTGCCGGGTGCCTCTGCACCCTCTTCCGAGATGATCGGGCAGAGCACTACGACACCCGGAGTTTCGATCGTCACAAGCCCGGCCGCTTGCGCGCCCAGAATGTCCTCGGCGTCATCGAAGAGCACGCCTTCCGCGCCGAAGTGCTCGGACACGTACGGCGAAGCCAGAATGTCGTCGAGGTCGTGGCCAGCCGCCGTATGTACGACGTTCACGTTCCAGTGCGGCGAGTACCCGGCTTCGCCCGGGATGAACTCGGCGACATTCCCCTGAAAGGCGCGATCTCCGCCAATCAGGTAAAGGTCGTTGTTGCCCCGTTGCATAACGCCCTCCTCAACGCCTCGCAGGATGTAGTAAATCTCCTCTTCCTCGTACCACCCGTTGGCGGTGACGGCGCCCGCCGCTGCCGATCCGGTCGTGAGCATCGAGAAAGCAACCACGGTCAGCGCCACTAAGCCAAGCCCGAAAAGTCTGCTCTGCCGACCCATCTCGTGCCTCCAACTCCCTTGAATATGAACAGATCATCGTCAGTAAACACTGCCCCATGCCAAAGCTACATTCACGCCTCCCATCGCGGCGCTGGCGACAGGTCGGTCAGCACCTGTCGTCACGCCCTGCTCACTGCCTCACGTCACCTCAACGACCGGGCAGTTGACGACGATGTCAGTCGCGGTCACCTCGTGTCCGGAGGACCGAACATCCGTCGCCGCCTTGATCGAGTTAGGCTCGTAGTCAGCCGGGACGGTGACCAGATTTACTCGCCAGAAGGCGCTGTAGCCTGCGTCCTCGGGGATCGAGTCGATGATGTTCATCTGACCTTCGACGAACCGGGGGGCCCCCGCCGCGTCCATGCCGGTGATGAAGGCGAAGATCGGGATCGCGACCGCTGAATTAGGGCCGAAGTCCGGGTAGAAGACCGCCTCGTCCCTGTACCAGCCCTGGACCAAGGGCTCGCCGCCCTCCAGCTCTGTCCCTTCCGAAATGATCGGGCAATTGACAAAGATGGCGGTCATGGTCATCTCGAAGCCGGAGGAGGTGACGTCTGCGGCGGACTTCATGCTGTCCGGCGCGTAGCCGTCCGGCACCGTCACCATTACCACCTGCCAGAGATCGCTGTAGCCGGCGTCACCAGGCCGGACGTCCACGATGTTGTGCTGGCCCGCGACGAACTGGGGGTTGCCCTCGGCGTCCGTGCCGGCGATGAAGGCGAAGATCGGTGCGACGGCGACCGAGCTGCCCTGAGTGAGCTTCGTGTTGTCGCCGAAGTCGTAGTACCTGACCTGGCGATCGCGGTACCAGCCCGAGACGAGCCTGAGGACGCTACCGCTGTCGCCGCTGGTGGCGGCGGGCGCTTGGGTGGGGGTCGGCGTAGCGGCGGCGTCATCACCGTTGTCGTCCTTATCATCCTCGCTGCAGCCGATTAGCAGCGCGGTCGCCAAACCGGCGCCACCGAACAGGCCGAAGCGCAGGACGCTGCGGCGGGAGAACGTACGTGGGTCTTGCAAAACATCCCTCCGATTCGCTGATAGTCTGAATCGAAGATAGGAGGCAGACCTTAAGCAGGCCTTACGGCGGTTACACTTCGCTTACGAAGCAAAGGTCAGCTTCACTTCGCTGCCGAGTTGCTGACGCACCACGGCGCTTTCGAAAAGCAGTCACGACGGTGCGCGTAACCCTGTGGATCTGAACGATCAGAGTGGCGAGTAGGCCGCCCATGGGGGTCCGTCTAGATTCAGACGGAATACTGGGGCCCACAGCATTTCACTCACTCAGCCGAATATGCAGCGACCTCAATGACGCCTGTGTTGTCACCAGACGACGAAACGACTTCAGATCTAAGTGTCCGCGTGGTAGTCGATATGGGTGAACCGCCCCGGGTTTGATGGAGACTCTTATCGTTGAGTCCCGGCAGCGGCCGGGAGGGGTGCAGCCTGCCAGGACGCCTCGTACTCCGCCGGCGGGACGTAGTCCAGGGCGCCGAACAGCCTGCGGTTGTTGAACCGTCCACCCCTGCCAGCGTCGCCAGCTCGAGGCCTCACAGCCCGCCGGGGGCCACGGCGGTAGACCAGCGTGGCGCTTCGGAATGACCAGCACGTGGCCGAGGCCGAACATGCGTGGGTTGACGAAGGCGTACGTCTCGCCGTCGTCGACGACGACGGCGGTCTCGACCTCGCCGGCGATGTTACGGCAGAAGGGGCAGCGCTCGTTGGTCGGCAGCTCAAAGGGCAAGCGACTTCTCCTGGCTCGCTAGATTCGGTTGTGGGTCAAAGTACGCTTGTCCCTGCCCATCAGCAAGGCTATACTGCCGCCAGTCCATGAATAAAATGCTCAAGTAGGTAAGCATATGAAAGTTACCTGTACACAGGAGGCGCTGGCGCGCGGCCTCGGCATCGTCGGCCGGGCGGTGGCGACGCGTAGCCCGCTGCCGATCACGGCGAACGTCCTGATCGCGACGGAGGCGGGCCGGCTGAAGCTGGCGGCGACGAACCTCGAGATCACGATGAGCTGCTGGATCGACGCCGAGATCGAGGAAGAAGGCGCGATCACCGTCCCGGCGCGCCTCCTCAGCGATTTCGTGAACACGCTCCCCAACGATCGCATCTCGCTGACCCTGGCGCCACGCGCCCGTCAGCTGCGCCTCGTCTGCGCCCGGAACGAGGCGTCGATCGGCGGCCTCGATGCCGAGGACTTTCCGCCGACGCCGGAGGTAACGGGCGGCGTCAAGGTAGAGCTCGACCCGAAGGGCTTGCGCCAGGCGATCAGCCAGACGGTCTTCGCGGCGGCGACGGACGATTCGCGGCCTGTGCTCACCGGCGTCCACACGCAGCTCGAGGACTCGCTCCTCTCGCTCGCCGCCTCGGATGGCTTCCGGCTCTCCGTCTTCAATCTGCCGCTGGCGGAAGCGGTAGGGGAGAAGACGGAGATCGTCGTGCCGGCGCGAGCGTTGTCGGAGCTGAACCGTCTTCTCGGCGAGGAGGAGGAGCCGGTGACGATGCAGACGAACGCCGCGAAGACGCAGATGCTCTTCCGCCTCCAGAGCACCGAGATGGTGGCCCAGCTCATCCAGGGCACCTTCCCGAACTTCAGCCAGCTGATACCGGCGAGCTCCACGGGCAAGGCGATCGTCGATGTCGGCGACTTCCTGCGGGAGACGCGGATCGCCTCGGTCTTCGCGCGCGATGGCTCCGGTATCGTCCGCCTCGTGGTGACGGCGGGCGAAGGGACCACGCCGGGGAAGGTGGTCGTTTCGGCCAAGGCCGAGGAGGTCGGCGACAACGAGGGCGAGGTCGACGCGGCGGTGGAGGGCGATGGCGTGAAGATCGCCTTCAACGGCAAGTACCTCCAGGACGTCCTCCAGGCGCTCGAAGGGGGCCAGCTAGCGCTGGAGACGAGCGGCCCGTCGAGCCAGGGCGTATTTCGTCCGGTAGGCAGCGAGAACTACATCCACGTCATCATGCCGATGTTCGTCCAGTGGTGACAAACTTGGGCACTTCGGCGGGCAGGACTCCCCTGATAGTCGCCCCTTCTCGGGTCGCGACGACGCTGATCTGCAGCACTTCTAGGACCTGAGCGCACGGCTACGCCTTCAGCAGCTCCCGATGCCGCAGCGCCGGCTCGAGCGACGGCTGCATCTTCATCTCGCGGCGCAATCGCTAGCGGTCAGCGAGACCTGCCGAACCCGTTGCTGGGGGCGTGATCGCTGAAGGCTGAGGCGTTAGCGTTTCGAAATCGATTGCCAGCAGGCCCGGCACCGCAGGGCCTGGGGCGAGACCAAAGAACACAAGACCCTCGAAGTTCGTGACGTAGAGCGTCTCGAAGTCCGGGCTGAAGCGTGGCGTCGCTGGGAAGCGGAAGAGCGAACCGGACGCTACCACGTCGACCTTC
>Ga0326597_10005848_pt1 | contig 16980 bp, 17 predicted proteins | sample RVTome_12_FD_203789 | JGI IMG/M metagenome (GOLD analysis project Ga0326597, IMG submission 203789) | Soil microbial communities from uranium-contaminated site in the Upper Colorado River Basin, Wyoming, United States - RVT100D185 | ecosystem: Environmental > Terrestrial > Soil > Contaminated >...
TCCAGCACATCGCCAGACTTATATTTGCGCGCTAATGTCTCGTCCCGGGTGGCGTAGAACATCTGCCCGCTGAGCTTCGGGTGGATAACGGTTTCGCCGTTCCAGGCCAACACAAGACCAGCGCCGCCACCTCCGTCAGCAATCCAATACTGCCGGTTTTCCTCAAAGACCGCGACGTAGCTCCCCTCGTCGTAGTGTTGACCGGCAATGGATTTCGCGTACTCCTGGGCCGACGCAGATCGGTCAGTGTACGCACTGGATGGGCTTCCAGGCGATCGCTGAAACGAGCCGTCTTGGAAGATGATCGCGAACGTGTCTCCCGATGCGGGGTATCCCGTGCCATCGTCCACCGTCTTCGCGATCCAGATCTGGCGAGGCAAGTCCGTCGCCAAGTCGCGGCGGGCCATCTGGTCAATCACCGCACGCATCGAGGATTTTTCTCGCTCGATCGCCTGCAGTCGCTGCTCAATCGATACCGGGATGGCGCCGCCGCTCATGTGATCAGATCCTCAATGGGTCGAGGTCGGCGTAAGCGGTAAAGATCGACATGCTGGCAGGTGCTGCGTGTGCGTATGACGACCTAGGCAGCTCGAGTGCGATCTGGGTGACTACGGTCCCGATGTCCTGGTCATCCGTGTCTGTCCGGGATACGCTGACAATCAGATCGCCGATCGATAACTCGTTGAAAATCTTCAGCGTCTGGAGCTGGAATATCCGCCGCTCTCGCCCGTACCACTGATACGCCACTCGCGCCAGGTTAGTCAGTGCGTCACGGTCATCGTTGACCCATTGAGGCGATGGAGACTTGATTAACGCACCTGTCACCGGATTGACACCAAGGACCGTACCGTCTGGCATGTAGTCCAGGCGGTAAGCCCTTCCAGCCTGGATTCGCAGCACACGTACGCCATCGATATCGCTTGCCAGGTCCTGCGCGTCTGGCCACACACCGATCGCGTGCCTGTCCTCCTCGACGGACATCGTTGCCACAATGTCTTGCCACTCGAAGCTGCCGAGTTCCCTGTCCTCGGCCAATGGGGCAAAATCAGCAGACGCGATCACGTGCTGTGGTTGACCTCCAACGCGCACGTAAAACGCTGGCTCTCGGTTCCGAGTGTTCACCCGAACGCTGGCCGACCAGCGCTGATTGGCATCCGTGTCAGTCGTCGGAATATCCGCCTGCATCCCAGCCTTTTCAATTGGAACGAAATGTCCTGGAGCGTCAGGCTTTTCGATCAGTACGATTGGCGCCAACTCCTCGTCGACACCAGTTCCAAGGGGCGTGCTCTGACCGGTTGAGTAGTCGATGTTGGCCCGTAGCGGCAGGGTCGGCTCGAATGCAATCGATGGGCTGTATGGTATGTAACCTGTATCAAAAGAGTCTGGGGCATCACTCTTTGCCGAATACAGAAACACCGGGTTTGTAGTGCCGCCTTCACCGTCTCCAGCTTCGAAATCCCAGTCGTGCGGGACACGGAACTTACTGTACACGTCGACAACAGCATCCGTCGCACGAGCTTCTGCGTTACGTCGGCGCCGCTCGTCTACCTCGGCAGCATCTGGGTAGGCAGGATCTGTGCTTGCCGCCAGAGCGTAGTCCGACTCCTGGTTGCTGTCCCAGCCTGCGATCATCGTGCTATCGGCACTGGAGATGGTAAATACAGACCGCCTCCGGGCACCCTCGACGATCACTTGATCGTACATGCCAGTCCCGTCGAAGGTCATCGCGACGGCGCCGTCCGATGAGTCATGTACGTCGAGGTGAAACGTGCTTGTATTGCGATGGATCTTATTGCCGCCGGTCAAGAAAATATCGGTATCGCTGAACGTAAACGGAATCAGCTTTAGGCCGTTTGGATCGCGGGTCGTGTCAACCTCCAGCGTCCACCCCATCAGGCGCTGACGCGATATTAGCGCGTTTAAGATTTGTCCGGGAGTGCGCCCGTGTAGTTCAATCTCCGGGCGATCCCAGTCCGGGAGTTCTGCCTTGCTCTCGTCAACAATTATCGAGCCACCGGCACGGGCAACGTCTCCGTTGAAATCGAAACCAAATTGCTGTTCGAAAATCGCCAATCCCGACCGTTTCGGTGCGTGAAACTTTGCTACGTAGAGTACGATATCCCGCGTCGTCCAGTGTTCTGCATCGGCAGCCTCAGAAAATCGCTCCCCCAACGCCGCATACTTATTTGGCTTTCCGTCCCGGTTGCAGACGCCTCCATATTCCGCCCACTCCAAGTGGCCGCTAAGTAGGCTGTGAAATGGTGCGTGCCTGATCGGGTACCGATACAGCAGTCCCTCCATCCCGTACGCGATCAGTGCTTGTTCGCCGGTGGCGACCGTGACCTTGCCGCCGACGTGATCCGCGGTCTGGTCGATGAATCCATACCAATCCTTGGGGTGCGTGGCATTGGGGATCGTCAAACTTCTTGCGGACACGCGGATCTTGACCCACCAACGGTTGAGCGACTTCCTCGCCAACTGCTGAAACGCTGTCAGCCCTGCCAGTTTGCCAACCCCGTATCTCCAATACAGTTGGGCGGTACCGACCTGTGGAGAGGCCGACCAGGCAATCCGGTCAACTGAAAGGCCAATCTGCTCTACCCACTCGTCATTCCAATGTTGCTTGACAAAGACGGTGGTCGTAACCGGGTACGGCTCCGCGTTGACCTCCGTTGATAAGTCCAGCGTAGTGGTCATCGGTATTTTTACGTCCCGAACCAGAGGGCAACGTCGATCACGTCTCCTGACGTACCAGCAATATTGATGCGTAGATCAGCCGCCGCGACGGCCGACTTTGCGGTGGCCACCCCGGTGATGATGGCGCCGAGGGTTTCCCCGGGGACGAACACGTGCAGACCTGACGCGCCGAAAAGGTCGTATCCGTTGGTCCCGTCCGGTCCCACGGTCACGTTACCCGCATTGCCGATTGCTGCCTTGAACTGGTAGGCGACCAGTTTCTTGCCCGTCATGTCAGCCGTTCGCCCGACTCCGATGTCGACAGCAGACAGGTCGATCACGGTTGGTGACCCACCGATCGTCACCTCTATGATCGCTGGGGTCTTTTCCAACGCCGGGGTGGAGGTGCTGTTGAGCGTGTCCGTCGTGTTGAATCCGCTCGACCGTAGCGTCCTGTCCCCACTACCGCTCGCGCCGGGGAAGTCTGCTGCGTCCAGGACCTCCTGCGAGTTCATCGCCAAGCTGACTACCAGGGTATTTGTGCTCATGATTGTCCGTCCCTAAATACTGGCAGCACGTCCCAAGCGCACGTCAGCAGCGTGTAGCCGCCGAACAGGCCGCCCACGGCCGCCAGATGGTTTCGTATCCTCAGTTTCTCGACGTTCAGTATCAGGTAGTCCACATAGGTCCAACTCACCCCGTTGACCTCGATCCGCACAAGTCTGCTGGTCTCATCGACGTACATCCGATATAGCAATGTCGCGGCACCCTCGTTCAGCGTGTCCACAACCGTCACCAGCCGTTGTGGATCGGCTCGCGTCCCGGTCTTCCACACGGCTGTCCCGTCCACGCCAGCGCGGGTCTCCAGGGAATGCCTCTGCCGCGGCAGCTGAAGTTCGCCGTCGATGCGGATAAAACCAAAGTTGCCAATGAGGTTTGCCATCAGTTCTCTGCGTGCCTCGTCGGTTGGGCGTTGGCCGCGCCAGTGATTACCGAGCCCTGGCCCTGTCTGACGTCCTGCCGCAACTGCCGCAGCTCGTCTATCAGCGTGCGAAGTGCATCAACCTGTGGTTTCTCTTGTGGAGTTATCCCATCCGCCTCCAATGCACCGAGGCGGTTCTGGAGATATCCTGACGCGATCCCAGGAGCCTCCTCTGGCGAAGCAAACCCGGACCGTAGGGAATAGCCCCAGCCCTCCAGTAATGACACGCCGTGTTGCAGGATGTTGGTTGAGGACGCATTCATTCCACGCCGCAGCAATTCCCCAGCCGCTGCCCTGGCACCGCCGCCTGGCGCGTCGACCTGCTGTGTCTCGGTCGCAGCCACACCACGACGCATCCTCTCCGACAGTTGCAGCGATGGGGTGGCCCCCTCGATGGCTCCAATACGGGCCTCGTACGGTGCCGCGTCAAAGTTCAACTGCGGTTCTACTTCCCGTAAAGTGCGAGATACATCAGAGGTCGGATCCAGCAGGTCCCGCACAACGGTTCGCAGTTTGGCCGGCAGTCGCCCCTTCAGCCCTCCATCCTCGATAAACTTCTTGCCCAACGCGGGGTCCTGTTGCAGCACACCCAGCCGGCCGAACAGTGACCCAGGGTCATCCTTGCGGTCGCGGAAATGCTGGCCTAATATATCCATGAAGGATATGGATGCTGTACTCGATACCGCGCCTTCGGTCTCGCCGAACTTTGTGAAGGTCGTAAACAGTGCCGCGGACTCACGGGCCGCACGGATCGGATCGGCCTTATCCTGGATCGTACCGGCGAAAATTGTCGGCGCGATGTTTTCCGCGAACAGCGCAGGGTCCGCAATGGACGAGATACCAATACCGGATTGAATGAATCCGAGGGCCTGCTTGGGATCTTTCACTCCGCTGGCGGCCATGACCTGCAGCACCGCCTGAGTGTAGGTCGTCAGCGCTTCTGGGCGATCCGGAACCAGTTTCGCCGCCGCACCCATGGCGCTTATCGCCTGCGGGTTGGTAATGTCGCCTGCCTTTGACGACACGGCAAAACTGGCCGCCTCGGTGAGTGCGACTCGGTCGACACCCGTTTCTTTCTGGATCTCCGCGATCTGCCTGGTTGCCGCAGCGATGTCCGGGCCCATGTTGCGGATCAGTTCAGCCTGGGCCTTGGCAAGCCGTTCATGGAGTGACAGGTTGTCCTGCTCGACTTCCCGCTGACGTTCCATCGCCTGCGTGACGCCGGAAATTGCCGCCTGAAGCGAGATATAAGACGCCGCCAAAGCGACGACCTGACTCCCAGCACTGACGGCCACCTGCGAGAACGTCGACATCTGCCGCTCGCCAGCCTTTGCACCCTTCTCGGATTCATCCGTCAGCCGCTGAAGCTTTTCTTCCAGTTGCGCGTACCCGCGGTTGACCTTGTCCAGTTCGGCCGTCAGCTTCGAAGCATCGCCAACAAAGGATTGCTTAATTGCCACTTGTGCTCGGCCTCGCGGTCAGATTGATGCACCATCTCGCACGCAATCAGTTCACCCCAACTGGGCTTGTGTTTGATCCAACCTCTGTACCATTGGTAGAATCGCCGGAACCTAGCAGTTCTCGGCCACTCTCCAACAAGTCTTTTTTTTTGACCTCCACGGCAAACTGAATGTCTGCAATCGAGAGGCAAACCGCGTCGAGGATGTCCGTCGCCATGATCGAGCAACCCAGTTCCTGCGCGAGGTTGACCTCGTCCTGCCATACTCGGTAGTTGGTGTTCAGCGCCGTTAGGGCCGCCATAATCCGCCAACTTCGGTCTCTGGCCGGCGTATCCTCCTCGCCAGCACACCACGCTACGATCTCGTTCGCCAGTTCCCACAGGCCCTCGTATTGCTTGCGTAGCTTTGTCGTCGGCTTGCCAGCTACGAACATCACGTCTTGTGGCAGCGTAACCCGGCTGTCGTCTTCACTCCGGGCGATCGGCACCAGCCATGGCGGGCCATCATCTGCCGAGATGTTGTACCCGAGGAAAACCTTGCGGCGCTGCACGTCAATCGGCAGGATTGGCTCGTCCGCCATGGTCCCCAGCCAGTATTCCTTGTTCTCCGATTCTCGCCACGCCTGTTTTTCTTGGCGGTAGCAGCAGTCGGCAGTTTCACCATCTGCTCGCCGCGGGGTGATCAACAGACCGTCCATGCCGCCTGGACCCTTTTGGACACCAGTCAGCGTTGCGTCTCGGGGCACCTTGGCTACGTCACGTAGCACACGCGACAGACCCAATCGTTCGAATTCTCGGCGGAGAACGTTATTGTCTTCGCCAACGATCGATGCTACTGACCAGCCCGGTACAAAATACTGAATTACTGCCATCAGGTGATTGCCGCCGTGGTGTCGTAGGTGTATGCGTACGCTGCAGCGCTTGCCTTCTGGACTTGGATGAACAGGTCAACCATGCCGCGGTTGTCCGATTGCCTTGCTTTGACTGTACCGGCCGTGGCGCTGAACTTAATATGCACCTCGGTCGCGTCCGCTTCACACAGATCGGACTTCTTCAGCTTCCGTAGGTACCATGACAGACTCGTGATCGCAGTGCCTCGCGTGCCGAATGTACGCATCAGCGACGAGTCGCGTACCCGGGCCATGATGGTCGGGTTGTATGCTGCGATCCCCAGGTAGGTTGGGAATGGGATGCCCTTGTCGAATATTACTTCCGGCGAGATGCCGTTATTCATCGTCCACCCCTGCAGGCCGCCGACATCAGCGCCGTTGATCACCAGAGGTCCAAGCGTAAATAGGTGGTCGACCGTGACAGACTTGGCCAGCGCAGACTGAGTCTGTACAAGAGGGTCATTCGTTCCATCCCATCCGGCAGCCAACATGCACGAGATCTCGGCCACGGATCCCTGATTGGCTGTGATGCTGTCCCACCGTAGGAACCCACGAGTCATCCTCAGCCGCTCATGCTCTGCCGTGGCGTCAGCGGTGCGTAGTCCGTACGACTCACCCTTGCGTAGCCACAGGTCGCAGGTTGATCCGGTCCCATCGTGAGCGATGTAATACTTTCCCTTCAGGTGCGCGGCAATGGGGTCGGTCAGGTCAAGTATGGTCTTTACCTGCCTGGCGCCAAAGTTCACCGCAGGGGCAGAACTCAGCGACCCGGACCACATCGGCGCGACATCACCTGAGGACGCCTCAACCAGGTCCTGGAAGTTGTACATCGGAGACACGGACGTCAGTTGCGTAATGACGGATACAGCATCGGCGAAGTCGATGGCGTGCGGGTAGAATACTGTCGCGGTCATGGAATTACCGTCCTTTGATTTTCCGTTGTCGGCGTGGCGCCTTCTTCATCAACGTCTCGAGCGTCTTCTGCCCAGTGTCGTCCAAGTCTCGCAGTTCTTCGGGGATCACCTTAAGAACCTCGGGACCTATCGCTCGCGTGTTACCCTGCCTGGGACGCATCGAGACGTAAGTCGGTCCGTGAATGTTGATCGTGGCGCGGGTCGGGTAGGCGCGGATCGCATGCCTCTTGCTGAACAGCCTTTCGGCCAGCCCCGTGTAGACCAGATCGACCCGGCCACCCTTCTTGATCTTCGACCCTGCACGTTGGGCAGCGCGTTCCTTTCTGGCTTGATACTTCTTTGATCTGGGATGATAACCGTAGATGTCCCTGGCGCGGCGGGTGAAGTGACGTGGTAGCCACTTCGTTTGCCAACGATCACCGATTGCACGGTAGGTCGCGGTGAGGATCTGTCGTTGAACCGCCCGGCTGAACTGCAGGGAGTGCTCATCGTCGATCGTCACAGCGAAAGCAACTACCACGAGTCACTCTCCTATTCCAAACCGTACGGCCAAACCAAACTCCCAGATGTCGTTGTTCACCGAACGATGGTGAAGCGGCGTGCGTGTGTACGGCATGACCATCTCGATCGCCTGGAAGCCAAGGTTGACGTCGACCCCAGCGACCTGCTCGATGTCATCCAGGATCGACCCGACAAAATTGACAAAGTTCCGTTTGCTTTCCTTGTGGTGGATCGGGTCGTTATTCCCTTGGTGGATCGCGTTGTCGGTGATCAACACGCCCACCGAACCTGCCCACAGGTTGCCTTGGCTTCGGTTGGCCGTGAACGTGTCACGGGTGATTGTCAGCTCGTCCTCACGGAAGACCACCAGAGGACGCATCGACTTCAGCACCCCGTCGTCAGTCTGCTCATACCACGAGTAATCGTTAAAGATGTTCTCTTCTCGCAACTGCTCCGGAGTCTTTCCGGTAGCATCCTGTAGCGTTGGCGAACTGGAAAACAACTGCTCCAACGCGTCCTCGAATACCGACGGCCAACCAATTGGAATGATCACCGTGTCATCCCCTGTCCAAGCGTCCGCTCCCGCTCAAATACCAGACGCCAATGGGTTGCTCGCTCATAGGAAATCTCGCCGGTAAAGACGAATGGCTCCTGCCACGGGTCCGCCTCCACCGATCGCATCATCTTCATTCCAACCGCCGGCGTCCGGAACCAGCCTTTCGTGTTCTCTTCCTCGTCCTCCACGCGACTCACCAGTACCAGCAATCGCTCAACGACTCGTAGCGCACCGCTTTCAACAAACTCCCGGTCACGGTCCGAGTCGATGTGAACCGTGACAGGACAAGCGTCCCCAGCGACAGGGCTGCTAACGGGGTCTTCGTAGCTCGTGCCTGGATCAACCAAGTAAAACGTCACTTCCTCGGCGAAGAAATCCGAGTTCATGAACACGTCATTGATGACGCGCCGCAACATTTTCTTGTACGCGAACGCCACGCCACGCCCCACTAAAACAGGCTGATTGCATTCCGATCCACACAGACACGCTGCCGCCAGGGGAGGGTCCTGACGGCAACGTGCGCCGACCCACATCACGCTACCAACTTGTGTTCGACCTTTATGTCCTTGATTCCCAACGTGCCAAGCGTGGTGCCACTGGCCTTCAAGATCATGGCGTACAGCTGCAACCCATCCGTGTAGTTGCTCATATCGAACAGCGTGGAACTGCAGACTCTCTTCAGGTACCCATTGACATCGTCCATGTAGAAATGGACGTTGCCCTTGCCGCCCTTGGACGTTCCAGGGGGGGAGACGGTCTGTACGTCCCGCGAAAAGTCAATCGCGAACCGCCGTGGTGTCGCAGTGACCAGCGTCTGGCCAGTCGCCACGTCGTCATTGTCGTTAGTCCCGTCGTCCGTTTCGCAGACCACGGCGAACGAAGCCGCCAACTTAAAATAGGCGTTTGCCGCAACCGAGTCCGGGGCAGCGTTTTTGGCCGATGCCAAACCAAACACCACCGAGATCCCTGCCAGGCTCGCTGACGTGACCTGGGCGATGAACTCCGCCCGGATCAGGTTGTCGATGTCGTAACGCAAAATATCGCCCATCGAAAAAGTCAGAGTCTGTGCCTCGCCAGTCGCGTCCAACGCGAGGTTGTAGAATCCATCATCGGCCAGCGTGTGCGATGCCCCAGTGGCGCCCTCCTCCTCGACAATGAACGGGGCAGCACCGACCGTAGCCGGCAACGCCAGCCAGTCGGCCATTCTGAAATGGTCACAAGTTGCAATTTTTCCCATCGGAATACTCCCAAGTAAAGGTGTGTGGCGGCCCTCTTACAAACCGCCACGACAACGAAAATTCACTCTCCTGCCGAGCCAGCGATTAGCCGGAGAACTGGTTGACGCAGATGCCTCGCCACGATGCGGCCACCGCGGCAAACCGGCCTTCCAACGCCACGTAACGGGTTTTGCGGCCATTTTCAAACCACGTCTCCCGCTGACCGCCGGCGCCGTACCCACGCTGGAAGGAGTACACGATCGTCCTTCGCACCGCCGGGTCGGCCAGCGTGTACCAGTTGGTCGTGCTGTAGTCGACCAGGTCGTTCTCGATCACGACACGCATGGTGCCTCGCACAGTGTTGATTCCTGTGTCGGCGGCCGCCATCTTCTGCTCATACTGGACCAGCGGGGCCAGGGTCTGCAGCGCTGCCTCCTCCTGTCCGGGAGGAGCCAGCAGGATCCTGGCAGGCGTCTTGATCTTCTTCGCCGTGCCGACACCAGGCTGCATACGGTGAAGGGTCCGCATGATGGCCAGCGATGCACTCGACACCGCCGCGGAAGTTCCGCTGATGTTCCAGTGCCCGCTGGTTGTGCCATTGAACAACGCCACGTTGTCCGGAAGTACCGGATTGGTTCCAACCTGGGCCACGCAGAGCGTATTCAGCTTGGCCTCATGGGCGTAGGCCAGCGACTGCAGTTGGGTGTTGAACGCGTCCAGGTCATCGTTGGCCACCATTACAGGCGTCAACCCGACCTTGTTCGCGTACCGGTCCACCGCGATCCATTGCATCAGCTCTTCGCTCATCTTCAACTGCTTTGGATCCTCGTCATCCATGATCAGGTCGAGGTTGTCAAAGATTCCCGATGCAATGATGGTCCTCGGCTTAAAGTCCATCGCGTCCGCCATCCTGGCGCACCACTGCGTATACGTGGTTTCAGCCATGGTAAACCCGCTGTCCAGGATCTTGTTCGCCAAATTCGACAGCAGGTGTGGGAAGTCCCCGGGGCGATTGTATGACGGGTCCGCAGCGTATAAATCGCTGTGGAAGACCTGGCGATCCGCCCCGCCGAGTTGCAGGAACGCCAAAGCGTCCTGTTCTGGGTTGTGCGTCACTCGACCGCCAGAAAGCGAGACGCACCGGCGTCCAATCTCCAAAAATGACATCCCGGCCATGTCTCGGGCGTGCGGGGGTGCCTCGATCTGCAAACCACAACGCCGGCCCAGCACCGCGACTGCAGCGTCCACCGTCTTGTCCATCTCGGGCTCGGTGTTCTCGATCCGCCCCTGGACTGGCTTGTGATTGGCAATCCGATCCGCAATCCATTTGTCGGCAGCCGCTGCTGGCTCCAAACCATCGTCGACCGCCGATTGAATGGTGTTGGCGTCAATGCCCAGGATTTCGCCGCGGGCCTTGATGTCCGCAATACGGTTCCTCTCGGCCAATTTCACGGTGGCCTCGTCCATCTGCTTGGGCGTTTCCACCGGCTTGGGAACCTCGACCGGCTTCGGCACCGGCTCTTCCTTGCGGTCCCAGGCAAACAGGGCCGCAACGATTGCATCATCGCCATCGGGCACACTCTCTCCGCGTGCGCGAAATGACGCCTGCAGCACCGCCTGGCACTGCTCGTCAGACGCATCCGCCTCGACCAATCCTCGAGCGTGCAGTGCAGCCTTCACTTTCGTACTCATTTTGTTCTCCGATTCAGAATCTGCCGCACCGCGCGGCTGGCTAAACGTCACCACGATGGTGGCGGGCTCGACGGCCCGGGATCGCTCGGCGCCCATCAACTCGCCGAAGGATCTCACTCCGTCAATCATGCCCAGACTCGCGGCCCTGGCCGCCAAAAATACTGTCCCCTGCCCATATCGCTCCTCGACCTGCTCGACCGTGGTCCTCCGGTTTTCGGCCACGGCCTGCAAGAACTGCTCGTAGGGCTCCTCGATCCTGGCCTGCAGGACCTTCAGTGCGTTGGCGTCAAGCCGCTCGTAGGGATTTCCCACCGCCTTGTTTTTGCCGGCGCGGATGACGGTGAACCGGATCCCTGCATCCTCGGCCGCTTTGCTGATCTCTCGGTGGATCGCGTAGACCCCGATACTTCCGATCGTCGTAGATGGGGTAGCGTAGAACTCCTCGGCCGCACTGGCGACGTAATAGGCCGCGGATGCCGCCGATCCTCTGGCAATCGCCACAACCCGCTTGTTGCCACGCATTGACAGCACGGCGCGCCGCAACTCCTCCGTCCCCGTCACGACCCCACCCGGGCTGTCGACCTCCAGCACGACCGTACGGACGTCCTTGTTGGCCAGGGCTTTTGCCAGCTTGCCCTCCAGTTGCTGCGTGCTTGTGCCGCCGGAAAACGACATCAGCATGTTCATCCGCGGCGCCATCGTGCCAAACAGTCGCATGTGCTGGACACCGTCCAGGATCGGATCCTCGTCTTCCTCCTCAGCGCCACGACTGCGCCCGTTGGCCGCCATGATCCCGGATACCTCGTCCTCGGTCGGTGTGTAACCGTTGGCGCGGAGTTCCAAAAATCCGCAGATCTGCTCCAGTTTGTCAGGGTCGATCGCCCACACCTCATTGAGAACCGCGGCCACGACGTGCCGCGACTTGTGGTTACGCTGTATCGGCATCGTCTTCCTCCGTTCCGCCATCCACGGACACCCTGCTCTCGCTCTGTTGCCTGGAATCCCCCTGGCCCTTCGAGTAGTCCAAGGTGACCCCGAGGGCCTCCGATACGTTGTCCTCGATGACCCGTTGGAGCAGGACACGCACCCAGTGCTGTTGACGCCGGCCGTTCTCGATCTGCAGGTTGCTCAGGCCGGCCCTCAGTTTGCTGATCGCAGCCTCTGTCTCCTTCTCGGGGTCCAACTGCTCACGGCCAGGACCCATCGCCTCGAATTGCTGCAGCCGCACCATATCCCGGCGGAACTCCCGCGGCGTCTTGGACCGCAGCAGCCCCAGCCCGGCAGACATCGCGTTGACTCGCCGGCGGATGGGAAGAGAAATCTTGGCCGCAAAAAACCTCTGCAGCGGCTTTATGTGCGCGTCGTCGTCCAGATGGGCAGCGCGAGCCGAGGTGTAGGAGTGGTTCTGGTAGTCCCGGGTTAGCCGGCTCGGGCTGATTCCGGCAGCCATCGCCTGTTCGGTCCGGATCTGCCTCATGAATGGCGCCGCGTCCCGATTCGGCCGTTTGCTCTCGGCGATTTCGATCTCATCGTCCGCGCCACCCTTGAAGATCAATCCAGCCCCCAATTTCATCAACGGATTTCCGTATTCGTCGTTGTCGTCGTCCATCCCGTCCGACAAGCCTCGCAGCAGATCGTGGTTGGGGCTCTTGTGGATGAAAGTCAACAGGGCTCCGAGCGCCGCGCTGGTCAACTCGGCTCCCATGTACCAATCCCCATCCCGGATCGACTGGTGGGCCTCCTGAGCCCAGGGGTGCCCGCTCCGCTGGCTGGGGCGAAATCGCATGTAGGAGTGGATGATTCTGCTGGCTGGTATCCGGCTGCTCAATGCCAGGCCACGGTAATCGTAATTGCTCGACGGGTGAGCATCGAAAATGTGGTAGGCTACCTTGCGGTTCCTGTCGTCGAACTCGATCCCGTTCATTATCCGGTTGGTCCCTGGAGAGCCCGGCCGGTCCTTCGACGTGTCCAGTTGGTCCCTCTCGATCAACTGGTAGCACAGCGGAATCTCGCGATCTGCCGACGGCTGTAACACCTCCAGCAGGATCGCGTTGCCCGCGTTGATCATCTCGTAGGCTGCCAGACGCTCCAGTTCCCCCCAGGTATTCTCGCCATCCGCGTCCGCATGATTACTCCAGCGTTCAAAAAACTCATCAGACTCCAGGCTGTACTCCAGATCCTGCAGAATCTTCGTCCGCAGCAAGTCTGGGGTGTCAAGCAGTGACAGCACATCTGTCGAGAACGGCACCGCGTACGATTGCATGCCGCCACCAACTATCAGGTCGGATAACGTGCCGGCAATCGCCTTTGCAACAGGGCTGTTGATGGCCAGATCCCGGGATCTGGCCGACATCAGCTCCCACGCCTCCCGGATGGCGTCCTCGCCCGAGTGGCTCTTCGGCTGCCAGTTATGGTTGGTCCGGTTGACCCGCGCGGCCTTGTAGGACTCGTCGGAACCCATGATCAGGTTGCGCAACCACCGAATCATCACACGTCCACCGGTTTGATCGGCACGAAACCAGGGGCTCCAGCGCGATCTTGGTATTTGTCGATAATGTCTTGCACTTGCTTCAACTCAAGCATCCTGGCGCGTTCAGCACCCTCATGGAACTCCTGGACCCCTGCCTGTAGGAGTTCCAGCAACCTCGTGCGAGCTGCTTCGAGTATTTCAGCATCAGATGGCATGCCACAAGCATAAACCCAGTGGCAGCTATTCAATAGAAACTACCTACCAACTGTTGGTAGGTAGTTGTTGTGAGGCGTGTTTTTATCGCGAATACGTGGGTTTCCCGCTGCCCGCCAGTCTAACAAATATTGGTAACCTTAAGGCCTGGCGTTGAAGTCTTCCTGGTGATACTGCGAGCTGAACCGCCGCAGCAGATTATAATTGGGCCTCTTCGGAGGTCTGTCTAGACACACCGGGCACTGAAAATATGTGTAAAGACCGCCAGGAGCCGTACTGGTTGCGCGGCAATATACCGGGTGATCCTCGGTGCTGCACCGCACGCACTTTACCAACGCAACATCGCCTTGACGAGGCTTGCGTGTCTTTCCGTTTGTGCCAGTAACAAGCGGGGTGTCAACCTCCGCCACATCATCAGAATCCGTTCGTTGCTTTGCCATTGTCTTTTATTCTCTCGCTGCACGCCCCAGCATTTCCACGGGCTGGTCATCCCCTTCCCGTGGCAAAGGCCAGTTGGCGCTATTCCAATCAAGTCGCTGGTCCGCTAACACCATGTCAGCCGCGGCCCGTGAATAAACCTCCGTGTCCCAACCATGCTCTCCTGTTGACTTCGAATGGACGACCCACTCCATCCGCTTCCTGCCGTACCGGTCCTCGACGATACGCTTTCGCTCATTCACTAGTTGCTTGAGGAACGTCGCCCCAAGCCGGCCGATGTCCGACGGAAACCGAAACGAGTCATCCTTGCCGTCGCAACCGGACACGATCCGCTCCATCAGATCCTCCTTGTAGACGTTGACGTTGACCCTCCAGACCTCCATGCCCCTCTTACTCTTCTTGTTCTCGGTTCGCTCGATCCTGGTCCGGCGGAACCGGTCCGCTGCCTTCACCGTCCGCGTGTCTCCGATCACGGCACGCACTCGCTTGCTGCGCACGTCGTCGATCCACCGCCGGACGTCCGTCGTCCGGTAGTTGCTGTCGATCGCCAGCAGCTTGACACCGACCTCCGACTTTCCAAGCGGCGTCTTCTGACCACCGTGCACCGGCCAGCGGCGATTCAAAACCCGCTCGGTCAATTGATCCAGGTCGCTGCACAGTCCGTCCGGCTTTTCCTGGTCAGGGTACCGCTGCAGGACACCCCAATCGACAAGCCAGGACCGAATGCCGCCGCCCCAGGCGCGGACCGACCAGTAGACCACATCCTCCTGGACGTCCACGCCGGACGTCAGGAACCACGCCTCGGGCCACACATACCCCCGGCTGTAGCTCCCGGCCAAGCGTTCCGCGACCCGCCGCCACCGCGGAACGCGTTTAGAGGTCGAATACTTCAACCCGAGCCAGTTCTCAAAGAACTCGCCGAGCTGCCCGCCGTCCACGTGCCGGATGAACGCCTCCGCGATATCCGCGATCGTGACCGTATTGCTGTGTATCGACCACAGGTGGAACGATGCGTGCCGATCGCTCCTGGTGGGGGTGCCCGTAAGTCTGCCCTCTTGGTCGATATCCTGTCCCGCGCGAACCCAGCGACCACCCGTCACCATCTCCAGTTTGCGGTCATCCCTGATTTCGCAGCCGTTCAGGCAGATGTAATAGGCACCGGCCCGGGCCTCGTCCGCTTGCAGCAGCTCCCCGTCGTCACCACGGTACCCAGCGATGCCTCCGCGTCCTGCGATGTCCCCCTTCTGAAAAGTGAAAAACCGCAACTCCTGGAACCGGCCGCACTCCGGACACCGGCCATACCACCGCCGCTTGTCCCCTGCCTCGTACTCGGCGGCGATCGGGGATTCCTCGCCGACAGGGGTGGATTCCTGAACGATCTTCCTCCGGTAGAACTTCTTCGTCCGCTCCTCTGCGACGCGGACTGGGTCCCCGGCCATGGTCCGCTGGTAGACGTCCACCTCCGACAGAATCACGTACCGGCATGCTCGGCCACGCAGCCGCTGCCGCGACCCGGCCCACGCCAGGTACACCCGGCTTGTCTTCAGATCGATGTGCCTGGTATTCCATTTCCTCTCCGGGGGAACACGGTCACGCAGTTCCGCGGACTCCATCGCGTTGCCGTAGAACCTGTCACGGAACTCGATCGCCGCAGCCTGGTTCGGCAAGCAGATCAGGGCCGGGGCCGGATCAGTGACCGCGGCGTAGGCCAGCGCGACCTGGACGAACAGAGTCTTTCCCACCTGAGTTGACGCAATAATCGATATTTTCTCCACTGCTGGGTTCGCGAACGCCTGCAAAATCTCCACCATGTACGGGTAGGATCGCAGGTTATACGGCCCACCGCTGGCCTCGTACTGCCTCGATAAATGAAACCGCGTCGGAGCCCATTCTTCAATCAGCACCGTCTCCCTCGGCTTCCACGCCGTCCTCCATGACGAAGTCAGCCGATTCATCCATGTCCCCTGTCGCTAATTCGCCGAAGGTCAGCCGCAAGTCTCGGGACAGCCCCACGAGGTCATCCCGTATTGCCCGCCTGGCGGCTGCCTGCACCTCCTGCGGGATGTGACTCAACACCCTGTCTGGAATCTCATCGATCACTGCCGCGGCCTGGTTGATCACACGGGACATGAACGCAGTCACAACCTCGACACCAATCAGCTCGTCCCGCTTCTGCCGCAGCCGCAGCTCGCGTTCCTCGCACTGGATCCCTAGTAGCCTGGCTCGCTCGCTCTTGACAGTGTCATCGTGTGTCCCACATTCCCGCTGTGCAGGGTCGTTCCTCCTGATCGTCTGCAGCCACTCGTCGATCTCTTGGATCGGGTAGTGTCCATCGTGTTTGCCAGGCGTGGCTGGGCGCCCGGGGAACCCATCCCGCCGCTGCCAGACTGACACGGTGTGTTCGTTCACACCAAAGTGTCTGGCGACATCCGCCCTGTTTCTCGCGATCGTCTGTTCTACCCTCCCGGCCTGTTCCGCGATGACTCCATTAGCCGTAAGCCATGCCTCGACAGCATCCGGGTCAAATTGGTAGACTCCGTTCCGGCTGACGTATGGCATCCCCTTCCGGATCCACCAGCCGACACGTTGCGGTGTGGTCCCCAACGCGTTGGCGAGTTCCTTGGATGTGATTGTCGCTGGTCCATTCATCCCTACCCCACGATGCGATACCGCTTAAACCTCTCCGCCACTCCACCCGGCGCCTCCGGTTTTTCTGGTTCCGCGCCGTGCTTAACCTGGCGATCCCCGAACAGGATGGCCAGCCGTTCGTCCACCAGTTTGAAGCGGTTCAGCAGTTCCAAAGCAGGCGAAGCAGTTTCTCCGTTCTCTGCCTTTAGCTTCCGCCATAGGTCCATCCACAATGATCGCCGGTCCTCAAGCACAGCGGCCTGTCGCTCCCCTCCCGACGAAACCTGCTGGCTACCCATGACAAAAACTCCGAGTTACGGCCAAAACGCGCGATACCACAGGGG
>Ga0326597_10005849_pt1 | contig 16975 bp, 10 predicted proteins | sample RVTome_12_FD_203789 | JGI IMG/M metagenome (GOLD analysis project Ga0326597, IMG submission 203789) | Soil microbial communities from uranium-contaminated site in the Upper Colorado River Basin, Wyoming, United States - RVT100D185 | ecosystem: Environmental > Terrestrial > Soil > Contaminated >...
CTATCGTGTGGCCCGCCAGAGCGGTTCCCGTGCGCAACACTTGATCGGTCACACCGCTCACCGAATCCATTGGAATGCTTTCAACCAACGCCCGGTCGATTCCGATGGCACGATGACAAACCAGTTGCTCACCCGAGGCGTCCACTAAGAACAACGAAACGCGCCGCGCCCGTGAAGTCTGCTCGACGCAACGCATCAACAGATCCAGCACGCGATCACGACTATCCGCTTTGCTTAGATCACGCATGAATTCGTAAAGTATGCGCAAGGTTTTGGCTTTTTCATCAACTTCTCCTTCGAGTTTCGTGTTCAGTCGGTTCAGGTCACGTCGAGCGCAGGCCAACTTATGAACCGACTGCACCCGGGCCAGCAACTCCGCCACTTCGAAGGGTTTGGCCAGGTACTCCTGAGCACCGGCCTCCAAGCCGCGGACAACGTCTTGCGACCCCGAACGTGCTGTCAGGATGATCACCGGGATGTGGGTTGATCGGCTATCGGCCTTAATTGCTTTGGTGGCCGCAATCCCATCCAAGACCGGAAGGCCGATATCCATGATGACCATAGCCGGTTGCAACTCGATGGCTTTCCCGACGGCCTCCGCGCCGTCCATGGCCTCTTCTACGACATAGCCGGCGGCGCGCAAGTGTGCGTTCAAGATGAAACGCAACTCCGCGTCATCTTCAACAATCAGCACCGTACCTAGGTGTTCGTCAAGCATTCCAATCATTCCCGAACCGGCCAGCGTGGAGAGGGCTATTACTGCAAAAGGTCAACAGTAAAGCCGGCGTCTCTGCCGGCTGATCTACCGGCAGTCCAACCGGTTCTCCATCGGCAAAATCCAGAGATGGAAGAACCTACCTCAATGGGGGGGGTGATAGACAACGTACCGTCCGAAAATGAGGTGCCCGTACGATGCCTTGAACCACCTAGAAAAAGGGCCATTAAGACTTGAAAAACAATCGCCGCGTTTCGCACGTCGTGATGGCCGATCAGCCATTCAGCATACGAGTTGATACCCTTGGAGCTCGCACGCGGCGGTGTCGGTGAGGTATTTGACAAGGGTACGGTGCGGGTTACAGTCGCGCTCTGGATGGTCCCCGTGGCGCAATTGGATAGCGCGTCGGTTTCCGGAGCCGAAGGTTGCAGGTTCGAGCCCTGCCGGGGACGTTAAGGCAATCTTGGCGACCATTCGCGGTTGTTCTTCGTCGAAGCCAATCCACGACCAGACCTCAAGGATTGGCCGATTCACGCTAAACCAGTACAAGGCCAGGCAGCCTCATCCAGCCTGGCAACAAACTCGTCGGGCATTTTACCGAATTCGAGCAATTCCCTGTAACCAATGGGTTCCGCCGTGGGAGGCAGACCACCCATCCCATCCGCCGCGCGGTGATTATGTTTTCCTTGTTGGCAGATGCTGGTGGGAATAATACGGGGTCGTTCCGAGGGAGTGGGTTTTCGACAGTCCCACGATTGCGGCTCGAAAAGACCTTCAATTCACACGGGCCGGGGCACTCGATGGGCAGGCAACTTGCGTGTCGCGCACCCGAACCGTGGGAGCCACTTGATTGAGACTCGTCTGTTGGTCGAAGATTTGAGTTTAGAAGACTGTTTGAATCACTGCCGGAGGAGGGACTCGAACCCTCACCTGGTTGCCCAGACGGGATTTTGAATCCCGCGCGTCTGCCAATTCCGCCACTCCGGCTCGATTGTCCTACCTGCTTTACTCGGGTGTGTCGGTCAAACGGGCTTACCGATGCGCCACCTGCGAGGGCTTGTACACCCCCGGATTGCACTACGCGAACTCCACACCACATTCATTGTCTTGTGCACGGGGCTTGCGGTCAAGAATCATGGGTTGCGGCGTCTGGCGTCGCGGACGTTTCGAACCTCCCCAATAAAGAGTACCTCATGGAATTGGAGCTCTGTTCCGAAGAATGAACGCTCGCAAACTGGAATTGACCTCGCTGCCACACGGAACTCGCTGGGCCTAGAGCATTTTCCGTTTCTGTGTTCCGAGCCGCAGGCTTCAGCCTGCGCGATTTCTCGGAGTAGATGATGTCACGAAGAGCGAATGACACGGCATACTAAATCGGGAACTGCTTTAGCGTGGCTCCCGGTTGCCACGACGGCAGGCGAGCGTGAGATGAAACTCGGTTTCGGCTATGGGCCATGGCAATGTTGACATACGAGGGCAGGGGGTTAGATTGCCGGTCTCGGTGGTTGGTCGCGTGCGGTCCGAGCCGCGAACCGGCGCTGCTCATCGAGCGATTTCCCGTTCGTCGGCATTCGTTGGCCGAACGATCTTGGTAGGGGCTCATAGCTCAGTTGGCAGAGCGCGTCGCTGATAACGACGAGGTCCGAGGTTCAAGTCCTCGTGGGCCCAGTGATGTAAGTGGTTTAATCGCAACGAGTTACGGCGGTTTCCACCTCGCGGTGGAGCGGTTATCACCTTTGTCGCATTCGCATCCTTATATATGCCCCCCCTGCTGAAGACCGAATCTCACGTGCAACCGAGTGACACGCGCTACCCCAAGCACGGGAAAGGTGATATCAGTCTTGGCGCTGGTACGAGTGGAAAGTTCTACCCACCGTGCAGGGTTATGGCGAACTTGAAGAAACGGTTCCCAGGGTCGTCTGCGAAACCAACGCCGCGACCGCATCGGTAATTCCTCCGAACACTCCATCCACAATTGCCTCTCCCAGCGAACAGCCGGCAGTCGCCGATACCATCAACAGCAACCATACCGCCAGATAAACGCCAATTCCAGAACTACGCCTTTTTTCCATTCGATCAACTCCTCAAGAACGGGTTTGTTTCTTCTCTTAAAAACGCCAAGCGAAACCGACGCCCGTGAAAAAGTCGTCGGCTTCTTCATTGATTCCCAATCCAATCCGCCAATCGATCTGGAAGTCGTTGTTGATCAGATACGTGAATCCGGCGTTTACGCTGTGTGCCGCATCTGAATGCTCAGCGTTTGGATAGAAGCCAAAGTACTCCAAGTAGGTGCCCAGTTCATCCGTAAGAGCAAAGGCCGCGCTTAGCGACGCAGAGGTCTGAACAAATCGGCCGTGAATATCATTCGGCAGGGCCACGCCCACATTCCCCGCAATCGCGAGTCTATCGTTCACGTCGTACGCCCAGAGAAAAACGACTTCCGGATATACGTCGCCGGAAGAAATGCCCTCACTCCCCGATGGTACGGTGATCGCCCCGATCACACCGAAGTGGGGGATCTTTCCATCCTGTTCGACGAACTTGTACTTGAATCCAAGCGACAAATCCTGTGCCCCGTTGCTGGTGTCCTCGCGGGTGATCCGTCGTCCACCTCGGGTTTCGCCCTCGAATTGGGTATCGGTCCATGAGTATCCCTCCCAACCAATTCGAAGCTCGAAGTTTTCCACTATGCCGATCCGCAGCAACAATTCCGGCGCGGTGTGCTCGCGTACTCGGTCGCTCCCCTCTCGGTCGTAGGTAAACGTATAGCCCGCTTCCAACTGGGAATATCCCAGTGGTACCGCATCGGTGCTTTCCGTAAAGTCCGGCCGGTCGGTTATCAGCGGTTCGTCTAATGCCTCAACTTTGGCATGAGACTGGGCTCCCGCCGCGGATGCGAACAAGGCTACGAGTCCAGATGTGAGAAGTGAACTAAGAAAGGTTTGGTTTCGACAATTCATGTATTGGCTCACTACTGTTTGTGCACTCGGCTCGCCGAACTCGTGGGCCCGCTGACGCCGCGAACACTTGTTCCTTGCGACTATGGCGGATACGGCTTGAGTCCACGCTCACATAGACTCATTTCAGATTGCCATTGGAGTCAAATAATTTGTTGATGTCAAGTCATTTATTTGTCTTACCTGATAATTGATCGGTAACTCTCTAAACTATTTGGGATCACGACCACAAAACACAACCAGGGGCCTCCCCTCCATCAAGCCACCAACGGGTCCGTGACGGAAACGGCCGGCTGTTTACGTACCGTGGTGGTGTGGGAGGGCGAGGCTCCTGCCGAGCCAGGCGCTCGCAATCGACACTCCGCACGGCTCGCCGGGAGGCTCGCCCTCCCGAAGACCCCGCCGAAACTGTCACGGACCCCGCCCTGCATCCCGAGCGCGATTGTCCAGCGTAGCCTGCAAGGCTACTATAGGATTGTGGGGGAACCGCTTTTGGCGGTTGGTTCGGTCGCGATCATGGATTCCGCATCGATCCTCCGCGCCCGAACCGCACGGGAATTCGGCGATCCCCGGAAACTTTGCTTTTGAAACAGGACGGCCCTACAACCAAACCGCGAGCGTCCCGAACGGCTGCTTCGTCCAGCGAACCACGGCGCGGCTCTCGTACGAGCGATTCATCGGCCATCGAGGCGCTTTCAGACGCCACCGATTCCTTCGGACAGAACACGCGAACCACCCCGCCCGGCGGAAGGCGACTGAGTTACGGCTTCTGTATTATGACCGCACTCTCGGCCGGCATCGTGCTGGCATTCGCCGGCCGGTTCGATCACCAATGTTCCGCCACGCTGCGGGTGTCCGCGACGGAGGAACGGTCCGGGTTCCCCGGTTTTCAACACACGCTGGTCAAGTTCATGCCCCAACGCGCGGCGATTTTGGCAGAAGTCGGCGTTCACCCGGGTGGCTGGTTCGTGGACATGCCCTCCTCGGATCTGGTGCGACTGTCGATCCTCGCATCGAGCCGCAGTAATGGGTTAGATACGGTTCGACGCATTGGCGCGGCCTATGAAGACCATATACGTTCGCTCGCCGACACCCTGCGTCATTCGCCCTCCCCAACGGAGGAGTCCATTTCCACCACCATCTCGACGCTGGACGAGCGTCTCTCGCTCCAGCAGGGAAAAGTAGACGAAGCGATGCTCCTGGTTTCGGGCGATGATCCATCATCCGAACGTGCCAAACTGCTCCAACAGTGGAAGGAATTGCGTGATGAATTTTCGGAGACGCGCGGCCATCTTGAGGACGCCGCGAAGGAGGCCGCAGCGCTGCGGACTGAGATGGAGCCTACGCAGGGACTCGTGGGCACGGAGGAACGCCGCCAAGCATTGGAGGCCGACTCGGCGCTGCAGCAAGACTTACGCGAGCTGGCCGTCAACCTAACCGAACTCAAACAGCATATGCTCATCGCTTGGCAAGGCTCGATCGATCCGCTTAAAACTTTGGCGACGGCAGCGGATAACCTGGTTCGGCAGCTACAGGCGGACCAGATGAACATTCTCTGGGCCACCCAGCCACACGGAGAACGAGCCCCACATCACCCTTTGGTAGCACACGCCCGGACCTATCGTGATTCACTTACGACCTTCTTGGAGCATTGGACTCAAGAGTTCGCGACGACACAATCACTCGACATTGATCCCTACGAGGACAAGATACTAGACGCATTTGAGCGCGCCCGGCATGAGCTGAACGATTTCCTCTTTCGCGGTGCCAAGCAGTTAGCAGCCATGCGTTCCGCCATTCGCCTCATTGCATCGAGCCCGGTGGATTCCGCACAGTTTCATGTCGCCCAGGCCGGCTTGATACGGGCGTTTCAGGCGACGCAAACGGCGCATCACAGATTCGAGTTTGCCGGTAGCGCGATCGACACCGTGAGCAACTTCCGGATTGACGCGGCGTCACGCGCCTCTCGCGGATTAACCCGCCGAACGCAAGCGCGGATCAAGGCGGTCGATCAGGTGCTGCAACAGATGGCCACCATGACAGCAAAGTCTCAGCGGGCACATGCAATCGGCGAAGCGGACCGGCGGATCGAAAAAATCCGATTGGCGGCCGACCAGGCGGTGGATGAATTGCTTTCCCTACAGGATCAACTTCATCTTCGGGCGGAGCAGGCTGCGGAGTTCCTTCAACATTCCATCACGCTGGGGCTGGCAACCGCGCGCGCAGATCTCACTCGCGATTACATCGAACGGGCGCGAAACCGTCTAAAGGAACTAGTCGACAAACGTATGGCATCGGCGAATGCTATGAAGGCTGAACTGCTTGGATGTGACGCACCCGATTGGCCTACGAACCTCCTCGAGCGCGTCGGGTTCGGGGTCCTCGGCGCCGCCTTAGTCTTTGCGGCCACCCTACTCAGCCAACGACGATGGTCAACGTGCGCTTGATTGTACCCACAAGGTCCGACTCGATCTCAACGATTGGGCGGTTCCCGAATTCGCGTCCCCACGGCTCAAACCATGGCCCACGCGGCGCGTGGCCTTACACCAAGAGTCCAACCAGTTCTCGAAGATAGCTGTTCTTACTACGGCGGTTGACCCAGGCTAAACACCTCGACCGGTGCGCTCAACCCCGGCAGGTCGATGGCTCCGTGCGATCGAAAGGCGAATTGTTCACCGCCCTGAACTCGGCACTTGTTGTTCACAAGAATCGTCGTGTCCAGGATTTTGTTAGCCCCTTCGAGACGCGAGGCCAGATTGACGGTATCGCCAATGCACGTGTAATCGAGTTTCGTATCGCTGCCGTAGTCGCCTACGAAGACCTCACCGGTTGCGATGCCGATCCGCATGACCAGCGGATCGATGCCGGATGTTCGCACCACGCTTCGGTTAATCTGCCCCAATGCATCCACGCATGCCAACGCGCCGGCGCAAGCCGCTCTGCCATGATTCGCACAGGGCAAGATGGGTGCATTAAAAAATGCGAAGACTCCATCGCCCATAAACTTGTTCACGATCGCGCCGTGCCCGACCAGCACATCGCTCATCGCACGCAGATAGGGGTTGAGCACCAGGCGCGTCCGCTCGGCTCCGAGCCGTTCGCTCAGCGGCGTGAAGCCGCGAAGATCGCAGAAAAAACAAGTGGCCTCGATCGGCTGCGGCGCCAAATCCGTCACGTCGTTGCTGCGGGCAATCCTCGCTGCCACCGCCGGCGATGTATACTGCCCCAGCGCACGCTGAAACTGACGGCGCGAGCGCTCTTCCGAGAATTGCCGATAGGCCGTCACACTCGCCCACGCCAAGAAAGATTGAACAACAACCGTCGGGGTAGCCAGGTAGTAGTCGAAGCTGCCGAAGAGCGCAGCAGAGCCCATCAGGACCAGCCCGCTCAGTACGCCCAGCGACACAATACTCACCAGCGGACCGCGCAGACAGACAATGACCACCACGACGGCACAGATGCACATCATCACGAGCACGTTGATCCACCGCGGAACGTAAGCGACGGGCCTATTTTGCAATAGCGTATTGATCACGTTCGCGTGGGCCATCACGCCCGGCATACTCTCGTAGATCGGCGATGTGACCAGATCCGCCATACCGGCCGCGGTATATCCGACCAGGCAAATCTTGCCCTCCACGCGAGTTCGCAACTCATCTTCCAAGAGCCTATTGCGTGCCGCTAACTGGTCATTGAGAACCGCGGTCTGCGCCGCAAGCCGGCCATCAGCGAATAATCCATGGAACCGTTGAACGGCTTGACGTTCTGCGCGCTGACTCTCATCGACCGGCCCGGCCGACTCCCACAATCCATGCACCCTACGCAACCAAACCAGCGCATCCGCCTCGATACTCTTGATTCGCGCGTCAAGCTCGGCATCCGCAACGGTTTCGCGGACTTTATCGCGACTCAGCTCAAGCCGTCGATTGATGAGCTTGACATAATCCCCATACTCCGCCGGCGTGCCCGCGTGACGCAACCTCACCAACGCCCCCATGGCGATGCCCAGTCTCCGCTCATTCTCGTCCGCCGCTTCCGCGTTCAGCGGAATCTCCAGAACACGAGAAACCGGGATATGGACGAAGCTGTCCCGCCAATCCAGAGTATGCCGTGGAACGTACCAGTTGAGCAGACTTGAACCGTCACTAGTGACATTGAAACGACGCTCCTGATCACCCGCCCCCCATCGCAGCCATCTACCCTGCAACCGCGCAGCGCCGGAGTCCAGCCCGAGGACATCCAGCGCAACGGCCAGCCCCAGTTGATTGATGAGCATTCCGTCTACGTCGGCAACCAGTGGTATCGACCGAACAACGCCGCCGCGATCCTCACGAGGGAAACTGACGAACCCGATCCCCTTAGCCACCTCAGCCAACTTGTCGACCGGCAACGTAAGATCATGGGCGTGCCGCACAACACCCGCCAAAGAGTCCGGCAGTGGCTGGTGCGAACTGATCAACGACGCTCGCGCCTTCGCCTTTCGATACCCTTCCAACAGCGTCAACCGATCCGCCGAAACGGCTTGCAGGTCGCCCGCCGGAAAGACGACCCGGTAGAAATCAGCGAATGATCCATCCGTTCGATCGGCAATAAACCCTATCGCCGCTCGCAACGCCGCCACTTCTTTGACAGCGGGAAGATGCCGCTCAACCTCGCGCAGCGACGCATGATCCAACCTTTCCAACAGTGAGGCCGCGTCTTGGCCGAAATCCTCTTCCAACCAATGCGTTAATCGTGCGCGAAGCCATAGTGTGTCACGATTCGGCACTTCCCAAGACCGGGGATGCAACTTTTCCAGCGCCTTGAAGAACCTCGCTTCGCCCAGGGTCGGAACTTCGCTCAAAAGCTCCAGGGCATCACCAAACACCGACGCCGGATCAACCCCCGGCGGACTCAATCGAAAGAACATCGCCAGGTAAACATTGCCCGCCGCTGCGATCGCATCGCGCAGCTCGTCGTCGTCAAAGATTTCCGGCTCCCACGACGCGTCGCCGACCTCGATCAGTTCTCCATCGACGTCGTAATGTTTACCGCGCGAAGGGTGTCGCGGCGCGGCCGGCTCTGCCAGCACCAAGTCGAGCGCGATCGCCTCCGCGCCGAGCCGATCGAGCGTAGATACCAGTTGGGCGTATCGCCGCCTTGGCCAGGGCCAATCGCCGACGGAACGAAGGGCGTGATCGTTAATGTCGATCAGGACGATACGCTCATCGGGCTCCAACGTGCTAAAGTGCTTGAAATGCCAATCGAGCCCGAAGTCGTTGAGTCGATCGTACAGCCCCGCCAAAAGGGCAACGCCCCCCAGCGCGGTGACCCCCACGCCAATCACCGCCCCCCACCAACCACGTCGCGTTGTCTTGGCTCGCTGCATCATGCGCATTGTATCGGGAATTCTGCCCGCTCACACCGGCATGATGCACCTCGAAAAGAACGAGGGATGCAAGGTTTGTGATGCTTTCACGTGACCTGATATAATGCCGGCATGGCCAGTGATCACAAAGATCGCATCGAGAGGCTGCGAGCCGAGATTCGTGGGCACGATCACGCCTACTATGTGCTCGGCGCGCCCACCATCACCGATCGGCAGTACGACAAGCTATTCGACGAGTTGAAGCGGCTCGAAACGGACCACCCGGCGTTGACCACGCCGGACTCGCCGACGCGGCGCGTGGGAGAAGCTCCTATCGAAGGCTTTACCCACGTGACACACACCGTCCCCATGCTTTCCGTTGACAACACTTACGACGAGCGGCAGCTACGCGAATTTGACGGCCGAGTCGCGAAGGGGCTTGATGGCAAGCCCTATTCCTATGTCGTTGACCCTAAGATCGACGGCGTAGCCGTCTCGCTGCTCTACGAAGCCGGCCACCTGACGCGCGCGGCGACGCGCGGCAACGGCGCCACCGGCGACGACATTACGCAAAACGTCCGCACGATCCGATCGGTGCCGCTTACGCTGCTCGGGAAAAACGTGCCGGATATTCTTGAAGTACGCGGCGAGATCGCCTGGCCGGTTGCGGAGTTCCGCAGGTTTAACGAGCAACGAGAGGCATCGGGCGAACCGGTCTTCGCGAATCCTCGCAATGCGACGACCGGCACGCTCAAGCAGCTTGATTCCCGAAACATCGCTGGGCGGGGACTGACGTTCGTGGCCCATGGCTTTGGCCAAATCGAACCGCTTACCGCCCGCACGGACGACGAATTGTTTGGGCAGCTTCGCGGCTGGGGCGTGCCGGTGAGTCCGTATCGCGTCGTGGTCCATTCGATCGAAGCGATCGTCGAACACCTGGCCGAGTGGGATCAGCGCCGTCACGGATTGCCCTACGAAACGGATGGTCTGGTGATCAAGGTGAACGCGTTCGAGCAGCGCGACGATCTTGGCGCTACCAGCCGATACCCGAGGTGGTGCATCGCTTACAAGTTCGCGGCCGAGCGTGCCGAAAGTGTGCTGCGTAAGGTTGATTTTCAAGTCGGCAAACTCGGGACCATTACGCCGAGGGCGGTGATGGACCCGGTACAGCTTTCGGGCACCACCGTCCAACACGCGTCGCTGCATAACTTCGATCAGGTGGATCGACTGGACGTGCGCATCGGTGACACCGTCATCGTTGAAAAAGCAGGCGAAATCATTCCGCAGGTGGTCAACGTCATCAAAGAAAGAAGGCCGAAGAACGCCAAACCAATTGAACGCCCCTGCACATGTCCGGCGTGCGCGGGGGCTGTCGAGCAGGACGAAGGCGGCGTATACATTCGTTGCATCAATCCCGCATGCCCGGCGCAGCTCAAGGAAAGGTTGATCCACTTCGCCGGTCGTAATCAGATGGACATCGAAGGCCTTGGGGATATCCTGGTTTCGAAGATGGTCGAAAAGGGCTGGCTTCAATCTGCGGCGGACATCTATGAGCTCTCGAATCGAAGGACTGACATCGCCAAGATAGAGATTGAGCAGGAGCGAACCATCAAGGGAGCGAGGAAGAAGATTCTGGTACCGTTCGGCGCCAAGCGGACCGAAAAACTTCTAGCCGGAATAGAGCGAAGCAAACGGCAACCACTATCACGCTTGCTGGCTGCAATGAACATCAGGCACGTTGGAGCGAGCACGGCCGAGTTGCTGGCGGAACATTTTGGTTCGATGGATGCCCTGGGGCGTGCGGAAGAGGCGGAGCTGACCGACGTCGATGGTGTTGGGCCGGAGGTTGCATTAGGGGTCGTGGCTTACTTCAACCGCGAGAATAGCAGCCAAGTGATCCGGCGACTGGCGGAGGCCGGTGTTAATATGAATCAGCCAAAGCGGGAGCGCATTGCGGATAGTCCGCTCACGGGAAAAACCGTCGTGGTCACCGGAACGCTGGAGCGCATGAGTCGCAAAGAGGCTCAAGACATGATCAAGCGACTCGGCGGCAAGACTTCGGGCAGCGTCAGCAAAAAGACCGATTTGGTCGTCTACGGTGAGGCTGCCGGTTCGAAACTCAAGAAAGCCAATGAGCTAGGCGTCGAAACCGCCGACGAAAAAGCGTTTCTCAAGATGATTGGGACTTGATCGCCAAGCGGGTGGTCGTGTATTATGGACCTATTGGTGGTCTATGCGTGCAGTCGTGCTACATCCAGGTGAAGACGGTTACTGGGTCGTGGAGTGTCCGTCGTTGCCCGGTTGCATCAGTCAGGGAAAAACCAAGACTGATGCCATCGCGAACATCAAGGAGGCGATCGCAAGGTTAGATCGAGACGGCCAAGGGCCACGGTCTCTCGATCCCCGGCGGTTGGGCGTAGCTGTGCTGTCCGATCGCTCCCGCTTATGCGTTTTGTCCGCAGGCTTGCGCCGGCGGCTCTGACCTGGCGGGCTGCGTGTCTAGTGTTCCGCGATTTCCAACAGATACGACGGCAGCTTGGCGTTGCTCGTGCGGAGTCGATCTATCCAATCATCATACGCACCCGGTCCGGTGGCTACGTCGAAGCGGTCGGCGAGACCATTCTCAAGAACGATTCTGGCGTGAGCGATGGCCATGTCGCGTAGTTCCTGTGGATCTGGTTTGCAAAGCACAATCGACTCCACGACATAAACTTGCACCGGTGGGCGTACGAGCGTTACGTCTATGCGCCTGGCCTCGGTAGTACGGGCGCCCAAGGCTGTCGTATCTATGGCACGGCGTGGCGACGCCTCGCTTGAACATAGCGCCGAATCAGCCGGCTCCAAGCCGTGCGCCCCGGGCACCCATCCCGCGAAGCCGATTCCATCGGCGCAGGTATCGGTGATCACGCCCCAATGCAAGGCCCATGCCCCGGGCCAACCCTGCCACGCAAGCACCGCTTGGTCGTGTTCCATCGCCCGCTCGATGAGTGGACGATAGCTGGCGTCGAAATGTTGCTTGAATTCCGGCAAATCGGCGATTCCAATTGCGGCTTCGGGCGGATGGATCTCACGAATTGTCATGCCAAAAAGGCGACCGGCTGGAATCAAAAACGCATCGCGCGCATACATACGCCACTTATCGGTACTCGGCTCGCCGCGCACCGACAGGGGCGTGAACGATAGGCCCATCGCAGCACAGAGCTCCTTAAGATCAAGCTCAAAACCGGCACTGTGGGCGACGGCGCACAGTGCGCGGGGGAGGGATAGGCACGGGCGCGAGTGATCGTCTTGAGCTGGGGCTAATGACATAGGTCGTTACCCTTTGTGGAGACCGGGTTCGGGAGTTACCGACCACACAGTGTATGGCCCCTCATCGTGAATGCAACACTCGTAGTTCGTCTACGGCGGCGATACCTTGCGCATGAATTCGTGCAGTCGATCGATTCGGGATTGCGCCTCGGCGCTCGCCCGGTAGGGGTCGGTACTTCGGGCCTTTTCATAGGACATGATGGCTTCGTTGGGAAGACGCCTCATCGCGAAGAGGTCGCCGCGTGCCAGATAAATACCGCCGTGGTGTGGATCGAGTGATTCGGCTTGATCCAGCATCGCTGCGGCCTCGTCCAGTCGACCGTCCGCCAGCATGATCTGCGCTACTAGGATACAGACGCGAGCACTGGGACGGATCGAAAGGATCGTGCGAAAGGTATCCTCCGCTTCGGCGATGCGATCCACATACAGATAAGTCTTGCCCATGGTCAGGAGTAAGACCGGATCTCTCGGAGACACAGCGGCCGCCTGCTTCATCAGGCGCAGCGCCTCATCGTATCGACCGCTTCGTGCCAGCTCTGAGGCACGATCGATCTCGCGCTGAAGCGCCATCACATCCTTGGGGTCGAGCAACTCCTCACGCCCGTCGGTTTGGGAAATCGATCCCACGTAGCCCAGAGATTCCAAACGGCGGATCGCTTCGATGTCCAGCGGCTCGGCGGATTCGACTACTTCAACCAGGGAGGGAGACTCTGCCAGAATCACACTCAACCCCTTCACCAGCTCGTCCCTTACGGTCAGCGCCGCACCACTGACCTCGGCGTACAAGTTGACCCGCTCGCCGGGATCGACGCCGAGGTCGTAATACTCGGCTCGAGGAGCCAAAATATACTTGTCTTTGTGGCGTCGCAATCCAAAAAGGGGTGACCAGCCGTTGTCCAGATAGGGAGCGAGCGTTTCCTGATAGAGCGTCCGATCGCGGTTGGTTCGGGCGGCCAGCAGACTCTGACCGTCCACCACACGGGGTGGATTGATGTCGAGCAGTTCCAAGACGGTGGGGAAAATATCGGCGATCGAAACCACCACATCATCCACAACACACGACTGGTGTATTAACGCGGGACACGAAACGATCAGGGGAACGCGCATCGTCGACTCGTAGATGAGCTTGGCGTGGGTGCTCTCGCCGTGCTCGCCCAGGCTTTCGCCGTGATCCGCAACAACAATAGTCAGCGTCTCACTTAGACGACCTTGGGTCTCAAACGCAGTGAGCAGCCGACCGATCTGGGCATCCATGTAAGCGATTTCGCCCGCGTAGGGTCGATCCGGGAAACGTGCGGCGTAGGGTGGTGGTGGCTGGTACGGACTGTGCGGATCGAAGTAGTGTACCCAGCAGAAAAAAGGACTCCGACGCGATGGGCTGCTTAGCCATTGGATGGCGGCGTCGGTCACGCGCGTTGCGGATCGCTCATAGATCGGCTTGGTGAATGTGGCGGCGGTCGTTGATGCGGCAACTGCCACTTGGTCGTCATAGCGGTCGAATCCCTGGTCCAGGCCAAATCGAGCGTCAAGCACGAACGCCGACACAAAGGCGGCGGTTTCATAACCTTCCTCGCCGAGCGTCTCGGCCAGGGTTTCATGGTCCCGTGTCAGATGAAACTCACCGTTGTGACGCACGCCATGATTCGGCGGATTCAGCCCGGTGAGGATCGTTGTGTGCGACGGTAGCGTAATCGGTGCGACGGTGACGGCGTCGTCGAATCGAATGCCGCCGGCGGCCAGGTGATCGAGCACCGGCGTTGCAGCTTCGGCGCTACCATAGCACCCCAGGCGATCGGCTCGCGTTGTGTCAAGCGTAATCAGCAGCACATTGAAACCGCGCGCCGAACCGCTGGTTAGTTGCTCGGGCCATCCGCCGCGCCGGCGTTGCAAGTGCGATAGCCCAAAGATAATCGTCATGACGACGATCACAACGGAGACGCCTATAGCGTATCGCCGGGGTTTCGTTGGTGCAGAGGGTGGACAACGATTTTCGGATGGTGGTTTGGTTTTATGGGGGCGTCGTGTCATAAATAGAGTCAATATGTTCTCTGAGCCGCGGGCTTTAGCCCGCGCGATGAAACAGTACGCGATGATCTCCAAGACGTCTTTCGCTCGCGCAGGCTAAAGCAGTTCCAGTTGTTGTATGCCGGGTCATGCGCCATTCCAAGTTCCTCGCATGACGAGACTTCGCGCAGGCTAAAGCAGTTCCAGTTGTTGTATGCCGGGTGATGCGCCATTCCAAGTTCCTCGCATGACGAGACTTCGCGCAGGCTAAAGCCCGCGGCTCAGGGCTGTGTCGACCGATCAAGGTTGACGTCCTTGGCCTTGGGTTAATACATAATGTTTACCGGCTAGAAACGGTCCGAACTTTTCCGTCCGACCCACCGGCCAACGAACCAGCACCTCGTCGATCATTTTGGCATCACCCAGTCCGAAATGCACCCGTGGATCGTTACTGGCGCAATAACTGTATGCTGTCTGAACGGTCCGCCACTGTTCTCGGCCGCCGGTTGTGATCCGCACGGACGCTCCGATCGCGTCGCTCCCATTCGAGTTCATAACTCGAAACATGACCCACTTCCCACGCGCTCCGACAACGTTCCGCAATACATCCGCACCGCCACCGAGGTTGACCACCACGATATCGATGTCGCCATCGTTGTCGATATCGCCGAATGCCGCACCGCGGCTGTTCTTGATCAACGGTCCTGTGGTGCCGGCATTGGGCACTACTTCGGAAAATCGTCCGTCTGGGCCGCCGCGGAATAACAAATTGGGTTCCGCGTAGGGGTCCGAGGGATCGTACACCATTTCCTGCCTGGTGACACGACCGTTTGCGATGAACACATCGAGATAACCATCGTGATCGAAATCCGCAAAACCCAAGCCGAATCCGGTAAACGGCTGACTCGGTGCGCCCAAGCCCGACAGTGCCGAGACGTCGTCGAACGTACCACCCTGATTCCGATAAAAGGTGTTCGACTCGTTTTGGAAGTGGGCGATGAACAAGTCCGCATCGCCGTCGTTTTCGACGTCGACGGCCATCACCCCCATGCCACCTTCCACGGCGCCGATCCCGTTGAACGCGCAGCCGCCGAGCAGTGCCTCCTCCTTGAACCCCCCGCGACCGTCGCCCATCCAGAGTTGATTGGCCATTTCGTCGTTGGCCACGTAAACATCCATCCGCCCATCGTTGTCAAAATCGCCGCATGCGATCCCCAGTCCGTTCCCAAAGGCCTTGCGCATTCCGGCGCTGTTACTTACGTCGGTGAATGTCCCGTCACCGTTGTTGTGGTACAATGTATCAGGAGCCGGAGCCTGATAGTCCTTGGGATGACAATAGTCCCGAAGATCATGAGCGCCCCGGCAATTCAATTCACGCTGTGCCGACCAGGTAATGTAATTGACCAAGAAAAGATCCAACAGTCCGTCACCGTCATAATCCACAAACGCACTGCTTGATCCCCAAGATGTATCGCCAACCCCCGCCCGCAAGGTGACGTCAGTGAACGTGCCGTCTCCATTGTTGCGGAAGAGCGCGTTCGGACCTACGTTGGTTACGTAGAGGTCGACGTCCCCATCCCCATCGTAGTCTCCGCAGGCGCAGCCCATCCCGTATCCGGTATCGCCCACGCCGGCAGCCTCAGTCACGTCCTCGAAGGATCCATCGCCGCGGTTTCGAAAGAGTTTGTTGCCCGGCACGTTGCGGGACCGACCTTCCAGTCGATCCTTGGGGGCCGATCGTTCCAAGTCTCCACCTTGTACGAAATAAATGTCGAGGTCTCCGTCGCCATCGTAGTCAAACAGGCCTTCCCCGCCCGTGGTGATCTCGGGCAAGTAAAAACGCTGCCTTTCGAATGGCACCTGAACGAACTCTACGTTGATCTCGTCAGCCACTTCCTCGAACCAAGCTGCCGACGTCGGCGATGCCGAAGATCGAGTATCAACCGGCTCCTCACGCCGACAGGAGGCTAGGCTTAGGATGCCCATAACGGCCACCCCATAAACCATCCGCCTGAACGGTACCCCTTCTTCCTTGACTCGCGCCTTGATGATCACTGACCGTGGCTCTCCATGATCCGCTTGGCCAGGGCGAGAAGTTGAGGTTCCCGAGGTGCCATTTCCAGTCCCGCGGTTACGGCCGCGATCGCATCATCCATGCGCCCCAAGCGAAGGTTCATTCTGGCCAAACCGAGCTGTGGCTCCCAGCGGGTGGGCAGCGTCCTCGCCAGCACCTGAAACTGCTCAAGTGCCTCTAAGTGCTGACCGAGCCTTACGTACACATTGGCGAGATCCTGTCGGATTCTTGCGTTTTGCACATCCAGGCTCGCCGCTTTGATCAGTGATTCCAAAGCCTGCTCATTTGATCCAAGTTGCATCAAGGCCAGCCCACGAGCGTGATTGGTTTGCGCCACATCCGGAGCGAGCGAGACGGCCCGATCGGCGTGGCCCAGTGCTAAGGTGGGTTGTTCCATGCGCCGGAGACAGGCAGCCAAATTGATATAGATCTCGAATCGGTCGGTGTCGAGTTGCGCGGCGCGTTCGAGCACTCCGCGGGCTTCCTCCAAACGATCCAAATGCAGATAGACCGTTCCCAAGTTCGTCAAGGCGTCCGCGTTTTCGGGATCGGCGGACAGGATTTGCTTA
>Ga0326597_10005850_pt1 | contig 16975 bp, 14 predicted proteins | sample RVTome_12_FD_203789 | JGI IMG/M metagenome (GOLD analysis project Ga0326597, IMG submission 203789) | Soil microbial communities from uranium-contaminated site in the Upper Colorado River Basin, Wyoming, United States - RVT100D185 | ecosystem: Environmental > Terrestrial > Soil > Contaminated >...
TCTGGAAACCGAACTCGGCCGCCGCGGCGTGCGCTACACTCCGTCGGTCACGAACTTCGTTCTGGTCGAGTTCGGGCGCGACGTCCAGAAGCTCTTCCTCGAATTCCAGAAACGTGGCGTTATCATCCGTCCGGTCGGCGGTCCCGGCCTGGCCGGGTGCGCCCGCGTGAGCGTGGGAACGCGCCGTGAGAACGAGAAATTCCTCATGGTGCTCGACGCAGTGCTGGAAACGATCCGAAGCTAGCCTTCCACGCACGGACGCCGAAGCGGGCCGGCCGCCGGAAGCGGAGGCCGATCTCGGGGAGAACCATGATCCGCGCCGAGAATCTCCGGAAGACGTTCGGTTCGGTGCGCGCGGTGGATACGATTTCCTTCCACGTCCCCGCGGGCGAGATCTACGGTCTCCTCGGTCCGAACGGCGCCGGCAAGACGACCACGATCTCCTGCATCTCCGGCCTTCTCCGTCCCGAGGGTGGGCGCGTCACGATCGGCGGCGTGGACGTGGCCGCGGATCCGCTCCGCGCGCGCGAAACGCTCGGCGTCGTGCCGCAGGAGATCGCGATCTACGAGACCCTGACGGCGCGCGAGAACCTCGACTACTTCGCATCGCTCCACGGTCTCGCCGGCGCGGAGAGGCGCGGCCGTGTCGATGAGGCGCTCGAGCGCGTCGGGCTCTCGGCGGATTCGAAGAAGGCGACGAAGGACTTCTCAGGAGGCATGAAACGCCGGTGCAACCTCGCGATCGGATTGGTGAGCCGGCCGCGCGCGCTCCTTCTCGACGAGCCGACGGTCGGGATCGATCCTCAGGCGCGCATCCACATCCTCGACGTCGTGCGCGAGGTGCAGCGCGAAGGGACCGCGATCCTCTACACGACGCACTACCTCGAGGAGGCGGAGTCGCTCTGCGACCGGATCGGCATCATGGACGCCGGGCGGATCCTCGCCGAAGGCACGGTCCCCGAGCTGCGCCGGCTCGTCGGCGAGGGAACGCTCGTCACGCTCCGCGGCCACTTCCCGGCCGGCGCCATGCAGACGGCGCTCGCCTCGCGGAAGGATGTGCGCGTCGTCCTCCTGGAGGACGACCACGCGATGCTCTCCGTGTCCGGCGAGCATCGAGCGGCGTCGGAGGTCCTTTCGTCCGTGCTTCGTGCGAACATCGAAGTCTCCGGGATCTCGATGCAGGAGCCGAGCCTCCAAAGCGTTTTCCTGAAGCTCACCGGGCGCGAACTGCGCGACTGATGTGAGCGCCTTCCTCGCCGCCCTGCGCAAGGACCTCCGGCGCAGGATCCGCTCGCCGCTCGCGGCAGTGGTTCTTCTCCTCTTCCCGGTCGTCTTCTCGCTCCTCATCGGCGCGACGTTCGGGAGCGGCGGCGAGACGCTCGCGCCGATCAAGCTCGCCCTCGTGGACGAGGACGGCGGTCTTCTCTCCCGCTTCGTGCAGACGGCCTTCACGCAGAACGAATCGCAGGGTCCCGCGCGCTTCGACGTCGCCGTCGTCTCGTACGGCGAAGCGATCGATCTCGTCGAATCGGACAAGGTCTCCGCGGTGCTCCGGATCCCCGCGGCGTTCACCGATTCGCTCCTCGCCGAGCGTCCGGTGGCACTCGAACTCATCAAGAACCCGGCGCAAGGGATCTATCCGGAGATCGCGCAGCAGGTCGTCGAGGTGCTCGCGCAGCTCGCCGGCGCGGCGGTCCGCGTGCTGGGGGAGCCGGTGCGCGAGATCCGCGCCGCGACGTCCGCCGATCGCGCGCCGAGCGACGAACTCGTCACGCGGATCTCGCTCGCCGCGAACCGCCGCATGCGCGGCGTCGGTCGCTACGCGCTCCCGCCGGCGATCCGCCTCGAAGCGGCCGCGGCGGACTCGGCCGAAGGGGAGAGCGCGTCGCCTCTTCGCGTGGCGGTCTACGTGCTCCCAGGGATGGCCGTCTACGCGCTCCTCATGCTCGCGCTCGTGAGCGCGCAGGACTTCCAGCGCGAGCGGGTGCGCGGCACGATGGCGCGGCAGTTCGTCTCACCCGCGCCGTTCGCTGCGATCGTTCTCGGCAAGCTCGCGGCGATCGGGCTCGTCTCGCTCGTGTCGGTCGCGATCCTCGCCGTCGTCGCGGTCCTCTGGGCGCGGGTCGCCGTCTCCCTCGCCGGTTTCGTCGTACTCTCCGTCGCCTTCGCGGTCGCGGCGACCGGCTTCGCCGCGCTCATCCACTCGCTCACGCGCTCCGAGAGATCGGGCGCTCTCATCGGGAGCATCCTCGTCATGCTGATGTCGATGGCGGGAGGGTCATTCGTGCCCTTCGAGATGCTCCCGCCGTTCGTCCGCGCGATCGCGCCGTTCACGATGACGTACTGGGCGAGCGCCGGGTACAAGGAGCTTCTCTTCTCCTCCGCCGGCGTGGAGGATCTCTTGCCTCACGTCGGCATCCTCGCCGCGATCGGCGTCGCCTTCACGGCGTTCGCGACCGAGCGCTTCGCGGCGCGCTACCGGACGGGAGGCTAGGCGTGCGGCGCATCCTCGCCGTCGCGCGCGGCGTCCTCCTCATGGAGGCGAAGGACCGCTCGAACCTCTTCTGGATGCTCGCGCTGCCGCTCGCCTTCATCGCGCTCTTCGGCGGCATGTTCCGCGCGCGCGAGGCGCCGAAGATCGCGATCGCCGTCGTGGACGCCGACAGCACGTTCCTCTCGCGCGCCTTCACGGATGCGCTCGCGTCGGAGCGGATCGCGCTCCGCCGCCTCACGCCGGCCGAGCGCGACACCGTGCCCCGCCTCGGGCGCACCGTGACGATCCCGCGCGGCTTCGCCGACAGCCTGGCCGCGGGGAACCGGGCAGCGCTCACGTGGGAGTCGCGAAAGGGGTCGGACGCGGAGAACGATCTCTCCGCGAAGGTGCAGGTCTACCGCGGCATCGCGCGCGTGCTGGCCGCGCTCGCGGAGATCGACACGCTCGAAGGGGAGCACGTGTTGGCGGTGAGCGACACGGCTTTCGCGCGGCGGTACGGCGAACTCGCTGCCCGGCCGGATCTCGTGCAGGTGTCCGTCTCGACCGCGGGACGCGGACGCGCCGTGCCGACGGGATTCGCGGGGAGCGCGCAGGCGATGCTCGTCCTCTTCCTCCTCATGACGACGAGCATGTCGGGCGCGGTGACGCTCACGCTCGAGAAGCAGAACCGCGTGCTGGCGCGCGTCGCCGCGATGCCTCTCTCTCGTGCGCAGCTGATCGCCGGGAAGATCCTCGGGCTCCTCGCGCTCGCTCTCGTGCAGAGCGCCGTCATCGTCGCGGCCGGCCGCCTCCTCTTCGGCGTCTCGTGGGGATCGAGCGTGCCCGCGCTCCTGGCGCTCCTCATCGCGCTCGGCCTCGCCGCCGCGGCGCTCGGGCTCTTCCTTGGCGGGCTCCTGCGCTCGCCCGAGCAGGCCGGCGCGGTCGCCTGGCTCATCCCGCTCCTCTTGGGCGCGATCGGCGGCACGTGGTGGCCGCTCGAGATCACGCCGCACTGGATGCAGGTCCTGGGGCACGTCTCGCCGGCCGCCTGGGCGATGGACGGCCTGCACGGGCTCATCGCGTTCGGACGCGGGCCGTCCGCGGTCGTCGTGCCGTGCGCGATGCTCCTGCTCTACGCGGCCGTGCTCTCGTACTTCGGCGCGCGCTGGCTCGAGGTGCGGGAGTAGCGGCGGGCTGTTGTAGACTGATCCCGATCGTGAGTGTTCCGCGGCATCTCCGCGGCGTTGCTTCTGTGATCGCTTCCGGGAGGTCGCCATGTCCGCCCGTTTTTCGACAGATCGGACTCGTTGCCCCAGCGTCCTCGTCCGTGTGCTCGTACTTGCATGCGTGGAGCTTTCGTCAAACGCCTATGGCAGTGGACCACTCCTTTTCGACGTTTCGTACCTGGCTTACGAATCGACATCAGGTTGCACCGACGTCGTTGCCGCCGATTTCAATTCCGACGGCGTTCTGGATCTCGTCACGGCGGACTACTACCCACCGACGAACAGGCTCTCCGTCTTCCTCGGGCTCGGGGAGGGAGAATTCACGACACGCCGCGAGATTCCCACGATGGAGGGTCCCGTGGCGCTTGTTGCCGACGACTTCGACGAGGACGGACTTCAGGATCTGGCGGTCGCTTGCACCGGCGCGCGGGCCATCGAGGTGTTTCTCGGACGCGGCGATGGGACGCTGGTGCACGAAGCCGCCCTCGGATTTCCTTACTATCCTGGGAGTCTCGTCTCGGGAGATCTGAACGGCGATGGTCATGCGGATCTGGTCGGCGCGATGTACTCGGGGGCCAGAGCGTTCCTGGGAAACGGTGATGGGAGCTTTGGGAGTCCTGCGATCAACGTCGGGATCGGTTCGGGCGCGGAAGCGTTGGATCTGGGCGACTTCGATGAAGACGGAACGCCCGATCTGGCCGTTGTCCGGTCCGATGGATCGAACAGCTCGATCGAACTGCTCTTCGGCGTAGGGGACGGGACGTTCGACCGCGTTTCCCATCTGCCGACCGAAGACTACCCCTCCGCGGCCTACGCCGACTTCGATGCCGATGGGCATCTAGACATTGTCGTGAGCGATGTCCGCGATTGCGAGCCGGACGGATCCTGCATCACCTGGGTGGTGCTCCACCGAGGAAACGGTGATGGGACCTTTCGTACAGAATTCCTGCCGCAGTTCGGGTTCGGCGTCTCCTTTGCGGACGATCTGACGGGAGACGGAGTCCCTGATTTGGTGGGCGGCGGCAGCATCAGAGGCGTTGGCGTGCTCGTCGGTCACGGAGACGGTACATTCGACAGCGCGCGCTACAGCGCTGCCGGGCCATCGCCTTCCGGGAGCGATGTCGGTGACTTCGACTCGGATGGATGCGCGGACCTCGCAGTCGCTGACTACCTGGCTCGCGGCGTCTCGGTTCTGCTCGGCCACGGCGACGGGAGTTTTGGGAACGCGATCCCCACGATCCCGGCCAATCCCGAAGACCTCGTTGCGGAGGACCTCGACGACGATTCGGATATCGATCTGATCGCGGCTGAAAGGCTCACGGGGCCTCCTCCGGCCGATGGTCGGCTCCGCGTCTACCTGAACGACGGAAGCGGCGGCTTCGAAGCGACCCCGGGTAACTACCCGGTCTTCATGGCGACGAGCGCTGCAGCATCCGGCGACCTCGATGGCGACGGTCGGCCGGATCTCGTTGCCGTCAGCGAACAGGCGACGATCATCTCGGTGTTCCTGAATCTCGGCGGCGCCGTCTTTGGCGACAGAATCGAGGTCGATGCCGGGCAGCGTTCGAACGACGTCGCCGTGGCCGATTTCGATTCGGATGGAGACGGCGATCTCTGCACGGTCGGTCTCAGTCTCTCCATAGTGATGGGACGGGGAAACGGCCAGTTCGGTTCTCCGACTTTGCTCCCAGTCACTCGATGGCCCCGGGCCATCATGACCGGCGACCTCGATCAAGACGGTGACCTGGACATCGTCACTGCCAATGTCGATGGATACTTGTCTTCGGACGGATCGATTTCCGTCTTCCTCGGGAACGGTGACGGCACCTTCGCGCCACGCCGCGATTTCGCCACGGGCCAGTCTACGTTGAGTGTGAGTGTCGGGGATGTGAATCACGACGGCGAAGTGGATCTCGCGACTGCGGATGGAGGAGGATCGATGTCCGTGCTGATCGGCCAAGGCGACGGGACATTCGCACCCGCGCTTCTTCTCCCCGCAAGGAGAGGCACGAACGCGATCTCGATCGTCGATCTCGATCTTGACGGCCATCCCGACCTTGCGGGCACCAGCAGCGCCGCGATTCTCTCGGTCTATCTCGGAACAGGCGACGGGGGCTTCCTCGCGAGGACCGATTACGGATTCGGCGCCCTAGGCCGGTCTTTTCAACAGGGTGATTGGAACCGCGACGGAGCGGTGGATCTGGCCGTCCAGTCGTTCACGCCGGCCGGGGGGTCAGGCATCGGGCTGCTGTTCAACAGGACTCCCGTACCCACGGCGATCGCGATGTCACTCGTTTCCTCCGAAGCTTTGCACGGTGAGAACAGGCTGTCGTGGATCGTCTCGTCGGAGCGACCGGCTGCGGTGACAGTGTTCAGATGCGCGGAAGGGGAACCATGGTCTTCCGTCGCGGATCTCGTGACCGACTCGGATGGCCGCGTGTCGTTCGTCGACACGGACGTAGACGGTGTCGCGAGATACGGCTACAGGCTCGGCATCGAACGCCCCCCGGGCTGGGAGTATTCGGCCGAAGTCTGGCTCGGAACTCCCGAGGGAGGGGCGCTCGCCGTTCGCGCGACAGATCCAGTCTCGGACGGTGAGCGGCTCTTGATCATGCTCCCCAAGGTCGAGCCTGCCGTTCTCGAGATCTTCGATGCGAGTGGGCGGCGCGTTCGAGAAAGATCCCTGATCTTGCCCGCCGGAGAGCACTCGATCGATCTGCACGAGAGACGTCGCCTCACCGGCGGCGTGTACTGGGCGAGGCTGCGTCAAGGAGCCTCGAGCGCCACGGCGAAGGTCATTGTCGTGCCGTAGATCCGCTCCCGCCGGCGCCGGCATGTGGCCGGTCCGGGAGCAACCGTTGGGGGGCTTCGATCTCCTTCTCGAGCCACGGCAGGCAGGTCGCGATCTCGCGCGCGCTCGGCTTCTTGTGCATGCGGTACGTTCCGATTTCCCGGGTGTGCGCTCGTGGCGCCGGGTGAAGGAGGCAGTCATGAGAGCCATCCTCTTCTTCCTTCTCGCTTGCTGCGTCTCCCGCGTTCCCGCGTGCGGTGACGACGACGGCGGTCCTTCCCAGCCGGGCTCGTCGCCGGAACCTGGTCCGTCCACGAACTGACACCGGAGGCTGCGGACCGCTGGCCGTTCACGGAGCGCCGGCACTCGACGTTGAACGGGCGCGTGGAGGAGGGCCACACTGATCTCCGGAGCCGCGCCCGGAGCGCTCGGTGCAGACGGAACGGTTGACGTCTCGGGAGATTGCTGCCACCATTCCTCCCGTTCTCGCGAACCCCACGCGCTCATCAGCGACGATCCGCACGGCGCAGAGCCGTCGGCGCGCGCGAGGCACTGAGATGAGCGCTCCGGTTCGACCGCAACGGTGCGCAGCGCGCTCGAGGTGCATCTGAAGACGAGGACCATCCGCACTCGCCTCGCCGGCGTCGCGCTGGCGGCGACCGCGCTCGCCGCCGCGGCGTGTCTCACTGCGCCGTCGTCCGAAGGCGCCGAAGTCCTCCTCTCCGCCGACTTCGAAGGCCGCCCCGACCGCACGTTCGTCGGCACGGGAGGCGCTGCTGCCGCCGAGCCCGTCCACGTCGATCCCCAAGTGCTCGCCCTCGTGCGCCAGAAGAGGATGGCGACCAGCTGCCTCGTCGTCCGCGACGACGCGTCCGAGGCGGGCTCGGTGCGATTCCAGTTCGCGGGGAACCGCGCCGTCTCGCGCGGACGGCTGACGCTTTCCGCCGTGCTCGGGTTCCCGTTCACCGACGAGTACGCGGTGCTCGTTCGCGAGCGGGGTACCTCGGCCGCGAAGTTCCTGGACCTTCGATTCCGGCCGGACGGCACCGTGCACGCATCCGACGCCGCCGGCGCGATCGGAACGATCGGGCGCTACGACGCGACGCGCTCATATGGGCTCACGCTCGTCTTCGATCTCGACCGCGGCACCTCGTCCGTCTACCTCGACGGCTGTCTCGCGCTCGAGGGCCGGCGCTTCGGGATCCGCGGCACCGGGATCGGGGCGCTCCTCTTCGGTGTCGGCGCCGATCCGCAGCGGAGCGGGGCGCTCTACGTGGACGACATCCTGGTCTCGAGCGAGTTCAGGCCGCCATCCGACGAGCGCCCTCCCGAGATCGCCTGCCCGGGTGACACGACGGTCGAAGCGGTCTCGCGCGGCGGCGTGCGCCGTTCCGACTCTCAGCTCGACGCGTTCTTTGAGCGCGCGACGGCAAGCGACGCCTGCGACGGAAATCCGAAGATCGCCGTCGAGGCGCCCGACTTCCTCCCGCTCGGACGGACGGACGTGACATTCACCGCGCGCGACGCGGCGGGGAACGCGGCCGCCTGCCGCGCGGCCGTCACGGTCGCCGACACGCGCCCGCCGCGGCTCTCGATCCGCCTCTCGCGCGATTGCCTCTGGCCGCCGAACCATGTGATGTCGGAGCTCGCCGCCTACGTGACGGCCGTGGACGACTGCGACGCCGCGCCGGCCGTGTCGCTCGCCGCGATCTGGAGCGACGAGCCGGATTCGGGAGACGGGACCCGCGCCGGCGACGTCGCGGACGCGGAGTTCGGCGCGCGCGACGAGACGTTTCGACTGCGTTCGGAACGCGACTCGCGAGGCGACGGACGCGTCTACACGATCGTCTACACGGCGACCGACGCCTCGGGGAACGCCGCCTCCGACACCGTGTTCGTGCGCGTGCCGCGAGACCGCCTGGGCGCGGCATACGCCTCGAGCGGGTTCACGCCGGACGGCGGAGACTTCGAACCCGGCGCCTCGAGGTATTCGCTCGTGATCCGCTCGCGGGAGAAGCTCCACGCGAGCCGCATCGCGCAGGCGACCGTGGGGAACCACGCCGAGGTCCTCGCTCCGGTCGAGCGCGTCTACACCGACGTCAACGGCGACGGCCTGGACGACCTCCAGCTGTTCTTCGACGTCGAGCGCACGCGCGAGCTCATGGCGGGCGGGCGTACGATCGGCATGCGCTACGAGACGAAACGGGGGACGGGATACCTCGTTCCCGACATCTTCGCGCTCCGGCCGCGCGTGGAGGGCGCCGGCGCACTCGCCGCGGGCGGCCCCGCGGTGCGGCCGCCGCAGCCGAATCCGTTCTCCGCCACGACCGAGATCCGCTACGTCGTGCGCGACACCGTCGGGGCGCGAGTGGACATCGGCATCGAGGATCATGACGGCCGGAGGATCCGCACGCTCGTGAGCGGCGACCGGACGCCGGGCACCCACGCGGCGGTTTGGGACGGGCGCGACGAGCGGGGCACGCTCGTGCCCGCCGGAATCTATCTCTACGTCGCGAGCGTGGACGGACAGCGTGCTTCGGGACGGGTCATCGTCATGCGGTAGACACTGCGGGGAATCGAGCGGTCATCGCAGATACAGCGACGCCCCGGGCGCTTGGACACCCGGGGCGTCGTGCCTTTCAAGTGGCTCGCTCAGCCTGGGATCGGAAGGATCCGATCGACCGAGCGGCCGAGCGACGCACTAGGCCTTACGAACGTTGCTGGCCTGCAGCCCCTTCGGGCCCTTGGCGACGTCGAACGTCACGCGATCACCCTCGGCGAGAGAGCGGAAACCCTCGGCGACGATGGCGGAGTGATGGACGAAAACGTCCTCACCGCCGTCCTGCGTGATGAAGCCGTAGCCCTTGGCGTCGTTGAACCACTTGACTGTTCCCTGAGACATTGTTGCTCCTTGTTGCTTCCAGGGGCCTGCTGCCCCCACCTCCACCTGGCACTCTGCCAGGCAAGAGAAACGGGCTGGCGGAGATAAGCTCCGTCAGCCCGCATCTGTACGAAACTCAACCTTGGTGCGAAGATTACACGACTGCGCGTTCTCTGTCCACTATTCTTTTCACCAATGAATCCGCGGGTTTCGTGGTGATCGCCGCCGCCACGCCGCGCTACTCCGCCGCGCGCGTCCATCCGCGCCGATTGATGCCTCGGCGCCTTCCGTGGCATCATTCAGCGGTGTCCGCCGTCGTCGAAACCCACTCGCACCGACTTGACCCGGAGGATTGACGTGCGTCCGTCACGCATGATCTTCGTTGCCGCCTGTCTCGTTCTCGGCCGCGCCGCCGCCGCGCAGGGGGCGGGCGCGCCGCCCGCCGTTCCCGATGCCGCGGAGCTTCACCTCGCGATCGAGAAGCTCACCGTCGTCGGATCGGCGCTCTTCATCGCCGCGCATCCGGACGACGAGAACACCGCGATGCTTACCTGGCTCGAGAACGAGAAGCTCGTTCGCGCTGCCTACCTCTCGCTGACGCGAGGCGACGGCGGGCAGAACCTCATCGGTTCGGAGCAAGGGGACCTGCTCGGCGTCATCCGCACGCAGGAACTCCTCGCCGCGCGCCGCATCGATGGGGCGGAGCAGTTCTTCACGCGGGCGATCGATTTCGGATACTCGAAGGGTCCCGAGGAGACGCTCGAGAAGTGGGGGCGGGAGGAGGTCCTCTCGGACGTGGTCCGCGTGATCCGCACGTTCCAGCCGGACATCGTCGTCATGCGGTTCCCGACGACCGGCGAAGGCCGGCACGGACACCACACCGCCTCGGCGATGCTCGCGGTGGACGCATTCGAGGCGGCCGGAGACCCGAACCGCTTCCCCGAGCAGCTCGCGGATCTCGCTCCGTGGAAGCCGAAGCGGCTCGTCTGGAACTACTTCAGCTGGGCGGCCCCGCCCTCGGGCGCGGACGCGGACCAGTTCCTTCGCGTGGACCTCGGCGCGTACAACCATCTCCTTGGCCGCTCGTACACGGAACTCGCCGGCGAGAGCCGCAGCATGCACAAGAGCCAGGGATTCGGATCGCCCGAGCGGCGCGGCCACCTGCCGAACTACTTCAAGCTCATCGCGGGCGATCCGATGGGAGCGGATCTCTTCGACGGCATCGACCTCACATGGGGCCGCATTCCCGGCGGCGCGGAGGTCGGCAGGCTCCTCGACGAAGCGCACCGCCGGTACGACGTGAACGATCCGCCCGCGTCTCTCGCGCTCCTCGTCGAGGCGCGCGACGCGCTCGGGCGGCTGGCGGCATCGCCGTCAAGCCGATCGCACGCCGCGCTCCTCCGGCACAAGGCCCGCGAGTTGGACGATGCGATCCGCGCCGCGGCGGGGCTCTGGCTCGAGGCGGTGAGTACGCGCCCGACGTATGCGCCGGGCGATTCCATCGCGATCGCGCTCACAGCCGTGAACCGCTCGGGCGCTGCGCTTCGCCTCGTCGGCGCCGCGGTGGCGGCTGTCGCGCCGCGCGTCGAGCCGGACTCGGCGCTCGGATCGAACGATCCGGTGACGGTCACGGTGGCGGGCGTGGTGCCCGCGGATCTCGACTGGCGCGCCACGCAGCCGTACTGGCTCCTCGAGAGCGCGAACGGCGGACTCCATCGAGTCGCCGACCCCGCGCGCATCGGCCGCGCGGAGAACGAGCCGGCGCTCTCGGCGTCGCTCGAGGTCGAGGTCCTCGGGCGGCGGATCGCCTACACGCTCCCGGTCCTCTACCGATGGGTCGATCGCGTGCGCGGTGAGATCTACCGTCCCGCCGCGCTCGTCCCGCGCGTGACGCTCTCGCTCGACCAGAAGGTTTATCTCTTCCCCGACGATGCGCCGCGCACGGTCACGGTGCGGCTCGAATCATCGAAACTCGTGCGCGGCGAGGCGCGTCTCGCCCTGCCGGGGGGATGGCGGAGCGAGCCGGCGGCGCAATCCGTGGAGATCGCAGCGGGCGCGCCGCGCGAGGTGAGCTTCCAGGTGCGGCCGGGTGCGGGCGAAGGCGCCGTGCGCGCCGAGTTCACCGCGGGCGGGCGCACCGAGACGCGCGGGATGATCGTCATCGACCATCCGCACATCCCGATGCAGGCCGTCTTCCCCGAAGCTGCGGCCAGGCTCGTGCGGATCGACCTCGCGCGCGCCGGCGAGCGCGTCGGCTACGTGATGGGGCCCGGCGACGACGTTCCCGCCGCGCTCGCGCAGGCCGGGTACCGTGTCACGCTCGTCGATGACGAGACGCTCGCCTCGGGCGATCTCTCCGCGTTCGACGCGATCGTCACCGGCGTGCGCGCCTACAACGCGCGGGATGCGCTCAAGAAGAACTCCTCGCGGCTGCTGGCGTACGTCGAGGGCGGCGGCACGCTCGTCGTGCAGTACAACACGGCCGACGGCACGCTCGATCCGGACTTCGCGCCGTATCCGCTCAAGATCGGCCGCGACCGCGTGACCGTCGAGGAAGCCCCGGTCGCGATCGACAACGGGACGAGTGCGCTCGTCACCTCGCCCAACCGGATCACGCCGGCGGATTTCGATGGCTGGGTGCAGGAGCGGGGGCTGTACTTCGCGGATGAATGGGGTCCCGAGTACCACGCCGTGCTCTCGTCGTCCGATCCCGGCGAGGAGCCGGCGCGCGGCGGGCTGCTGGTCGCGCATCACGGCAAGGGGATCTTCATCTACACGGGGTACGCCTTCTTCCGCCAGCTCCCGGCCGGTGTGCCGGGCGCATACCGGCTCTTCGTGAATCTCGTCTCGGCGCGCGGATGACGCGCGACCCGTTGCCGCCGCGTCCCCGAGGCGGCGGCCGGCCGCCGGACGACGCCGGCCGCGGCCCCGTGCACGGCCCGGACGCCGGCGCGCGCGCGGACGACGCCGGCGACGACCGCCCGCCGATCGGGAGGAGTTGGGGCCTCCTCTACGCGATCGTGCTCGCGAACCTCGCCGTGCTGATCGTCCTCTTCTACATCCTCACCGAGACGACCTCGTGAGGGCGCTCGACTGGGTCGTGCTCTGCGGGTGGCTCGCCTTCATCGTCACCTACGGCGTCTGGAAGGGGAGGAGGAGCCGGAGCCTCCAAGGCTACGTCCTCGGCGACCGGAGCATGCGCTGGTACATGGTGGCCTTCTCCGTCATGGCCACCCAGGCGAGCGCGATCACGTTCCTCTCCACGCCCGGACAGGCGTACGCCGACGGGATGCGCTTCGTGCAGTTCTACTTCGGACTGCCGATCGCGATGGTCGTTCTCTCGGTGACCGCGATCCCGTTCTACCGGCGCTTGAAGGTCTATACGGCGTACGAGTTCCTCGAACGGCGCTTCGACGCGAAGGTCCGTACGCTCGCCGCCTCGCTCTTCCTCGTGCAGCGAGGCCTCGCGTGCGGGCTCACGATCTTCGCCCCGTCGCTCATCCTCTCGGTGCTCCTCGGCTGGAACATGCAGGCGACGATCTTCGTGATCGGGACGCTCGTGATCATCTACACCGCCTCCGGCGGCACGAAGGCGGTGAGCTACACGCACTTCCTGCAGCTCATGATCCTCATGGCCGGGATCTTCACCGCGCTCGCGTTCGCCGTCGCGCGGCTCCCGGAGGGCGTCTCGTTCGGCGACGCCGTGTTCGTCGCCGGGAAGACGGGGCGCCTGAACGCGATCGATCTCACGTTCGACTGGAAGAACCGGTACAACATCTGGTCCGGCCTGATCGGCGGGTTCTTCCTCGCGCTCTCGTACTTCGGGACCGATCAGTCGCAGGTCGGGCGGTACCTCACCGGGCAGTCGGTGACGCAGAGCCGGCTCGGGCTCTTGTTCAACGGCCTCGCGAAGGTGCCGATGCAGTTCATCATCCTCTTCACCGGAGCGATGGTGTTCGTCTTCTACCAGTTCCAGGCGCCTCCCGTGTACTTCAATCCGGTCGAGACGCGGCGAGTCGCGGCGAGCGCCGGCGCGGCCGAGTTCGACGAGCTGTCGCGCGCGTACGAACGCGCGGCGGATGCGCGCGCCGTCGAGGCGATGAACCTCGTCGCGGCCCGTCGCGACGGCGACGGCCACGCCGGGGAGCGCGCCGCCGCCTCGCTCGCCGCCGCCGACGCCGAGACGCGCGCGACGCGCGAGAAGGCGATCGAGGTCGTGAAGTCAGCGAACCCGCGCTCCGACGGGCGCGACGTGAACTACGTCTTCCTCACGTTCATCCTCGCAAACCTGCCGGCGGGGCTCATCGGGCTCACGCTGGCCTCCGTCTTCGCCGCGTCGATGTCGTCGACCTCGTCCGAGCTGAACGCGCTCGCGTCCACCTCCATCGTGGACGTGTACCGGCGGTTCGTGAGGAAGGAAGCGTCCGACCGGCACTACGTCGTGGCGTCGAAGGCGGCGACCGTCGTCTGGGGCGCGTTCGCGATCGCGTTCGCGCAGTCGGCGAACAAGCTCGGATCGCTCGTCGAGGCGGTGAACATCCTGGGATCGCTCTTCTACGGCACGATCCTCGGGATCTTCCTCTTGGCGTTCTACCTCAGGAGGGTCGGCGGGACGGCGGTGTTCCTCGGCGCGCTGGTGGGGGAGGTGGCGGTCATCTTCTGCTTCACGTCCACGGGCATCTCGTTCCTCTGGTACAACGTCGTCGGATGCCTCGGGACGATGGCGGCGGCGCTGGCGGTGGCGCCTTTCATGAGGCGGCGGGTGGCGGCTTGAAAAGCGACGGCGCGAACCCTGCCGTACGCCTCACGTTTGCCAAATCAAGGCAACGCTCGCGAAGCAAGTCCAGCATCCTCAGCTTCTCCCCGATCGGGAGCGCGGCCAACCGCGCTCGGTAGGCACGTTTGCTTTCGAGGACGTCCGCCAGCTTCGATGTCATGGCCTGTCCCCCGAGAACCGATCCTTGAACGCACTCCATTTGTCGTGAAGGTTGAACTGCAGAAGGATCTGCTCGAACCGGGCCGCGTCGAGTGCGCCGGATTCTACGAACTGCACGAGCCGGGCGTAGTCCTTCCCGCGCCCGGTCTCGAGCGCGATCGCAGCGAGATGCTCGGCACAGAGAACGCGCACCGACGCGCCCTCGACATCGAATTCGCGCGCCTCGTTCATCGCCTGCTCGACAAGCGGGCTTGTCGGCGGCAGGAACTGGACCGGCCAACCGGCGACGATGACGTATTCTCCGTCCGTTCTGCATCCGCGCTGGACCAGGTAATCGAATATGGCTTTCGTGCTGAACAGGCGACTCCCAGGTTCCGGGCGAAACGCAACGAAGATGTCTACGTCCAAGGTCGCGACTGGCTCCAGGTAGAACGTCGCCGCGACAGCGCCACCAACGGCGTACAGGCCGATGACATGGTCGGCCTGCATTTGATTGATGACCGCGAAAACGTCCTTGAGCTTCATCGCCGGCCCTCCTTCGAAGCGGATTTCGAGTGCCTCCTGCCGCCAGCATAGGCGCGCCCTCCGTGTTCTTCCAGAGTGAACTCGCCGAGGTTCAGCCTATCGAGCCGGTGATCGCCCCGGGGAAACACGCCGTTTGATCCCGCGGATCGCGATCGCGAAGGAAGCCGCGCGACGCTGAGGGCTGCGGGGTCGGGAGTACACGACGATCGTCGAGGATTCGACGCCTCCGCAACAAGCCGTGACGGTCAGGCCTGGAGTGACCGCCGTCCGACGCCTGCGTGAGAGCTCGGGCGTTGCTGATCCTGCAGGAAGCCCCAGGAGTGACGCATAGGGATTTGTATCGTGGGGAGCGGAGTGGTTCTGGGCGGGCAAGGGAGCCCGGAGAGGGTCTGGGGGGGTGTGAGAGAGGCAGGGCGTGGCGCAGAGTGTCGCGATGCGTGGGCGGGGGGCAGGGGCGAGAGGGGGCCGGAGTTTGCAGTGGTGCTCGTGGGCTCAAGGCGCAGCGCGAGAGGTAGAGACGAAAAGTCGCGGCGCGTGCGAGGGAGGCGGCGGGCGATCGGTCAGGGAGTGAGTGGTGCGAGCGGCGGGCCAGCGCTCCGGGGTGGCGGGCGCTCCTCGAACGGATCCGGCGCTGCGGCATGCGCGAGGTGTCGGATGATCTGATCGACGACGGCGGGGTCGATGATGATCGAGACGATCTTCATCTGGACGCAGCAGCGGGGGCAGAGCAGGGGATCCACTTCGAGGATCTTGCGCAGGAGGCGGGCCCAGCTGGCGCGGGTGGCGGTGTGGCTCGAGCGGTTCTTCTTGAGGTCTCTCTTCTCCCTCTGACTCCAAACTCCCATCGACTGGCGGGGCCGTGGCTCGGCGCGAGGCGTTGCGGGAGCGGTTGGCGTAGGCGCCGTAGTAGCGGACGAGATGAAGCCGGGGATCGGGGATCTGTTCGGTGACGGCCTGGATCCAGTCGAGGGGATCGAGGAGAAGCTCGCTCGAGCCGTGTTCGGGATGCGGCGGGGTGAGAACGCGGACGCGGTCCTCTTCGGTGCGCTCGACGGCGCTGAAGGGCATGGGAGGACGGACGAGGTAGCGGGCGAGGTGCTCGAGGCGCTCGGGGTCATCGGGGGAGACGCACTGGCAGGCGTGAACGGAGAAGCCGGAGTGAACCCAGCTCAGGAGGACGTCGCGAAAGGACTCGGAGAGCCGGTCGGCGCCGACGAGCCGGGCGAGGAGAAGGCGTCGGAAGAGCTCGCTCAGGGTTTGCGCATCGAGAGAGGGAATGGGGAGGAAGCGGCCGTCGCGGTCCCGGACCGCTTCGGTCATGAGGGCGTGGATGTGAGGGTGGAAGTTGGCGTAGGCGCCGAAGGTCTGGATGGAGGAGACGAAGCCGGGGACGACATGGCGGTCGTCGAGGACCGCGACGAGCGTGCGATGCATGGTCTCGTAGGCGGTGCGGGAGAGGAGACCGAGGAGCCGGCGCTCTCGCTGGAACAGCCCACGCAGGACGCGGGGGATGGTGAACACGTCATGGCGGTGGGAGACGGGGGCGAGGATCTCCTCCCGGAGCTTCTCGGCGAAGAGGGCCGCGCGCTTGGCCTGGCAGCTCGGGCAGAAGTTGCGGGTCTGGCAGGAGAAGGCCAGGAGGTGCTCGCCGCCGCAGGAGGGGCACCGGATCCGTGCGAAGCCGTTGGTGAGCCGGCCGCACTCGAGGAACGCATCGGTGGAGCGGCGGACGACGGAGCGCAGCGGTCCGTGCTGAGGCTCGAAGCGGTCTTCGTACGAGGAGAGGTAGCGGTCGAAGTGGTCCTCGAAGATCCGATAGAAGTCGGTGCGCTCGGGGTGACGCGGCCGGTACAGGGGTGTCGAATCGGCGACACGGTCATGAGCGCGGCGGGGGCGCCGGCCTGCACGCCGATCGCCGTCGCCGGGAGGCAGGGGGCTCGTCGGGCAACGTCTGAAAGCACAATCGGATGACGATGCGGCGGTCGATGGGATGCCCATGGTGATCGCAAGAACGGCGAGGCCGGCCCCGGGTCATGGGGGAAGACGACTCCGAGAAAGACGCGGGGGGTGGAGCAAGGCCACGGCCACCGGCTGGCACCCGGGTCACGGAGCGTCAGACCAACTTGCAGCGCGCGCTGGACAC
>Ga0326597_10005851_pt1 | contig 16972 bp, 16 predicted proteins | sample RVTome_12_FD_203789 | JGI IMG/M metagenome (GOLD analysis project Ga0326597, IMG submission 203789) | Soil microbial communities from uranium-contaminated site in the Upper Colorado River Basin, Wyoming, United States - RVT100D185 | ecosystem: Environmental > Terrestrial > Soil > Contaminated >...
GTGTGACTCGCGCGGACTCTAGCACGTCCGTGTGCCCGTCCGGGCGATCGCGATAGACTGCTCCTCGTCCGTCCCCGAGCGAGAGAGCCCTTCGAGGGAGGGCGCCTGAACGAAGACGGAGGAGGAATCATGAGCCGAGGTGTCACGCGTCGAGAGTTCGTCAAGACGGGCGCCGCCGCGGTGGCGGCGGCCTCCCCGGCTCTCGCCCGGGCGCAATCCCCCGAGATCCTGGCGCGCCGGGCGACTCCCCCCGTCGTCATCTCTTCGGCGAACGGGCACCGCCTCCGGAACGAAGAGGGCCGTACGTGCGTCGAGGAGGCGTTTCTCCGGATCACCCGGGGCGAGGACGTGCTCGATTCCCTCATCGCCGGGGTCAACATCGTCGAGCTCGACCCCGAGGACACGAGCGTCGGCTACGGCGGGCTGCCCAACGCCGACGGCGTCGTTCAGCTCGACTCGTGCTGCATGCACGGCCCACGCAAGCAGGCGGGGGGGGTGGCCGCCCTCGAGGGCGTGCGCGCGCCCTCGCTCGTCGCGAAGGCGGTGATGCAGCAGACCGACCACCACCTGCTCGTGGGCCGGGGGGCCCGGGACTTCGCCTCCCAGATGGGCTTCACCATCGAGGACGACCTCAACACCGACCGCTCGCGTGTCCTGTGGCTCGAGTGGAAGAGGCGCATCGACCCCGGTCACTGGCTCGACCCCACCAAGCGCTCGGAGGCGGGCGAGGCCGCCTCGCGGCGGATGGTGGAGGACGGGCTGCTCGACCCGCGGCACCGGTGGGGCACGATCAACTGCGACGGCGTGGGGCCGAGGGGCGAGGTGTGCGGGGTGACGACGACGAGCGGCCTCGCGTTCAAGATCCCGGGCCGGGTGGGCGACTCACCGATCCTCGGCGCCGGTCTGTGGGTCGACAACGAGGTCGGAGCCGCCGGCTCCACCGGCCGGGGAGAGGCGAACCTCTACGGCCTGTGCTCGTTCCTAATCGTCGAGGAGCTGCGCCGGGGCCGCGCCCCGAAGGACGCGGCGATGGAGGCCCTGCGTCGGGTGAAGGCGGCGACGATCGAGAAGAGGCTCCTGAACGCGGACGGCAACCCCGACTTCCAGCTCACGTTCTACGTCGTCACCCGGACCGGCGAGTACGCCGGGGTGGCCCTCTACGCGAAGACCGGCGAGGGCGAGAAGCAGTTCGCGGTGTGCACGGAGAAGGGTCCCGAGGGCCTGCCCTGCGAGTCGCTGCTCGGAGAGGCGCCCGCGGCGTGAGCGACACCTCGACCCCCGACGGCTCCTCGGCCGGCCCCTCATCATCACCGGCCGGGGCCTCCCCGGAGCGGGCCGCTCCCGGACCTTTGGCCGACGACCGCCTCTTCACGCCGCGCTTCTTCCTGATGTGCGGGTTCACCTTCACCGTCTTCCTGTCCCTGTTCCAGCTGCTGCCGACGGCGCCCTTCCGGATCCTCGACCTCGGCGGCTCGACCGCCGCCGCGGGGCTGTTCCTCGGGGTCCTGACGTACGCCTCGGCTCTCTCCGCCCCAATCACGGGCGCCCTCGCCGACCGGATCGGCAAGCGGCGCATGCTCCTCGTCACGAGCCTCGCCATCGCCGGGTTCTCGACCGCCTACGCTCTCTCCCGCAACTACTGGCTGCCGCTGGTCTTCGCGCTCTTTCACGGCCTCTTCTGGTCGGGGCTGCTCTCCGCCTCCTCCGCCTACATGACCGACTTTCTCCCCGAGGGGCGGCGGGCGGAGGGGATCGGCTACTGGGGGATGTCCACGATGCTCGCGGTGGCGGTGGCCCCGGGGCTGGGCTTCTTCATGTACCGCCTCGGGTGGGGGTGGCTGTGCGCGGAGGTGGCGCTTCTGAACCTCGTGATGGCCGCGATCGCCTCGCGCCTCGACGAGACCGCGGTCGCCGCGCGTCGGACGCCCGGACGATTCTTTGGCCGGCACATGGTGGAGTGGCGCGTGGTGGCGGTGGCGATGGCGCTGTTCCTGTGCTCCTTCGGGTACGGGGGCGTCACCAGCTTCGTCGCCGTTCTCGCCGAGCGAAACGCGATCGAGCCCAAGAGCATCTTCTTCACGACGTTCGCCGTCGTCGTGCTCGCGACCCGTGTCTTCTCCGGCCGGCTTGCCGACCGCGTGGGCCACCGGAGGTTCTTCATCCCCTGCCTCGCCCTGGTGACGGCCGGCCTCGCCCTGATCGCTCTCGCCCACACCCGGCTGCAGCTCGTCGGCGCCGCCGCCGTGTTCGGGCTCGGGTTCGGGAACATGTACCCGGCGTTCGTGGCCCACGTCTTGAAGTTCGTGGAGCCGGCGCGACGCGGCGCCGCCTTCGGTGGGATCCTCGCCGCGTTCGACACCGGGATCGGGACGGGATCGATCGCGGTCGGCGCCCTCGCCCAGCACCTGGGGTTCCGGGCCGCCTTCTCGGCGGCGGCGGCGCTGTCGGCGCTGTCGATCCCGTACTTCGTGTGGGCGGAGAGGCGCTTTCTCGTCAGGACCGGGGAGGCTCTCCCGAAGACGAGTGCAGAATCATGAGCTTCTGCCAGACCTTGCGGGAGAGCCCGGTGGTCAGCTCCTCGACCTCGTTGACCGCCTGGAGGGCGACCGGGTCGTCGAAGCCCTGGATGTAGAGGGCGGCCACCTTGCCCGAGAGCGATAGGGCCTCGCTGCAGTAGTCGAGGTACCGACCCAGCTCGAAACGGGTCATGCGTGGTCGCTCGATGATCGCGGTGTCGGGGCCGGCGCCGAGGAGCCGCTCGGGGTCCTTGGTGAGCTGGTGCATGTCGATCACGTGCGCGATCGAGCGCAGCTCGTAGATCGCCTTGAGGGCCCGGCGCCGCTTGACGCGGGTCTCGAGCGTCACCAGGAAGAAGACCGCCGCCGCCACCAGCACCACGTCGTTGATCCCCGCCTCGAGGGTCTGGACGAGCTCGGAGAGCGTCAGGGGCTCGATCGGGCCCCACATCGCGGCGAGGGTGACGAGGAGGCCGGCGAGGATCACGATCACGAGCAGGCCAACCGCGATCCGCAGGGAAAGGATCGGTCGCGCGATACAGGCTGCCGTCTCCGCGGCGTGGGTGGCCGTCTCGAGCAGCTCGCCGCACACGCCGGAGAGTCCCGACCCCGGGAAGCGGGCTTCGACCCGCCGGCACAGCCGGTCGATCGTGCGCGTGACGCTCGGCCCGTCGAGAGCGCGCGAGGAGGGGGTGCGCGTGGCCTTCACGGGGCCTCGCTCTCGCCGGGGCCCCAGAGCCACGCGGCGCCGCGAACGCCGCTCGCGTCGCCATGCACCGGCGGCCGCAGCGGCGTGTCGACCCGGTCGGAGAACGCCCACCGCTGCCAGCGCGGCGGCACCGTCTCGTACAGCCGCGCGACCTGCGACACTCCTCCCCCCAGCACCACGACATCGGGGTCGAGGATGTTGAGGACCACGGCGAGGGCGCGGGCCATCCGGTCCTCGTACCGCTCGAGCGCGGCCTGCGCCCCTCGCTCGCCCCTCTCGGCGCGGGCGACCACCTCGGGGCCAAGGGTCGCCTCACCGGTGGCCGAGCGGTAGTCGCGGGCGAGCCCGGGTCCGGAGAGGAAGGTCTCGATGCAGCCCGTCTTGCCGCAGTAGCAGGTCGGCCCCGGCCACTCGTCCTCCCGCGGCCAGGGCAGGGGGTTGTGGCCCCACTCGCCGGCGATGGCGTTGGGGCCGGTGAGGACCTTCCGATCGACCACGACGCCGCCCCCGGTCCCCGTGCCGACGATGACGCCGAAGACGACCCGGGCCCCGTTTGCCGCGCCGTCCACGGCCTCGGACAGGGCGAAGCAGTTGGCGTCGTTCGCGAAGCGCACAGGTCGCCCGAGGAGCGCGCTGAGGTCACGGTCGAGGGGGCGGCCGATCAGCCACGTCGAGTTGGCGTTCTTGACCAGGCCGGTGGCCGGGGAGAGGGCCCCCGGCATCCCGACCCCGACGGTGCCCCGCAGGCCCGCCTCGGACTCGATCGCGGAGACGACGTCGGCCATGGCCCGCACGGTGGCGTCGTAGTCCTCTCGCGGTGTCGGCACTCTCCGGCGGGCGAGGACGTGGCCGTCGTCGTCGAGGCCGATCGCCTCGATCTTGGTACCTCCGAGGTCCACCCCGACGCGCATGCGGGGCGCATTGTCTCCGCTGGGCACGCTGCCTGGCAAGGACTAACGCCCCTCTCCGCCCATGGGCATGCCACCCGCGAGCCGGAGCGGGTTCCACCACCTGCTCCTCTCACCCTTCGCTGCCTCGCGCCGATGGGCCCACGGGTCTAGAATCCGCAGCGGAGAGCGGGAGTGAGTCGATTCTGGATCCGCGCCGCCGCGCTGGCCCTGAGCCTCCTCGGGCTCGGCATCGCCATGATCCTCGCCAGCCTCGCGTTCAACCACCATCGCTACCTGGAGCACGAGGACCTGCTGCGGGAGGTCGTGTCGAGGCAGTGGACGGCCGAGCGACTCACGCAGTGGCTCAAGGACGTCAAAGGTGCCCCGCTCGTCGCCGTCCCTCGCTCACCGGCCGACCTGGAACGCGAGGTCTCCTCCCACGGCGGGACGCAGGCCGCCGAGATCCGCGAGAAGGCCGGACGCTGGGCTCAGGTGCGCGTGTACGCCGCGGCCGACATGCTCTACTTCGTCTTCTTCGACGACGCGGAGGTGATGCGGGACTTCACCCTCGTCAGCCGGAGGTGAGGCTCCGAGTCGAAAGTGTTCCGATCCCCACATCGTCGCTGCGATCGACGGCGGAGGGACGAGCGCCAGATTCCGGAGAAGACGACGCAGCCGTGGCCGCGGGTCGAGGGAGCTACGACCCCGGGAAGCGCAGGACCCGAGCGCCCTTTCCCGCGGTGCCCTCCTCGAGGATGCGCCGGAATCGGGGAGCGAGCACGAGGTCGAACACGTCTTCCTTGTCGGGGAACAGCTCGAGGGCACGGTGCTTCGTCGCCGCCACCAGCGCCTCGCCTTCACTCCGGTCGAGGCCACCTTGCCGCAGCACGGCGCAGGCGAGGTCGACGAGGGTCCTCAGCTCGCGCGCGCGCCGCTGCTCCTCGGCAATGGCAGCGGGGTCGGGGCGGGCGCTCACCGCCTCAGTTTAGCGCAGCGATCGTCTCGAGCTTCTCCCTTTGTCCCAGTCGCCAGAATCGGCGCGCTTCCCGCGGCAGATCGCGCAGCCGCCGTCGCCTCAGGAAGCGCGACTCGAGCCAGCCGCAGTAGCGGTCGGCCATCCGGGTGGCCGCGTGGTAGCGCTCGGCTCGCTCGGACGAGACTCCCTCGGCCAGGTGGTAGCTGCGGAACAGAGCGTGCCTCAGCCGTGCGGGGATGGCCCCGTCGTTCTGCCGGCTGATGAAGAAGGCCGCGGTCAGGTACTTGTCGACCTCGGCCTGCAGCTCGAGCTCGAGCTGCGTCACCGGGCGCTTCGCCCGGGCGCGGTACAGAAGATAGAGGAAGTGGCTCACCTCTTCGGTCAGGGTCGAGAAGGGACCGAGGTTCGAGGTGTCGAGGCAGAGCCGGGGGTCTCTCCGCTCGAGGTGGGCCCCGACGTCCTCGCCGAGGACGACCCCCACGCTGACCTCGTCGCCCTCCTGCGCGAAGAGGGTCCGGCTTCCGCCTCCGGGCAGGTTCGCGGCGTCGCCGGGGGCGATCAGGAAGTCGGCCACCGGGGCCTCGGCGTCGAGGGCGTAGAGCGCCTCGAGGCGCCGCTGCACGTCGACGGCGAGCTCGCCGAGGCCGCCTCCTCCGGCGGGGGCGGTCACTGGAGGCGGCTGCCTTCGGGAACGACGGGGTTGATGCCCTTCTCCGCCAGCAGCGACGCCGCCCGGCGGCTCCCCGTCTCGAGCCAGCGCTCGTACAGCCTCACCACCGACGCCGGCGACGAGAGCATGGTCTTCTCCGAGACCTCGCCGATCACGTCGACGAACTCGCCGAAGCGCCCGGCGAGCTCGCCGAAGACGCCGGTGGCGACGGCGGCGCGGCGCTCGTGAGTCGCCTCGAGCCGGGCGTAGGCGCGTCCCCCGAGGACGACGTAGTAGCGCAGGCCGCCCTCGCCGCCGGGAAGGCTGTCGGCGAAGAAGCCGGAGACGAACAGCGCGGTGTCGGCGGTCGTGCGCAGCAGCTGGGACCGCTCCTGTCCCGACGCCTCGAGCGCCCGCGAGTACAGCAGCGCGAGCGGCGTCTCGTCGAAGCCGGGCTCGCGCCCCGGGAGCTGCTCCTCGCGCACGAAGGCGGCGAGGAGGTTCACGAGGTAGCACTCGGTGAAGGCCGAGGTCGAGACCTTCTGGTGCTCCATGGCCGCGAGCAGCTGCTCGCGGAAGAACGCTGCGGCCGTCTCCTCACGAACGAGTCGATCCTGCATCGGCTCTCCTCCTCCCCCCGGAGGGGCCTGCCCCGCATGCGGTGCCTGCACGATCCGTGCACGAAGGCGGGCACGGGTCCCATTGCCGCGAAAGACACTGTGTTCGTGCGGGTTGCGGGGCCTCACCGGGGCCGGGCTCTCCGTCCTCGAAAGGGGTCGGAGCCGCGTCCGCTGTCCCCTCCCCTGCCAACTTCTGTCAAGGAGCGGTCCACTCCCGCCCGAGAAGCCGGGCGTGGTCCACCATCAGGCAGCGGTCCATCACGACGTCGAGCCCCGCGTCCCGGGCCCGCCGGGCGGCGTCCTGGTCGACGCAGCCCAGTTGGAACCAGAGGCCTCCCGCGCCCGCCGCGATCGCGTCGTCCGTGACCGCGGAGAGGTGCTCGCTGCGCCGAAACACGTCGACGAGGTCGACCTTGTCCGGGATGTCCGCCACGTGGCGGAAGACGGCGGCCTCGAGGATCTCTTCCTCTCGCGGGTAGACAGGAATCACCTCGTAGCCCCGGCCCTGGAGGTAGCGGGCGACGCGGTTCGAGTCGCGGTGCGGCTTGGGGGAGAGGCCCACGACAGCGATGCGGCGCGCGCGCTCGAGCAGCGTGCGGAGCGTCTCGTCGTCCGGGTTCGCGAAGGGTGACATCGGCGTCTCGTTCCCTCCTCGGACTCTTCCGGGTCTCGTGCCGCCTCGCTCGTGGTGGTTCCGCTGGCGACACGAATAGCACAGACAGGGGCGTGGTGTCCTGGCGCTCGAGGGCGGCGAGTGCCACTGCCGCCGCAAGTCTTCCGCCACGTGCGCTCGAGGGGCGGCACGGGCTCGCCGCGCGGGGTCAGGCCTCTCGGGTGGGTCTCCCCGAAGGTTCCCCAGCGGTCGCCTGTCTCGTCGGGCTTCGAGAAATGCCGAACACGACCGTCGCCGGCCCCGCGCACGACCCGGGACCGGCGACGGACCGAAGTCTCGTCAGCTGTTCGAGCGCCAGGAGGCGATCGTCCGCGCCGCTTCCTCGCGTCCGCCGAGGCCGAAGGCGAGCGCGGCGGCGAGGGCGAGCCCGACGATCACGGCCCCGAACGCCAGGGTCACGATCTCGGAGGCGAGCCCCGCTCGGAACAGCGCCATCGCGCCGGTGAAGATCAGGATGGCGGCGCGCGCGACGTTGCCGAGGAGGGCCGACTGGCCGTGCCCGGTCGGCGAGATGGCCTTGAAGGCGACCCGGCTGAGGAAGAGGCCGACCCCGAAGATCACGACCGCCACGACGATGTTGAAGAGCCCGGAGAGAAGCTGCTCGGCGAGGCTCGACACCGTTTCGAGCCCGAGCGTCTTGAACGCCTGCACGCCGCCGAGGAAGAGCAGGATCGCCAGGATCACGTACCCGGCGATGGCCGAGGCGGACCCGCGGCCGCTGCGGGGCGCGCCCAGCCCGAGCCACTCCGGCAGGCGGTCGAAGCCGACCCCGCCGAGCAGGTTGGTGGCCAGGCGCTGCACGATGCGGGCGACTACGTAGAAGAGGAAGAAGACGATCGCCGCTCCGAACAGGCTCGGCAGGAAGCCGAGGATCTGCCCGACCATGTCCTTCACCGGGCTCAGGCCTTCCATCTGCAGGGCGTCGATGATCTGGGGCAGGAACAGCAGCCAGATCAGGTAGTAGACGGCGTCGGCCAGGGTGGAGGCGAGCGACACCCTCCTCATCTCCTGTCCGGCCTGCTCGCCCAGCTTCTGGTCGATCTGGAACGCGCCGAGCAGGTTGGAGACCACCACTCGCAGGACGGTGGCCACCGCCCACGCGATCCCGGCGAGAACCGCCGCGGCAAGGGCCTGGGGCAGGAAGCCCGCGATCTTGGTCAGCAGGACATTGATGGGCTCGGTGACGATGGTGAGGCCGAGGGCCTGGAACACCGCCATGAGGACAAAGAGCATGATGAGCCAGTAGACGAAGCGCGAGATGCCGGCTTCGAGGGCGACTCCGTCCGTCCGTCCGCCGCTGATCTTCGCCGCCAGCTTGTTGTCCCAGTCGGTCTTGTCGAGGACCTTCTTGGTGCCCATCGAGATCGCCTTGGCCGCGAGCCATCCGACGACGAGGATGGCCAGCGCCTTCAGGATCGGTACGCCGTAGGTCGTGCTCAACTCTATGAGCTGGTTCTGGTCCAGTTGCATCGTTCGACCTCCTTATTGCCCGGAGTAGAGGGATGCTCTCCGGCGCGGTCGGCGAGCGTCTGGGCTCGCGTGAATCGCCGTTCGAGAGGGGCCGCCAAGCTCCGTGGTGACTGTCATCAGGCGCCACGTCGTGCGTCGCAGGGTCGGGCTCGTTTCGGGCTTGCTCGAAGAGGATGGGCAGGCCCCTGCCCCGTGGCCGTGTGCGCCTGTCGGCCCTTGACCCTAGTCGCCCGGGAGCGAGGTGTCAATCCCGAGGTGTCGAAACCGGGACCCTCGGGCGACGAATCCGCGGTGGCAACGAGTGGATCCCTCGCGTCACGCCCGGGGGACGCTCGGGATGACGAGCCCAACGTGCCCCGTCCCGCGGGCGGCGGCTACTGGACGAACGTGACCTTGTTGATCTCGCGCAGGGTGGTCTGCCCCGCGAACACCCGCTCGAGGGCCGAGTCGCGAAGGAAGGTCATGCCCTCCTCCCGCGCGGCGAGCTTGATCTCCGCCGCCGGTCGGCGGTCGAGGATCATCTGTCGGATGCGGTCGGACATGTCGAGCAGCTCCGCCACGGCGGTGCGGCCGAGAAAGCCGGTCCCTCCGCACTCCTCGCAGCCCACCGGCTCGTGGAACTCCTGGCCGAGGTACAGGTCGGGGTCGAGACCGGACTCGCGCAGGACGTCCTCGGCGACGCGGACGGGCCTCTTGCATTGCCGGCACAGCACGCGGACGAGACGCTGGGCCATCAAGCAGTTCAGGGCGGAGACGAAGTTGTAGGGCTCGACCCCCATGTGGATGAAGCGCCCGATGACGTCGAAGACGTTGTTGGCGTGCACTGTGGTGAAGACGAGGTGGCCGGTCAGGGCCGACTGGATCGCGATCTGGGCGGTCTCGGGATCACGCACCTCCCCGACCATGATCTTGTCGGGGTCGTGACGCAGGATCGAGCGCAGGCCCCTCGCGAAGGTGAGCCCCTTCTTCTCGTTGACCGGGACCTGCACGATGCCCGGGATCTGGTACTCGACCGGGTCCTCGATGGTGATGATCTTGTCCTCGGGGGTCGCGATCTCGGAGAGCGCGGCGTAGAGCGTCGTCGTCTTGCCGCTGCCGGTCGGCCCCGTCACCACCACCATTCCGTAGGGCTCGGTGATGTACTTGCGCAGCTTGCGCAGGTCCTCGTCGGAGAAGCCGAGGACGTCGAGCCGCAGCCGCCGGAACGCCTCGTTGAGCGACTCCTTGTCGAGGACGCGGATGACCGCGTCCTCGCCGTGGATCGAAGGCATGATCGAGACGCGGAAGTCGATGGTGCGGCCCTTGACCCGGAGGCGGAAGCGGCCGTCCTGGGGCACCCGTTTCTCGGCGATGTCGAGCTCGGACATGACCTTGAGCCGGCTGATGATGGTCTCGTGGTGCCGCTTGTCGAGAGGCTCGACGGCGGGGTACAGCACCCCGTCGATCCGGTACTTGACGACGACCTCGCGGTCCTTGGTCTCGACGTGGATGTCGGAGGCGCGTCGGTCGATGGCGCCGAGCACGAGCGAGTCGACGAGGCGCACGATGGGGCTCTCCGCCGGCAGCGTGCGCACGTCGACGTCCTCCTCGTCGTCGGCGACGAGCTGGAGGCGCAGGCCCTCGCTCGCCTGCTCGAGGAGGAGCTCGCCCCCGCGGTGGCGGCGCAGCAGGGCGGAGACGCGGTCGGCGGGCGCGATGACCGGCTCGACCGGGCGCTCGAGAAGGAACTCGAGCTCGTCGACCCGACCCGGGTCGTCGAGGCCGGCGAAGGCGAGGACGAGACGGCCCCCTTCGCGTCTCACCGGGACGCAGGAGTAGCGCACGAGCAGCTCGAGGGGCACCTCGCTCCACAGCCCGGGGTCGAGAACCCCCTCGTCGAGTGGCTCGAACGGCAGGAGCAGGGTGTCGGCCTCGGCCCGAGCCTTCGCCGCCTCGGTCGGTCCCGGAGGCAGGGGCGGGGTGGGCGCGGCTGCTCCGGATTCGGCCATATGGCCGGATCGTAGCACGCGCCAAAGGCGCGCTCAGGCGCCGCGCCGTTGGTCCCGCTTCCCCCTCCGGCGCCACTCGAAGCGCCCGTCGCGCTCCGCGTAGCCGATGTCGGAGAGGATCCCCCTCGTCTCCGCCTCCGGGCATCCCAGGATCGACGGCAGCTCGGCCGGGGGGATGAACGGTCCGGAGCGCGACAGCTGGGAGGCGAGCGCCGCGGCCCGATCGAGCCGGTCGACGCGGACGGCCCGGCGGCCCGCCGGCTGGTAGCCGCAGGCGAGGTACGACGACGACGGCACCGCCGGATCGAGCGGCACCGAAGGCTCGCCCTGCGGACCGGCGCCGGGACGCCCCCCGTGGCGCACCGCGAACAGCCGTGCCCGGAGCCGGATCGCCGCCGGCCGCAGGAGCGCGGGAAGGAAGACGGCGAGGCGCCCGAGGGTGACGCCCAGACGCGAAAGATCGCGCCGGTCGGCACGCGTCAGCGCGGCCACCTGTTCGGCGACGTCGCGCCGGCGCACCGAGCCCAGGCCCTCGACGAGCACGAACACGAGGCCCCGCGCCACTCCGCCCGGCGCGTTCTCGCGCAGAGCGAAGAGGGGAGCGAGGGCGGAGCGCAGGTGGCCTTCGGTCCAGGACGCGAGCCGGCGGCGGACGCGCTCGCGCAGCAAGGGGTCGAGCAGGTCCGACGCTGCGATCTCGACTCGAGGACCGAGGATGCTTTCGCCAGGGACGAGGCGACCCACCGCCGCGCCGTGCCACTGGACCTCGGCCGAGGGGCCGATGCGGAATGCTGCCTCGTCGTCGTTCTCGAGTGCGAGGACGCGCTCTCCCACGAGGCTGCGCAGCGCCCGATTGGCCGCCGCGAGCAGCGGACGCGACCCTTCGCCCGCCGCGTGCTCGGGACGGAAGGCAAATCCCTCGAGGACGCCCGCCCGCAGGCCCTGCACGAGAACCTCGTCGTCGGGGGTCACGCTCGTCACGAGCTCCGAGGGGTCGAACCGCGCGATCAGCGCCCCCGGGCGGTCCACGAACCGCTGGGTCAGCCGCTCGTGCAGCGCGTCGGACAGGCGGTCCTCGGCGGCGCGCGTCCGCTCCTGCCAGAACCGCGCGTCGGGCACCCACGCCGAGCGGTTCGAGACGTAGGTCCAGGTGCGGATGGCGGCGATGCGCCCGAGGAGGGTCTCGACGTCGCCGTCGGGGCGGTCGAGGCGGCGCACCTCGGCGGCGAGGAAGTCCTCGGGGATGCGCCCCCCGGGGTGTCGGAGGAAGCCGTAGATGCGCGCGAGCAGCCGCGCGTGGGCCTCGGTCATGACGCTCTGGAAGTCCGGGACCCGGCACACCTCCCACAGCAGCTCGACGGCCTCGCGGCCGCGGGCGAGCGTCATCGTGTCGGCGTCGCGCACGAGGAGCCCCAGGGCGCGGTGGTCGTCGGCGTGGCGCATGCGGACGAAGACGGGCAAGGGCGGCCTCCGCTCGAGGCTGCCGAGCAGCGCGAGAGGCGAGAAGAAGTCGAGGTCGGAGTTGCGCCAGTAGACCGAGCGCAGCGGGGCGAAGCGGTGGGTCTCGACCGCCTCGACGAGGCGGGGGGCGAGGGATCCCAGGTCCTCCGTCGCCCCGAAGTGGCCGTCGCGCACGTGACGGCCGGCCCGGCCCGCGATCTGTCCGACCTCGGCCGCGGTGAGGGCGCGGGGGCCCACGCCGTCGAACTTGTGCAGGCCGGTGAAGACGACGTGGTCGATGTCGAGGTTGAGCCCCATGCCGATCGCGTCGGTGGCCACGAGGTGGTCCACGTCGCCCGCCTGGTACAGGCCGACCTGCGCGTTGCGGGCCCGGGGCGAGAGCGCCCCGAAAACGAGGGCGGCGCCGCCCCTCTCGCGCCGCATCCGCTCGGCGATCTCGTAGACCTCGCGCACCGAGAACACGACGACGGCCGAGCGCCGGGGCAGCTTCCCCAGCCGCTTGGGCTCCGCGTAGCTCAGCGTGGACAGGCGTTCCCGCGTGAGGAAGGTGGCGTCGGGGAGCAGGCGGCGGAGGACGGGGCGGATGGTGTCGGCGCCGATGAGCCAGGTCTCGAGCCGTCCCCGGGCGTGGAGGATGCGGTCGGTGAAGACGTGGCCGCGCTCGCGATCGGCGGCGAGCTGAACCTCGTCGACGGCGAGGAAGTCCACGCGGTGGTCGAGGGGCATGGCCTCGACGGTGCACACGAAGTACGACGGCCGCGCGGGCACGATGCGCTCCTCGCCGGTGACGAGGGCCACCGCGTCTTCGCCCTTGAGCGCCGCCACCCGGTCGTAGTTCTCCCGCGCGAGCAGGCGCAGGGGGAACCCGATCATGCCCGTGGGATGGGCGAGCATCCGCTCGATGGCGAGGTAGGTCTTGCCGGTGTTGGTCGGCCCGAGGAGGGCGGTGACCGGGCGGCTCATCCCCGCACCCGATGAAGAATCAGCGGCCGAGAAGGCGGTCGAGAAGGGTCCGGGGCCGCGGGCACTGGCACCGCTGTTCGGGGGGCACTCCGGCGAGGGCCTGCTCCACGTGCCGGCCGCAGCCGACCCAGGAAGCCTTGTCACAGCGCGAGCAGCGGATCCTCTGGCACATGCCTCTATTGTGTCCCAGTCGATCCGGTTCCGGTGAGAGGCTCACGCACGAGGACCGCCCGCGTGTAGAGGAGCTCGAAGCCCTGCCGCTGGACGTTCTCCTGGGATTTCGAGCCGGGCTGGGTGGTCACGACCGCCACGTCGCACCCGGCGCGGCGGGCGATCTCGAGCCGCGCCGCGATACTGGCGAAGAGCATGCTCTCAGACCGCGCGTCCGGTCCGCAGGGCGTGGGCCCAATCCGCCCGGCCCTTCCCCTCGGCGGCGGCCGCCGCCGCTTCCCAGTCGTAGGGGAGCGCGACCCAGGCCACGCGCCAGCTCTCGCGCGACCTCTCGGCGAGGGCATAGCGCGCCATCGGGCTTCCCGTCTCCATCCGGTGGGCGACCGGCGCCTCCTCGGAATACGCGGGCAGGCCCACGCTGCCCGGGTTCACCACGAGGGGGCCTCCGGGGATCTGGGTGGACCCCGGCAGGTGGCTGTGGCCACAGAGCACGAGCGTCGCGGTCTGTTCTCCCAGGAGCGCGGCCACGTCGGCCGCGGGTCGGAGCCGCACGCCGGCGGACGTCGCGTCCTCGAGCAGGTAGGCCTCGTCGTTCGCCGGAGTGCCGTGAGTCAGGAGGACGTCCCCCTCGCGCGCGATCGCGGGCAGGGCGCTCAGCCAGGCGATGGCCTCGGGCGTCGCGTGGCTGCGAGTGTGCGCGAGCGAGGGGTGGAGACGCTCGTCGGCGGCGGCCTCGAACAGGATGCGGTCCTGGTTGCCGCGGACGGTGAGAGCCGGCCAGTCGAGCCCGAGCAGCAGCTCGGCCGTGCCCGCCGGGTCGAGCGGTCCGTAGAGCACGTCGCCCAGGTTCAGGAGGTGGGTGGCGCCCTGGCGACGCGCGTCGGCGAGCACCTCCTCGAGCGCCCAGCGATTGCCGTGGATGTCGGCGACGATCGCGAAGACCGCCTTCTTGTCTGCCTTCCGGGATTTCATCTGCCTTCCGCTCCCAAGAACAGCCTAGCGCACCCGGGGGCCTCAAGAGGCCCGGGCGCCTCGCTTGCCGTCGTGCTCCGCGGGCCGTCTCGCGCGGAACTCCGCCACGAGCGCGTTCGTGGCCTCGCCCTCGATGAGGAACGCGTCGTGCCCGTGCGGAGAGACGAGCCGCGCCAGGCGACCCGCGGGCAGGGCGGCGGCCAGCTCCTCCTGCTCCACCGGGGGATAGAGGACGTCGGTGTCGATCGTCACGACGAGCGCGGGAGCTCCGACGGTCGCGAGGGCCGACCTCCATCCCCCCCGGCCTCGCCCGACGTCGTGGGTGTCCATGGCCCGGGTCAGGGTGACGTAGGAGTTGGCGTCGAAGCGGTCGACGAGCGCGAGGCCGTGGTGATGCAGCCAGCCCGAGACCGCGAACTCTCCCGAGGCCGCGGCGTCGCGGGAGAAGCGTCCCTCCAGGCTCTCCCGGCTGCGATAGCTGCACATGGCGATCATTCGGGCGGCGGCGAGACCGGCCTCGGGGGGCTCGTTCGCGGCGTAGTGGCCGTCCCGCCAGCGCGGGTCGGCGAAGATCGTCTGACGCTGCGCCTCGGACAGCGCGATGCACCACGCCGAGTGCCGCGCCGACACCGCGATCGGCGCGATCGCGAGGACGCGCTCGGGAAACAGGAGCGCCCACTCGAGCACCTGCATCCCGCCGAGCGAGCCGCCCACGACGAGGCGCAGGCGGTGGACCCCGAGCGCCTCGAGGAGCGCACCCTGCACGCGCACGATGTCGCGCACCGACACCTCGGGGAACGAGCCGCCCCAGCGCCGCCCCCCTCCCGGGCGGGGCGAGGTGGGGCCGGTGGTGCCGGAGCAGCTGCCGAGGACGTTGCTGCACACGACGAAGTCCCGGTCGGGGTCGAGGGCTCGCCCCGGGCCGAGGAGGGGGCTCCACCACGCGTCGACGTCGGCGGTGCCGGTGAGGGCGTGGCAGACGAGCACTCCGTTCGCGCCCTGGGCGTCGAGCCGGCCCCAGGTGCGATAGGCGACCCTCACCTCCTCGAGGACCGCTCCCGATTCGAGCGGGAACGTCCCCCGCAGGCGCAGGTGCCGCGTCTCGAGCGAGACGGCTCCCGCGCTCATGCCGCCGCCCTGACCGCGGCCGCGAAGGCCTGGTCGAAGTCGGCCTCGATGTCCTCGATGTGCTCGATGCCCACCGAGACGCGCACGAGGTCCGAGGTGACGCCGCTCGCCCTCTGCTCCTCGGTGGAGAGCTGCTGGTGCGTGGTCGAGGCGGGGTGGATCACGAGCGTCTTCGCGTCGCCGACGTTGGCGAGGTGGCTGGCGAGGCGCACGGAGTCGATGAACCTCCGGCCCGCGTCGGCACCGCCGCGGATGCCGAAGGTCAGCACGGAGCCGTAGCCGTGCTCGAGGTACCTCTTCGCCAGGGCGTGGGAGGGGTGCTCGGGACGGGACGGGTGGCTGACCCAGGCCACCGCCTCGTGGGCGGAGAGCCACTCGCCGAGCGCGGTCGCGTTGTCGTTGTGGCGCTGCACGCGCAGCGACAGGGTCTCTAGGCCCTGCAGGAGCAGGAAGGCGTTGAACGGGCTGAGGCAGGGGCCGAGGTCCCGCAGGCCCTCCACTCGAGCGCGGACGATGAACGCGATGTTCCCGAAGGGGCTCTTCGGACCGAACGTCTCCCAGAAGCGCAGGCCGTGGTACCCGGGCGCGGGCTCGGTGAACACCGGGAACTTCCCGTTGCCCCAGTCGAATCGCCCGGCATCGACGATCACCCCGCCGATCGACGTCCCGTGGCCGCCGATCCACTTCGTGGCGGAGGCGACGACGACGTCGGCCCCGTGGTCGATGGGCCGGCAGACGTAGCCGGCACAGCCGAGCGTGTTGTCGACGACGAGAGGGATGCCGTGGTCGTGGGCGAGGCTGGCCAGCGCCGCGAGGTCGGGCACGTTGAAGCGCGGGTTGCCGATCGACTCGACGTACAGGGCCCTGGTGCGAGCGTCGATCGCCCTGGCAAACGCGTCGGGAGAGTCGCCGTCGACGAAGCGCACGCCCACGCCGAGGCGGGGGAGGGTGACCTTGAACTGGTTGTAGGTGCCCCCGTAGAGGCAGCTCGTCGACACGATGTTGTCGCCGACCCCGGCGATGGCGCTGATGGCGAGGAACTGGGCCGCCTGTCCGCTGGCGGTGGCGAGCGCGCCCACCCCGCCCTCGAGCGCGGCGATCCGCTTCTCGAAGACGTCGGTCGTCGGGTTCATGATGCGGGTGTAGATGTTGCCGAACTGCTGCAGGGCGAACAGCTTCGCCCCGTGCTCGGTGTCGTCGAAGGTGTAGGACGTGGTCTGGTAGATCGGGACGGCGCGGGCGTTCGTCCCCGGCGCCGGCTCCTGCCCGGCGTGGACCTGCAAGGTCTCGAAACGGGGCGTCGTCGGCTTCGTCGTGCTCATCGGTCGCTCCTTCTCTTTCCCCTTTCGGGGATCCTTTGATCGGGCGCGACCGTTGGGCCAACAAAAAACCCGCTCCGGCGGCGCCGTTGCGGGTCCTGGTCTGCGACGTGGGCCTGTCTGTCTGTCCGGCTAGCCTCCGCGCACCTCCGCCCGCACGTGCTCACGCATGCCCCTGCACATGCTGGCGGCGGCGGAGAGGATCAGGCTCGACATTCCCGACAAGGTAAGCCCGCCGCCGGACGCTGTCAAGCGCGGCCCCTCGATTTGTCGGCAGGAGACGTGAGCGTCACGAGAGCTCGCTCACCGCCCGGGCAGCATCCCGCGGGCGTGCAGCAGTTCGGCGTTGAGGATCGCCGCCCCCGCCGCCCCCCGGATCGTGTTGTGCACGAGGGCCTCGAGGCGCAGGTCGAAGACGCGGTCGCCGCGGATCCGTCCCACCGACACCGCCATGCCTCGCTCGCGGT
>Ga0326597_10005852_pt1 | contig 16972 bp, 8 predicted proteins | sample RVTome_12_FD_203789 | JGI IMG/M metagenome (GOLD analysis project Ga0326597, IMG submission 203789) | Soil microbial communities from uranium-contaminated site in the Upper Colorado River Basin, Wyoming, United States - RVT100D185 | ecosystem: Environmental > Terrestrial > Soil > Contaminated >...
GCGCGACGAGGTCGACCGCCGACTCGCGTAGGGTCCCGCTCGGCTCGCCGGTCGCGGGGTGGCGCTCGATGCGGCCACGGGGAGGATCGGGGGTCTCGCGCGTGATGCCGGCGGAGGCGAGAGCCATTGAGTTGACCCACGCCGAATGGCCGTCGGCGGCGGACAGCAGGGCAGGGCGATCGGGCACCAGCGAGTCCAACAGGGCGCGGTCGGGGTTGGCGCCTGGGAACAGGGGGAGGTCCCAGCCGCCACCGAGGATCCAGGGCGCGTCGGGGCGCTCGGCGGCGCAGGTCCGGATCTTCGCGGTGACCTGGTCGACCGTCTTGAGGTCGTTCAGGTCGCACAGCCCCAGCTCGATGCCCGCGCTCACGGGATGGACGTGGGAGTCTCGGAAAGCGGGCAGCACGAGCCGGCCTTCGAGGTCGACCACGCGCGTCGCGGGACCGGCGAAGGCGCGCGCCCCCCCGCTCGTTCCCACGTAGACGAGACGCCCCTGCCGGATCGCGAGTGCCTCGGCCCACGAGCGAGTGGCGTCCACGGTGTAGACGCGGGCGCCGATCAGCACGAGATCGGCGGGAGGCTCTCCTGTGTCCCGAGCCAGGGTGGTGACCGACCAGCCGCAGACGAGTCCGATGAGCAGGGTGAGCGTCGGGAGAGGGCGCGTCGGGATCACGGTGGCCTCCTCGGGCAGGTGCGGGGCGGCACAAGCCTACCGCAGACCGGCTCGCTCCCGACGAGCACGCACTCTGCGCGCGTCTGTCGCCCTCGTTGAGTCGTGCTCGCGCCGCCGATCTTGAGCGCACCCGTCCCCCCGTGGGACACTCTCTCGCGCCGCGCACCGTATCGGGAGGAACCAGAGAACCATGTGGCACCGCGAGAGACTCCTGGCCGTGCTTCTCGCCGGGCTTGCCGCCACCGCCTCCGCCGGCGAGCCGCGGGCGCGCGATCTCGGGATCCCCTTCGACTTCGGGACCCCCGGTCGATGGAACGCGATCACGGACGTCCCGGGAGTCGAGGTGGGCCACGTCACCCTGATCGAGGGAGACTCGATCCGCACCGGCGTCACCGCGATCCTCCCCCGTGGGCGGGGCGACGCCGCGCTCGACCAGTGCTTCGGGGGCTACTTCTCCCTCAACGGCAACGGCGAGATGACGGGCGTCCCCTGGCTCCTCGAGTCGGGCCTGCTCGAGGGCCCGGTGATGCTCACGAACACCAATGCGGTGGGCGTCGTGCGCGACGCGGTGATCGCCTACGCCCGCGAGCGCTGGGGGCGGGTGATGCTGTGGTCCCTGCCCGTCGTCGCCGAGACGTGGGACGGTCCGCTCAACGACATCTACGCGCGACGGGTGAGCGACGCTCACGCGGTGCAGGCGATCGACGCGGGGCGCGGTGGCGAGGTGGCCGAGGGCAACGTCGGGGGCGGGACGGGGATGGTCTGCTACGAGTTCAAGGGGGGCATCGGCACCGCCTCGCGGCGCCTGCTCCCGGCGGCCGGGGGATACGTCCTCGGCGTCCTCGTCCAGGCCAACTTCGGGTTGCGCGAGCAGCTGCGCATCGCGGGTGTTCCGGTGGGACGGGAGCTGCCCGTCGACCGGCCGCGCAGCCGTGACCAGGGCTCGATCATCGTGGTGGTCGCCACCGACGCGCCGCTGCTCCCTCACCAGCTCGCGCGGCTCGCCCGACGTTCCGCTCTCGGCCTCGCCCGCACCGGGAGCGTGTCCGGCGACGGGTCGGGCGACCTGATGATCGCCTTCTCCACCGCCAACCCTCGCGTCGGAGACACCGAGAGCACGGTGGACCTGCAGATGCTGCCGAACGCGCGGATGGAGCCGCTGTTCGGGGCCACCGTGGGAGCGACCGAAGAAGCGATCGTCAACGCGCTCGTGGCTGCGCGCTCGATGAGCGGACACGAGGGCGCACGCTTCGACGCGCTGCCGCACCAGCGGGTCCGGGAGATCCTGCGGCGGCACGGGGTCGCCGTGGATGGGCCCCCGGGAGCGGCCGGGCGCTCTCCCGCGTCCCGCTGAGAGCCGACACTCGCGTGAGGCTCGACCCGACGGCGAAGGCGATGGAGCGGCCGGTCGAGGAGTCCTGCTACTGGCTCGCCCGGGCTCCCCGCGAGGGAGCCGAGCCCCTGCAGGGGAAGCTCGAGGCCGACGTCGCGATCGTCGGCGGCGGCTTCACCGGGCTGTGGACCGCGCTGCACCTCGCCCGTCTCGAGCCGCGGCTCCAGGTGGTGGTCCTCGAGCAGCAGTGCGTCGGGTACGGCGCGTCCGGCCGCAATGCCGGGATGCTCTCGGAGTCGATCGACCACTCCCACGCGCTCGCGGCGGCGCACTTCGGAGAGAGAGAGGCCGCGCGCCTCGCCGCCCTGGGCCGCGACAACGTCGACCAAATGCTCAACTTCCTCGACGAGCGGGGCATCGAGTGCGACGTCGAGAGAACGGGGCTGCTGACGGTGGCCCTTCTGCCCTCGCAGCTCGAGAGTCTCAAGGCCGCGCGCGACTGCGCTTCGGCGCTGGGCATGACCCACCATGTCCTGCTCGATGCCGCAGAGGTTCGAGCCGAGATCCACTGCGCGCGCTACCAGGGGGCGCTGTTCAACCCGAACGCCGCCATCCTCGATCCCGTCCGGCTGGCGCTCGGGCTCCGGCGCGAGGCCCGGAAGGCGGGCGTCGTGGTCCACGAGCGGACGCGCGTCACCGGATTCGAGCCCGCGGGCTCCGGCGTGCGCGTCCGCAGCACCGGTGGGGAAGTGGTGGCTCGGCGCGCCGTCCTGGCCACGAACGCCTACTCGCACTTCCTGCTCCGCAGGCTCCGTCACCGCTTCATCCCGCTCTACGACTACGTCCTCGCCAGCGAGCCGCTCAGCGCCGCGCAACGACAGGTCCTGGGATGGCGGCGGCGCCAGGGAGTGACCGACGCGCGCTCGTTCTTCAAGTACTACCGCCTGACCGCGGACGACCGGATCGTGTGGGGCACGAGCGAGGCCGCGTACTACCCGGGGAATCGTGTCGACACGAGCTGCGACCATTCGGAGCGGCACTATCGCGCGCTGCGAGAGAGCTTCGTGCGGCACTTCCCCGAGCTCGACGGGCTCGAGTTCCCCTACGCGTGGGGCGGCGCCATCGACGCGACGACCCGTTTCACGCCGTTCTTCGGCACCGCTCTGCGGGGACGGGTCCTCTACGGCCTGGGCTTCACCGGCCACGGTCTCGGGACGACGCACCTGGCGGGGAGGGTGCTCGCCCACCTGGCGCTCGAGCGCTCGAGCGAGATCCTCGATCTGGAGATGGTCCGTCGCAAGCCCCTGCCGTACCCCCCCGAGCCGCTGCGGTCGCTGGCGGTGCGGGCGGTGACGCGCGCGCTGCGACGAGTCGACGAGGGAGCGCGACCCGGGTTCCTCCTGCGGCTCCTCGACGTGCTCGGGATCGGGCTCTCGAGCTGAAGGACGGACGGGGCGGGCCGCCCGCGGTGGAAGGGTTCCGCGAGCGAGGGGTGGGAGAGTCTGGTCTTTGGGGACAGCGGATTTCCCGGCGAATCCCTGGGGGAGCGGACATGGAGCAGGATCCAGTCACCTCCGAGCCAATCCTCTTCGACGTGCGATTTCGATCCCGCACGATCGTGGCCCGAGCTGAAGAAGAGCTGGGGTTCGGTCGATTGGCGAGACTGGCGAGGATACGTGGGCCCGCTCAAGCCGGGCTGGGCGCTGCGGCCCGGGGTTCCGGCGCGCTCGATGGTGGTCGCCGTTCTCCTCGCCATCCCCTACGACGAGAAGCACGAGCTGTCAATCGAAATGAACCTGTTGGCTGTGGCCTGAGGCATGGGGCGCCGCGCGCGCAGGCGCGTCTGAATTGCCGATCGGGAGCTCGAGGGGATCGCCGTCCGGCCGAAGCTCCGCTCCCGCCGACCAGGCGAAGATGCTCTGTCCGGGGGCGTCGTCCGGACCGAGCCCGAAGAGCCGTGTGACGCGATCGAGCCGGGCCGAACCGGATCCCCTCGGAAGCGCTCGCTCTCCGCGATGCGGGGGCCTCGTGTGCGCGCGGAAGCGCAGCGATCGCGCGTCCCCCAACGCCGCGCCCTCGGGCATCGCCACCGCGGCCCGGAAGCAGCCGCCACGGCCCACCCGGAAGTCCCTCCCCCGTGCGTCCGAGGCCACCCACCGCAGGCCTCCTCCCGGCGCCGGGAAGCCGAGATCGAAGGCGATCCTCGCGTCGCGCACCTCTGCGCACGCCTCGACGTAGGCGAAGAGGCGGGGGTCGCGAATGCGCTTGCTTCCCGGCCTGCTCGCCACGAGTCCCTCGCGCCGCACCTCCTGGCCGGACACACGGTAGGTCCAGGGATGGGCGTCCATGACCGCCTCGCGCGCGGCCCCGTCGAGAGAGAAGGGCAGGGGCGCGGGGGTGACTCGCGGCGTGCGCCGTCCCCGGTCGCGCACCAGGTTGTTCTTCGTGACCACGTACAGCACCGGGTGGCGGCCCTCCTTGCGGCCACGGAACGGGGCGATGACGTGGTCCTTCCCCTGGTACTCCTCGCGACGGACGCGGCCCTCCGCGTCCAGCTCCACCGCGTACACGAGCTCGATGTCGGTGGCCCGTCCCCAGGTGGCCATCAGGCGATCGAGAGGGGTCCCGCCGTCCTCGTGGCTGAAGACCACCGAGTACCGCAGCTCGCGACCCCCGTCCGCAGCCGCGCGCGTCTCGACCCAGGCCAGGAGCGGCACGTCGCTGAACCGATCGAGCGAGCCCGGCCGGGTGTGGAGGATCGGGGCGCGGGCCAGCCCCTCGTGCCCGGGCTCGCCCGCGGAGACGGCCTCGATCGCGACCGCCTCGACCTGGACCGGTCCGGCCCTCCGCGCCGATCGCTTCGGGTCGCGCGCGATCGCCAGCCGGTGGGGGCCGGCGCCGAGCGGCCCGAGCAGGACGCGGTAGCCGGCCGGCGCCCCGCGGAACAGGACGAGGTGCTGCGACGGGACGCCGTCCACGGCCAGGGTCAGGACCGCGGCCTCGCGGCCCTTCGCCCCCCAGTCGCAGCGCTCGCACGAGGCGGTGATGGCGGCCACCGCCTCGGCCTCGCGGTCGAGGCGGAAGGCGTGCTCGTGGAGCGGCGGGGGAGCCGAGAGCACGAGGGCGAGGAGGATCCCGGGCATCGGTCCGGATTGTACGCGGCGCGGCCGCGCTCTCGCCGCTGGGGAGGGCCGTCTCCGCGCTCGTCGTGCGCGAATTCGGCCGACGTTGTCGTGACGTGGGCTTCGACCCCTCCGTCTCAGCGCTCGACGCGGTCGCCCTCGATCTCGACCACGACCACCGTGGCCATCGGGTCGACGACCGGCCGCGCGACGAAGAGCAGCGTGCGCCCCCCCTCGACCTTGACCTCGACCGGCCGTCCGTCCGCCAGCTGGTACGCCCGCTTCACCGCGTTCCTCATCGCCGGCAGCGGGAACGGAGCCCGCGGTTCCTCGAAGAACGTCAGGTAGAGCCGCCCCGGCTTCGTCGTGACCCGGTACTCGCTCCGCGGCAGGAAGAGCGGGCTGCCACGGAGGTCCTTCGTCCCGGTGGCGCTCGGCTCGCCGATCTCCTCCCCGAAGGGCGTCTCTCCCGCTCCGTAGACGGCTTCGCCGTTCACCTTGAGCCACCGCCCCACGGTGCGCAGCGTGTCCTGGCTCGGCGGGGGGATGACGCCATCCGCCATCGGGCCGACGTTGAGCAGGTAGTTGCCGCCCTTGCTCACGATGTCGACGAGCTTGAAGGTCACCTCGCCGGGCGACTTCCAGTCGTGGTCGTCCTTCTTGTACCCCCAGGTGTGGTTGATCGTGGCCGGCGTCTCCCACGCGTCGGCCGAGGCCTTCGAGGGGATGAAGTTGTCTCCGGTCGAAACGTAGTCCCCCTCCGCCCCGAGCCGGCCGTCGATGAGGCACTTCGGCTGGAGCGAGCGGACGATGTCGGTGAAACGCTGCGAGCGCTCCGGGGTCATCATTCGCGGGGTGTCGAACCAGACGAGGGCCACGGGGCCGTAGCCGGTCAGGAGCTCGCGCACCTGCGGCTCGGCCTTCTCCCGCAGGTAACGGTCGAAGTCCTTCTTGTCGTCCGGGCCGAAGTCCCACTCGTTGCCGGCGCCGTTCGGCTCGTGCCAGTCCTGCGCCTGCGAGTAGTAGAAGCCGAGTGGCATCCCCGCCTTCGCGCAGGCCGAGGCCAGCTCCTTCAGGACGTCCCGCCCGAAGGGCGTCGCGTCGACCACGTTGTACGGGCTCGCTTTCGAGCCGAAGAGGGCGAAGCCGTCGTGGTGCTTCGAGGTGATGACGATGTACCTCATGCCCGCGTCCTGGGCGAGGCGCACCCAGGCTTCGGCGTCGAACTTCACGGGGTTCCACCGCTGGGCGAGAGCCTCGTATTCGCGAACCGGGATCTTCGCCCGGTTCATGATCCACTCGCCGATCCCCGGGACCGCCTTTCCTTTCCATTCGCCGGCGGGGATCGCGTAGAGCCCCCAGTGGATGAAGAGGCCGAACTTCGCCTCCCGGAACCAGGTGAGGCGGGCCTCCTTCGCCGGGTCGGAGGAGGCCGCCGCCGGCTGTGACGCGGCGAGGGGAGCCGCGCCGAGAAGAAGCGCGGCCGACAGGAGACGGCGAGTTCCCTGCATGGCGGTCCTATCCTTATCTCCTTCCGGCGCTCGTCGGTCTCGGCCTCGAGATGGGGGCCGGGGACGGAGCCGATCGGCCTCATCTCGACAGCCGGCGTGTCGTTGCTCACGAGGTGCCTCCGGGGCAGGCCAGAGAGGTTAGCATCCCGGCGAGGCGACTGAGGATCGAACGACAGGACGTTTCGTTGTGCGGCGTCGTGGCGGCTGCCCTTCCGGACGGCGGGTGAGTCCGGAGAAGAAGACTGGGTGGGAGGCGTTGTGGTGCACGCGGGCAGGGAATGAGGTGAGGGCACGAGGGTGAGCTCGCGGGCGCGCCCGGTGGTCTTGACTCCGGCGGGGACGGGGAACGGGAACGGGTGGACGGATGGACGCTGGCGAATTCCGGACGTCGGTCTCGGGGCTGAGATGGGCGGTCGAGCCGGGCGAGGGCGCTTCCCGCCCTCGCCCGGCGACGACTCAGGTTCCTGCGGTCTTGCGACCTACCACTCGAACCGGGCGCCGAGCCTTATCTGGCGCGAGGTCCGGAACGCGTTGGTGTTGGCGCTGCCTCCGTTGACCGGCTGTCCGAAGTTGGGGTTCAACGAGCCAAGCGCCGCCTCGACGTCGACGTCGTACCATGTCGGGTTCTGCTCGTTGAGCAGGTTGAACACGTCGGCGATGAGGACGACCCGCTGGCGAGAGCTCAGCTTGATGCTGTAGTCGGCATGCATGTCGAAGACGATCTCGGCCTTGGTGTTCGCCAGGAAACCGTCCGCGGTCTCGAAGCCTCCGCCCCGCAGGGTCAGGGGGATCTCCCCCGAGTTGTTGTAGGTGGGGTTTGCCGCCAGCGCGGTGAGACGTCGGCCCGAACCGGCGTTGAAGCCGAGGCCGAGGTTCAGGCTGCTCCAGGCGTAGGTCGCGAAGACCTTCAACTGATGCGGGCGGTCGTTGGGCAGCCGTCCCTCTCCCAGCGTCGTGCCCTGGTACCGGATGTCGCCCAGGTATCCGAACTGGGTAGGTGTGCACGGGATCCTCGAAGAACGGCTGGGCCACGCCTTCGAACCCCGGCGTGCCGCTCGGGTCCAGGGTGACGAGGTCGGTGCTGATGTTGTCGATGAGGTACACGACGTTGCTCAGCCCCGGGAAGCCCAGGTCGTACATGACCGGGCTCGCCTGGGCGTAGTCCTCGAGCACGGTGGAGATGTTGCGATGGATGTAGCGGACGCCGACGTTCAACGATGGCGCCAGCTCGAGCTCGATGCCGCCCACGAACTCGTCGGTGAACGTCGACCTCGTGTCGTTGGCGAAGATGGCAGGGGTGGCGCCGGCGAGCTGGAAGTGGGTCGTCGTCCCCAGGGCCAGCACGCCGTCGGGCACGGGCCGGGTCAGAGCGGCGTCGAAGTAGTCGGCGCGGCTGATCCCACCGTCCGAAGCCAGGGCCCGCGCGGCCAGGTCGTTGGGGACCTTGACGTAGAAGCGGCCCCAGCTCGCGTAGATCTTGGACTTCCCGTTGCCCTGGATGTCGTAGATGGCACCCAGGCGCGGGCTCCAGTTGTTGCTCCAGGAGTAGCCGCAGTTGGTGAGACCGCCGACGGCCTCCTCCAGGTCGTTGGCCACGGCGCCGACCTGCGATTCCCCTTCGGAGCAGATGGGGATGCCGCCGTTGAGCTGCTGGCGCTCCCAGCGGATGCCGGGCTTCACGGTCAAGCGCCGGCCGATCTGCCACGTGTCTTGCGCGAACCAGCTCAGGTACTTCTGGTTCGTCACCACGGGTTCGTCGAAGTTGGCGCGCGTCGCGCGGTAGATCTGGCCGAAGACGGGATCGGAGCGGATCTGAAGGCTGGCCCCGGTGCGGGTCTGCACGCCGTTGGGCAGGGTGAAGCTGGGACCGGTGCGGTTGAAGCCCCGTGTGTAGTCGACATCCTCGAACTGCACGCCGTAGCGGAGCTGGTGGTTCCCCCCCGCGCTGAACAGGTGCGTGGACTTCAACCCGAGCTGGAGGTTCTTCCCCTCGGTGCCCGTGTCGTAGAAGCCGATGCCACCGAGGTTGCGGAAGGGAGTCACCGTGCGGTCCGAGATCGAGTGCTCGTTCACCGAGGGCAGCTCCCTGAAGTTGGAGAAGGCGCGGGACACCGAGGCTTCGACGAGCCAGTGGTTGGTGATGATCCCGTCGTAGCGCAGGGCCTGGTTGTGACCACCGTAGAAGTCCAGCTCACTGAAGCGGCTGGTGTCCTCTCCCTTGAGCGCCACCGTTCGCTGCGGCCCCATGTCGCCGTGGGAGGGGTCGCCGAAGGCGGTGAAGTCGAAGCGATGGTTGGAGGTGGCCTGCCAGGTCAGCTTGCCGGCATAGGCCAGCACGCGGCGCTTGCGGTCCACCTCGCCCAGGCTGAGGAGGGGGAAACCCTCGGGCGCGATTCGGGTCACCCGCTCGTACTGAGGGTTGAAGGCGCCGAAGAAGAACAGCCTGTCCTTCGCCACGGGCCCGCCCAGCGAGACCCCGAAGTCCAGGTTCTGGGCTCCGACGTCGTTCACGGTGCCGTTCGGCGTCTGCACGATGCGTCTTTCGGCCTCGAGCGCTTGGGGCTGGAGGTAGCCGAAGAGGCTGCCGTGGAAGTCGTTGGCGCCGCTGCGGGTGACCACGTTCACGACTCCGCCCGTGGCCTGCCCGTACTCGACCTCGAACCCGGCGGTCTTGACCTGCGTCTCCTTGATGAAGTCGGTGGTGACGCCGGTGCCCAGGGACCCGAAGACGATGGAATACACGCCGACGCCCCCGAAGCCGGCGTTGGAGATGTCGACCCCGTCCACCACGTAGTTGTTGTCGAGGCCGCTGGCGCCTCCGATCGACGGGTTGGCGTTGCCCACCCCGCTGGAATCGCTCACCCCGGGAACCAGGTAGAGGGTTCCCGTGAAGTTGCGGGCCACCGGCAGGCGCTTGAGCTGATCCGAGTCGAGTATTCCGCCCGCGGTGGTCGAGTTGGTGTCGACGACGGGAGTCGAGCTCACCACCTCCACCACTTCCTCGAGGGCGCCGACGCGGAGCTGGAGGTTGGTCAGGCTGACCCGCTGCCCGAGGCGGACGTCGATGTTCTTCTGCTCGACGGACGAGAAGCCAGCGAGCTCGACGCGCACCGAGTACCGGCCGGGCGTGAGGTACGGTGCGAAGAAACGACCGTTTCCGTCGCTGACGAACGACTTGGCCCCCTGCGGGGAAAAGATGGTCACCGTGGCCCCGGGGACGGGGGCACCCTGGGCGTCCACCACCTCGCCGGTGATCGAGCCCGTGGTCGTCTCCTGCGCGGAGGCGACACCGAAGCTCGCCAGGATCGTCACGAGCGCGAGTCGAATGACTCTGGACATGAGCACTGCTCCTTGGGAGTTGGGGGGAGAGACGTTGGCTCTCCCGTGGGTCATCGTCGATGCAGGCGGCCGGATGGGGCGATGCCGATGCCGATCAGCCGAGCGCCTGAGGCTTGACCCGGGGAGCCTGGGAAAGCCCGCGGCCCGATGCCAAGAAGGTCCTCTACGCCCTCACGACGACCGGCGCGACGGTCAAGCCGATCGTGGGGTGCCTGTACGAGTGGGGCCTGCTGGGCACGGCGCTGCCTCTCGCTGAAGACCTCGCCGTCGAGAAGCCCATCGGCGGGAGACCAGGCCACACTTCTCGAGCCACTCGAGTCGTGCGGCGAGGGTCTTTCGCGTGACACCCGGAACTTCGCGGAGGATCTGATAGAAGCGCTTCTCACCCCAGAACAGGCTCCACAAGATGGGGATCGTGAAACGACCCCCGAAGACGCCCGCGGCCAGGCCAATGGGCGTCCTCGCACGCGCGCCCAGGGCCGGCGCGCGATCGCCATCCGCCGACTCCGGCGGAACGCGGGGTACAGGCGGCAGGTTGTCCACCCGCAACTGCATGCGGCCAATGTGCGCCCGGCTCGGCGGAAAGACCATAGCGGGAGGGTGGATTGTGGGCTGGAATCCCTGGACGACGCAGAGTCCGCGGCCGCCCGGGCCTGAACGACCCGTCTCTCGAGGCGCGAAAGCGTTGCTCGTCCAAGCGCGTGCACGAGGGTTGCAGTACTCGGTGATCAACGTTCGCGCCGCGTTCGAAAGCAGTGCCGGGTGACGGATTTCTAAGACCGTCGTTCCGGAATGGACTCCAGGTGGAACCGCAAGTGCCAACGGGTCAACAGTCTTCGACTATCGATCGAATCCGTTCTTGCTGGAGGCAGTCCCCTTCCCCCGGGGGTCCAATCCGACCGTCCAGATTGTTGGTTCGAGAAACCGTAGGGAGGGCCTGGGAGCATGGGAGACTCGGTGACGCTGGAGAAGGGAGACGGGCCTGCCGTGCCGGACGGGACAAGCTCAGTGGGCGTGATGTCTGAGATCCTGCGTTTTGGCAGGTTCGACCTCGACTGCGAGGCGCGGGAGCTGTGCCGCGATGGCACACCGGTGCGACTGCGCCAACAGCCGCTGCGCGTGCTCGAGACCCTGGCCACCCATCCCGGGCGGGTCGTGAGCCGCTCCGTGCTCAAGGCGCGCGTCTGGGACCGTGACACGTTCGTCGACTTCGAGCAGGGCTTGAACGACTGCGTCAAGGAGATTCGCGCCGCCCTCGGTGATCGCGCCGAGACACCGACCTACATCCAGACGCTGCCCCGGCGCGGCTACCGGTTCCTGGCCCCGGTGGAGCGGGTTGCCCTCGACGCGGCGCGAGGCGGAGACGTCGTCGACGCCGGCACGTCTCACGATTCCCCCAAGGTACCCGCCGCGGCGCCCTGGAGCGGGGGTGGCAGGTGGGTCGTGTCCCTCCTGGGCTCCGCGGCACTGGGGATCGGCCTTTGGGCGATGCACGAGCGTGCCGGGCGCCCGTCCGCGGTCACCCCCGCCCGCCTGCTCCTGGCCGTCGTTCCCTTCGAGAACCTCAGCGGCGACGCCGGGCAGGACTACCTGGCGGAGGGCCTGAGTGAAGATCTCTCGGCCGAGCTGGCTCGCCGCCAGGACGGCCGACTCGCGGTCATGGGCCGGGCCTCGGCGCAGCGCTACCTGGCGTCGCCCGACCGCTTGTCCGACGCTCGCCACGAAGGCGTCGACTATCTCCTGGCCGGCAGCGTCCGACGTGAGGGCGACCGCCTTCGGGTCACCGCCCGCCTGGTGAACACGACCGATCAGACCGAAACCTGGGCGGGAATCTACGAAGAGAACGCCGACGCCGTCCTCGCGGTCCAGAGTCGAATCGCGGCCGCCATTGCCCGCTCGCTCCCGATCGTCCGTCGTGGACCAGTGATGGAAGGGACCCAGAGCGCCAAGGCCTATGATGCATACCTGCGGGGCCTGTACTTCAAGGGTCGAGGCGACACGGCCTCGCTCGAGAAGGCCGCCGGCGCTCTCGAGGAAGCCTCGCGAACGGACCCACAGTTCGCCGTGGCGTTCGCCACGCTCGCCGACGTCCTCAACCACCTCGTGCTCTACGGCCGAAGGCGCCCCGAGACCCTCGCCGAGTCGAAAACGGCGGCGCGCCGCGCTCTCTTGCTGGATCCCACCCTGGCTTCCGCGCACACCGCCCTGGGCGGCGCCTTGCACATGGAGTGGGATTTCGAAGGAGCCGCGGTCGAGCTGCAACGGGGGCTCGACCTCGGCCCGGGGATCGCGATGACGCACTACTGGGCGGCGGGCTTCTTCGCGTCCGTGGGCCGGCAGGAGGAGGCGATCGCGGCGGCCCGCCAGTCGCTGGAGCTGGATCCCGCCGCTCTCAGCATCGTGGCCGACGTCGGCTGGTACTGTCTCAACGCGGGGCGGTACGACGACGCCATCGCGGCGGCTCGGCGGAGCCTCGACCTCGAGCCCGGGTTCGAGCCCGCCTTGTGGTTCCTCTTGCGCGCCTACGAAGGGCAGGGGCGCTGGGCGGACGCCCATCGGGTCGCCCTCGATCTGCTGCGCCAATCCGGCGCCGGTGCCAAAGACGTTGAGCGCCTGCGGGCACTCGAGGCTCGAGCCGCCATCCGAGTGCTCAGGGAGCGGCGCCTCGCGGCCCTGGAAGACGCGGGACGTCGCGGAAGCCCGAGCTGGTTCAACCTCGCCGCCGAGAACGCCGAGCTCGGGCGGGTCGACGACGCGTTCCGATGGCTGGAGTTGGCTACGAGCGCCACGAGCCGTTGCTCGTCTATCTCCGTGCCGAAAGCACATTCGGCAAGCTTCGGAGTGACCCGAGGTTCGACGCGCTGCAGCGTCGCATCCGAATACCCCGATCTCCCGAACCGGCATCGGACCAAGAATCGCCAGGACGCGGCTGAGGGGAGGGCCCTCGGGCGCGGGTCTCAACGAGGGTGCACGAGGCAAAGCTCAGCGGCACGACGCCGCCCGCGCGTCCTGGAAAGTCGCGGCCTGGGTCAGCCTCGGGATGCGCACGACCTCGACGGGCCGGCTCAGCGACATGGTGACCATGGCCCCCGGCTCCGGGCAGGTCTCGAGCACGCCCACCTCCAGTCTCTCGCCGCGGGTCGCCACGCTCCGGACCTCGATCGCGAAGCCGCCGCTCCGGCGCGTGCCCGAAGCCACGGCGACCAGCATGTGCCGCGTGAAGGCCACCGATGGCAAGGGGGGCGTGGGCGTGACGCTCGCGTAGATCTCGGCCCACAGTCGCGCCCAGCTCGCCTCGTCGCGGATCACCTCCCGACGCGGCTCGTCGAGGCCCGAATGGGCCTCGGCCAGGATCGTCTCGAAAGGGGTGCTCCGTCGCGCTCCCCCTGGTGTCGCTCGGTCCGACGGCGGCGCCGGCGGCGACCAGCACCGCCGCCGCCAGCGCCACGCCCGCCACCGCCCCGGCGCCCGTCATCTCAGGGCTCACGCGTTTAGATCAGGCGGTTTGGCGAGTCCAAGCCGATGCTACCGAGCTTGTCGACCGAGGCGTTGTCGAGCACGCACCGCTTGACCGCGGCGGGATCCTGGCCGGGGTGGCGCTCGAGGCAGAGGGCGGCCGTGCCCGCGACGTGGGGCGAGGCCATCGAGGTGCCGCTCAGCGTCGTGGATCCGCCGAATCGCCGAGCGGACGTGATGTCGACACCGGGCGCGAACACCGCGACGCATTCGCCGGTGTTGGTGAAGGTGGCGCCGCGGTCGTTGCGGTCCGAGGCCCCGGCGCAGACCGACTGGAGCACGCGCGCCGGAGACGAGCCGTAGGCGTTCGAGGAATCGTTGCCCGCGGCGATCGCGTAGCTCACCCCGCTCTCGATCGAGCGGCAGACCGCGAGGTCCAGGGCCGGCGACGCCGAGCCCCCCAGGCTCATGTTGGCGACGGCCGGCCAGCCGTTCTGCCGCACGTGCTCCGTCACCCAGTCGACGCCCTGGATCACGGCGGAGTCGGAGCCACTGCCGTGGCGGAGCACCCGCACCGCGTGCAGCGACCGCGTCTCGGCGTGACGATCGCCGTGCAGGTGGTCGTCACGTACGCCCTCGCCTTTCTCGTCAGCCACGCGACACCGCCCCGCCAGGTCCGCAGGAGGGCAAAATACCTCCTACCCTCGCCCCGCCGGGCCACGAGGATCTTCATTCCCGCGTGCCCACTCGCCCGCGGATCTCTGGCTCCGTCGATCGATGCGGTTTCGACGGACCAGCTCGAGCCGGAGGCCCGCGCGGGCGGCACCTGTTGGATGCGACACACGAAGGGGGCCCGTAGGCCCCCTTCGCTTCGTCTGGCCGTGGCGCGTCGCCTAGAAGCTGACGCGCGCTCCGAGGAAGATGCGCCGTGGCGGGTTGTACAGGATCGGCTCGCCGAACGCGATGCCGCCCGTGCCGGCGAGGAGGTCCTGGTTGCGGATCGAGCCCTGGTTGTCGAACACGTTGAAGAAGTCGGCAAAGACCTCGGTCCGGGCCTGCTGGCCCAGCTTGAAGACGTACTGCACCCGCAGGTCGAGCTGGCCCCACGAGGGGTTCGTCAGCACGCCCACGCTGTCCGGGGTGATCCAGCGCTGGTTGAAGTCGGCGTACTCGAACTGCTGGTCGGAAGGCACCCGGATCGGCAGGTTGCGCCGCGAGCGCAGCTCGGTCCGGCTCGCGAGCGTCCCCGAGTTCCAGCGGTACACGCCACCCAACTCGAGGCCGAAGTCGAAGCGGTAGGAGCCGGCCACCTTGATCAGGTGGTGGATCAGCCCCGGCTGGTCACCCAGCTGGTTGGGCGCGCGGGGATCCAGGTACAGCACGTCGCCCTGGAAGTCCGCGTTCGAGTCCGAGTTGGAGTTGCCGGTGGCGTCGTTCCAGGTGTACGAGGCGAGCCCCTGCCAGCGGTTCGAGAAGCGCTTGCGGAAGATGAACTCGACCCCCTTGTAGTCGCGCTTGGCACCCGCCAGGGTGCCAATGACGAAGTTCGATTCGGGGAAGCTCGAGTAGCCGAAGTAGTCGAGGCCCAGGTAGAGCGAGTCCGGATTGTCGATCGGCCCCGGATAGTCCGTGACGCCTTCGTCGTTCGAGGCGTAGAGGATCAGGTCGTAGTCCTCGAGGATGTCACGCGTGCGGCGCTTGGTCCCGATCACCTCGACGCTCATGTTCTGGCCCAGGTCGGCCTGGAAGCCGAGCTGGATGTCCTCGGTCCAGGGCGTCTTGGTGGTCGGCGCGAAGAGCGCGTCCGCGAACTGCGGCCCGCCGCGGGTGCGGTAGTTGACCCACTCGCCGTTGGCGAAGACCTGCTCCTCGCGAATGCGTCCGCTCAGCGTGCCGGCGAAGTTGGTCATGTTGTTCCGGATCGGGTCGTAGTACTTGCCGTAGTAGGCGGAGACCTTCATGCGGCCGTCGCCCTTCGGGTCGTAGACGGCGCTCAGCCGGGGCGCCCAGGTCCAGTCGAAGGTGTAGATGTTGGTGCCATCCGTGGCGAAGTGCTCGTAGCGTTCCGTGCGCACGCCGAAGTTCAGGGTGAGCCGATCGAGGAGCTGGAAGCTGTCCTGCAGGTAGAAGCTGAGGCCCTTCGAGCTCGTGTCCTGCGGGCCGTCGGCGACCTGGGCCACGCGGTAGTAGTTGACCTTGCCGTTGGGGTTGGCCGCGGTGCTGTTGAAGGCGAGGCCCACGGACAGCTCCTCGGGCGTGATGACACCGTCCCCGTTGAGGTCGTAGGCCGTGTAGAACGAGTCGCGGTTGGGCAGGCCGTTGACGGTCCGGATGAAACCGTTGAAGTCGCTGGGGCTGGTCGGATCGAACCAGGTCGAGCCGCTGAAGCTGCCGGCGCCGATGTCTCCCGGGGTCAGGCCGGAGAGGCCGCTCGCGAGCGACGTGTAAGCGGCATTGTCGAGCGTCAGGGAGTTGCGGAAGTTCTTGTTCTTGGCAAACTCGACACCGCCCTTGACCACGTGGCGCTGGAGCGACCACTGAAAGGAGGCCTTGTAGAGCTCGGTGCCGCGGGTCTCGATCAGATCGTAGCCGTAGCCCCCCAGCTGCTCGTCGGACAGCGTGCGCTGGTTGGTGGCCCGGAACAGGATGTCGTTCTGGGGCTCGCGGATCACGGAGAAGTCGGAGATCTCGCCGTCGTGGTTGGCGTAGGCGAGGTCGACGACCAGGTTGCCGAACAGACGCGTGTAGCCGACACGGTACTTGTCGCCGCCTTGCTTGCGCGCGCGGTCACGGGCATTGGTGAAGCTGCGGTCGCGGCTGCCGGTCGTCTCCAGCGGGTCGCTGAAGTAAGTGAAGGCGACGCTGTCGTTGGCGGTGGGGGCCCAGGTCGCCCGCGCGTACCACTGGTCCTCGTCGCGATCCACGGTGCGCAGCAGCTCCCCCGTGTCCAGAGCGGCCACGTCGTCCGTGCGCTGGAGGCGGCGGTAGCTGGCGAAGAACCACAGCTGGTCGTTCACGATCGGACCGCCCAGCGTCGCTGCCGTGTCGTAGGTGGAGAAGTCCTGGCTCGGCGCGTTCTTGTCGTCCGCCACCAGCCCGCCGTTCTGGAAGAAGTAGTTGACCGAGCCGTGGAAGGTGTTGCTGCCCGACTTGGTGATGACACTCGACAGCAGGCCGGGGGCGCCCACGTACTCGGCCGGGATCCCGCCCGTGAGCACCTTCTGCTCCTGGATGATCTCGGTGTTCAGGTTGGCGCCGAAGGTCCCCTGGACCCCGTCGGTCACGTTGATGCCGTCGATGTAGTAGAAGTTGTCGCGGGAGACGCCGCCCTCGCCACCGATGTCGCGGTAGTTGAGCCCCGACTTCGAGGCTGGGTTCCCAGGGTCGGACGGGTCGTCGGGCATGACGCCGGGGACCAGCTGCAGGTAGCTCTGGTAGGACCGGCCGGTGGGCAGCGATTCGGTCAGCTCCAGGGTAATGTCCTGGCCCGTCGTGGCGCTGGTCGTGTCGACGACGGGTGACTCGGCGGAGACCGTGA
>Ga0326597_10005853_pt1 | contig 16971 bp, 12 predicted proteins | sample RVTome_12_FD_203789 | JGI IMG/M metagenome (GOLD analysis project Ga0326597, IMG submission 203789) | Soil microbial communities from uranium-contaminated site in the Upper Colorado River Basin, Wyoming, United States - RVT100D185 | ecosystem: Environmental > Terrestrial > Soil > Contaminated >...
GCCGCCATGGCTTGCGGTCGATGAAGTACGCGGGCAGTTTGGCGGGAGCGGCGCAGCCTACCGCCGGTTTGTTGCGCAGGGCGTCGGCTTGCCCTCGGTGTGGACGAGCTTGCAGGGGCAGATGTGGTTGGGCGATGAGCAATTCCGGGGCAAGATGCAGCGCCATCTCGGAAGCAAGCGCAGTGCCGATGTTTCCCGCACGCGGCGCGAGCCCGCGCGGCCGACCCCGGATGAACTACTTGCAGGCGTTGCGAAGGCATTTGGTTTTCCGCGCAGTGCGCCGCTCGACCGCAGCCACGCCCAGGCGTATCGTTGTGCGGTGTATCTGTTGCGGCGGGTGGCGAACGAATCGATCGGGAAGGTGGCGCGGCGAGCCGGGATATCCGCTCCTCGGGTGTCGCAGATTCAGGCCGAGATGGAAAGGACCAATCTGCAAGGGCCGATACAGATGCTATTGGAGCGCTATAAGGTAAAGCGTTGACCCTGTTGCTGCTGTTGCTGCTCCGGTTGCTCGGCCGCTCATGGGCGACGTTAGTTGCCGGGAAATAGCCCATGAGCCCGACAATTTTTCGCGAGGGCGGATTCCGATTCTTTTTCTTCTCGCGCGAGGAATCCCGGCTTCATGTGCATGTGCATCACGCCGACGGGGAGGCGACGTTCTGGCTTGAGCCCGGGGTTGAACTGGCGCAGAATTACGGCCTGAACGACCGCCAGATTCGGGCGGCCGAAGCATTGGTCCGGAAACACGAACATGACATCCGTGCTGCCTGGCGCAAACACTTTGGACGTTGAGGTCACGAACGTCTCGACCCACGGTTTCTGGCTCATGCTGGGAGCCGAGGAACTGTTCGTGCCCTTCTCGCAGTTTCCCTGGTTCAAGGACGCTCCGATCGCAAAACTCACGAATGTCGAGCGCCCTCATTCCCACCACCTCTACTGGCCCGACCTCGATGTGGATCTGGCCGTCGAATCCCTACGCCACCCGGAGAGATTTCCGCTGGTGGCGCGATCCGACAACTAACCACCGGTTCGTGACCGACGCGTTCCGCGCGGCACAACCGGAACGTTGACCTAAACCGCTGACGCGGTGGTAGATCGATCTACCGCCGCGTTGTTGTTTTCAGAAGTCCTCTGTCATCCGCTGCTGCGTACGCAAGCGCGCAGGTGATCTGTCCTACCCTCTCCTTCGGGAATGTTCCCGATCTAGACAAGGAGAGCGAGATGACTGCGCGGGGTCACAGGGGTCAGGCCTTTACCTTATAGTCAAGACCTACAAAGTTAAGACCCCTTAGCTCTGCGTTCTGGGCCAGGCCGAGGGGGTTGGCTAAGCCGCAAAGGCTTCTTGCAGCGCATTGAAATCAGCGCTTGTTGCGCTCCTCGATTTTCCGGCGTATCCGCTCGATTTCCATGCGTTTGGCTTCCTTCGTTCCCCATCTTGGTTCTTCCGCCTGCTGACGTTGCGGGGTTGCGACCTGTTCCTCCCGCCGGCGTTCGAGGGCAGCGCGCGCTTCGTTCGCGCGCTTTTCCCGTTCGCGGTCCAACGCTTCCTGCCGCGCGACGGCGCGTTCGGCGGCGATCGGAATCGTGCGCTCGGGCAGTCCCGCCATGGCCAAATATTCGGCGATGCGGTCCCAGACACTTTCCCATCCATCGTCCCTGGAAAATTCGTTGATCAGCGGCAAATGGAGCGCCGCATAGATCGGCGTCCACAGTTCCTCATCGCCCTGCCGGCGACGTACCAGGAGCTTCGGATTGAATTGATACCAGCCCTGGGAAACACGCAGGAAAAGCGCCCGATTGTAGGCATAGTCGCGCTCGACCTCGTTGCGCGAGAGCACGCTGGAAAGATGCTGGCGCTTGTTGCGCTCCGGGCGCACCACGTTGGCGGGAAGGTGCCGCCAGGCCTCCAGAATTGCCCGCGTCTCGAAAGCGCCGTAGGACCGGCGCTGACTGTGGGTGAAGCGCGACTTGAACAGCGTCCACAGTGTCTGGAACAGAAAGTATTCGGACAGATGGCGGTCTATGCGTACCAGCCGGTCGCCGGTATTGACGTCGATGCTCGACGGGGCGAGCAACTCGTAGAGCGCGGCAAAAGGGCCGCGGGCGAACTGCGGGTTGCGGAAGGCTTCGCGCAGGGCCCAGTGCAAAGCGTTGCCGCCGTAATGGTCGACAGCTTCCCGATCCGCACCGCGATCGAGCAGCGCTTCCACCAACGGCACGTTGCCCGCTGCCGCCGCCGCCATCAGCGGCGTCTGGTTCATGGGAAGACGGTGCTCGATGCCATGCTGGTCGCACTGCCGCAAGATGTCCTTGAAGTGACGGGCAAAATAGGGGACATAGGTCTTGCGCGCCTGCGTGGCGCGCAGCTGCTGGAAGTTTCTCGCCGCGTCGAACTTCGCCTCCTGAATGAGCCACCCCGCGAGCACCGGCTCGTCAAAGCAGGTGGCGTAATCATAGAGTTGCTGCTTCAGCTTGCTGCCCGGCGCCTGGTCGCGAAACACTTTGAGCAGGAGTTCAGTGACCTTCGCCTCGCCGAACACCGGCCAGGGCACGGGCGTCAGCCTGAGGATCGTGCGCCGGATCGCTTCCGCCTGCTCCTGTTTCCCCTGGAGTTCGAGCTTGCGCGCTTCCCTCTGCCAGTCCTCCAGGGTCGACTGTTTCGCCTCCACTTCGACTTCGCCGACGGCCATGTCGAGCAGGCCAAAGAGCGGATGTCCGGTGTCCGATTCGATGACGTACAGGTTCTTGATGGCACGCGTCAGCGCGACGTAGAGGGCGTTGACGAAGAACTTGTAGACCTCCAGCGACTTGTCGCTCTTGTCCTTCGCTCGCCGGTAATCCAGCGTGTCCACAACGAGATCAGCCTTGGCGACGCCCTCGACAATGTCTGCGAACTCGGCCCGGTGATCCGAGACAAAACGGTAGAGGACGATGTTCTCGTATTCCAGCCCCTTGGCCTCATGGATGGAGAACAGCAGAGGCGTGGCGAAGTGCTTTTTCGCCTCGGCCTTGTCCTCGTCGCGCATTACCAGGACGGCGAACCGGGTGGAATGGCGAATTTTCTGGTCGAGTTCGCGCTTCGTGGCGTCCTTGTCCGGCATGAGCGCCACCTGCCCGTTTTCGCTCCCGACCGCCTGCACGAGAAAGTTACTCTCCCGGTCGATGGAACCGAAGCGCCGCTGCTTGATTTTCAGCAGTTGGTTGGCGACGCGCGTTGCTTCCAGCCCATTGCGATAATTCGCGGTGAGCACCCGCAGTTCCTGCCGTTCGGCCAATGTCGGATCGCGCCAGAACAGGCTTTTCACCTGTCCCCATGAAAAAAAGTTGGGGTGAACGATCTGGTTGGAATCGCCGCAGAGCAGGAAGTGGCCTGGATGCTTGAGGGTCTTCAGCACCAGCGCAAGCTGAACGGTCGTAATGTCCTGTACTTCATCGATGACGACAAAGTCGTAACGTGGCGCTGCCAGCGCCTGCCACTCCTGGGCGACGAGGTTCAGATCGTAGAGCTTGGTCTCAAGAAGCCAGTCTCGATATTTCCCGAAGAGGTCGTAGAGCCGGTCGCGCTCGCTTGCGGGAAAGATGGACTGGCGCACGCCCAGCGCCCGATAGTCATCTCGCGACAGAACACCCCCGGCACCAGCAGCAATCACGCCGCGGATTTCCTCGAAGACCTGGTGACCGTCGAACTCCCTGAAAGCCTGCCGCATCCGCGCAAACCAGCCGGCAAAGTCGCGCCAGGTTGCCTCCCGTCCGGTCGGTACGCGGATGGATTCGACGAACTCGCGGTAGGACAGGAATACCGCCTCCTGCCCGCCGTGTTCGAAGCCGTTGGCATAGTAAATGTTCCGCGCGCTTTGGGCGAGGTAGGCGGAGTGGGTCACATAGAGCGCCTCGCCTTCCACGTGCTTGAGCTTTTCCAGCGTCAGCGCCGTCTTGCCGCTGCCGGCGCTGCCCACCACGATCAGGGGCGGTGGCTGGCGGTAGACAGCTTCCTGCGTGTCATCGAAGGAAAGCGGCTTGTCGAGCAGGTGAATCGTGGTGCGCTCCGGGTGCAGGTAGCGCACCGGCTGCGCCTCCTTGACGGCTTCGGCCGCTTCGACGTCGGCAATCCCGGCTTCATCGATCGCCGCGCCGCGCAGGAAGCGGGACTTGTCGTAATCGTGATTGGCGATCACTTCCAGCATCAGCGCGCAGACTTCGTCCCCGTGGCGGACCAGGGAAAACAGCAGCCGGTCGGCGCCACCGAGCTTCGCCCGGTAGAACTTGCCGTGACCGAGATTGGCGAGTTTCTTGACCTGTGCGGCGCGGAAGTCGTGGCGGGCGATGGCGTCAGCCGCCTTGCGGTAGCCGGCGTTGACGCGGGAGGTGTCGAGGCCGATGTATTCAAGGATCTTCATCGAAAGCCGTTGAGCGGAAGCAATAAACGTATCGGTTGGCTGGGCAGGGGCATAACTTCGAACGATGGTCAGAAGCTGAAAAAGCGCGGTTGCCTATTCGCGGCCTTTCGCGAGCAGGCGTGGATCGAGCCGGAAGCTCGCCGGTTTCCCGATCCTGATGCGCTTGAACTCCGGATGCAGCGGATTCAGCAGGTAGTTGGTTTCCGCCGGGACCACGGCGCTCGGCACGGCCAGCACGGCGCCGCGCCGGCTGCGCGCCCATTCAGCGCCGATCTCGCGCGATGTCTCGATGTGGCGCATCGAGCGCCATCCCGCCGGAAGGGTCCGCACATCAACCTGTCCGATCGCAACGCCCGCAGGGATTTGCGCCTGGATCATGACGTAGCGTGCGGCAAACGCTTCATCCTGGATCATCATTTCGAGCACGGCGAGTGCCTGCGTTTGCGCCGTGTAAATGACGGGGATGCCCTTCGGATTCCACCGCCCGCCGAAGAGGCGGGCACCTTCGCCGCTGAAAGCGGACTCCGCGCGACGCGCGGTGGTCAGGCGCCAGACAGTGAGCACGCGTCAGGAATTTGTCGGCCCTTGCGCCGACAAATTCCTTAAATAGAAACACCTCTTCAAAAAACCCCGGATAGACGAATGAAAAACCGAAATAATTAAGCCCGCATGTCGCAGGGGCTTGCCTGCGCGTGTCGATCGCATGACCTCAAGACCGTGGCAGACATGAAACATGCGGGCTAGGAGAAGACGCCATGCTCGATGCGCCCGAGCAGATCCGTCACGCTTTCGGCGCCGATTTCCGTGTCCAGAAGCCGCAGCGGCACTTCGCCCGCCAACGCGCGGTTCGGGCGCTTCAGCCACTGGAGCGCCGCACCGCGGTCTTCCAACACCTCGGCTGCGCGCCGCACCACGCGCGCAAGCCGCACCAGCTTGGCCGACTCCTCCGGGTTCAGCGTCCCCTCTTTCTTGCGCCGGGCAAGCGTGCGCTCCGGAATGCCGAGCACCGCAGCGAGCTCGGCTTGTGCAAGCCCGAGGTGGCCGGTCAAGGATTCCAGCGCGGCGGCCGGCAATCCCCGCCGAATGACCATTATCCAATCCAGGCTGGATCGTGGCCTGCTTTTGAGAACGCTCGCTCCGCCAAGCAGCCCCTCCAATGTCACAGCCGTCATCCCCCGCATCCTCGACCGTTGCCAGTTGTCCGTAATTATATAGCCATTTGGCGGGTCCGGCAAACGCCTTCCCGACCGCGCCGGGGAGAAGTCCCGCTTGTCACTTCGTCACCGCGTCACTGCCGTCAATGGGCCTTGTCCCAATTCGGCCCTACCTCGACATCGACCGTGAGCGGCACCGACAGCGCCGCCACCCCGGTCATCAGCCGGGGCAGCATCCGCCTGACTGCATCGAGCTCGGCGTCCGGCACCTCAAGCACCAGCTCGTCGTGCACCTGCATGATGAGCCTGGTCGCGAGCTTATCCTTCTCGATCCAGTCCTCGACCGCGATCATCGCCATCTTGATAAGGTCCGCGGCGGTGCCCTGCATCGGCGCGTTGATCGCCGCGCGCTCCGCCGCCTGGCGGCGCATGCCGTTTCCGCTGCGGATCTCGGGGAGCCACAGCCGGCGCCCGAAAACCGTCTCGACGTAGCCCTTGTCGCGCGCCGTCTCGCGCGTCAATTGCATGTATTGCGCGACGCCGGGGTAGCGCGAAAAATAGCGCTCCATGTACTGGCTCGCCGCCGCCCGCTCGATTTCGAGCTGCCGCGCGAGACCGAACGCCGACATGCCGTAAATCAAGCCGAAATTGATGACCTTGGCGTAGCGCCGCTGCTCGGGATCGACCGCCCCCAGCTCGACGCCGAAAATCTCGGCGGCGGTGGCGCGGTGGATGTCCTCGCCCGCGGCAAATGCCTTGAGGAGGCTTGCGTCCTGCGAGATGTGCGCCATGATGCGCAGCTCGATCTGAGAGTAGTCGGCCGACACGATGTGGCAGCCCTTGTCGGCGATAAACGCCTCGCGGATGCGCCGGCCCTCTGCGGTGCGGATCGGGATGTTCTGCAGGTTGGGATCGTTGCTCGCGAGCCGCCCGGTCACCGCGACCGCCTGCGCGTAATTGGTGTGTACCCGGCCGGTATCGGGATTGATCATTTCCGGCAGCTTGTCGGTGTAGGTCGACTTCAGTTTCGCCAGCCCGCGGTAGTCCAGGATCAGCTTGGGCAGCGGATGGTCCAGTGCGAGCTGGGCGAGCGAGTCCTCGTCGGTGGACGGCGCACCGGAGGGCGTCTTCTTCACCGGCTTCAGGCCCTGCTTCTCGAACAGGATCTCCTGGATCTGCTTCGGCGAGTTGAGGTTGAACGGCTGCCCGGCCTGCTCGTGCGCCCTGCGCTCCAACTCGACCATCTTGGCGCCGAACTCGCCCGACAGCCGCCCGAGCAGCGCGACATCGAGCAGCACGCCGTTGCGCTCCATCACCTGCAGCACACGCATCACCGGCATCTCCATATCGCGATAGATGCGCGACAGTTTCTCGTCCGCCTCGATCTGCGGGTACAGCGCGCGGTGCAGCTGCAGCGTCACATCCGCGTCCTCGGCCGCATACTCGGTAGCGCGCTCCACCGCGACCTCGTCGAACCCGATGCGGCCCGCGCCCTTGCCCGTAATTTCATCATACGTTATGGTTTTTATCGACAGATGTCTTTCGGCCAGACTGTCCATGTCGTGCGCGCGGTGGCTTTCGAGCACGTATGACTCGAGCAGCGTGTCGTGCGCAACCCCGGCGAGCTTGATCCCGTGGTTGGCGAGCACGTGCGTGTCGTACTTGAGGTGCTGCCCGAGCTTGGGATGCGCGGGGTTTTCCAGCCACGGCTTGAGCTTTCCGAGCGCCCGATCGAGCGCAAGCTGCGCGGGGGCGCCCGCGTAGCGGTGCGCGACCGGGACATAAGCGGCGATGCCGGGCTCCACTGAAAACGACAGGCCGACCAGCCGCGCACGCATCGGGTCGAGGCTGGTCGTTTCGGTATCGAGCGCCGTGAGATCCGCCGCCTCGATTTTTTTCAGCCATGCCTCGAGCTGCTCTTCGGTCAGCACGGTTTCGTAACTGCGCGGGGCGCGAGGCACGGGCGAGGCGCGCGGTGCCGTCGGCGCCGGCGCCTCGTCGTTCTCCGGAGCCGCCCCTTGCCCCTGCCCCCGTTCCTCCAGCTCGCGGCGCCACGACTTGAACTCGAAGCGATCGAAGAGCTTGGCCAGTTTTTCCCGGTCTGGGTTGCGCACGGCAAGATCTCCGGCCTTCACCGGCAGCTCGACGTCGCACTTGATGGTCAGGAGCTCGCGCGCCTTGGGCAGCCAGTCGAGCGCCGCGCGCAGGTTCTCGCCGACCACGCCGCCGATCTCGGCGGCATGCTTGATCACGTCGTCGAGCGTGCCGTACTGCGCGAGCCACTTCACCGCGGTCTTCGGCCCGACCTTGGCCACCCCCGGCACGTTATCGACGGCGTCTCCGACCAGCGCCAGGTAGTCGATCATGCGCCCGGGCTTCACCCCGAACTTGCGCTCGACGCCCCCTTCGTCCAGCGTCTCGTTGGACATGGTGTTGACAAGCGTGACATGCGGCGTGACGAGCTGGGCGATGTCTTTGTCGCCGGTGGAGATAACCACGCGCATGCCCTGCCGCTCGGCCTGCCGGGCGAGCGTCCCGATCACGTCATCGGCCTCGACCCCCTCCACGATCAGCAGCGGCCAGCCCATGGCCTCGATCGTCTCGTGCAGCGGCGGGATCTGCGCCGCGAGATCGTCGGGCATGGGTGGGCGATTCGCCTTGTACTCCGCGTACGCGTCCTCGCGGAACGTCTTGCCTTTTGCGTCGAATACGCAGGCGCTATAATCGGCGCGCGTTTCGCGATGCGACCGCCGGAGCATGTTGAGCACGCCATAGACGGCGCCCGTCGGGTCGCCCGCCTTATTGCGCAGGTCGGGCATCGCATGGTACGCGCGGTAGAGATAGGACGAGGCGTCGACCAGCAGCAGCGTTTTCATCGAAAGTCAGTGTAATGTGAAAAGTGAAACGGCAAAGGCGGCGCGCCGCTACGCGTGGAGCGCTTCTCGGAGCAGAAGCATCGCGTTTCACGTTTCACGTTTCACATTTCACAGGAGGCCTGAATGAGCCTTCACGACAAGCTCCCCCCTCCGCTCGCTTCCGATCTCGCGGAGAAAACGTGGTCGGCGCGCGAGTCGTGGCGCGTGTTCGGAATTATGTCAGAATTCGTCGAAGCGACGGAGCGGCTGAACGCGATCCGTCCCGCGGTGAGCATCTTCGGCGGCTCGCGCGCGCGCCCGGACCACCCCTACTATATGCTCGCCGAGCGCATCGCGCGCGAAATATCCGACGCCGGGTTCAGCGTGATCTCGGGCGGCGGCCCCGGCATCATGGAGGCAGCGAACAAGGGGGCATTCGCCGGCCGCAGCCCCAGCGTTGGGCTCAACATCCAGCTGCCCCACGAGCAGCGGGCCAACCCGTACCAGGACGTGAGCCAGACCTTCCGCCATTTCTTCGCGCGCAAGGTGATGTTCGTCAAGTTCGCGATCGCCTACGTCGTCATGCCCGGGGGCTTCGGCACGCTGGACGAGTTGTTCGAGGCGCTGACGCTGGTGCAAACACGCAAGACGCGCGTAATGCCGATCATCCTGGTGCACGAGCCCTTCTGGCGCGGGCTGATCGACTGGTTCCGGCAGACGCTGGTGAGCGAAAGCATGATCGACGCGGGCGACGTGGACCTCATCACGGTGACCGACGATCCCAGAACCGTCGTCGACACGATCTTCAGTCACTACGAGAAGCGCGGCTTCGAGCCGTCCGCCGACGAGCGCGAGATCCTGCTCAACCTCTAGAGCTTCCAACACGAAGAAATCAACCGCCAAGACGCCAGGAGCCCCGGTGAATCAGGATGCGGGTTGATGCTATTCGTCGCGTCGTTCGAATGTTCGACTGCCCATTGAATGGATGCTTTCGCTCGTCCTGGCGTCTTGGCGTCTTGGCGGTTCGAAATCATTTTCATTCCATCGGGCACGCCTGGGGCGCCGGGCGGGCGCGCCTGCGGTGCGCCAACTTCAAAAAAGAGCCGGGAAAGCCCATAATACCGGCCATGCGCACACTCTTCATCGCCCTCCTGCTCGCCGTCGCGCTGCCGGTTGCGGCACAGAACCAGTCCCGGCCGGAAGCCAAGCCGGTGCCCCCGCCTCCGCCCCCGCCGCCGGGCTACGAGCTCGAACCTGCGTTCGAGCCGCAGGTGACGATCCTCAAGCGCGGCACCGACACGGTCGAGGAGTACCGCATGGGCGGCAAGCTCTACATGATCAAGATCACTCCGCCGCACGGCAGACCGTACTACCTCATCGACGAGCGCGGCGACGGGCGCTTCACCCGGCAGGAGAGCTTCGACACCGGCGCGCGGCCGCCGATGTGGGTCATCAAGGAGTTCTGAGGAAGCCAGGCAGTGGGCGGAAACCTCGCGAGGCCATCCAGCGCCGGCTGACTGCACACCGCCGACCGCTCACCGCTCACTGCTCGCCGCCCTCCATGTCCGTCTTCACCACCGTCACACCCGAGGAGCTCGACGCCTGGCTGGAGCAGTACGACGTCGGCACGCTCACGGCGCTGAAGGGCATCTCCGCCGGGATCGAAAACACCAATTACCTCGTGACCACCAGCGAGGGGCGCTATGTTCTCACGCTGTTCGAGAAGCTGAAGCCGCACGAGCTGCCCTTCCACCTCAACCTGATGGCACACCTGGCCGAGCGCGGCATCCCCAGCCCGAAGCCGGCCGCGAGCCGCGCGGGCCACCTCCTCGGCGAGCTGAACGGCAAGCCGGCCGCGCTGGTGAGCTTTCTCCCCGGCCGGGATCTCACCCAGCCCACGCCCGCGCATTGCGCGAAGGTCGGCGCGATGCTGGCCGGGATTCATCTGGCCAGTCAGGATTACCCGGGCCGCATGGACAACCCGCGCGGCCCGAAATGGTGGAAGGCGGTGATGCCGGAGATCATGCCGTACATGGCCGTGGACGACATCGCGCTGCTGCATGAGGAGGTACGCTTCCAGTCGCTTTACCGCCACTCCGATCTGGCGCGCGGTGCGATCCACGCCGACCTGTTTCGGGACAACGTGCTCTTCGACGGCAGCCGGCTTGCCGGCGTGATCGACTTCTATTTCGCGTGCACCGACGTGCTGCTCTACGATGTGGCGATCACAGTGAACGACTGGTGCGTCCACACCGACGGCGGACTGAGCCGGGCCCGCGCGGCAGCGCTGCTCGACGCGTATCGCGGCGTGCGTCCCTTCAGCGCGATCGACCGCGGCGCATGGCCGGTGATGCTGCGTGCCGCGGCCTTGCGCTTCTGGGTATCGCGGCTCTACGATTTCCACCTGCCGCGGCCGGGCGAGCTCACCCACGCCAAGGACCCGGACCACTTCCGCCGCATCCTCGCAAGCCACATCGGGAACGAGCACGATCTGCCGCCGCTGGTCGCGTGAGGCGCCGGCGCACCGCCCGGTTCTTTATGCCAACAGCCTGTCGGACTTTCTTGCATTTTTCTGGCGCCGGTTTTGCATCAGGAGTTTGTCGGGGCCAAGTCCGACAAACTCCCGGGAGCTCCTATATAATTAAGGTCCGGCTGGCGGGCGCCAGCCGGCCGCGAATCGTCGGGGGAAGAACGGGATGAAAGCTCGGATGGTGGAGGCCGGCAACGGCTGGCAGTGGATCGTCAGCGGGTTTGGGCTGTTCCGGAAGGCACCGCTGCTCTGGATCGCGCTCACCATCGTGCTGGTGATCATCTGGATGGTGTCGTTCGCGATCCCGTTGCTGGGGCCGCTCCTGTTCAACCTGCTCTCGCCGGTGCTGTTCGCCGGCCTGATGCTCGGCTGCCGGGCGGTCGACAAGGGCGAGGAGCTCGAGTTCGCGCACCTGTTGGCCGGCTTTCACAACAACTCGGTCTCGCTGGTCACCATCGGCGGCGTCTATCTCGTGGGCACCATCGTCGTGGTCGGGATCATCTTCGTCACGACCGGCGGCTCGATGCTGCCGACGGTGATGCAGAAGGCGCCCGGCGACCTGCAGATGATGGCGGACGCGCTGCGCAGCCTGGCGCTCGCGCTCACGATCGGCCTCGCGATCTATGTCCCGCTGCTCATGCTGATTTGGTTTGCACCGCTGCTGGTGGTGTTCGAGAACCTGAAGCCGGTCGACGCCATGAAGGCGTCATTCAACGCGTGCGTCGTGAACTGGCTGCCGTTCCTGATCTATGGGCTCGCGATCCTGGTGCTGTGGTTCATCGCCTCGATCCCGCTGTTTCTCGGGCTGATCGTGCTGCTGCCGGTGCTGATCTGCTCCGTCTACGCGAGCTACACGGACATGTTCCCGGCGTCTCCCGCGCCCGCCGCCGGCGGCAATCGGCTGCTGAAATAGGGGTCCGGCAAACTCCTACGCCGGCGCGAGCTTGGCGTACTCCAGCATCAGCCATTTCAGCCCCGCTTGGCGGAAATTGACCTGAACGCGGGCGTCCGCGCCCCGGCCCTCGGCATTGACGATCACGCCGGCTCCGAATTTCGGATGCACCACGCTCTGACCCACGCGCCACGGAACTCCCGCGGAAGGGACGCTCATCGCAAGCGGCGGAAGCTCCGCTCCGAGGCCGCGCCCGGCGGGTGAGCCGTAACCCGTAGCTCGCGGCTCGGGGGACCGGTTCACGCGGCGCATCAAGGCTTCCGGGATTTCCTGGAAGAAGCGCGAGGGAATGCCGTAGCGCGTCTGCCCGTGCAACATGCGGCTCTGCGCGAACGACAGATGCAGCCGCCGCCGCGCGCGGGTCAGCGCGACATACATCAGGCGCCGCTCCTCTTCCACGCCGTCGGCCTCGGTCAGGCTGTTTTCGTGCGGGAACAGTCCCTCTTCCAGCCCGCTCAGGAACACGGCGTGGAACTCCAGCCCTTTTGCCGCGTGCGCGGTCATGAGCTGCAGCGCGTCCGAGCCCGCCTGCGCCTGATGCTCGCCGGCTTCGAGCGCCGCGTGCGCGAGGAACGCCGTCAGTTCGTCCGGCTCGTCGATGCCGGCGCCTTCGCCCGCCGGCTGCACCGCCGTCTCGGCGACAAAGGTTGCCGCGGCATTGACGAGCTCGGCCAGGTTCTCGAGCCGGTCGGCCCCCTCGCGTTCCGCCTTGTAATGCGCGCCGAGCCCGCTCGCCTCGATCACGTGCTCGATGGTTTCGGCCAACGGCAGGCCCCGAGTGGCTTCGCGCATCCCTTCGATCAACTTCGAGAACGCGGCCACGCTGGCGGCCGCCCGGCCGGAGAGCGTGTTGGCGCACGCGACCGCCCACAGGCTCACGCCGCGGCCGCGCGCCAGCTCCTGCAGCTGTTCCAGGCTCCTCGCGCCGATGCCGCGCGTCGGGAAATTCGCCACGCGCAGGAATGCGCCGTCGTCCCCGTCGCTCGCCAGAAGCCGCAGGTAGGCGAGCGCGTGCTTGACTTCCTGGCGCTCGAAAAAGCGCAGCCCCCCGTAGACGCGGTACGGCAGCGCGGCGTTGAACAGCGCGTGCTCGAGCACCCGCGACTGCGCGTTCGAGCGGTAGAGCACCGCCATATTGGCGAGCGCGACGCCCTCCGCATGGAGCGCCTTCACCTCGTCGACGATGAATCCCGCCTCCTCGAAGTCGGTCGCCGCCTCGTAGACGCGCAGCGGCTCGCCCTTGCCCTCGGACGTCCAGAGGTTCTTGCCGAGCCGCTTGCGGTTGTGCCGGATCAACGCGTTGGCTGCGTCCAGGATGTTCCCGTGCGAGCGATAGTTCTGCTCGAGCTTGATCACCTTTTCCACCGCGAAGTCGCGCTGCAGGTCCTGCATGTTGGCGCTCGATGCCCCGCGGAATGCGTAGATCGAGTTGTGCGTCACCAGCCCACTGGCAACGAAATTATGCGCGGGCGGCACGTTCAGATCGAAGACTGTCGTATCCCGCGCCCGTTCGCGAACAACTTCGTTCACCACATCCAGTTTCCCGTCGTTTCCAACCATCACCATTCCCGGTCTCACTGCCCTGGCGCGTGTGAACGGCAGCGGGGTCGAATGGAATCCCGCCTTGAATACAATGTTTCCACCCAGCTTACGCTGTACTTCCCGTGCAAGCGCCATCAACTTTCCGAAGTCCTGGTTGGAAGTCTCGAAGCGCCAGCTCTGCGACTGCTGCTTGGCCGGCCTGACGGTCAAGCCCAACTCCTGCAACGCACGCCGCCCGTCAGAATCGTTGCCCACGACACAGATTCGATGCAGGACGGTTTTGCCGCGATTATCTCCGCAGAGCGTGATCAGAACGTTTCGACGGCTGGAATTGCGGGAACGCGGAATGTGATGAGGCTCGTCCGGGTCGATATCGAAATCAGTCATCAAACGAAGAGCGCCCGCACGCGTGTCGACCGCGCGATAGAGCCGGCGGATGTATTGCGCGTCGTGCACCAACCCGTTTACGGCCTTGCCTTTGCGCGCCACGAAAGGCAGCGTCGGCAGCCCGTAACGCAGGGACAGCAATATTTCCTGGAACCGGGCCTCGTTCTCGCTTGCGTGCACGCCGACAATCCACAGCGCATCGGCGCGCTCCTGCAGCGCACGCTGCTTGAAGCCGACCATGGGCTTGCGTTGCCCCCTCGTATAGATCCGCGAGGTTCCCAGACGGTAGCCTGCGCCGCGCTTGTGCATGAGATAAGTAAAGTAAGACTGCGGCGCCTCCCCCAGCAGATAGCCGGCAAAATGCGTGTGTTCCGGCGTGCTGACAATTTTTCGTCCGCCTTGCGTGACGATCGTCACGAGCGAACGCTTGCCCCGCCTCTTGAATACCGCTGTCACCTCGGCTGGCCGGAAGTCCTCCTTCCCGAAGCACGACGTGACCCGCTCGCCCGCCCGGACCCTTTCAATCCGTTTGGTAGAGCCATCCGCCATCGTGATCCGCGTGCCCCGCGCCAGGCACTGGTCGTCATCACCGACCGCGAACATGACGTTCTCCGCGCTCCTCCCGGAAGCGGCGAGCAGCTTCAGCCACTGGTACTGGAGGCGATTGGTGTCCTGGAACTCGTCGACGAGAATGTGGCGGAAGCGGCCCTGGTAATGCGCGCGCAGCGGCTCGTTTCGCGAGAGCAGCTCGTAGGCGCGCAGCAGCAGCTCGGCAAAGTCGACCACGCCCTCGCGCCGGCATTGCTCGTCGTAAGCCGCGTAGACGTCGCGCATGCGGCGCGAGAAGTCGTCGTACGGCTCAACCTCACCGGCGCGCCGGCCCTCTTCCTTGTTCGAAGCAATGAACCACTGGACCTGGCGCGGCGGGTAGCGCTCCTCGTCGATGTTCAGGCTCCTCATCAGCCGCTTCACCACGGCGAGCTGGTCCTGGGCGTCGAGGATCTGGAAGAGCTGCGGCAGTCCGGCCTCGCGGTAGTGGGCGCGCAGCAGCCGGTTGCACAAGCCGTGAAAGGTGCCGACCCACATGCCGCGCGTGTTGATCGGCAGCATGGCGGAGATGCGGGTGAGCATCTCCTTGGCCGCCTTGTTGGTAAACGTGACCGCAACCAGGCCCGGCGGGGTAACCTGGCCGGTCTGGATCAGCCACGCGATGCGGGTCGTCAGCACGCGCGTCTTGCCGCTGCCGGCGCCGGCGAGAATCAGGGCCGACTGGTACGGCAGCGTAACGGCTTCGAGCTGCTGGTCGTTGAGTCCGGAAAGAAAACTGGGGGACATGCGGCCTGAGGCGGGAGAACGGATCGATTATAAATCACACGACACGCGGCGTCGCGAGAAAAACGGCGCGATCGCCGGCAGACTTGCCCCACGCGCCGGTGCCGCGAATGCCGACGGTGATGGCGGCGATCCGGATGCGCACGTCGCGCCTGACGCGCTCGCGCGCATGATGGGTGGTGACGCGGAATGCGGCGGCCAGCACGCGCATCGCCGATCCCCTCACCATACCGGATGTGCACTCGCTCGCGTTACGGCCGCCCCGCCCGGTTGCGTTTATAATTCTGCTTTTTCCGCAGCGTCCCGGTCATGCAGCAGAAATACAACCCGCACGCAATCGAGCGCGACGCCCAGCAGGCGTGGGAGAAATCGGACGCGTTCCGCGCCGTGGAAGCGCACGGCAAGCCCAAGTACTACTGCCTTTGCATGTTCCCCTATCCGTCGGGCAAGCTGCACATGGGGCACGTGCGCAACTATACCATAGGCGACGTCCTCAGCCGCTACCACCGCATGAAGGGTTACAACGTGCTGCAGCCGATGGGCTGGGACGCGTTCGGCCTGCCCGCCGAGAACGCGGCGATGGCGAATCAGGTGCCGCCGGCCAAGTGGACGTACGACAACATCGCCTACATGAAGCAGCAGCTGAAGTCGCTCGGCTTCGCGATCGACTGGAGCCGCGAGCTCGCCACCTGCCGCCCCGATTACTACCGCTGGAACCAGTGGCTGTTCCTGCGCATGCTGGAGAATGGCCTCGTCTACAAGAAGAACGGGGTGGTCAACTGGGACCCGGTCGACCAGACCGTGCTCGCCAACGAGCAGGTGATCGACGGGCGCGGCTGGCGCACCGGCGCGCCGGTGGAAAAGCGCGAGATCCCGATGTATTACCTGCGCATCACCGCCTGCGCCGAAGAGCTGCTCGCGGCGCTGGAGACGCTCCCGGGTTGGCCCGAGCGCGTGAAGACCATGCAGGCCAACTGGATCGGCAAGAGCCACGGCGTCAACATCGCCTTTCCCTATACGCTTGATGGGGCGCAGAAGCTGCTGCGCGTGTTCACCACCCGCGCCGACACGCTGATGGGCGCGACCTTCTGCGCGGTGGCCCCCGAGCATCCGCTCGCGGCGCACGCTGCCAAGGGCAATTCGAGGCTTGCGGCCTTCGTCGAGGAATGCAAGCGCGGCAGCGTCATGGAAGCGGATATCGCCGCCATGGAAAAAAAGGGCATGCCCACGGGCCTGTTCGTCACGCACCCGCTTTCCGGCGAGCAGCTGGAAGCGTGGGTGGGCAACTACGTTCTCATGAGCTACGGCGAAGGCGCGGTGATGGGCGTGCCCTCGCACGACGAGCGCGATTTCGCCTTCGCGAAGAAATACGGCCTCGCCATCAAACCGGTGATCGACGTGGATGGCCGGCCCTACTCCACCGAGGCCTGGCAGCCCTGGTATGCGGATTACGGGCGCTGCGTCAATTCGGGTTGTTACGACGGACTGGATTACCAGGGCGCGACCGAGGCCATCGCCGCCGACCTCAGGGCGAAATCGCTGGGCGACAAGCAGGTAACCTGGCGGTTGCGCGACTGGGGCATTTCGCGCCAGCGCTACTGGGGCACGCCGATTCCGCTGATTCACTGTCTCGGCGATGCCGGCGTGGCAGGGTGCGGTACGGTGCCGGTGCCCGACGACCAGTTGCCGGTCAGGCTGCCCGAAGACCTCGTTCCCGACGGCACGGGCAATCCGCTTGCCAAGTCGCGCGCGTTCCTCGACTGCGCCTGCCCAAGATGCGGCAAGCCGGCGCGGCGCGAGACCGACACCATGGACACCTTCA